>JAABUK010003680.1_pt1 | contig 25653 bp, 30 predicted proteins | sample 5559141 | NCBI WGS metagenome assembly JAABUK01 (sample SAMN10711869, study PRJNA513367) | rock metagenome | isolation source: Antarctica rocks | place: Antarctica: Victoria Land, Pudding Butte nord | collected 2016-01-03 | reverse complement strand
CTGTCTAGATTTCATGATGATTTGAACATGATTGCCATGATTGGCACAAGCGATCGGCTGTGTTGGCTGGCAGAAACTTGTAAAATCCTTCTTCTTCTAGAGATGACCCAGTTAGCTAGAAAAGTCTGATACGCTGGTACCGCGGTCGGTCGAAAACAGGGCGCAAGCTCACTCCTGTCTGCAGAGGAACAAGCCCTGCAGCTCCTGCACTAGTTTGGTCATACAGCAAAGTATGGCCAATCTACATATATTCTAAGAAGACAAAGGTAGGCTGGATGAACACAAGCCCTTGATAGTACTCACAACACGTGATCTTGCAAACCAGCTTGTTAACATACGAGGAGCTCACTCAATTTCCACTGTAACAACAAATTGAGCTAGGAGCATTCCTGTAATTAGCATTAGAGCTTTACGTGACTACTGTAACGGCAAATGTGGAAGGCAAAGCGCCACTTCAGGCCAAAGTCAAACATCTTGCAAGCAACAACTGGACTAGCGCAGCTTAGAGATAGCAAGTTTGCAGCTTCTGCACACCCACGTCCTAATGGAAGGGATAAACAAACAATACCTATCAATGCATGAACTTGCAATCACATGTTCATAGCCTTGACACTGCGCTTCCCTGCATGGCTCTGGCGAACCTCATGCCTACTGAGATCAAGATAACGCTCAACCGTGGCGACACTTTTGATCTGAGCAACTTTGCCAATGGCAGCAAAGTCCATCCCCTCTGCAGCATACTCTTGCATTCTGCCTCTCCTGCAGCCATGACTGCTCTTGCCACTGAAGAGACCAGCATCCACTACATGCTTGTGCAGCTGCTTCCCTATGCTGCTGCAGCAGAAGGCAGCATCAACAAAGCCATTGTGGCTCTGGGTGGCAGCACTGAAGAGGAACTGCCACAGGCATATCAGCAGCTGCTCTTGCTCGCAAGTACCTCTCAAGCGTGTTATACTGCAATGCACATCACTGGACTAAGGAGATGGCACCTGCTCTGCTCTACATAACAACTGGTCCAGCTTCTGCATGCCTCATTCTTGGCGCATGGTGGTTGCCTGCTCCCAAACATCAAGGACACGCTGATGGGCAGTACCCATGACGGCTTGGTATTCCGAGCGACCTCAGCTAGAGAGAAGCGATCTGGAGCAGGAAGACTTGGCAGACTGCTGAACCAGTCCAGATGAAAGCTGGGCAGCAATGGCTGTAGGTAGTCAGGCTGCTGAGCTGAGACAACAGCAGCAACAGCACGGTACAGGCCATCAGATAGCCAGGGCAAAGCCCCAACTGAAGATATCCTGTGCAGCAGGGAGTTTAGTGTTCAGTTGGATCTAAGCCCATCTAGGATAGACTCCAGCATAGACTGTTACATTGTAGTAAACTGACATACTCCACAACAATCAATGCTCATGAGTCAACCCACATGCAAGCTGATGATGGCCAGTATCATAACAATGTGTTGAGCAAGGAGCATTGCTGTAATTGACCACTGACAGCTTATCAGAAAATTCAAACTCATCAGATCACTTTCAGCAACTCCCACCACCATCCCAATTGGCATTGCCTCTGTCTATGAAAGACTTTCTAGTGCTGTTCAAACAGCAGAACCAATAGATGCAAGCACAGATTTCAGACCTGAAAGAGACAGAGAGTCAGGTGACAGATGTAGATGGTCTCAGACTTGACCTCAGGAAGTTCTGTTCTGAGCTGCAGCACTGCCTGGTGATTCAATATCCCAATTAGGTCTTAGAGAATTGTCTTAGGGTTGAGAGCAATGTTAGAAGCGCGACTCTTGCTCTGCCCGCGCGGCAACAAAGCACGATTTCCACAAACAACCTCTTGAGCATACGAATAAGTTTGGGGACTGTTTTACAAACAGCACGGGCTGTCAGTCATAAGTGCTTTCTCACATAAAGCTGATCTACAGGTTTAGTCCGTTATATCTGACAGCAATGTCTGAAACCGACACCGACTTACCAAAGACGCTCATCAAACGTATAGTCAAGCGACATTTGAGCCAGATCGACAAGGGTGACACAAAAAGAGACACACAGATCAACAAGGACGCTCTCCTGGCGTTCTCAGAATCCGCCAAAGTGTTCATCAACTACGTCACTGCTACAGCCAACGACATTTGCAAGGAGAGCAAGCGGCAAACCATCAGTGTTGATGACATCTTCCGGGCTCTGGAAGACACAGACTTTGTAGACCTTGTTGCTCCCCTGAAGCAATCACTAGAGGGTATGGTGACACAAAACATGTGCAGCGAACATTGGCAGTCACTGTCCGTTTTGACACAACACCTGTGGACTGTGCAACCACAGCGACGTTTAAATGGGGATAGGCAGTCGTTTGTGTCTAGGGAATGAAGTTGGTGTGGTCCCTCTGGAGATGTGCTTTGTTTTCTTGCAGTATTCAAGAAGGACACCAAAGAGAAGAATCAGAAGAAAGCTGAGGCTAAGAAGAGGAAGGCTGAACAGATAGAGCAACAACAGCAGCAAGAGCCAAGCACGGATGATGTGGCTGACATGGACCAAGGAGACCCCGTCAGTACATTTGCATCAGACCAGCAGCCAGCTCAATTGGAGGCCCAGCTTTCAGCAGAGCAGCAACCTGTGCATCTCCCCTCATCTGATCCCATGCAGCCTCCTAGTGCAATTCACCAATCAGCAATGAAAGTTGATGAGCATGGAGATAACAACCAGCAGAAGCAGTTCCCATCAGACTTGTCTGATTTGCCCATGACTAATCCTGAGGCTGGTCAAGGCATAGTACCAATGCAGCCTCCTCCACAATTGACTGATTTGGCACAAGTACCTCAGGCAGCTGCATTGCCTCCCATCTAAGTGCAACCAAGTTCACACACATTGACAGCAGAGCTGCTTTGAAGTGTCGTGGGTGGACCGCTGGCATCAGCAGCTGCTGTTCCACATCAGCCAATTGCTTGAATACTGTTTTTGCACATGCTGCCTCTGATGCAGTGCTTACACAGTGATGAACTCAATTCAAGATTGCAGCCTTGAACTTTTCAACGAACACTAGTTCAGTCACTGTGTCCACCCCTGCAGTGTGTGGCAGGTTGCATCACAAGCCGTGCAGAAGTTGCAGCAAGTTCTGTTACAACTAGTTGACATGTAGAGAGGTGCATTTATGGCATGACTTACTAAAGGCACTGCATCTCCAAGGATGCAAAGTGTGCCCATAAGGTTTATGACGTTATCTTTCCCTTCCAGAGAAGGGAGCGGTATGTAAGGCCACTGGTCTTGCATTATCCCATCGACATATGAATACATCTGCGTCAGTGTCTACGATTTACTTGCATGCATGCATGCATGTGCTTGTGTACATGCAAACGTATGCATGAGCTTGGACTGCTTGACAAGTGACAACTTGTACAGCCTACTGAGAATAGAAGATCGAGCGTGTAGAATTCATCTTGTCGTGTACAAGCGTTGTCCTCGAGACTGATGCAGCTGGGCCCGCTGAAGATTCATAATTTAGGTAATGAAAATGTCTCGGACACAAGTGATGGAAATGTGTACAAGTCAGTTTTTCTTATTGAATACCTTGAAGTGTTTGTGTGCCTTTGTGTTCAGCATTTAACCGAATGCAGACCTACCATGCACCAGCTCTTTGCCTCAGAAATTAAACAGGAACATGCTACAGGACTGACCATTGCATCAAACGCTGAACCTACTCAGTGTATTTCATTAGTAAAGTGCTTGAGGTGCACACATGCCACATATGGAGTATCAGAACTACTGCCCTGGCAGTCAGAATCAGCTGCTGCTATTCACACAAAGCTAAAGCAGACCAAGAGCTAATGACAAGACAGGTCAACTCACACACAAGTCTAACAACCCAACTTTCACATCTAGAAGCTTGACAAGTAGTCACACACTACATGATTGGGATGTCCAGAGCTTGGTCAATTGCCTTAACAAATGTGATGGCTTCCTCAACACTGGGTTTGACAACCATCAGCTCACAAACCCAGGTGGGCATACCATCTGTTACGCAAGTCACCTTCTGTCCCTTCTGCACCAACGCCCGAGCATATAGTACATCTGGATGGTTTTGCCAATCCTGCAACACAAGACACAGGCTTGAGTTACCTTGCAGACTGCCCATTGGCCAGATAGCAGAAAGCAGACTACCCAAAGAAGCAGTATATTACAAGTCCTACTGATCCTTTTGAATTCACAGCACAATCTGGTACAACTGTGCTACAAGCTATGCAGGCTGAGGCAACAACAGTAAGCAAGCTATGAACATTTCCTTTCTTTTCTTTCCTGACAGCTGCTGGAAGTTGTGAGCTATGCTTGTGTGGCTGAAGGTGCAGTTTGTAACGTAACACATGCACAGCTTCACCTTGAGGAAGTCAATATGCTGCATCTTGCCAGTCTTCTGTGCATTGATGGAGTACTCAGCAATGTACATGAGGGGCTTGGCTGCAATGGGGGGTCTGGAGGGGATGCCTGCACAGGTGAGCAGGTGCTCCTCCACCAGGTCCACCCCCCACACCAGCAGGTTGGTGTTGCGCACGGGCCCCCCCCCCATGCGGCAGTTCACCTCAATCAGGCGGGGCCCCCGGCTTGTGTACTTCAGCTCCACATGGAACACCCCCTGCACCATGCCTGCTCATTACAACTACTAACCAACATGCTGTCACGCGTCATACTCTTGACTCCAGGGACTTTGATGAACCATGGTGCAGACCACATGTCCACCAAATGCAGATGCAAACAAGATTGGTCACCTCGCCACTTCTACCCAACATGCTGTCACTCTTCACACTTTTGCCTCAAGGGATTTTGACAGGATGCACAGTGTCTTGTACCATGGTACAGACCGCATGTCCACCAAGCGCAGATGCAGACAGGATTGGTCACCACGCCAGATGATCATCAACTGAGCTGAGGTTTCTAGCACAGGCATGCCTCACACAACACCAGCCAATGGAGCACGTGCAATAGAGGGCTGCTAAGTACAAGACTGACTGACCTGTTTGAAGCCTAAGCACTGGGTGGACTGCACTGCCATCTGCATGAGCTCCTGCTGCTGCTTGGTGGGCAGAATGCTGGGGCAGTTGCTGCCTGTCTCGTTGAAGTAGGGCTCCACGGTGGGCCAGTTGTCTGTGATGGCCCCATACACGGCCTGCCCCTCACTGAGCACCAGGTCCACATCCACCTCAGGCCCATCCAGGTACTCCTCCAGCATCAGAGTCAACTTGATCCAGCTGTCTGCGTTGCCCTGCACACTCACTTGGCTTAGCATTTAGCTACTCTCAAATTTAGTCACAGGCCTGTATGTGATTAGATGATCACATATAGCTGCGCTACAGCTAGAAGCTGCAATGCACATGACGACCTGCAGTGCAGCTCGATTTTGTCAGAAGGGTAGGGCATAGCTTGCTGCACATGGGTGTAAAGCATAAGCAATCTGCATGTGAGCATTTGTTTGAACAAGTCCTCAGAGAGCTAAACCAACAGAAGGTACAACAGCAGACGTCAGACCTCCCACAAAACTGCTGTTCCCTGCCATCTTCCATTTTGATGTCGCTTTCAAAAGGCAGCTACCTCAATGCTCACAAGGCCAAGTTATGGGCACTCCTTGCTGCTGCACACGGACAAGATCACTTTCAAAGTACTAAAACATCTCCCCAATGTGGAAACGCACTTTTACAGTCCCCAGCCCTTTCTGAGTTTATATTTCCTTTGTAGGGATGACGTGTCTGAATTCAAATAAATGTTTTGGGGTTGGAAAGAGCTAAACGTGTGTTTAGAAACGGCATGCATGGGTGTGAGCAGATGCAGGCTGACCTGTGACACAGTGGCATCAATGGCCTGGTCAGCTGCGCCGTCCTCATCTTCCTCATCCTCTTCTCCTTGTTGCAGGGCGCCAGCCACAATGTGGGCCTTGGCCAGCTCGCGAGTGACCCTCTTGTAAGCCTGCTCCAGCTGAGGCATGTCATTCACCCTCACCACCCCAATTGAGGCTGCTCCATAGATTGGCTTGATCACTGCACCCAACAAATCCACATGCATTCTTGCACCCAACAAATCCACATGCATTCTTGCACCCAACAAATCCACATGCACTCTTGCACCCAACAAATCCACATGCATTCTTGCACTCACTGCCAAAGTCTTGCTAACTACTAGCTCAACATATCATCTTGTCACACAACGTCTACTCATCCTAGTTTGTCTGTGGCTTGCCTGTGGCTTGGTGTCATTGCCACCAACTGAAAACTTGCACCATTGTGTTGGAGTGGCAGAAATGAGTATTGTGGGCAGGAGCACCCAGAACCTGGTTCAGAACACTCTGCCATACATGGTAACATACACATTGTAGATTATCCTACTGGCAGGCTGTTGCATTTCAGCATGGGGGGCAGGTCAAGCTGCAAGACAAATTCAGTGAGGTATCTTCATTCCATCGCATGTTATTGTTGCAATATTGACAAGGTTTTGCTACCAGGCTGAAGCCAGGGGCAAAATGTGTTTGCAGTAGCCAATATGTAGTGCATGCACTGACCGTAAAACTTACTCTGTCTTACCAGGCAGTGCACGTTCCAGTCAACCGTATACTAGTAACTTACAGCCATCCAAGTGAGCCTTTCTGCTGAGTGTTTTGCTCAAAACAGCAGAAATGAACAGGCTCACCTGCAGGAAATTTGACCAATTCTGCTGCTGGTTTGAGGTCTGAAGGTTGCTGAACCAGCATGTTGCGAGGGGTGGGCAGGCCAGCAGCCGCCATCTTGGCTCGGGTGCTGTGCTTGTCCCTGGCCGCATCCACTGCAGCTGGTGAGTTGCCAGACAGACCTAGGGACTCTGCTATTCGGGACACCAGAGGCACTGCCATCTCACAGAAAGTGCACACCCCATCTAACTCGCCCAGATCCTGCAAGACAGGAAACAATTTGACTCAACTCAACTCGACTCAACTCGACTCGACTCAATGACTCACATCAGACATGACAGCTGAAATGCATTTTTTTGTGGAGGCAAGTAACATGGCATGGTACTGTTGACAAATCTCTTTTAGAAGATTGCTCAGAATATGCATGGCATGAAGGTATTAGATGGGTTAGACAATGCAATGTGAGGTGCTGAATTTGGCAAAATCTTAAGACAGGCTCACAAAGGTCTTGTTCAGGGGCCATGCTGCCTTCTTGATGCGAGATCAACTTGAGAGGTATACAGTGTGTAGACCACTGATTAACAAGCCCTGGGCATGCAAAAGCAAGCCCTGAGCATGCAAAGGTAGCAGGACAAAACCAGGCAGCATCTGCTAGATGGTCGGTGTTTGTGTGATAGCAGGACAGACAGTCTCCCATGCAGAGAGCATGCAGAGTCACAAAGTCCACTGTTGCGTTTAGCTGACGCCGGGCAGAATAAGCTGCAAATATTGTGATGCACTCATGATGTTATGCTGTGAATAATGCATACAGGGGCTAACGGACTGAGAAAATACAAGGAAAGGAGGAGACACAAGGAAATGAGGAATGGAAAGGAGAAAACACAAGGATGTGGCCAATAAAAAGAGAAAATACAGGGAATGCAGACAAAAAGGGGCAGAGAGCACACCTTTTGAACCTTCTTGCAAGCCGCCAGGCATTTGTCAAACACAGCCTCTGCATCTGAGAAGTCTATTCCAATAAATTTCTCAATCATGTTGTCATCTTGCAGAGTTTGGCACCAGCTATCTGGCCCATCAATGATCACAGATCGCACCCCAAGCTCCTTGGCCTGCACAACTGAGGCACAGTTGGCATCATTGCATGCCATATGAACAGCTCACACTGCACAACCAGCACTCTAGTTTGCTGCAGCAAAGGCTGCAGCCTTAAACACACAAAATGGTGTAGGCAGACAGCGCTGTAGTCATGACTGTAGTCACTGCTCTGTGTGTCACCATTGCAGATGTTCAGAATCCTGAGTGCCCTCTGAGGACCCTGTGGTGAACCACTGCCCAAGCCTACTTTTGCTTCAGGTCAATGTAAGCACAGTTGTAAAGACATAGAAGCAGACTGACCCACCTTCTCAAATATGAATCTCTTTCCTGAGTAGCCTGCTGTGATGAAAACGATGACAGCGCCCTTGAGGACATGGCGGCGGAGGCGTCGCCCCTCCAGTGTGCGGCTGCCCACCTTGTCCTGAACAGCACACAAGCATGAAGAAGAAGCACTGCCATTCTTCATAATGAGGAGAGCATGCGAAACCCCCAGAAGGCTGCTGTAAGACACCCTGCATCTGATGCTAGAGGGCAGCTCTGCTTGGCTGCTGGAAAATGTCAGAATTGGCTTGCTGCTTGCTGCTGGCTGCTTGCTGGTTGTGTCCTTTGATGTAGATACATGAGCTACTGGCTGTATCCTAAAGCAAAGACTGCTGCACAACAAGTCTCATGCATGCACTCTTGCAACATCGCAGATCTGCTCAAATAACTTATTCAGCAGCCAGCCAAAGTGCTCACTGATGGCATGGACGAGAGCATGCTGAGCGTGGGTGAAAGTGGCGTGCTGGCAAAGATCTTTTCGCGCTCGTTTATGCTCAAGCCCCGAGGCAGACTGCCTATGAGGGCATCTGCCATGAAGTTGCTTTGCAAGCTGGCTGAGCCCAAGGATGTCCATCTCAACCGGTCGTCCTGCAAGCAAACCAAGCTCAGTGAGTGGGCAGTCAAGCCCTGCATAAGGCGTACTAAAGTGATGCTGCTTGTCTTTGTGGATGCACTAAGTCAGCCGCTGGGAGCTGCAATGCAACAGCAGTGATGCCACATCCAGCACTCATGTGAAAGGCTCTTGTTATCCTGTGCGATGGCAATGCACTTGCATGCTTGGGTATCCAGGTGACCAAGGTGACAAACAATGTGCAAGCAGCAAAGGTATATACTGACCACTGAAGCTTGCGGAGTGGGCACTCTCTCTTCGCCCCCTCTTCTTCGATACGGGTTGAGCTCGTAATCAGCCTACATCGCAGAGTAGGATTCCCTCGCCGCAACTTGCTGCTTAGAGTATACGTAAGGCAGGGAATGGCGTCGCACTCGTCAGGATGCGGATGACAAGCGATCGTTGCAATCTGTTTATTGGTAGGCGCTGTACGTCAGGGTCAAGCAACAACATATGGCGCTCTCGTAAGGACGCAGCAACTCACAGCGACACTTCCATTGGCCAAAATAACGGCAGTTGGGGCGCTGCCGGCAATGGTCTGCCCCTTCAGAGACGCTTTCTCGAGTTCGTGCGTAACATCGTCAACACCGCTGGTGCTCTCCTTGCCGTTCCGGTCGAGGCACGGAAAGCTGAACGAGTCAGTGTGCTTTGCAAAGTCATCGACAACTGAGGACGTCGCGTCGCTTCGCTTGCCGCTCAAAGCGGCGGTAAGAGCCGATGCCTTCTTCATGCTAATGTGCCGTCTGATTCGTCGGCTGCAACGTTAGGCACTCTGATTTGTGCCTCTGCGAGCGGAGGCCGAGTTTACTCACTCCGCTAGCACGTTTTGGGGATCGTGCCCTCTGCAGGGATTTCTTTGTCGCGACAGGGACAAGCTGCTTGTCCTCCAAGCACCAGGAACCTTGCCCATGCTGCTTCTCAGCGTACAAAGTCTGCGTTGATACTCTTTTGCATAGTGCGCTGTGCTTCCATACGTGCTTCCAGCTTCTGCTTTCTCAGATCGTTGATTCTGGTATTGCTGATCAGGTAGTATGAGCTCGGACTCCAGCGATGTTTCTGCGCCAGACTGGATGGCCGAGCATCGAGTAAAGACAGTGAGTCGCTGGTTGAGTTGTTCCTGTGGCTCTGTCTCTGGCTTTGCGTCAGTAGTGCTTATGCTGTCCAGCAGACCCAGGTTCCTGAGACCAGTGGCAGTTCTGAGGTTGAGATCACACAAGGGCCAGCAGGCAAGTGCTACCTAGCAGCTTCTACAGGCAGGACTGTTTTGCTGCGGAGGTTGCCATCATAATCCCAAATGTGCTTGTATCTATAGCAAGCACTGAGCATAGCAGCCATAGGCACAGGCCAACAGGACCCGCATCGCCAACTGGAATTCCTTTGGTCCCAAAGCAAGCTGCTGTTGCTGCGTCTCTTGTGGCTGCTCCAGACTTACCAGGCGAGGTACCTGCTTCTGACCTTCAGAGCACAGTCAACAGACACAAACAAATTTGCCACTATCCTGCTGCACAGGGTGCAGCAGTCACACTGCAGCGATCCTCACAGGACTACACTGCATAGACATCAGCATCATAATTCAGTGCATGCCCTGTGATGCACCTAATACTCGCACCTCCCTCTGATGCAGATTCCTGTGCTGCTACCTGAGAAACTGAGTGCATTGAAATGCTTAGTAGAGGTTGAGGATGGCACAAGCACCGACTTAGCTGGAGACACTGGGGCTGTCGGAAGATTCGCCGTGACTAGACACAGCGAACAGCAGCAAGCTCAGCTTGACTTGAAAGGTGCATTTGGATCTGATCCATCCTGTCTTACACAATGCGGCAAGCCGCCACTTGGGAGGTTTTTCATGCTTTTGTTGTCTAGGGGTTAGACGTGTGCCACCTAAGCTGGCAGACTCGCACCCACAGCTGGGTGCAACAGCATAACACCATTTGTTTGCATCATGTGCTGGCGGCAAGCCCTGGTTAGGCATGGGCATCATTTACCATGTCTGTGAGTGCAGCAGCATGCATACAATACTCCGCCACATAGCATAATTGTGCTGGGTGCAATTGCAGCATGGTCAAGCTAGCTTTGCTCAGGTTGTGCTGGATCTTACTACAGGACAAATATATCACATGAATGTGGTGCCCTGTGCATCTACACTGTGCGTCCTGAACATCCGGCAGACAGAGGCCAAGGTTGAAGCCATCTTTCCTGACTATGTGCAGCTGAGGCAGGATTCTGGCCATGTTGCCACTCAGGTAGTCTCTACACATGCCTCACAGTAGCAGTGACAAGCTTGACAAAGAAAAAGCCAGTTGCCTTTCTACAGCGAAAGTAGCCACTTCACCTGCACTTCAACATTGCAGTGACATAGCCTGGTTCAGCATGCAAATGAAAATTAGGACCAGGTTGCTGTGTGTTTGTGCATCTCTGTGTCATGGAACTGTTTTGACAAAAACAGCTCTGGTACACTAGGGGATCTTTGAGTCAGTGACTCAATTGCCCATTGTGGTCATCAGCATAACTCCTCCCACAGTCAGCTACTTGACCCACTATGCAAATCAGTACGCCATGAACTGATCTGCAGATGCAAGATCTGCCCTATTTGTTTGGAGATGATGATGAAAACTATCAAGAACAAGGCGCAGGTGGTGCAGCAACATCACAAGGTATATGCGCATGCCCTCACAAAGCAAGGCCAATGTGCAAAGTAAGACACGAGACTTTCAGTTGTCTGTGTGACACAGACGTGCAGGACCTGTCGCACTGTACGTGTTTCATCAGCATGCAGTCCAGTATTCTTTGTGTCCATTATGATGCAAGCCTTCAGCTGGGAAGTTTTCTTGTCATGGCTTCTAAAGATGTTTTTTGCATGCATGAAAGCATTGACAGTTCTCGTATCAGATGGTCATATGCTGTAGTAAATGTCCAGCAGACTCCAGTTCCCAGCCTGATGTGATACATGCAGTTGCATCAGGTGCAAACAAGACGGCGCCAAAACAAGCTGCTACACATAACAGCAAGGCTTCAGCCTCCCAATTGTCGGCCAAGCCCAGAAAGAAGTCACAGAAAAAGCTTGGTGGGGGGAGATGAGCACACCAGATGTGACTGCAAGTCTTACGGCTGCATGCCTATGTTGACTGGTCTTCCTTTTTGCTGTCAGCAAGCACTTTGCACTTAGCACATCACATACAGATAGTATCAGCAGAGTAATGAAATAGAGGTTTTGGGACTGAAAAGAGCAATACAATGTCAGCAGTACAGCCTTTTTCAACAGGCCGCATCTTCAGTAGCATTTCTGGCTACTGAGCAACCCAATGTGTGAAGCAGACTTGTTTTGCACAAAGTCAATTTCTGTTGGCCAGTCCATTTTTGACTTGGCTTCTTAACTTTGTTCATTACAGCATCATAATTCTTTGGTGCCTTTCTGTCACATGTTTTGAACGTTTAGTTTTTAGTGTATCTTGATGTGTCAGTTGTTCCCTTGATGAATTGGATCTCAGATACACTTTCCCAAGGATACACTAATTTGCAGAGCTTGGTAAAGTGCCTGGATCATAGGGATACTGCATCGGATACAGTATGCAGTCAAGTGTCAGTTGTTGTTTATTGACTTCTCTGTACACATCCAACATGGTTTCTCCCCTGACAAACATTGAAAACAGGAAATGTCAATTGATTGATCAAAATACATCCCGACGAATTGATTTAATACTGTCCTCATGTGCAATCGATTCCAGACCACCCTAAAAGCTGCCATAGTACACCGGACCCCCACCCCCCCCCCGCTCATATGAAGTACATACGTATTTTGTACATAGTAACTTGATTTGTTATGGCGTAATGCCGTATCAGAAAGATGATAGTCTGGGACGGCTACCGAACATGACCAGCAGGCCAAAACACTGTTGCGCGCTCAAAACATCGTCCGCAGGGGTCACCGTGGCTGATGATTTTGTGCAGCCCAAAAGTGCAAGGCTTGCTTACTTGAGGCGAGAAGCCGCTTTGGCATGACGTGTTGTTATGAGTGATTCATCCAGCTTGGATTCGCGGTCAGATGAGATCACAGGCATCAGTGACAGACCAGACAGAAGCGCAGTCAAACCTGAGGGAGAAGCACAAGCACATGAAGACTTTGCCAGAGCCCTTGAGTATCTGGAGATGCTTGGCATACCTGTTGTGGACGCCAAACGTGCTCTTGAAGCGACAGTTTCTCATCAGGCATCAGATTCAGTCAGGTCAGATTCACCAACCTTGTGTTGTTGGTCTTGGTGAAGTGTGCTGTGACTTTGCAGCTGCGGCAGGTGGGCTGAGGAGGCTGCTTTGTGGTTGGCTTGTGTGAACGAGGTAGACATGGAGCAGAAAGCCATGGGTACAGCTATGCAAGAGTCTCTGGTTGAAGCAGAAGCTCAGAAACTGCTCGAAAGACCTGTCCATGAGCAGTCTGACGAGCAGTTGAAGTCGCGGTATGAAAGATCATACATATTGAAACAGGTTGATCTGGAAATCTACAGCATCTTGTGCACCAGTGACAAGGCCCAACCACATCTTAAGCTGCATCAGAAATGACGTCATTGAGTACAAACCACACCCATTTACTTGGAGAAAGTCTCTGCTCAACCTGTATGACATGCACACCCTTTATAGCTGTACTGCTGACCAGCACTGCTGCATGTGTCATTTCTATTCGTGCCACCATGCTGCACGCTTCCCTGGCTTGTAAACACCAGCTGGCTTGCCATCAGGTCATGCACGCTCAGCTTGATGCTTTTAAACATGCATGTTATCAATTCTGCAACACATGAACAATCAGTTTTATGGTAATGCAACTCAGGCAGCCTTGGCATTGCAGCTTCAGCGAGAGGCAAGCACAGTGGTTCCCGCACTGTGGCAGGCCCCTCAGCGCCACCACTTGCTTGGTCTGCTGGAGTTGGAGCTGAAAGCATGCAAGTGGTGAGCAATGTAGCTTTTGGCTTGCAATAGTGACAGCTACCAAGCACGCAGACTATGGTCAATGTCATCCCAAGCATGTTGTCGCCAGAATGGGACCACATTGCATATAGGTGCACTGTGTCCTCGGTGCTAGCAGTCTACGCATGCGCCTCCTGTCTGTGACTGGAACACAAGCCTCTGTGATGCAAAGCAGGTACCCAAGGCTTGGTACTAGGATCTACCTTGAGCAGCTGGGTCAGAATTGTGCCTGTCAGCTTTGCTCACCAGATTCAACCACTAGCCCATCCTGCACAATACCAGGCATGTTCTCAAGCAGCCTTGCCGACAACTTGCTTGCAATTGTAATTTGTTGCAAACGGTGGCTACTGTTCTGGAAATGTTATCTGACCCAATGCTAGATAAGTTTGTAAAATGCCTGCTGGCAGCATCATCAGTGCACCCCCATTTATCACCTTGAATGTTCCTTGATCGATGGCAAGAAGCATGCAGTCACTCTTCTCCCAATGGTGACATGCAGGTTCTCTTTCAAAGCTCACATCCCGGTCAAGTGAAATGTGTTTGCCCAGCAGTGCACATATTTTGGAAGTGTTGTTGCAACAGGTAAAGCTTGCATACCTGCATGAGCTTTGTTCAAGCGATTTGCGTCTTGATTTGCGTGCAACATCAACTGCAAGCTTACTGTACGACTAGTTGTGTAACTTGTTGATGATGTTGTACCAGCCCCAGCACTGGCCCCTTGAGACCCTGCCATCCCTTTTCACATGTCATTACTAATGCCCCTCATTGATCGTGCTGTTGTCTGCAGCCAGTTATCAAAAGCATGCTGTATGCAGCAAAGCGACAAAAGTGCATGTACAGCAGCAATGAATCAAACCGTGCTTTCACGCATTGTTGGAATCTGTGTTCACACCTGCACAGACATTTTCCTGTCACCTAGCCTCTGCAGTGTGCTTGCAGCTGCGCAAACTAGAGGGGGTTCTATATGCAATGCCAGAAGTTCCTGGTGCTGTTCCAGCAGCCTTCACCCAGGTAGAGCCTGTAGAGGAGGAGGGGGATGCACTGTTGCAACATCAAAACAAGCTGCAAGGCTCTTGTACCTGTGTGGACCTGTCATGAGCAGCCAATAATAGATGTTCCTGTGGAGAATGCCATCTGTATTAGGCAAACACCCATTGCTGTGCCTTCATTTTGTTGTCGTTTGCCAGGACATGGGTCACACTGCGTTTTGAATGTATTTTAGGTATGAACCCAACACTGTTTTCATACTTTTGTGGGAGGCCTGCAAGTCTGTAAACACTCAGGGGTTTACAGGGCTTCGTATTCTTCTGATATAGGTATAACCACTAACACGACTTCCGACTTCAGCTCTACATGCGTTGTGCTTGCGCTCGTGGCCGGCCGTCAGGACTGTCAGCCTTGACTTAGCAGCCAGCGACAGCAGCAACGATATTTTTCTTGGCAGCTTTCCACTACATCATTATCATTCCTACATGACTGTAATGATAGCCTCCGAGATGCATTCCAATGCATTTCAATGCATCGCGCAGCCTAACACAGCCTTTGCTTGACTGCATACTGTATCTGACACAATATTTCTATGATCCAGGCACTTTACCAAGCTCTGCAAATTAGTGAATCCTTGGGAAAGTGTATCTGAGATCCAATCTATCAAGGAAACACTCAGGGGTTATGAAAAATGCAAAAACTAGAAGTTGCAAGGCGGCCACCACACATGACCTTGATTTTTTTTGTTTGCAGGTACTTGCGTGTTTCCAAGATGCATCATGCATCGCGCAGCCTAACACAATCTTTGCTTGACTGCATGCTGTATCTAACACAATGTCTCTATGGCTCTGCACCACGTGTATCGCAGACAAGGGGAGCATGCTCGAAGGGCTTTGTGACACTTGCCACTTCCATTCTGCAGAGCCCAATGTGCACAGTCTGTTATGGAACCCGCAGCGCCTGAACCAAGTGTCGCTGTTCCTGTCACCTGTGACACTGCTAGAGAGGACCGTCGCAATGCAATCAACGCTTTAGCAGCCAAGCGCCGCGCTGGAAAGTGCCGTCGCAAAGTGCCATCACCAAAGCCAACGCAGATATCGACGTCGACTTCTTAGCGCCGCTCATCCACGCATGGTGTCGTTAGCATTGCAAACGACTCTTGTTCGGCGCCGATTGCGGTGAAGTGCTGTCATGTCGCTGTGCCAGTGTGCTGGTCGACCAAGCCACCAACGTGGCGCCTGTAGAATGATTTCGTCTGAGTCCTGAGCCAAGTAGTGGAGAGATGTGCAACAGCCTCTCCAGGCTTCATAATGTAGTAGCCATATAGCCTAGTATCTAGTTTTCTTGTCAGATCATCATTGTGTCTAAGGCGGAGTTCTTTGAGGTGCTTCGAATGCTTGAGGAAGGTGTGCTTGTAACGTATTGACTTGAATACCACACACATATATATCGGGCATGGCCTCTCCTGCTCTCGGCAGTATGTACCCAAAGCCGTCGTCGCGTCAAATCAGCACCTTCACAATTGCGGCCATCTGGCGTACATTTGTCCAAACGTGAACAAAACGCCTCCACTCCATAGTCATGTTTCTCTGTATACACTATGTAGTCCCTGGCACATTGTACACAATCAGGTTAAGCTGCCTCTTCTCTCTGTCCAGAACCTCAGCCTTTCAGCCCAACTCCCAAAACCTTTGCTTGTGATCCTTGAGCGAGAGCTCTACTTCTGCCAGCCGATTTTAAAAGTCGTTGGATCCTCAGTAGTAGCTTCACCAGGCCATGGTGCAGGTCTGGCCAGAGACTGCATTCTGTCCTAGTATTCCTGCACCACATCAGCAGCATTTTTGAGCTTGTGCTCAGAAAGCCATGCACGTTCCTCAGGCCCCATACCCTTCCAAGACACAAATGAGTCTTTGTGGTTGGGCTGGCGCTTGTGAGGCCTAGGTCTATGCTGCAAAACCCTTGTCAATTTCACATTCCTCAAAGCCGTCAAGTAGCATAGCAGGAGGAGGTGCAGCATTGCGACCACCATCCTTAGGACGTTTAAGCAGAGAAAGATGAGAGACAGGGTGCACTCTGCTCATGGAAGCAGGCACTAGCAGTTTGTAGGCAAGTCCACCAACTTGTGCTGTAATCTCAAAAGGTCCCAGCTGCTTAGATCCAGCTGCAGACAGAAACAATCTTTTAGGTGACAGGAATGCAAATTCCCCCATTTGAAAAGCTTCATCATGGTGCTGAGCATCATAGGCATCGCTCATTCTCTGCTGTGCATAAAGCAGAAAATCCTTTGCAGAAGCAATTGCAGTTTTGATTCTGCCAACAAAAGTATCAGCAGCAGGTAGCTTGCACACCTTGTTCACTGAATCAGTGAGTCACATTGATTGGCGACCTGGGGTGCTCCCGATGATTCAAGAAGAAACTTGTGTTTCCTGTTGACTGATTCCATGCATTGTTGATGGCAAAGTCACAGCAAGGCAGGCGCAGATCCCAATCATCATGAGAAGGGGATACAGAATGCCTAAGCATATCTTCTAGCGTACGATAGGCGTTCAGTCTGGCCATCCGACTGGTCAGACATTGCTTTACACCAGGCAGCTGTGCAACAGACTTCCAAAAAGCAGAAGTGAATTGTGTACCTCAGTCGGTAACCACCTCAGTAGGAAGAACATGCTTGGCAAGATTTCGGGCAGGAAGATCTGGGCAAACTCCTGTGGCCATATATCATTCCAGCACGGCGCAACATGCACCATCTTGCTCATCTTGCTCAGCCAATCTACAAGTACCAAAATTGCTGTGTGTCCTGCTTTGGTCTTTGGCAACTGTGTGATAAAGTCCATAAATACACTTTGCCAGCGAAATTCAGGTATAGGCAGAGGCTGCAGCAAGCCAGCAGGCTTCTCATTGGTGGACTTGTTCCTTTGACACAAAATTGCATGTAGACACAAAGTGACTCACATCTCTGTCAAGCACGACACACCAATAAGTTTGCATAATGAGATTGCTTGGTCCTGTCACGCCCCAAGTGACCAGCATAAGGGGTGCCATGGTGCAGTGACGAGCATTGCTTACGTAAGTCACTAGCATCAGGCACAATGATCCGCTCACCGTTTCTCGAGTACCCAGTGACACAGGTCTTTTGTGTCGGCTTCATTAGCAAAATGAGCAGAAACCTTGAGGCTGTCATAGATTTTCATGTCAGCTTCAGAGTCACTATCAGAGTCCTTTGCTTGCAAAGCAGGCAACTCGTGACTGCAGCAGTTGCAGCGTGCAGCATGAAATTGCAGAGCATGCAATGCAGGATTGCGACTGATAGCATCAGCCACATTATGCACACCCTTGCGGTACTCCCATGCAAAATGGAAGCGAGACAAGAACTCCTACCATCGGACTTGCCTGCTTACAGTTGCACAGCGGGCTTACTGTCTAGATAGGTGTTTGGCTTGTGATCTGTCACAACAGTGACTCCACCTTCAGCACCCTCCAGGTAGCACCGCCACTGCCGCAAAGCCGTGATGACTGCTGAAAGCTCCTGCTCTCCCACAGGATACCGGCGCTCAGTATTGCTTAGCTTGTCGCTATGAAAGGCTGTTGGCGTCTTATTCTGCATCAACACAGCACCACAGCCAATCCCACTTGCATCACAAACTACTTCATAGGGTGCAGCAGGGTTTAGAAGGGCTAAAACAGGAGCATCAGTCAAACACCATGGCAATTGAGTGAAAGCCTTCTGCTGTTTCTCCCCCCACACAAACTGGACTCTCTGGCTAGTCAAAGTGACAACAGGTGCATTCAGTTTTGCATAAACCTATATGAAGCGCTTGAAATAATTGTCAAGGCCAAGAAATGAATGCACTTCAGAAACATCCCTAGGGCGAGGCCAGTCAGCAGTTGTAGCACTTTTCCTGGGGTCAACATGAATCCCAGCAGCAGAGACAACATGACCTAGGAAATGGAGAGACTGCTGGAGAAAGGAGCACATTGACATCTTGGCATACAACTGTTCAGATTCAAGCAGCTTCAACACCTGCCTAAGGTGCTTTTCATCTTTGCTGAACACAAGAATATCATCCAAATATACTAACACAAAACCCGAATGCCCAAGACTCCTGTTCATCTCACGCTGGAAAGCAGCAGGAGCAATGTTAAGACCAAAGTCAAGCACCCGAAACTCAAACAACTCTTGCGGCATCTTAAACGCTGTTTGAGGCACGTCCTCCTCTGCAATATGTATTTGATAGACGAACTGCAGATCAAGTGAGCTAAACACAGATGCACCTGTCAGTCTGTCTAGCAAGTCCTCAATACGTGGAAGGGGATACTTGTGTTTTTGGGTTTGCTGGTTGAGAGCACGGTAGGCACTCCTGCTAGGCTGAATAAGCTTCTTATGCAGCGGAATCTCCACTTGTCACTTCCGCCCTGCAGTCTCCTTTGGCGACAACCTGTACATAGGCTTAGACACAGGCTGAGCACCATCAGTGTTGATTGCATGAGCAATACCACGGTATGCGGCAAACCCAGGTGGCATCTCAGCAAATGCGGTTGTATATTCCTGCAGAATAAGTTTAGTTTGACAGCATTATCAACACAGGCAGCAGATGCATCAGACGGCAGCTCGCCCTCCCCCTCCTCAGCAGACTCGCCCTCCTCAGCAGACTCGTTGACTACAGACACATTAACAAGGAAAGCACGGTTGCCTTTCTCCTTGAGCATAATTTTGAAGCTGCATGCGTGTCAATAGAGCAGGGCACTTTTGCAACAAGGGTTTCAGCGCAGGAGCATTGGGGTTGCACTTCAGCTTGCCGCGGTACCCCCCTGCATGAAACAGGACACACTTGTCAGCATATGACATCACAGCATTGTGATGAAGCAGCCAGGATTGGCCAAGCACAGCATGCATTTCCTTACCAGGTAAGTCAATCACATACAGCTTCACCTCTTCAGAAAGAGATTGTATGCGAATGCGCACAAATGCAGCAAGGAGACGTCCACTGCATTTGTGAAACTTCAATCCTTTGGCAGCAGCAAATGCAGCATCAATGTACTTGTGCGTAGCACCACCATCAGCAAGCGTCTTTGCAGAATGATCAACCACATAAACAGGAAAGGTCATGAGCCAAGGCTGTTGCTCATCAGGCAAAGTGCTGAGGCGCATTGGTGCAGCAGGAGGATTGTCCCATACCTCAATGTCCCAGGGCCGTTGGACCAAGCTGCCGCCTGAGACTGTTGCCCACCTAAGGAGCAGAGAAGAGGATGGATCCCTTGGTATATGACCTGAGCAGCTGCATACCTCCCAAAAGTTTGCGCCACTTTCCCTGCCAGAAAGGCACAAAAACACAGGCAGGAGTTGATAGGCAGCAGCTTTGCGTTTAAGGTAGTGCTTAATGAACAGATCAAGCTTAGCAAATGGAGCGTTTAACCAGACAATGACGTCCAGCATCTCATTGCAAGAATGACTTTGCAGGAGATCGAAAATCAGCACAATGAGTATTTACACCACGATTGTGACAACAAGCGTCATGAGTGAATTTTCAGCCTGTCAGGTGCTGGAAATTCACATGCTCTTCCTGGACAAACATTTCGTCACTGTTGTCACGCACATCGTTCAGACTCAAGGCATAGCAATTTGCACTGTGCACATGCTGCAGCAGGAAAGACGCCCTCTCTCTAAGCCTGCTCGTTGAGATTTGGGTTTGGCTTGGCAGAGTTGATGCTAGCATGCTGCGCATGGGGCGCAGCACTGCGCAGGTTAGGACACATTGGCTTGTCCATCTTGTATGTGTGGCCTGCCAGACCACAGCAGGGGCATTTGTCAGCAGCAAGCCTGGCATCCCACTCCTCCTTGGGGATGATATCCCCAGCCTCATGGGAGACCTTGCGCCGCTTGGCAGCAGGTGCTTCCTCCCTGATTTAGCAGGAGTGGTCCTTCCTGCATTAACAAGACCACATTGCTGCCAATTGTGACGATTTGCGTTATGTGGATTTGCGTTACGCCGAGGTTGTCTGGCAGGAGCTTGCAAATCAACAGCCTGCTTATCGCACTTGTCAACCTGCACAGCAGCCTGTCTTTCGTTCTCTCAGTGTAGAGCCTTAGCACAGACCTAACTGACATCCTGATACCACCCGTCTGGCGCATTTTCCTGCACATAAGTTTGCCCTGCAGGTTTGAGCTTCGTCAATAGTCAGTGATAGCACTGCCACCAAGGTGAGACGGCATCAGCAGTGCTGATTCAGCACCCTTATGCACAGCCTGAACTCAGTGAGAAAGGTAGCGACAGAGCCTGTCTGAGTCAACTTGTCATACTTGGATTGCTCAGTCATGCAGGACACAAACTTGTTCCAAGTTACAGCAGCTACGTGGATACACCACCGTCACTCAGGAGCTGGTCGAGCTCGAACTCCCAAATGTCCAGAGCAGCACCTTGAGACAAGGGACAGCAACAGTGCCCCAGCATGGTTTCTCAAAGCCATTCAATTGCAGAAAGCGTTGCACTACGCGCAGAAAACTTCGCAGCCGTACGGTAAACGTGTTTACCGTTCTCGGATGCATCGATATATATATATATATATATATATCCTTCGACTCACCGTCGAACTGAGAAGGTCGTTCAATCTTCCGGAATCCCCGTTCCCGTTGCCGTTACCAGCATCGGGTTGATTGTTATCGACTTGCATGGCGTCGATCATATTGTCGTTGAAATTCTGAGACATTGCGTAAGTGCGCGTGAACCGAAGACGGCTCCGAAACCACTGTGGCAGAGGCTAGATGGTCACAACTTGGTGCTGTAAGGCATCCCAAGACCAAAGCGAGCGTGAGAATAAGATTGTCAGCATCTGCTGCTTTGGCTTTGCATAGCCGCATCCCAGTAGAAATCATAATAAGGATGACAATGACACTACGAATTGAGGGGGTGAGATTAGTTGCGACTAATCGAATATAAACTGCAATAGTCGACTAAACCGCTGCAACGCTGCCAAGGCCGTTTAGCATGCAACTAAAGCATCATGAGCCCGCTAATCGGGGGGGGGGATAGTGGGAATAGTCACTGAACGCATGAAGAAGAGGATGCTGGTGCGTTGTTAATTTTGACTTGTGAACGTGCCCCACAGACAATTCATTAGTAGGATGAGACAGGACTGCCTCCTGTCGTGGTAGCTCACCAAAAGCATGCAGAGCCCAAAGACAACGTGCTGCTGCGGCTCTCGGGAGTTGAAGTCCAGCAGGCACCGGCTGACTTCAAATCTGCTTGTGTTATAACAGCACCTGTAGCAGCTCCTGTGCCAGTAGTTAAACCTGTCAGAGGCGCTGCAAATCTATCAGCCAGCAGTGTTCGATGAAGAGTCCGTCAGGGTGCCAAAGCTCGGCCTGGTTATGCCGAGGGCACTTTGAAATCAGTCCAAGCTGTCAAACGACACATCGGGCAGTTGTCCGCACACAGCAGTCCAAACGAGGTGAGACCCCGGTGGGCAACCTACTGGTTTTGAGGACCCCTGTCGAACCCTGGGTGGAGGTCTTGGGTTCAAACCCAAGCCTTGCAGATTTGTTCGTCTGTTAACAAGCCGTTTTCGGCTTTCTCAGGTTCTGAGGCCAAGGGATGATACACCTGCTCATGTTATCTAATCGAATGGGGTAATATACTTCCTGTCAAAAGGCGCGGTGCCTATAACAACCCGGGGATGGTCCCGTTATCACCGAACAAGGCGCGGTGCCTATAACAACCCGGGGATGGTCCCGTCAACACCGAACATACCCCGGTCGACCTAGCCGGCCCGTCAAGGAATATAGGTACAGGTTCGTCCTGGAAGAAACATCATTACAAGGGCTTAACGGCCTCGGGTTACGTTTCAAGCCTTGTGCGCGTTCCCGTTATCACGCCTAGCGGCGTAAGATTTTCTTTTCTTTTCTTTTCATGTTTGCCTGGCCTTGCTGTGACCTGCCTCTGCTGCTGCAGCTTCGTAGCGTTACATCCTGCCACTCTCACACTGAGTGCAGCAGTTATGTGTCTCTGTCTCACTTATGGTTTCTGCTGCAGATAAGAACCCTACATGTCAATGAAGTGGTCAACAGGCAAGTCTTAGCAAGCATCCAGTAGCAAGAGAGGGAAGTCAGACTATCAGTCTGCTTTGCCACAAGCTGCTGATGTGACAGATGAAGAGTTGAAACGTTTACCAGCGCAACGAAGCTTCTTAAAGATTGACTTCCTATCAAGATTCCAGACAAAGTCATAAAAAGGAGAGTTCAGCAAGTGGGAGTCAGAAATTGAGCCGAGGTGTTGCTGCTGCAGGTTGTATTGAGTGAGCCACCTTACGCATGAAACGGTCAATGGTCACTTGCTGCAAAGGAATTGGTCCAACAGGAAGGCAAAGCTTCAGATGGAGAGCTTGCAAGCTGATTTGCAACAAGCAAAGGCACAGCTGGCAGGTATTGTGTTCATACTTTTGCCCTTCCTTGCACATGCTTACTCGAGCAAATGTCACAAGGTGGAGTAAAGTTTTCAGTTGTGATCAACAGTGCTCTGTGTTGAAGATGGGGCATTCAAGCATACTTTGTTTTGGCCGTTTGTGTTAGGTAGGTCATCAGCTACATTTTGCCTTTACATCTTGACCTTGCTTGCTTGCAATGTAAATGACCAGTTTGCTGAAGTGCTTCTTTGCTGCTGCAGCTCAAGCTGATACTACTCTAAGGTGCTGCAGTGGCTCTGCCTTTGGCCGGTCATGCAGCCATGGCAGCACCCATAGCTGATCAGGAAGCAGCTGTGGCAGTTGCTACCAAAGGTGAGGTGCAAATCCACATTGTGATCTTCTTGGTTGTAATTTTGTGAACAATCTTTTAGAAAAGAAAAGAAAAGACTACGCCTTTCGGCGTCAATTCAATGAGAAGCCAAGTATTATACCGGGCTGCCCAGAGAACAATCTTTTACTGTTGTGTTTACATTGTGATTTGTGTATCTTATGTTTGTGTCTCAGTTTGTAAGCAAATTGGAACCTGTGTGCGCATGCCATACCTACATGCTGTCATGTCAAGCTTGTACCACTGGCAAAGGCAGCTATCTTCGGCAGGTCTGTTCACAGGACAATTTACTACAATCATCTTGTGCATGCTTAATTTACTGCTGCAGGTCAGGGTACAACTGTTAATTGTGATTCAAACTACCAGTGTGCTGAAGTGCTTCTTTGTTGCTGCAGCTGAAGATGGTACCACTCAAGGAGCTGCAGTGGCTCTGCCTGTGGCCGTTCCTGCAGCCATGGCAGCACCTGTACCGGGTAAGGAAGCAGTTGTGGCGAGTGCTACCCAAGGTGAGCTGCAGAAATACATCGTGAATTTCTTGGCTGTAATTTTGTGAAGAATCATTTACTGTTGTGTTTACACGGTGATTTGTGTAACAGGTGTTTGTAGTCTCTGTATGTGTGTTGGTAAGTGCTTTGTAAGTGCTAGCAGATTGTAACCTGTGTGCCAGTGCCATACCTACATGCTGTCATGCTAAGCTTGTGCCACTCGCCTGCCTGTCGTGAGGTCAAGTCACCACAATTGTCTGTTACATGCCTGTTTCACTGCTGCAGGTCAGGGTGCAACGTTAACAGAAGTAGTGGATGGTGATGAGGTTGTAGGTGCAGCAGCTCTGGACGCCAATGCTGATGAGAACACAGACCCAAACGCACTGTTGTCAGTGCAGTCTCAAGGAAAGGTGGCCAGCTGAAGATGCAACATGCAAGCTGCAGCTGCAGCCTGCAAATTAGAGCAGTCTTTATCAATGCCCAAGCAAATTTTTAGTGAATATTTGTAAATTTGTATTTGATTTATATTTATATTATATCATGACCATGCTAATCCGGCAATCTTCAGCATGCTAATCCGGTCTCACACAGCACGACTAATCGGGGCTTGTCTACTAAACGGCCGACTTCCGACTAAACGAGACGTCAAAACTAATCCACCGTTTAGTAGGGGGCTACAGGATTAGTCGAGTTTTTGCAGTGCAAAAGTGCCTCTAAACCGTCAGTTTTGTCGACTAAAAGGCTTGCCGCAACAGCAGACTATTCCACTCTGCACTGCGCTAATCCGGATTATAAGCCCACTAAACATACCCCTTCAATTCGTAGACTGACGGTATTACGCCACACCTACGTCGTACCCTAGGCATACTGCTACAGCTGCCCACAGTGGCTTGTACAAGAATCAATTTTGCAAACTGTCCTACAAAGCATAGTGTTCAAAAGCAATGTGTAAAAGGAAGCTGTATCCATGCGGTACGTACACAGACTAGTCCTAGCTGCACACGGGCTAGGGGGGTATCCTTTGCAGGATGCTTGGTGCTGGGTGTGGCTGCTCCTGGGCGGTGTCTGTGGGGGGGTGGCTTGTCCTGGTTACATGTACTTGGCTATACATTTTTTTTTTTTCTGGTGCTGATTTTCTTTATTTTTTCTGGTGATGATTTTCTGTGTTGTGGGCATGTGTGGTGATACATTCTATACTTTGGATTGAGACCTTCCTATTCAAGAAACTGTATGAAGGTTGGAACCTCAAGCTTGGTACATTTTTATGTGGCTTTACAGACATCATTGTTAAGGACACAGTTCTACACATTAGGGGTATGGTTATCATGGCACTGATTGACTATTAGACATGGGCGCTTGTACGTGACACACTGTAATACTGTGTGAGGACCCAGGCATGTGCTCGTGATGCATGTCTGGGCAGATGCTTCCTGCATGCCCTGATGTCACAGCCTGCTCACATGATGCAATTATACTGCCTGGAATCCAGGCCCTGGATGCCAATGTCGGCATATTAACCCTTATAAACTTTTGCGGCACATTAATAAGTTAATAAGTTGTTAAGGGTAGAAAAGAAAAGAAAAGAAAAGTAAGAAAAGTTTACGCTTTTCAGCGATCATAACGGGAGCCTCCTAAGGCGGCAGCCCGGAGCTATGACCATAGGCCATAGTCCTAAGGGAAAGGAAAACTCCTAAACCTAAGGTGGATCTGGCCTGTTCTGTCTGCGTTTGTCTGTCTTCTCCCTTTCTAGTACTCTCCTAGATGTCAAAATC
>JAABUK010003677.1_pt1 | contig 25673 bp, 17 predicted proteins | sample 5559141 | NCBI WGS metagenome assembly JAABUK01 (sample SAMN10711869, study PRJNA513367) | rock metagenome | isolation source: Antarctica rocks | place: Antarctica: Victoria Land, Pudding Butte nord | collected 2016-01-03 | reverse complement strand
TGCATTCCGAGCTCGGCACCGTCGAAGACTTCCAGCACCTCCGCCTGGCCGCGGCCGAGCACAAGCTCGAGCTGGCGATGGACTTCGCCATCCAATGCTCGCCCGACCACCCCTGGCTCCAGCAGCACAAGGACTGGTTCAACTGGCGCCCCGACGGCACCATCCGCTACGCCGAGAACCCGCCGAAGAAGTACGAAGACATCGTCAACGTCGACTTCTACGCCCCCGGCGCCATCCCCGGCCTCTGGGTCGCGCTCTGCGAGAGCGTGCTGTACTGGGCTCGGCAAGGCGTGCGCCTGTTCCGCGTCGACAACCCGCACACCAAGCCGCTGCCCTTCTGGGAGTGGATGATCGCCGAGGTGCAGTCCCGCTACCCGGATACCGTGTTCCTGGCCGAAGCCTTCACGCGGCCCAAGGTGATGTACCGCCTGGCGAAGGCCGGCTTCTCGCAGTCCTACACCTACTTCACCTGGCGCAACTCAAAGGCCGAGTTCCAGGAATACCTCACCGAGCTGACCGCGAGCCCGCCGGCCGACTTCTTCCGCCCGCATTTCTTCGTCAACACGCCCGACATCAACCCGGTGATGCTGCAGACCTCCGGCCGCCCGGGTTTCCTGATCCGCGCCGCGCTCGCCGCCACCCTCTCCGGCCTTTGGGGCGTCTACAACGGCTTCGAGCTCTGCGAAGCCACCCCGCACGTGCCCGGCAAGGAGGAGTACCTCGACAGCGAGAAGTACCAGATCCGCGCTTGGGACTGGGACCGCCCGGGCAACATCACCGCCGAGATCGCCCAGCTCAACGCCATCCGCAAACTGAACCCGGCCCTGCAAACCCATCTCGGCATCACCTTCCTGGAAGCCTCCAACGACCAGGTCCTGTTCTTCGAGAAAGCGACGCCCGACCGCAGCAACGTCGTGCTCGTCGCCATCAGCATGGACCCGGCCAGCCCGCAGTCGAGCCCGCTCGCGCTGCCGTTCTGGCGCTTCACCCCCGAACCCCTAGCGCTCGGGGCAACCGACCTGCTGCACGGAACGTATGAACGCTGGCACGACCGCAGCCATGTCGTCGCATTGACCCCCGACCGGCCCTACGCCATCTGGCGCATCGCGCCCGCCGCTTGAAGGACATGAGCATCACCCAACCCCTGCCCCCGATCGAAGACGCGGCCTGGTTCAAGGACGCAATCATCTACCAGCTGCACATGAAATCCTTCTTCGATGCCAACAACGACGGCGTCGGCGACTTCCGCGGCCTGATCGAGAAGCTCGACTACATCGCCGAACTCGGCGTCACCGCCATCTGGATGCTGCCCTTCTACCCCTCCCCGCGCCGCGACGACGGCTACGACATCGCCGACTATGAGGGCGTGCACCCGGATTACGGCGACATGGACGACGTGCGCCGCTTCATCGAGGCGGCGCACGCCCGCGGCCTCAGGGTCATCACCGAGCTGGTCATCAATCACACCTCCGACCAGCACCCCTGGTTCCAAAAGGCCCGCCGCGCGCCGCCGGGCAGCCCGGAGCGCGACGTCTACGTCTGGTCGCACACCGACGAGACCTACGCCGGCACCCGCATCATCTTCCTCGACACCGAGACCAGCAACTGGACCTGGGACGCGGTGGCCGGCGCCTACTACTGGCACCGTTTCTACTCGCACCAGCCCGACCTCAACTTCGACAACCCCGCCGTGCTGCAGGAAGTGTTCAAGGTCATGCGCTTCTGGCTCGACCTGGGCGTGGACGGCCTGCGGCTCGACGCCGTGCCCTACCTCATCGAGCGCGAAGGCACCAACAACGAGAACCTGCCGGAGACCCACGGCATCCTGAAGCAGATCCGCGCCGAGATCGACCGCTACGCGCCAGGCCGCATGCTGCTGGCCGAGGCCAACCAGTGGCCGGAGGACGCCCAGCTGTATTTCGGCGACGGCGACGAGTGCCACATGTCGTTCCACTTCCCGCTCATGCCGCGCATGTACATGGCCATCGCCCGCGAGGACCGCTTCCCGATCACCGACATCATGCGCCAGACGCCCGAAATCCCCCCCAACTGCCAATGGGCGGTGTTCCTGCGCAACCACGACGAACTCACGCTCGAGATGGTCACCTCCGGCGAGCGCGACTACCTCTGGGCCACCTATGCCGCCGACCGGCGCGCCCGCATCAACCTGGGCATCCGCCGCCGCCTGGCGCCCCTGCTGGAGCACGACCGCCGGCGCATCGAACTGATGAACGGCCTGCTGCTCAGCATGCCCGGCACGCCCGTCATCTACTACGGCGACGAGATCGGCATGGGCGACAACATCTTCCTCGGTGACCGCGACGGCGTGCGAACCCCCATGCAATGGTCCATGGACCGCAACGGCGGCTTCTCCCGCGCCGACCCGGGCAAGCTGGTGCTGCCGCCCATCATGGACCCCATCTACGGCTTCCAGGCCGTCAACGTCGAAGCCCAGGCCACCGACCCGCACAGCCTGCTGAACTGGACGCGCCGCATGCTGGCCGTCCGCAAGCGCCACCGCTCCTTCGGCCGCGGCGTGCAGCGCTTCCTCTATCCCGGCAACCGCAAGATCCTCGCCTTCCTGCGCGAGCACCCCGCCGAGGACGGCGCCATCGAAAGCATCCTCTGCGTCAGCAACGTGTCCCGCACCGCGCAGGCGGTCGAACTGGACCTGTCCAGCTTCGCCGGCCGCGTCCCGGTCGACATCGTCGGCGGCTCCGTGTTCCCCCCGATCGGGCAACTGACCTACCTGCTCACGTTGCCGCCGTACGGCTTCTTCTGGTTCCTGCTGGCCGAAAGCGCGCAACTCCCCGCCTGGCACAGCGCGCCGCCGGAGCCGCTGCCGGAATACGCCACCCTCGTCATGCGCGCGGGCCTCGCCGACGTGCTGAACCCCGCCGGCCGCGCCGTGCTGGAGCGGGAAGCCCTGCCGGCGTACCTGCCCAAGCGCCGCTGGTTCGCCGCCAAGGGCGAAAAGCTCGAGTTTGCCCGCCTGGCCTATACCGCCGCCATGCCCGGCACCGACGGCGCCGTCATGTTCGCCGAAGTGGAAGCCACCCTGCCCGGCCGCACCGAACGCTACGTGCTGCCGCTCGGCGTCGCCTGGGAGGACGAAACCGCCGGCGCCCTGCCGCAGCAGCTGGCACTCAGCCGCGTCCGCCGCGGCGCCCGCGTGGGCTTCCTCACCGACGCCTTCGCCGTCGACACCATGGCCCGCGGCATGATCAAAGGGCTGCGCGACAGCGCCGTGGTCCCGCTCGACAATGGCGAGCTCCGCTTCGTGCCCACCTCCCGCATGGCCGCGCTCGAGCTGGCCGACGACGCCGAGATCCGCAGGCTCTCGGCCGAGCAAAGCAACTCCTCGCTGATCGTCGGCGACGCGGTGGTGCTCAAACTGGTCCGCCGCGTGCTGGCCGGCGTCCACCCCGAAGGCGAGATGACGCGCTACCTGACCGAGCGCGGCTTCGGCAACACCGCCCCCCTGTTCGGCGAGGTGATCCGCACGGACGCGGACGGCACCCCGCACACCGTCGGCCTCGCCCAGGGCTTCGTCCGCAACCAGGGCGACGGCTGGGGCTGGACGCTCGACTTCCTCGCCCGCGGCGTGGAAGACCTCGCCACCACCGGCGCGGCCGAGGCAGCCGGCGGCGAGGAAGCGGGCCAGGACACCTTCACCGCCTACGAGATATTCGCCCGCGCCATCGGCACCCGGCTCGGCGAGCTGCACGCCGTGCTATCGCAGCCGACCGACCAGCCCGACTTCGAAGCCGAGCCCGACTTCGAAGCCGAGCCTGCCAGCGACGCGGTGCTGCAGGAGTGGGCCGAGGGCGCGATCGAGCAGATCGACGCCGCGCTGGCGCTCCTGGCCGGCATGAGGGAGTGGCCGGACCAGGCCGCCCAGCAACAGGCGCAAACCGTGCTGGACCACGCCGAAGCCCTGCGCGACGCCGCACGGCACTTGGCGCAGCAGGGCCGCGGCGCGCTCCGCACCCGGGTGCACGGCGACTTCCACCTGGGCCAGGTGCTCGTCGTGCAAAGCGACGCCTACATCATCGACTTCGAGGGCGAGCCCGCGCGGACGATGGACCAGCGCCGGGCCAAGTCCTGCCCGATGCGGGACGTGGCCGGCCTGCTGCGGTCCTTCGACTACGCCGCCGCCGCCGCCGCGCCGGGCCGCGTGGCCGCCTCCGAGCAGGCCTCCGAGCGCCGCCAGGCCATCCTGCACGAGTTCCGCGGCCGTGCCTCCACGGCCTTCCTCGAAGCCTACCGCGCCGTGCTCGCCAGCGCCGAGCCGCGCTGGGTGCCGGCCGAGGCGGAGGCGGCCTTGCTGGACCTGTTCCTGCTGGAAAAGGCCGCCTACGAGATCAAATACGAGGCCGCCAACCGTCCCGCCTGGATCGGCATCCCGCTCGGCGGCCTGCACGCCATCGCCGCCCGGCTGCTGCACCTGGGAGCCCCCTCATGAGTCCGGCGATGCACGCCATCGTCGAGGGCCGCCACGGCGACCCCTTCGCCATCCTCGGCCCGCACGACGCGGGCGGCGAACCCCGCATCCGCGTCTTCCTGCCCGGCGCCGACGCCGTCGACGTGCTCGACCGCGCCGGCCAATTGCTCGGCACCCTCGACCGCGTGCACGATGCCGGCTTCTTCGACGGCGCCATATCCGCCGCCCCGTACCGGCTCCGCGTGCAGACGCACGGCATCATCTACGAAGCCGACGACCCCTACCGGTTCGGCCCCACGCTGGGCGACCTCGACCTGCACTTGCTCACCGAAGGCCGCCATCGCGACCTCGGCCGCGTGCTCGGCGCCCATGCCGCCGAATACGAGGGCGTCCCCGGCGTGCGCTTCGCCGTCTGGGCGCCGAACGCAAGCCGCGTCTCCGTCGTCGGCGACTTCAACTTCTGGGACAGCCGCCGCCACCCCATGCGCAAGCACCACGGCGCCGGCGTGTGGGACCTGTTCGTCCCCGGCGTGCCCCCCGGCGCCATCTACAAATACGACTTGATCGGACCCGGCGGCGAAACCCTGCCGCAAAAGGCCGACCCCGTCGCCTGGGCCGCCGAGAAGCCGCCCGCCACCGGCTCCATCGTCGCCAGCCCGGTCTCCCACGCCTGGACCGACGCCGCCTGGATGCAGCGCCGCGCCGCCGCCCAAGGCCCCGCCGCGCCAATCTCCGCCTACGAGGTCCACGCCGCCTCCTGGCTGCCCGCCGCCGAGATGGGCAACATCGGCTGGGACGCCCTGGCCGACCGCCTCGCCCCCTACTGCGCCGGCCTCGGCTTCACCCATCTCGAGCTGCTGCCGATCATGGAGCACCCGTTCGGCGGCTCCTGGGGCTACCAGCCGCTCGGCCAATTTGCGCCCAGCTCCCGCCTCGGCCCGCCCGCCGCCTTCGCCCGCTTCGTGGACCGCTGCCACGGCATGGGCGTGGGCGTCATCCTGGACTGGGTCCCCGCCCACTTCCCCACCGACGCGCACGGCCTCGCCCGCTTCGACGGCACCCCGCTCTACGAACACGGCGACCCCCGCGAGGGCTTCCACCAGGACTGGAACACCTCCATCTTCAACCTCGGTCGCAACGAGGTCCGCGGCTTCCTGATCGCCTCCGCCCTGTTCTGGCTCGAGCACTACCACGTCGACGGACTGCGCGTGGACGCCGTCGCCTCCATGCTCTACCGCGACTACAGCCGCAACCCAGGCGAATGGGTGCCGAACCGCTACGGCGGGCGCGAGAACCTGGAATCCGTCGAGTTCCTGCAGGAGCTGAGCCGCGCCATCGAGGAACGCTGCCCCGGCGCCGTGCTCATCGCCGAGGAAAGCACCGCCTGGCCCGGCGTGACCCGCCCCGCCAACGAAGGCGGCCTGGGCTTCCACTACAAATGGAACATGGGCTGGATGCACGACACCCTGCACTACATGCACGAGGAGCCGGTCAACCGCCGCTACCACCACGGCGAGATCACCTTCGGCCTGGTCTATGCCTTCAGCGAGCACTTCATGCTGCCCCTGTCGCACGACGAGGTCGTCTACGGAAAAGGCTCGCTGATCCGCAAGATGCGCGGCGACGAATGGCAGAAATTCGCCAACCTGCGCGCCTATCTCGGCTTCATGTGGACCTACCCGGGCAAGAAGCTGATGTTCATGGGCTGCGAGTTCGCCCAGGACCGCGAGTGGAACCACGACATCGGCCTCGACTGGTTCCTGCTGGACGACCCCAAGCACGCCGGCATGCAATCCCTGGTGCGCGACCTCAACCAGGCCTATCGCGGCCTGCCCGCGCTGCACGAAGGCGACTGCGACCCGGCCGGATTTCAGTGGGTGGTGGTGGACGACGCCGGCAACTCGATCTTCGCCTACCTGCGCCAGCCCCTGGGCGCCGGCAAGCCCGCCCTGGTCGTCTGCAACTTCACCCCCGTGCCCCGCCACGACTACCGTGTCGGCGTGCCGCAGGCCGGTGCCTGGGCCGAGACGCTCAACACCAACGCCGCCCTCTACGGCGGATCCAACCTGGGCAACGGCGGCGCCCTGCTGGCGGAACCCACCCCCGCGCACGGCTTCCCCGCCTCGCTCAGCCTGACCTTGCCGCCGCTCGCCACGCTGATCCTGCAACCCGCATGAGGTTCAATGTCGCCCTGCCCTTCGGCGCCACGCCGCGCGTGGACGCCACCACGCGGTTCCGGCTCTGGGCGCCGTCGTGCGAACACATCGATCTCGTCCTGCCCGAAGCCGCCCACCGCATGCAGCCCGAGCCCGGCGGCTGGCACAGCCTGACATGCCCGGCCCCGCCCGGCACCCGCTACCAGTTCGCCCTGCCCGACGGCCTGCACGTGCCCGACCCGGCCTCCCGCCTGCAAGCCCCCGACGCCCACGACCCGAGCGTAGTCGTCGACCCCACCGCCTACGAATGGCAACACGGGGAATGGCAAGGCCGGCCCTGGCACGAGGCCGTCATCTACGAGCTGCACGTGGGCACCATGGGCGGCTTCAAAGCCATCCGCGAGCACCTGCCCGAGCTGCGCCGCCTCGGCATCACCGCCATCGAGCTGATGCCCATCGCCGACTTCCCGGGCGGCCGCAACTGGGGCTACGACGGCGTGCTGCCCTTCGCGCCCGACACCGCCTACGGCACCCCCGACGAGCTGAAGGCCCTCATCGACGCCGCGCACGGCCTCGACATGATGGTCATGCTCGACGTCGTGTACAACCATTTCGGCCCGGACGGCGCCTACCTGCACGCCTACGCCAAGCCCTTCTTCCGCGACGACATCAAAACCCCCTGGGGCGCCGCCATCGACTTCCGCCGCCCCGAGGTGCGGGACTACTTCATCCAGAACGCCCTCTTCTGGCTGATGGAATACCGCTTCGACGGCCTCCGCTTCGACGCCGTGCATGCCATCTCGGAAGAAGACTTCCTGGTGGACCTCGCGGCCTCCATCCGCAGAACGGTCGAACCGGACCGCCACGTCCATCTCGTGCTGGAACACGAGAACAACCGCGCCGCCCTGCTCGAAGGCCCTCCCCGCTTCGACGCGCCCCGCTTCGACGCGCAATGGGCCGACGACCTGCACCACTGCCTCCACGTGCTGCTGACCGGGGAAAGCGAGGGCTACTACGCCGACTTCCAGGACGCGACCGCCCTGCTCGCCCGCTGCCTCGCCGAAGGCTTCGCCTACCAGGGCCAGCTCGCGCCCCATCTCGGCCGCCCCCGCGGCGAACCCAGCGCCCACCTGCCGACCACCGCCTTCGTCGTCTGCCTGCAGAACCACGACCAGATCGGCAACCGCGCCCTGGGCGAACGCTTGACCCGGCTCGCCCACCCCGACGCGCTCCGCGCCGCCACCGCCCTGCTCCTGCTCGGCCCCTTCATCCCCATGCTGTTCATGGGCGAGGAATGGGCCAGCACGACACCGTTCCTGTTCTTCACCAGCCATAACGAAGACCTGGCCAAGCTGGTCCGCGAAGGCCGCCGGGCCGAGTTCAAGCACTTCTCCGCCTTCCAGGACGAAGCCCGCCGCGCCGCTATCCCCGACCCAAACGCCCCCAGCACCTTCGAGGCCTCCATCCCGGAACACTCCAACCCCGAACAGTTCGCCTTCGTCCAGCGCCTGCTCACGCTCCGCCGCGAACACCTCACCGCCGGCCTATCGGTCTGCCGCAGCGAAGGCGCAACCGTCCTGGCCGAAGGCGCCGTCCGCGCCCACTGGCGCCTGGCCGGCGGGCCGCGCCTGACCATCGCCCTCAACCTCGGTGCCCAGGCCCTCGATCCCGCCCTGGCCCTCGATCCCACCCTGACCGCCGGCGAAACCCTCTTCGCCTCCCCCGGCGCCACCCCCAGCCATCTTCCCGCCAACGCCATCATCGTCCTGCTCGGCCCATGACCGACCTTGCACGGCTGGCCGGAGCGGCCGGGGTCGCGCCGCGCTGGACCGACTACCGCGGCGCCTCGCACGACGTCGCGCCGGACACGCTGCGCGCCGTCCTCGCCGCCCTGCAGCTCCCGGCCGGCACCGACGCCGAGGCGCGGGACAGCCTGGCCGCACTGGCCGGCGCCCCCGGCGCCCTGCCGCCGCTGCTCACCACGACCGTAGGCGAGCCCGCGCCCATCCCGCCCGGCCGCTACCAGCTCGTCCTGGAAGACGGCACCCGCCGCGAGGGCACCGACCCGCTCGTGGTGGCGGAGCCCGGCTACCACCGCCTGGAAGTCGGCGGCCAGCAGACGACCCTCGCCGTGGCCCCCCCCCGCTGCTTCACCGTCGAAGACGCCGCGCCGGGCCAACGCCCCTGGGCGCTCGCCGTGCAGCTCTACGCCCTCCGCCGCCCGGGCGACGCCGGGCTGGGCGACTTCCGGGCCTTGCAGGACCTCGTCCGCCCCGCCGCGGCCAGCGGCGCGGCTGGCATCGCCATCAGCCCGGTGCACGCGCAATTCTCCGCCGACCCCGACCGCTTCAGCCCCTACTCGCCCTCCAGCCGCATCATGCTGAACGTGCTGCACGCCGCCCACGACTGGCCCGCCGCCCCCGCCCTGGAAGCCCTGCCGCTCGCCGACTGGCCCGCCGCCTCCCGCCAGCGCCTCGCCGCCCTGCGCGCCGCCTTCGACACCGCCTCCCCCGCCGAGCTGGCCGCCCTGGCCGCCTTCCGCGCCGAGCTCGGCAACCCGCTCGAAACCCACGCCCGCTTCGAAGCCCTGCACGCCGACCTGTTCGGGCAGGACTTCGCACGCTGGCACTGGCGCACCTGGCCCGAAGCGCTCCGCGACCCGGCCAGCCCCGCCGTCGCCGCCTTCGCCGCCGCGCACGCCCAGGAGGTCGCCTTCCACGCCTACATGCAGTTCCGCGCCGATCGCAGCCTCGCCGCCGCCCAAGCCGCCGCCCGCGCCGCCGGCATGCCCATCGGCCTCATCGCCGACCTGGCCGTGGGCGCGGATTCCGGCGGCAGCCACTGCTGGAGCCGCCAGGCCGAGACCCTCATCGGCCTCTCCATCGGCGCCCCGCCCGACCTGCTCAGCACCCACGGCCAGAACTGGGGCCTCGCCGCCTTCTCGCCCCGCGGCCTCGCCCGCAGCGGCTTCGCCGCCTTCCAGGAAATGCTGCGCAGCGCCATGCGCCATGCCGGCGGCGTGCGCATCGACCATGCGCTCGGCCTCGCCCGGCTCTGGGTCGTGCCAGATGGCGCCAGCGCCGCCGAGGGCGCCTATCTCGCCTTCCCCCGCCAGGACCTGCTCCGCCTCATCGCCCTGGAATCGCAGCGCCACCGCGCCATCGTGCTCGGCGAGGACCTCGGCACCATCCCCGAAGGCTTCCAGGACGCGCTGGCCGCGGACGGCATCCTCGGCATGCGGGTGCTCTGGTTCGAGCGCAAGGACGAGCGCTTCATCCCCCCGCGCGACTGGACCGCCGCCGCCGCCGCCATGACCAGCACGCACGACCTGCCCACCGCCGCCGGCTGGTGGGCCGGGCGCGACCTCGAGTGGCGGGCCCAGCTCGACCTGGCGGGCGGCCCGGACAAGCAGGCCCATGACGGCAACGAGCGCTTCCGCGACCGCTTCCTGCTCTGGAATGCCATGCGGGACAGCGGCGCCGCCCAGGGCGACCCGCCCCCGGACACCGACGGCGCCACCTTCGCCGACGCCGCCACCCGCTACGTCGCCGCCGCCGGCTGCGACCTCGCCATCATCCCCATCGAGGATGCGCTGGCGCTGCAGGAGCAGCCCAACCTGCCCGGCACCATGGACAAGCAGCACCCCAACTGGCGCCGCCGCCTGCCGGGCCCGGCCGCCGACCTCCTGCAACCGCCGGACGTCGCAGCCCGCCTGGCCGCCGTCACCCGCGCAAGGACATTATGAAGCCCCTCTCCGCCACCGCTCGCCTGCAATTCCACCGCGGCTTCACCCTCGACCACGCGACCGCGCTGGTCCCGTATTTCGACACGCTCGGCATCAGCCACCTCTACGCCTCGCCCCTGCTGACCGCGCGCGCCGGCTCCACCCACGGCTACGACATCGTGGACCACGACACCATCAACCCCGAACTCGGCGGCGAGGCGGCGCTGCACCGCCTCGTCGCCGCCCTCCGCGCGCGGGACATGGGCCTCGTGCTCGACATCGTGCCGAACCACATGGGCGTCGGCGGCAACGACAACCGCTGGTGGCTCGACGTGCTCGAATGGGGGCGCGCCAGCCCCTTCGCCGAATACTTCGACATCGACTGGGACCCGCCGGACCCCTCGCTCCGCGGCCGCCTGCTCGCCCCCTTCCTTGGCAGCTCCTACGGCGAGTGCCTCCAGCGCGGCGAACTCGTGCTCCGCTTCGACGAGGCCGACGGCCGCCTCTTCGTCGCCTACCACGACCACCGCTTCCCCATCGCCCCGCGCGACTACGCCGCCGTGCTGCTCACCGCCGGCGGCCCGCTCGAAACCCCGGCCCGCGCCTTTGCCGATCTCGGCCCCGGCGGCCGCGGCGCCGTCCGCCGCGAAGCCGAAGCGGCCCAACACGAACTGCTGCAGCCCACCTACGCCGCCAGCATCGCCGAAGCCCTGCAGGCCTACGCCGCCGCCACCCCCGAAGGCCAGGAGCGGCTGCACCGCCTGCTGGAACGCCAGAACTATCGCCTGGCCTGGTGGCGCGCCGCCGCCGACGAGATCAATTGGCGCCGCTTCTTCGACGTCAACGGCCTCGCCGGCGTGCGCGTCGAAGTGCCCGAGGTGTTCGAGGCCACCCACCGCACCGTGTTCCGCCTCTATTCCGAGGGCCTGATCGACGGCGTGCGCATCGACCACGTGGACGGCCTCGCCGCGCCCCGCGACTACTGCCGCAAGCTGCGCCGCCGGCTCGACACCGCCGCCGCCGCCCGCCCCCCGGGCCTGCGCGACCAGCGCGCCATCCTCTGGATCGAGAAGATCCTCGCCCCCCACGAACGCCTCGCCAGCGACTGGATGACGGACGGCACCACCGGCTACGACTTCATGAACGACGCCGCCGCCGTCCTGCACGACCCGGCCGGCGAAGCCCCGCTCACCGAACTCTGGACCGCGCAAACCGGCCGCCCCGGCCTGTTCGACGACGAGGCCCAGCCCGCCCGCCGCCAGATCCTGCGCGAAAGCCTCAGCAGCGAGCTGTTCGTCACCGCGTCCGCCCTGCACCGCATCGCCCGCCGCAACCTGACCACCCGCGACTACACGCTGACCGCCATCCGCAACACCCTTGCCGAGCTGCTGGTCCACTTCCACACCTACCGCATCTACGCCGGCCCCGCCGGCATCTCCGAAACCGACCAGCGCCTCATGGACTGGGCCATGGCCGGCGCCCGCCGCACCGTCCGGGCCGCGGACCGGCCCCTGCTGGAGCTGGTCGGCCAGTGGCTCTCCGGCACCGGGCTGCGCGCCGCACCCACCGGCACGCAACGCCAGGAACGGCTGCGCGCCATGGTGAAGTTCCAGCAGCTCAGCGCGCCCACGGCCGCCAAATCGGTCGAGGACACCGCCTTCTACCGCTACGGCCGCCTGCTCTCGCGCAACGAGGTCGGCAGCGAGCCCTCCCAGTTCGCCATCAGCCCGGCCGCCTACCACGCCACCTGCAAGGAACGGCAGCGGCGCACGCCGCTCGCCTTGCTCGCCACGGCCACGCACGACCACAAGCGCGGCGAGGACACCCGCGCCCGCCTGGCCGTGCTGAGCGAGCTCCCGGCCGAGTGGGACGCCGCCCTCCAGCGCTGGACCCGGCTGAACGCCCCCCTCAAGCGCGACCTCGACGGCCCCGCCCCCGACGCCGCCGACGAGCTCATGCTCTACCAGACGCTGGTCGCCGCCTGGCCGCTCGACCTCGCCGCCGCCGACCCGGCCGGCCTCGCCGCCTACGAAGCCCGGGTCGCCGCCTGGCAGGAAAAAGCGCTCCGCGAGGCCAAGCGCCACACCGGCTGGGCCGCCCCCGACGCCGACTACGAAGCCGCCTGCCGCGCCTTCCTGGCAGGCACGCTCGACCCGGCCCGCCCGGTCGCCGCCGAGCTGGCCGCCTTCGCCGGCCGCATCGCCCCCCACGGCGCCATCAACAGCCTGACCCAGGCCCTGCTCCGCCTCACCAGCCCGGGCGTGCCCGACCTCTACCAGGGCGCCGAGTTCTGGGACTTCTCGCTGGTCGACCCCGACAACCGCCGGCCCGTCGACTTCGCCGCCCGCCAAGCCGCCCTGCAAGCCGGCGAGAGCCCGGCAGCACTCCTGGAACGCTGGCGGGACGGCCGGGTCAAGCAGGCCATCATCGCCCGCGGCCTCGCCTTCCGCGCCCGCGCCCCGGGCCTGTTCACCGTCGGCGCCTATACCCCGCTCCGCCTTGACGGCCCGGCGGCCGACCACATCTTGGCCTTCATACGTGTGCACGAAGGCCGCGCCGCCGTCGCGGTCGGAACCCGCCTGTCGCAGCGGCTGGCGTTGGAGGGAACCCGTCCCGTGGTGGCTGCAGCAGAATGGACCGACACCGGGCTGATAATGCCCCGCAACCTGGTCGGCCGGCGCTTCACCAACGTGCTCGACCCGCCTGCTGAGACTGTGATTGGCGGCCGCATGCCGGTTGCCGCTATATTGAGACACCTGCCCGTCGCCATCCTGGAGGTTCGATGAACCGGCTCGTCGTGGTCAGCAACCGGGTTCCGGCACCCTCCGCCGCCGGGGCGCAAGCCGGCGGCTTGGCCGTGGCGCTGGAAGCCCTCATGGGCCAGCGCGGCGGCCTATGGTTCGGCTGGAGCGGCGCCGTCTCCGAATCGACCGCGACCCGCACGGTCGAGACGGACGGCGTCCACTACGCCACCATCGACCTCACCCCCGAGGAGCACGACCGCTACTACAACGAGTTCTCCAACGGGACCTTGTGGCCGCTGCTGCACTCCATGCCCGAGCTGATGACCTTCGACCGCCGCAACGCCCAAGTCTACCGGGCCGTCAACGACCGCTTCGCCGCCAGCCTCGAACCCATCCTGCGGCCCGGCGACCTCGTCTGGGTGCACGACTACCACCTCATGGCGCTGCCCGCCCTGCTGCGCGCCCGCGGCGTATCCGCCCCGATCGGCTTCTTCCTGCACATCCCCTTTCCCTCCCCCGACATGCTGGCGAGCGTGCCGGAATCCGCCGCCCTCGTGCGCGACCTGCTGGACGCCGACCTGATCGGCTTCCAAACCGACAACGACGCCGAAAACTTCGCCGAAGCCGCCTGCCGGCTGGGCAACGCCGCCCGCGCCGGCGGCGGCTGGCTGTCGGTCGGCACCCGCCGGGTGCGGCTCGGCGTGTTCCCGGTCGAGATCGAGCCGCACGACTTCGCCGCCATGGCTGGGGACGCCTGGCTCGGCGCCCCCAGCGAGCGGCTGCGCCGCAGCCTCTCGGGCCAGCAGCTGATCCTCGGCGTGGACCGCATGGACCCCACCAAGGGCCTGCTGCAGCGTATGGCGGGCTACCGCCGCCTGCTCGAGACGCGCCCGGCCTGGCACCGCCGGGTCACCCTGCTGCAGATCGCCGCGGAATCCCGCAAGGACGTCGTCGCCTACAAGGACCTGCGCGAAGCCGTCGAACAGGAAGCCGGCAGCATCAACAGCGCCTTCAGCGAGCCCGACTGGACGCCGCTCCGCCTGATCGCCCGCGCCGGCGCGCGCAGCACCATGGCCGGCTATATGCGCGAGGCCCGCGTCGGCCTGGTCACGCCCTTGCGCGACGGCATGAACCTGGTCGCCAAGGAGTTCATCGCCGCCCAGAACCCGCAGGACCCCGGCGTGCTGGTGCTCTCCCGCTTCGCCGGCGCCGCCCGCCAACTCACCTCCGCGCTGCTGGTGAACCCGCACGACGCCGACGAGGTCGCGGACGCGCTGGACACCGCGCTGACCATGAGCCTGCCCGACCGCCAGGCCCGCTGGAGCCTCGCCTGGGACGCCATCAAGGACAGCTCCGCCCTCGGCTGGGGCCGCACCTTCGTCGCCGCCCTGCTGCGCGCCACCGCCAAGCGGCCGTTCCACGCCCGCAGCAGCGAGCCGGCGAGCACCCCGGCGGCCGGCCGGGACGTAGGCGACCTGCGCCCCGGCAATCGCGAGAGTGGGATGCGGCTGATCTGATCCCGGCTAGAGCATGATCCGACCACACGGGATCACCCGTCGAATGAACATGCTCGTAAAAACGACGGCTAGAGCGCGAGCCGTGCGCCAATCAGCACGGATCGTGCTCTACGCCGCCACCAGCACCACCCGCCCTGTCACCTTCCCGTCCCGCAGCCGCATCAGCGCCGCGTTCGCCTGCTCCTGCGGCATGCGCGTGATCGGCAGCGCCGCCAGCCCGCCGCCCTGGGCCAGGCCGACCAGCTCCCGCAATTCCTTCGGGTTGCCGACGTAGCTGCCCTGCACCGTCAGGCCCCGCATCGCCATGACCGGCAGCGGCAGCGACATCTCGCCCCCGAACAGGCCGACCTGCACCAGCTTGCCCCCCTTGCGCAGCGCCGCGAACGCGAAGGCGGCCGTGGCCGTGCCGTTCACCAGGTCGATGATCGCCTCCGCCGCGCCGCCGCACGCGTCCATGATCGCCTGCGCCACCGCCGGACCCGCGCCATCCACCACCGCGCTGGCCCCGGCATCCAGCGCCGCCTGCCGCTTCTCCGCGTTGATATCCACCACCACGATGGCCCGGTGGCCCAGCGCCCGCAGCACCGCGATGGCGTTCAGCCCCAGCCCGCCCGCGCCCACAATCACCACCGGCCTCTCCGGCGGCATCGGCATGATCTTGCGGATGGCGGAATAGACCGTCACCCCGGAACAGGCATAGGTCGCCGCCAGCGCCGGATCGAGCGTGCCGGGATCGATCAGATGCCGCGGATGCGGCGCCACGACATGCGTCGCGTAGCCGCCATTCTGGAACACGCCAAGCGCCCGCGAGACGAGGCACATGTTGTCCTCCTCCGCCAGGCACCGCTCGCACGTGCCGCAACCCAGCCACGGAAACACGATCCGCACGTCGCCAACCGCGACGCCCTGCGCCTCCGGTCCCAGCTTGGCGACGCGCCCGACGATCTCGTGCCCCATCGCCAGCGGCAGCACCACGCCGCGGTCCTGCAACGACATCCGCTTGCCGCCGCCCAGGTCGTAGTACCCGTCCCAGATATGCAGGTCGGAGTGGCACACCCCGCAATGCGTGACCTCCAGCAGCACCTCGCTGCCCCTCGGCTCCGGCGTCGGCAGCTCCATCGGCTGCAGGTCCGCCCCGTTCTCAACGACTGCCCATGCGCGCATCGTCGCCTCCCCTGTTATCGTTTCGCCAGCACGTCCGGGTTCATCACCCGCCGCGGGGCGCCGTCCAGGAACGCCAGCACATTCTCGACGCTTTCGCCATAGAACTGCCGGAACGTGTCCGTCGAACCATAGCCCACGTGCGGCGTCAGCACCGTATTCGGCGCCGACCGCATCGGATCGTCCCGCGGCAGCGGCTCCTGCTCATACACATCGACCGCCGCCTGAATGTGCCCCGCCTGCAACGCCGCCAGCAACGCCGCCGCATCCACCAGCGCCGCGCGCGACGTGTTGACCAATATTGCGCCCGCCTTCATCCGCGCCAGCTCCGCCGCCCCCAGCAGCCCGCGCGACCCGGCCGAAAGCGGCACATGCAGGCTGATCACGTCCGACCGCGCCAGCAGCTCGTCCTTGCTGGCCAGCACGGCACCCCCCGCCCGCGCCGCCTCCGCCGTTAGGCTACGGCTCCAGGCAATCACCTGCATCCCGAGCGCCCGCCCATAGCCCGCCATGCTCGACCCGATCCGCCCCAGCCCGATGATGCCCAGCGTGCGCCCCTGCAAAACGGGACCCACCCCCACCCCCTCCTGGAACCGCCCGGCCCGGATCGCCGCATCCCCCGCCGGAATGCGCCGCGCCACTGCCAGCATCAGCCCGAGCGCCAGCTCCGCCGTCCCCAGCGAGGACCGGTCGCCCCCGGTGTTGCACACCACCACGCCCTGCCGAGTGCAGGCCTCCACGTCCAGCGACGGCGAGCGGTGCCCGGTCAGCGCGATCATCCGCAGCCGCGGCAGCCGCAGGATCAGGCTTCCCGGCAGCGGCGTCCGCTCCCGCATCGGGATCAGCACGTCGAACCCCTCCAGCGCCGCCGCCGCCGCATCCTCGCTCCCCAGCGGCTCCGACAGCACCGCCACCTCGGCCCGCGCCCGCAGCAAGGACCAATCCGTGCTGCCCAGCGCCACGCCCTGCCAGTCGTCCATCACCGCCACGCGCATCGGCAACCCCCTAGAGCATCATCCGACCAAACGGGATCACCCGTTGGATAAAGATGCTCGTGCAACTAGCGCCGCCGCGGATCGAGCGCGTCCCGCAGCCCGTCGCCCACCAGGTTGAACGCCAGCACCGCCATGAAGATCGCCATCCCCGGGAACACCGCCAGCCACGGCGCCTGGGTCAGGAACCGCTGCGCCGAGTTCAGCATGCTGCCCCAGCTCGGCGCCGGCGGCTGCTGCCCAAGCCCCAGGAAGGACAGGCTGGCCTCCGCGATGATCGCCGCCGCGATGGCCAGGGTGGACTGCACCATGATCGGCGGCACGATATTCGGCAGCACGTGCCGCAGCGCTACCCGCCAGGGCGGATTGCCCAGCGCGCGCGCCGCCTCCACATACTCGTTGGTGGCCGCATCCATCGTGGCCCCCCGCGCCACCCGGACGAACACCGGCGCCGCCGTGACACCGATGGCGATCATGGCGTTGGTGAGCGCCGGCCCGAGGAACGCCGCCAGCGCAATGGCCAGGATCAGAAACGGGCACGCCAGCATCGCATCCACCAGCCGCCCGATCACCCCATCCACCCGCCCGCCCGCGAACCCGGCCAGCAACCCCACCGGCACGCCAATCCCCGCCGCGATCAGCACCGACACCACGCCCGCCAGCAGCGAAGCCCGCGCCCCGAACACCACGCGGGACAGCACGTCCCGCCCGTTCTCGTCCGTCCCCATCCAATGCTGCATCGAGGGCGCCTTGCGGACCAGCGACCAGCTGGTGGCGATCGGGTCATAGGGCGCCACCAGCGGCGCCGCCACCGCCACCACCACGAACAGCGCAATGACGGCAAAGCCGACCACCGCCGCCGGCCGCCCCCGGAACCGCCGTAGCGCCAGCGCGGCCGGGCTCTGCATTGTGTCGCTCATGCCGTGCGCAGCCGCGGGTTGATCAGCACGTAAAGCACATCGGCCAGCAGGTTGAGCATGATATAGAGGCACGCCGTGACCAGCACCACGCCCTGCACCACCGGGTAGTCGCGGTTGAACACCGCGTCCACCACCAGCTTGCCGAAGCCCGGGATGCTGAACACCTGCTCCGTCAGCACCGCCCCGGACAGCAAGGTCCCCAGCTCCAGCGCCCCCAGCGTCACCACCGGCACCAGCGCATTGCGGAACGCATGCCGCACCACCACAACCGACTCCCGCAGCCCCTTCGCCCGCGCCGTCCGCACGTAATCCTGATCGAGCGCCGTCAGCATCGCGCTCCGCGTGTGCCGCATCAGGATGGCCGCGATGGCGTTGCCCAACACGAACGCCGGCATGATCGTGGTGGCCAACGACTGCCGCCAATCCTCCGAAAGCGGCACATAGCCGGACGGCGGCAGCCAGCCGAGCTGCACCGACACCAGCAGGATCAGCATGATCCCCAGCCAGAAGTTCGGCGTCGACAGCCCGGCCAGCCCCAGGAAGTTGACCACGTAATCCCAAGCCGTGTTGCGGTACACCGCCGACAGCACCCCCGCCGGCACCCCGATGCAGAACGCGATCACGAACGCCATCCCGCCCAGCTGCATCGTCACCGGCAGCTTGGTCAGGATCAGGCTGGCCACCGGCTGCCGGATGCGCCAGCTGAAGCCCAAATCCCCCCGCAGCACCCCCCCGATCCAATGCAGGTACTGGATCGGCAACGACCGGTCGAGCCACAGCTCGGCCCGGATTTGCGCCAGCACCTGCGGATCGCCCCGCTCCTCGCCGGCCAGCACCACCGCCGGGTCCCCCGGCATCAGTTGCTGCAGCGCGAACACGAGCACGCTGACCAGCACCACCGTCGGCAGCACCTGCAGCAGCCGAACTCCAAGATGCCCGCGCATGCCCCTACCTCGCCAAGCTGACGCCCTGCAGTCGGATCATCCCGTCCGGCACCTGCCGGAACCCCACGACGCGGGCGGATAGGCCGACCAGGTTCTTCTGCTGCCAAAGATACAGGATCGGCAGGTCCTGCGTTGTCTGCGCATAGGCCTGCTCATACAGCGCCCGCCGCGCTCCCGGCTCCGCCACCGCCCGCGCCTGCTCCAGCAAGGCGTCCACGCGGGCGTTGGCATACTTGCCGTCGTTCAGGGTGCCGCTGCTGTGCACGAACCCGAACAGGTTCCCGTCCGGATCGACCCGGCCGGACCACGCCGTCAGGAACGCCTCGAACTCCCCCCGCGTCGCCGCCGCCAGCGCCGAAGCATACTCCGCCGCCGTGATCCGCACATCGAACCCGGCCTCCGCGGCCATCGACTGCACGATCTCGCCCACCTGCCGCAAATCCGGGTTGTTCGGCACCGTCATCGCCACCACCACCGGCACCGCCACCCCCGCCTCCTTCAGCAGCGCCTTCGCCGCCGCCACATCCCGCGCCTTCGGCCGCACGCCCGGCAGGTGCATCGGACTGCTCGGCGGAATCGCCTGCGCCGTCGTGGCGTACAGGCCGTTGTAAACCACCTGCACCAGCGCGTCCTTGTCGATCGCCAGCTCGAACGCCCGCCGCACCCGCGGATCCCTCCCGATCGGCGACTTCGCCCGCGCCCCGTTGCCCACGTTGAACAGGATCGTCTGGTAGCCCAGGCTGCCCATGGTCGCGAGCTTCAGCCGCGGGTTCTTCGTCACCGCCTCCGTGTCCGTCGGCACGATATACTCCGACAACTCGAGGCTCCCCGCCTGCAGGTTCGCCAGCCGGATCGAGCTGTCCGGAATCGGCTGATACGTCACCCGCTCCAGCTTGACGTTCGCCGCATCCCAATACTGCGGGAACCGCTCCACCGTGATGCGGTCCTGCGGCACCCGGTCCACGAACCGGAACGGCCCGGCGCACACCGGCTTCAGCCCGAAATCCCGCCCCGCCGCCTCCGCCGCCTTCGGCGACACGATCATCCCCGCCCGGTCCGTCAATTGCGCCACGAACGGCGAGGACGGCGCCTTCAGCACGATCCGCACCGTCAGCGGATCGACCACCTCGACCCGGTCCATGACGTTGATCTCGGTCCGCCGGAAGCTGCCCTGCATCGTCAAATGCCGCTCGAGCGAGTACTTCACCGCCGCTGCGTCCATCGTCTCGCCGTCATGGAACACCACCCCCGGCCGCAGCCGGATCATCAGCGTGGTCGGGTCCGCCCACTGGTAGCTCAGCGCCAGCTGCGGCACGGTCTCCAGCTTCTCGTTGATGTCGAACAGCTTGTCGCACAGCCCGGCGAACACGATCCGGCTCACATAGGTCCGCGCCAGCGTCGGATCGAGCGAATCCGGGTCCTCCCGCAACGCGATCCGGAATGGTTGCGCCACGGCGGCGCCCGAAAGCAGGCCCGAAAGCAAAACGGTGGCACAAACGGCCGCCAAGAGAACTGGTCGCATCGGCCCGGGCCTCATCTTCGTATCTGCGGCAACGATGCCGGGCTATGCCGGTGCTGGCAAGGCGGCTACATCGCCATGCCCACAATCAGGACGCCCCATGCGCACCCACCGGATCGCCTCCATCCCCGCCGACGGCATCGGACCGGAGGTGATCGCCGCCGGGCTGGAGGCGCTGGACGCGGTCGCCGCCCGCGACGGCGGCTTCCGCTTGGCCGTCGAGCACCTCGATTGGGGCTCCGAGCGCTACCGCCGCACCGGCGCGCTGATGCCGCCGGACGGCCTCGACCAGCTCCGCCAACACGACGCCATCCTGTTCGGTGCCGTCGGCGCCCCCGACATCCCCGACCACGTTACCCTCTGGGGCCTCCGCCTGCCGATCTGCCAGGGCTTCGACCAATACGCCAACATCCGCCCCACCCGCATCCTGCCCGGCGTCACCGGCCCCCTGCGCGGCGTCGGCCCCGGCGACCTCGACTGGCTGATCGTCCGCGAAAACAGCGAGGGCGAGTATTCCGGCAACGGCGGCCGCACCCATCGCGGCCTGCCCGAGGAAGTCGCCACCGAAACCAGCGTCTTCACCCGCCGTGGCGTCGAACGCATCATGCGCTTCGCCTTCGCCGAAGCCCGCCGCCGCCGCCGCAAGCACCTGACGGTGGTCACCAAAAGCAACGCCCAGCGCCACGGCATGGTGTTCTGGGACGAGATCGCCGCCCTCGTCGCCCAGGACTTCCCCGACGTTGCCTGGGACAAGGAGCTGGTCGACGCCATGACCACCCGCATGGTCCGCAAGCCCGGCAGCATCGACACCGTGGTCGCCACCAACCTGCACGCCGACATCCTCTCCGACCTCGCCGCCGCCCTCGCCGGCTCCCTCGGCATCGCCCCCACCGGCAACATCGACCCCGAACGCCGCTTCCCCAGCATGTTCGAACCCATCCACGGCAGCGCCTTCGACATCGCCGGCAAAGGCATCGCCAACCCGGTGGCGACCTTTTGGACCGCCAGCCTGATGCTCGACCACCTGGGCGAACCCGCCGCCGCCGCCGCCCTCATGCGCGCCGTCGAACACGTCTGCGCCGAAGGCCTGACAACCCCCGACCTGGGCGGCCACGCCACCACCGCGGAGGTCACCCGCGCCGTATGCGAAGCCGTCCGCGGCGCGAACCTCCCCGCCGGCTGAGCCCCAACCCCCCTTGCGCCCAGCCCCTCTTGCGCCCAACCCCACGCGATGCTCAAGAGAGCGCCGCACGAACCTGGAACCCCTCCCATGAACGACAAACCCGCCAGCCGCTTCACAGCCCCCCGCCAGAAAGTCCCCCCATTCGCCCGCTACGTCGGCACCTCGGCCTGGCGCAAGGATCGCAGGCGCGCCCGCGAATATGCCCGCTTCCGCGCCGCAGCCAAGCAGATCAGCTTGGATAGGGATCGGCTGAGCCAACCACCGGCCCTCGCATAGGCAAGCTTCGTGCTCCATTGTCTTGCACGGACAGGAGATGGTCATGCCTGCAGCGCGCGACGGTCTGGCAAGCCGCCGCGAAGTAGAGCAGTCCTGCGAAGTAAGCAGCAGCCATGGGCCCCCTCCGCACACTGGTCGCCATCGATCGACGTCCATGTTATTTTCTAAAATCGGCTTCAGTGATAGTCGTTCAGTCTAACGACTTGTTCTGCCACACTCGGCTGCAATCTTGATCAAGGTGGGTTTCAGCCAGAGGGTCTTGACAGCTGTTGGTGACGCTGTGCCCGGCAGGCAAACTCAGCCTCGCAGCGGGTCAGCTTCATTCATTGGGGTCTTTCTCTCAGCATGCTGGAGCAACAGCCGGAGCTGCCCACTCTGCTCGCGAAGCACTCCCTCGAGATGCTCGACACGGATGCGATCCAGCTTCTCGTGCAACGTCATGATCTCGATCTCCGATTTCAGATTGATCTCGTAGTCGAGGCTGGCTGCAAGCCTGTCCCTTGCTGCTTGGCGGTTCTGAGACATGAGGATGACGGGCGCCTGTAAGGCAGCCACCATGGATAGGATCAGGTTCAGGAATATGTACGGATAGGGGTCAAAGCCTCCGGCGTATCCGGCCAGTATGACGGTATTGAGGACGATCCACCCCAGCAGCATGCCTGTGAACGCGACGATGAACGTCCAAGACCCGCCAAACTGCGCAACCTTGTCCGCCAGCCGGTCCCCGAACGTCTGGCTTTCCTCATGTGCCGCGTTCACATCGCGGGACACGTGACAGCTCCTCGCGATGAAGGTGATCACCTTTTGCTCTCGATCAGAGAGTCGGATGAAGCCGCCTTCCAGCAGTTGCCGTGCGAGTTGCGTGACTTTGTCGTCCATTTTGATGCGCCTTACGCCGAACCCGTTCATGTCGCCACGCACATCGTCAGGACTCTGGCAGCTTCTGGTGCAGAGCGGACCAACGCCCCTGCCCTCACGCCACAACGGCCAGCCGCCACCCGTCTTAGGCCCGACCCTGTCTGGCCCTGATCAACAACCGCCACGACAGGCAGAGCTGATCGACCACTACTGCACCATCCTGCACGAACTCATCAACATGGGCACCGAACCTCGCCCGCCTCGTCCACCACCCCGCGCCGGCCCGCACCCAAACCGGCGCCGATCCGCCCAGCCCGGCCGAAGCCGGCGCAACCCTCCACTGCACTCAGCACCTCCGCACCAAGTAGCGGCCTCCGGCCGGGTTGCACACCAGGGCGCGGGTGTCCATACCCCCGCCATGGCCCCGCCCCTCCTGCTGCTGCAAGACATCCGCCTCGCCTTGGGCACCGCCCCCCTGCTGGCCGGCGCGGAGCTGGGCGTCGGCGCCAACGAGCGCATCTGCCTCGTCGGCCGCAACGGCTCCGGCAAGTCCACCCTGCTCAAGGTCGCCGCCGGCCTGCTGGCGCAGGACGCCGGCACCCGTTTCATCCAGCCCGGCGCCACCGTGCGCTATCTGCCGCAGGAGCCGGACCTGGCCGGCTACGCCACCACGCTGGACTACGTCGAGGCCGGCATGGCCCCCGGCGACGACCGCTACCGTGCCCGCGCCCTGCTCGATCAGCTCGGCCTCTCCGGCGCCGAAGACCCCGCCCAGCTCTCCGGCGGCCAGCAGCGCCGATGCGCCCTCGCCCGCACCCTCGCCCCCTCCCCGGACCTGCTGCTGCTCGACGAGCCGACCAACCACCTCGACCTGCCGGCGATCGAATGGCTGGAGGCCGAGCTGAAGAGCCTCCGCGCCGGGCTGGTGCTGATCAGCCACGACCGCCGCCTGCTCGAAACCCTGTCCCGCAGCATCGTCTGGCTCGACGGCGGCCGCACCCGCCGCATCGAGCGCGGCTTCGCCCATTTCGAGACCTGGCGCGAAGAGGTCGAAGAACAGGCCGAGCGCGACGCCCATAAGCTCGGCCGCCAGATCGAGCGCGAGGAAGACTGGCTGCGCTACGGCGTGACCGCGCGGCGCAAGCGCAACGTGCGCCGCCTCGGCGAGCTGGGCGCGCTGCGGCAGCAGCGCCGCGAACTGGGCGGCGCCGCCGCGCCGCTCCGCCTCGCCGCCACCGAAGCCGATCTCTCCGGCAAGCTGGTGGCCGTCGCCGAGCGCGTGACCAAAGCCTACGGCGGCCCGCCGGTGGTGCGGGATCTCACGCTCCGGGTGCTGCGCGGCGACCGGCTCGGCATCGTCGGCCCGAACGGCGCCGGCAAGACCACGCTGCTGCGCCTGCTGACCGGGCAGGACCCGCCCGATGCAGGCGAAATCCGCATCGGCGCCAACCTCGCCGCCGTCACCCTCGACCAGCAGCGCGCCAGCCTCGACCCGGCCGCGACCCTCGCCGACACGCTCACCGCCGGCGGCGGCGACACCGTGCTCGTCGCCGGCGAGCGCCGGCACGTGATCGGCTACATGAAGGACTTCCTGTTCAAGCCGGAACAGGCCCGAACCCCAGTGGGCGTGCTGTCCGGCGGCGAGCGCGGCCGCCTCATGCTGGCCTGCGCCCTGGCCCGGCCCAGCAACCTGCTGGTGCTCGACGAACCCACCAACGATCTCGACCTGGAAACGCTCGACCTGCTGCAGGAGATGCTGGCGGACTACCCCGGCACCGTCCTGCTGGTCAGCCACGACCGCGACTTCCTGGACCGGGTGGTCACCTCCACCCTGGCCGCCGAAGGCGGTGGCGCCTGGGTGGAGTATGCCGGCGGCTACAGCGACATGCTGGCCCAGCGCCAGCCGCTGGCCGCCATTGCCGGCCGCTCCCGCCCCCCGCCTACCCGCCCCCCGCCTGCCCGCCCCCCGCCTACCTGCCCGGCGCCTACCCGTGCAGTCCCCCGCGCCGCCGGCCGCCGGATGTCGTTCAAGGACAAGCAGGCGCTCGACACCCTGCCGGACCAGATTGCCGCAACCCAGGCCGAGATCGCCCGCTTGCAGCGCAAGCTCGCCAAACCCGACCTCTACCGGACCGACCCGGCGGGCTTCCGCACCATGTCGGACGCCCTGGCGCGCGCCGAAACCGCGCTGTCCCAAGCAGAGGAACGCTGGCTGGAACTAGAACTGCTCCGCGAGGAGCTGGAGGCGTCATGACCCGCATCATGCTGTTGCTGACCGTTTTCGCCCTCTCCGGCTGCGGCCTGGCCGCCGCACCCTGCCGCATCGGCTCGGCCGCGCTGAAGATCGTGCCCCTGGTGGGCCACCTCGCCGCCGCGCCGACCGACGGCTGCGCCGCGGTGATCGATCCCTAACGCCGCAGCCGAATGTCGAGGCCGCGGGCGATCCACCCGGCCTCGATCTGGTCGAGGTCCGTGACCCCAGAGGGATTGGCCCGGCTCGGCCGGGTCGCAAGCATCGGCGCGGCATCCCGCTGCCACAGGCCGAGCAGTCGATCCAATTCGCCAAGCGGGTCCGCATGATCGTCCACCCGCAGGTTCAGGTCGGGAAAGTCCTCCGTCGTGGTCACGACCATCGCCGCCGACTGCCGGCCCCGCCGGTCGCCGCCCGCGCTTTGGCCCGCCAGCATCGCCCCCACCAGCCGCTCGGGCAGCGGCAGGTCGGACGCCATGGCGGCCAGCGTATCGGAGACGACGGCGGCGCCGGCCAGCATGTTCCCCGCCACGCTCACGCCAGGCATGGCCTCGCCGCCGCACCAGGTCACGCAGTTGTCGCCAGTCCAGGCGGCGCTGCGCCCGTGCCGGTCCACCGCATGCACCTGGCGCAAGTGCCGGCCGGCGTCACCGGCCAGCGCGCCCTCGATCGCCGCATCCGGCGGCAAGCCGCGGGCCAGCGCGTCCAGGATCGCCGGACCCAGATAGCGGTTGGTCATGCTCTGCGTGGACACCGCGCCCACGCCGGCCCGCACGAATGGGCAGCTCGCGCCCACGGCAAAGGCGCAGGTGGCGACGGACACGGCGAACGCCCCTGTCGCCGGGTCGTGCGCTACGATGGACCAGGTCATGCCGTCCCCTTCCTTGCGAAATGCTGCTCACCCGCATACAGACCCGCAACCCCGGGCGAAAGCCTTGTCGGGCACAGGAGACGGCATAGCTATGGATCGAATCGACGTTGCGG
>JAABUK010003676.1_pt1 | contig 25676 bp, 38 predicted proteins | sample 5559141 | NCBI WGS metagenome assembly JAABUK01 (sample SAMN10711869, study PRJNA513367) | rock metagenome | isolation source: Antarctica rocks | place: Antarctica: Victoria Land, Pudding Butte nord | collected 2016-01-03 | reverse complement strand
CGCGGCATGGGTGCGCACAGGCGGCAACACATGCATGCGGCAGATGTTGGCCGGGCGTGAGGAGCAGCGCGGCGCGGCTGCGCACAGGCGGCGTGGGGTTCCAAGCAGCTTATGTTGCCGGCTGCAACACACACTACAATGATACAGCCGTATACTGCAGTTTGCCTGCCTGTACGGCAGGCAGCAGCTATTTTTCGTAACACTTTGGCGATTTGGCCAAGTGGTGATGCACAGGTGGCACCGCACAGCACGCACCTCCAGCGTGCCCCAGCTAGGCTCCCAGGGGCTCTTGCCATCGTAGGAGGAGCCGTAGTTTGTCAGGACTTGCCCCTCAATCCAGGCGCCCTGCGCTGCTGCCGGCTGTGTGCTGGCTGCCAGCAGTAGGACCACTGATACGGTGGCTATCAGCTGCGAGAAGTATCGGTCTGCCGCGCGTCTTCGCGGCTGCCGGCAGCTCCCTGTCATCTAGGATATGCAGCTGAGGCGTGAGCTGCCTTGCAACTGCAGCATGAAAGACACGCCGTCAACAAAACCTCATCGTCACGTCGTCGTCGTGTAATCGCGATATTCAGTAGGAAACATGGGTGCAGCGATTTTACTGAGCATGAAGGCAGATGCCGCCGCTACCTAGAGGCTGAACGATTATGTTGCAACTGTCTGAGAGCGGAGCGACCAGCGCAGCGCCCGCCTGCAGTCCCTCGAACAGGATTGGACCGAATGTTCACATGCACCCAAAAGGTGACAGCGACGGGCGGCGCGTGTGCACAGAGATAGATCTGGAATGGGTGTTGGCTGAATACGCTGGGCTTTGATGGACGCTCAGAGCGCCGAGCAGGCGCTGTCGGACTTGTCTGTCAGGTAAAAGCCATGACGCGCCGGAAAATACCAGCATGCGCCATGGCTCATGGACCGGGCCACGCAAGGTTCGCTGCAGACAGGCTTTTCTGTGCCATAATATCGCGTGGCGAAGCGGCGTGAGCGAAAATTGCCGCCTTGCGGCGGCGTTGGGGGCGTGTCAGAGAGTCAGAGTAGTGCCTGACCACTGGACGCGACCTGATCACGATACATTGACAGGCATTCGCTGTAGTGAGCAATGAAGCATACTGAGAGAGGGGATATGGCCTCAGTAGGTGCCGCCCGCCGCCTACCGTCTCTGGCGACGTGCCGGTGCGTCACGCAGCGTACGACTGTCTGCGTCTCCGAGTAGCCGGTGGCGATCGCTTTCTATCTGGGAACGACTGCAGGCCTCTCGTTGCCAAGGCTCCTTGGTGCAAGCGCAGCCGAGTCAGTCGACTGCGTAACCTGAAAGGACTTGCGCCTTTCCGAAGGAAGACTGCTTGTCACTGGTGTCAAGCGGCCATCTTGCAATCGGAGAGTGGCAGCAGATACACCGGGCCGAACCGAATACTGTTTGGCGAAGACCGGGAGTTCAGCAGAGTACGACCAGTTCGGGCAGACCCGAGGGGTGTGGAAGCCGAGTAGGCCAACAAAACCCTACATTCGAGTCAGCCACATGCCGACAGCAATCAATGCTCTGTGCGGGCTTCGAAAGGCATGATCCAGCGTCATGCAAAGATGACGCTTCGAGAGTCAAGCTGTGAGCTGTGGAGCAATCGGGTGCGCAAGATAAGCGCCGCCTCAGAGACGGGACCTCTTCGTCCGGGCAGTAACCAAGACGCGTTGCACGGCTCACCAGCTCAGGCCAGACGTGCAGGGCGCAATGCGGGCATGGCGATTTGTTCAAGTCCACGCGAAATCAGATCAATTTATACACAGGGTCAGTCTGCACTAACGCAAACTGGAGTCCTTCACATTCGGAGAAGGTGGCGTGCACCATGCATACACAGCTCCGAAAACAGGGATCTCCGGCCATGTGTCATCTCGATCATAGCTTGAAGCATCATCAGCCTCGTCCGTCCGGTTCTACGACCCCTTTCGCAACGTTGCGACCCCTGCCTCTTGCCATCGCACGTGCCGCTTCAGCGCACGTGCGAATTGCCGCAAGTTGCGACCGTGCAGCACAACAAAGACATCCTAGAACATTGTACATTGCACCCCGATTTTACAAGTAACCGGTTCTGGGCCGCTACCGACGCTCTGCAAGACACATGGCGACAACTTCGCGGATCAGGCGCCCCTTGCTGCCGACATGAGGCTGTGACGCCCTGATCGCAAGGGGTTGCAAGACAGACCGGGGCGTCGAGAAGGCACGGTCTGACAGCTGTCTGGGATAGCGCAAAGCCTGCGTGACTACGTCCGGTCGGCCAACACGATGCCGCTTTCGCCCAGATAGAGTGCTGCCCGGCCATCGCGGGTGCGCAAGCCATCCTCCTGCCCCTTCGTTGACTCGCGCGGATCCGATCTTGAGGCTGGCACATTGTTCATCTCGATCGCTGCCTGTTCCTATGATGTCCCCCGAAACCTGGTTATTCTGTCTCCTTGCCAATATTTCATGCACATACGGGGGCAGTGAAAGCAACAGCCACCAATTTGCACCTGCAGGCCGGCAAGGAACAGGTACACAAGGAGAGTGCCTCCACATGCGCAAGCGCAAGCAGCAGCACCCTGGAGGGCTCTACAAATGCTCCGAAAGCAGGATGGCTCCGACGGCGGTGCTGCTCCTGGCGGTGCTCGCCGCACTGGGTACTGGGGGCGGCGCAGAAGGCAGCACCGGCGCCTTGTCGTCAGCAGGTGGTGCTGATGCAAGACCTGCAAGAGCCACCATCGCCGGACCGCAGCTCGGGGATGCTGAGGCATGGGCCGCCAGCAGGCGATCGCTGACCGCCAGCGCAGCACCACCACAGCCGCCGCCCCCCCGCAAGCGGCCGCCGCCGCGCAAGCGGCCGCCGCCGAGGCCTCCGCGGGTCCGGCCGCCCCCCCGGCCCCCCAGGCCGCCACAACGGCCGCCGCGGCCGCCACCGAGGCCCCTGCGGGTCTGGGCCCCTCCGTGGCCCCCAAGGCCGCCGCCACGGCCGCCCCGGCCGCCGCCGCGGCCTTCTCGACTGCGCCCGCCGCCGCGGCCACCGCAACCGCCGCCGCCGCGCCCCCCAAAGCTCAGACTGCCGCCGCGCAAGAGGCCGCCGCCGCGCAAGAAGCGCCCGCCACCGTCGCAGCAGATGGGGCAGGTCGAGGCGGCGCCGACGGCTGCGCCGAGTCAGCCGCAGACAGCGGCGGACCCGGCGGTGGTCACCGACTGGGTCGCGGGAAGGGCCACCTTCTACGGCGAGGAGTATGAAAGTGGACGTGAGTTCTTGCCTCCAAGGGTTTGCCTGAATTAGTCCCAATTCAGGATGAATGGTAGCAAAGAAGATGATCATTCTTTCTAGTTCGGCGACAGGCGAGGTGCCCGTTACTGCGCTTGTCAAACGATGGCAGCACCTGGTGATTGCATCTGGTTGCTCCGCAGGGCTCGTGCGGCTTCGGTTACCTGAACAGGGCGAATTGGCCGCACTGGAATGCCATGGCCTTTTCGCCGCAAAACAGCTTCAGGAGCGCAGGGCCGCAGCAAGCCTGCGGGTACGCAGCGCATACTGCTGTCTGTTATTATCATGTCAGATGTTGGGTCGGATTGGTGGAACTCTCAATGGCTGCAGCTCTTGAAAGTTTACGCTCAGGGTCGCACGTCACATTTGCAGGATGTGCTTTGAGATTCAGTGCACGGCAACGCCGCCATATAAAGTGTGCTCCAGATGCACACAGGCTGTTTCTGGTGTCCCTGCCTCCTTGACTGCAGTGCATGAGTTGCAGCTGTTTGCTTGACGGAGATGCGGCGCAATTGTCAAAGCTGTGATCTGACGTGTTCTGCGGCAAATACAGGACAAATGCGGGCCCAGCCCCGACACAACCTCAGTTGTGGCCACTGTTACCGACACTTGTCCAGAATGCGAGGCGAACCATGTCGACATGCAAGCAAATATGTTTGCTATGGTGAGTGCTCATGATCTGGAGCGTGAACCTCCACCCCATACTTTCTTTGCATCCGGTCACAGCACGAATCTATGTATACATTCACTCCCGCAAAGTCCACGGGCCTGACCTTTTGTCGGCCCTTCTCATTCGAGCTGCTGTGCCTGTCGCGCAGCTGGCGCCGCCCATATCCGGGATCATCAGCATCCGCTACCGGCAGGTGATGTGCACGCCCCCCGGCGGCATCCGGGTGATGGTAACTGCTTTCAATGGCCCGGAACGCTACCTGCGCCTTACCTTCCAGGTGCGCATGCACTCGCAACCCCTTTTTTGCTGAGGATGCCGCATCTGCACGATCATGGAAAGGGTTCGCTGCCGGCGGACGCTCTGGCGGAGGACCGTCGGCCGGCACAGCATGGTGGCAGCTCTCGGCAGCGTGTCAAGCCCGCTTGACAAGCACAAGTGCGGCTGCGCGGGTGCTGAGGATGCTGATCATTCACAATACCCGAATCGAACGTACATTTCGTTTAAGCCTCTGCGGTATCGCCGCAGAATGTGGCGGGCTCCGCCATGATCCAGTCGGTGCGCATGCGCGGCGCCGGCGACAGCCGCCTGGTGTACAACGGCGGCAGCAGGAAGCAGCGAGGCCTGCTGAAGGTGGCGGGAAGCAGTGGGGATCCCGACGGCGCCGCAGGCACCGCCTTTGGCGGCCAGGCAGCCATTAACCAGTACGGCGCGGCCTGGTCCGTCAACAGCGCCCCGGCCTTCCCCATCGACCTATTCCTCGTCAGCAACACCGGCACGGTGAGCGGCTGGATCCACCTGCCCTGCCTGGCTCTGGTGGTGTCCGCGAGCTGTCATGGCCTTCGCGCGTCATGCCTGCGCATTGCGCTGGCGCACGTTCTTTGGTACCCGAGCAGTTCCTTGGCCTGGTGGCCAGTCATATGGTGCAGTCGTGAAATGCCACGGAGGTTGATAGTCCTGAGTTCCTACGGCCCTTGCAAATGCAGGTGACGCTGCTGGGCGCCATTCCCAGCCTGGCAATGGGCGCCAAGGGCGTCAGCTTCCAGACCAGCCAGCAGCTCCCCAACTGATGACGGGGCGGGGCTGCTTGAGACAATTAATTTTGACTTTCTTCTTGCTTCAGATTTTATTTGTTCGGTGGCACATTCTTGCGGGCAATTGGCGGCAGGTGGCAGCGGCAGCGCAGTGGGCGACAGCGACGCAGAGACGCGTCGAGTCGATGAGTGACTGAGTTATAGTGCAGCATGATTTATGGGAGAAAATGCAGGATCGGCGACATTAAGATTCTATTTGGTTTGGCTTTGGGAGTGTTTTGGGTAGGTTTATACGTGTTCTGGGCACTGCAAACATCGTTTGGCATGCCAGCTCGTTTTACTCGGGCTGTGCACAACCCAACGGCGATGCAGCTTGCCGATTCATCGACTTCATTGTGCGAACTTCAAGTGCAAGATTCAATGGGGACCTCGCAAGGATTGCGCTGCGTGCACGCGCGGGCACGCCCATTGCAAAAAAATTGTATCCATGTCATGATCGTTCCTGTTGCGCACAACGTCCATGACCTCTGGCCGGCTGCCTACTTACTGCTCCAAGGTTCCACTCCCACTGTGACGCTCCAACGGCACATTCAGTCAGAAGCCGACGTTCAGACGCACGTCCGCAGCACCACATGTGTACATGGGGAAACCATAGACGCTTCCTTCGTTCCCCTCTGTGTCAGACATTCGAAAAGTCCACAGACGCCAGACTGGATGCCGAGGCCGAGCGGCGCACGCCGACGTCACTCCGCCGCCGGCCCACCGCCTCCCACCGCTGTGCGGACGACAGCCCTGGCGACTCCTGGGGCTGCGCCGCTGGGGGCGGCCCCTTTTCCTGCCCCGCGCTGCCGTCTTCCCGTTGCAGGTGCTGCAGCTGATCCTGCGCCGCCGCCGCAGCCGCAGAGGCCGCTTCCAGAGCGCGCCCCTCGGCGCCCCCGCCGCCGCCGCCGAGTGCAGCAAAGTCCTCATGCAGCGAGTGGCCGCGCAGCCCGAGGCCAGGCTGGCTGCTGGGCGCGCTAAGCCCTAAGCGCTCCGCCGCCGCGTGGAACGGCGTCAGCAGCGCCTCCGGCGTCGCCAGCGCGGCGCCGTCGGCATGCACCTGCAGGTGCCGCTGATAGAGTCAGTACATTGAATGATGGGAGAAGCAGTTGCAATGCATCGCACAGCTGCTGTCAGCATGAACCTGCAATACTCATCAGGCTCGCTTCTCACTGTGACCGCTGCGTTTTTTCTTCAGTCTCGCATCGGGTAGCTGCTGTCCTGGCATTGTTGTTTGCCCAGCAGATGCACACGGCTGTCGCTCGCGGCCCAACAGCCTCCGCTCAGGCTCACGGCGAAGGCTTCCAAAGGCATGCCATATCATCGCTCTGCAAGGCCTTGTGTGCATACGAGGAAATGTGCCAAGACGGAATCACAATGCAACAGAGGTCCCGCACCTGGCCGGAGCTCCGGCCGCGGTCGACGCTGGTACGGCGCTTGGGCGAGTGGCCGGTCGACCGGCGCCCGGGGGACGGCGCCTGCGGTGGAGGCTGCACCAGTGCGGACAGGTTGCCGCTGGAGCCCCAGCAGCGGCCTGCGGCGCAGAGAGGATGCAGCGAGTCAGCGCCGCACATTTGAGAAGTCTGTTGAAAGATACTTGACTTTGAACGCTGACACCAAGGTGATCGCATGGTTGGTGCATGGACGGCTGGGTCCCAGAAGTCCATGTCGCATGCACCACTCCTTGAGGATCAGGGTGCGCACCGCGGGCGTGCTTGTCGCAGCTGGAGGGACTGGCAAAGAGGTTGAGCACCACGCCCTCCAGGTCCCCTTGGCTCTCCGACCCCAGCCGCCGCCTGCCGGGCAGTAAGCCGGTAGCTTTACAAAACTTGATTCAGACTCCTGGGTGCCACCGTTTCGATGTCCTGCTGACTGCCACCGTTCGATGTCTGCCACAAGTCAGCGGAAGTAGAGGTTTGCACAGGACTAGCGATGGAGCAATAAGAGATTGCGACCACACCGGGAAAAGGAGCGGGTGAGGCCGCCGCTGTTGGTGAGGCTGGTCTGCGGTGACGCTCGCTCCACCATGCCGCTCAGCGCCAGCTCGTCCGAGCCGCTGCGCCGCGCCAGCGTCTGCGCAATGGTCAGGCCAAGAGGTGTCACAAAACAGCGAGAAAACGTGTCTTGGCTACTGATATTCAGAGGGCGGTTGGTCATGATCCTGATCGTGACGAGATGGAAAGGCCTCGTCTGATTGTTCACATCTGCACGCGCTGACCGCGCCAGCTTGCTGCAGGGCGCCAGCTGGCACGCCAAGGTGTGCACACAAATGGGGCAGCGCTGCACTGCTGCACCGGGTGTCACGGCGCCACTGCGCGGGAAGAAGCGGCAGCGATGTTGCACAACAAACTAGTAGGGTGCGAATCCCTGGAAGGTGCCTCTGTAATGTGCGCACCTGCGCAGACATGCGGCGGCTGATGGTGCCGCTGTGGCGCCGGAAGAAGTACTGGATGACGAACACCTGTGCATCGTAAACAGGAATGGGTCGGCTGTAGGGTTTACATTGCTGTCAGCCGTCAAGCCAAAGGCCTACTGCCTGCCCCTTGAGGCCGCCGAGAAGTTCGCTGGCGCACAGCGCAAGCGCAACAACAGCAGTCTTGAGCATTGAGCCAGATGTGGATGCAGAGCAAGACATGCCCGCGTTGTCAGGTGTGCGCGCGCGCTGCGGCCGCAACAGGTTGAGGCCCCCACCTGCATGAGGGAGGTGACGACACGCGCCGCGACTTTCGATGGCTCAGCATGTGCAGTGACTAACAACCAGGGGCAATCGAAATAGCACCTGCATGAGGGAGGTGACGAGGAGCGCCGCCACCTCCGCCAGCGAGCAGTACAGCGTCCGCTGGTTGGTGTTCAGCTGTGCGTGCAGAACACTGTGGTGTCAGCAAACGTGTGCCATCAGCGCCAACGCTGACAGGTGCGGTACTTGATAGAGAGGAGCAAAGCCTCGGATCGGCATGTTCATGGACTTTGCATCGCAGGCTGCCAAATCGGAGCAGCAGAAACCTCTTGGGGCACATGACTAGGGCATTCTAAGTCAAAAGCCGCACATTGGTCGCAAAGTGCCGGTCCAGCCGCTGGTGCATCGACCGCTGCTCCTGCTCCAGCGCCCGCAACAGCTCCTGCGCAGGGTTTAGGGGCTTTCATCTTCTTACATATTGCGATGCACATTGCTCAGGGTTTGGACGTGAGTATGTGTGATGTGTCCAGCAGGCTCTGCACTTGCATACGCTCCTGCAACAGCTGCTGAATCCATCATTCCCTTTTACGCTCATGCTCAAGCTCATGCTTTTGCGCGGGCCAGTTGCACTGCGCAGTCGAGCGGTCCCAAGCTGCTGCACGGCTGTCTTCACCAGGAAGAGATCCATATAGCTGATTGGGGCATTTCTCTAGTGGAAGCTGGAAGAGGGCACTGACCTGGAGCCACAGGAGCTGCTCGCGGACCGGGTCCAGCTGCGACTGCACCTTGGCGCTGCCGCCAGCCGACAGCACCGCCGCCGCGGACGCATCCCTGCGAAGGGTGCACGGCTCAGCCTCAACACATTCTGTCGTGGCTGGTGCTGGATGGGCCGCATGCTGGCTCTAGGCACATGTCCCGCAACAAGTTTGGCGGCACAAGCGGTTCTGAAGACACAAACTTGGAGTGGGCGGCAACGCAAGGTCATGACTGTCTCAAGTTTGTGATTGCCGAGTACAATGTGCAGGTTGTGCGATTTTGTCAATCGGCGCACCCCCGCTCGACGAGGGCCAGTCCCTGAATGTCGACCAGCACCTCCGCCTCTCCGCCATTGCTGAGACTGCGGTTTCGGAGCGCGCAACCGGTCAGATCCACTGTGTGTTTCACTACTGTCTGTCAGATGACCAAGAACGACACCACAGCCAGCACTGGGCGGCGTGGCGGACATCTGCAACAAGCGCATTGGGGGCCATGCATGCCGCCAGCACAGCCTGCGCCAGTCACCAGAGAGAGTAGCGGCCGAAGCCGGTGGCAGGCGTTGTGAGGTTCGCATGGCTGGGCAACGACCGCTGCTGCAGGATCGTTGCGCCTGCCGGGTCCGTGATGACCGCATTTAACTGACTGGCTGCGCCGCCGGCGCCTGCCGCCGCGCTGTCGCCAGGTGTGCTGCCGCCTGCAGGCTTAATGATGCGCAGCGAGACCGACAGCTGCAGCGGCTGTCCCTCCTCCACCAGTCCTGTCTGCAAAGCGAAGGAAGTGTGGATGTCTGTACTTCTGTTCGAGTTTGTGCTGGAGGTTCGGTAGGACTACCGCAGGCTGCGTAGGATACGCAGGTCCAGCCAGACGTATTGACATATGTAGCCACACAATCTATAAAACCTCATAAACTTACCGCGAGAAGCTCCGAGAAGACCTGTGAGACGCACTGTCGGCTGCGCGGGTGCACCGAGACCTTGGCGGCGCGGCAGACGCCGCAGATCAGCAGCAGCGTCAGCAGCAGTGGGTGCCAGAGCCGCATCTGCTGTCTTCCCGCAGGGAGGCGCGGCCACCTCAAGCCATCGCAGCAGGCGCTGACATGTAACAGGCTTCTTAAACCGGTATGCCGCCGGATGCCAGGTCAATAAGAACTCCACAGCGTCCTTGAGCAAAGCCGCACAAAACCGTCTTGGTGAGACAGACAAGTCAGTAGCTCAACTCTCGCCAGGCTGTATTGTCGCTGCACTCGAACAACACCAAAACCAGACAGGTCCAGATCACTTGTGCAAACACACTGCGACTCCTGCTGCTCAATGCTGATTTTGACAGATGGCAGTGATGTCACAACCAGCAACGAAGTGAATGCCTGCGTCTGCGCAGGACTGCTACACTGGCGCAAGAGAGAGTCACTTGTGCGTCATCAGCTGGAATATTGAAAGTCAGCACCCAGCTTCTCTGCTCAAGTTGCTTCGCATCAATACGAACGAGAGCGATTGACTTCAAAACATCGCATCCGAGAGACTCAAACGACTTCAGCTCCAGATCTTGAAATGTTGTTGCGCCCGTACATTTGTACTGTGGTGGCTGAGCCTAAAACCTTAACAAGCACCACCAACTTGCCGCCGCTGCCACCTGTTGGCCGGCCGAAGGGGTGTTTGGGTACTTGAGCACACCACAGGCGGTGAGTGTGAAGGAAAGAATAAGGCGACAATGATGTGACGAGTGAGGCAAGTTGCGAAAAAGGGTTTGAAGCCGAATCTCGAGTGATATTGATATCGCACTGCACGCATTCACAAACGCAGCGCGCTGCGACGCCGACACAAAATTATACCGAATCAAGGCTGATCAAGTTTAAACATGCAGTCAAAACCAAGCAAATGAATGCCTTGCAATAATTCTCGACTACAAAACTCAAATTCGCGAGAGCTGTCTGGAAGTAAGCGCGGTCCTTAAGTTCCGACAACGTCCGGATCCTGGGCAGCGGCATCCGTCATGCTGGCGCCCAGCGTAAAATAAATACTCAAGTGCTAACGGCAATTGCTGCCGTCATTCCTGTCTACACTTATGTGCAACTGATACGCTGGCTAAGGTTTAGCTACATCATCTCACGCACTGCCCCGACTTGGTGAAGGTCGGCGGCAGATTGGCACTGTTGAACAGATTGCATTGTTCCCAGGCGACGCAGGCGTAGCGCACGCCCACGTGCCTGGTCACGCCTGGCGTTGCAGGTGACACAGTGCAGTCCTGACTCTCGACCACACTCCCAATAGCGTTCAAGAAGCGCTCAGGGAGAAAACCTTCCTGCTGCCGCAAGCGGCACCCACCTGCAGTTCGAAGCAGGAGACCGCCCGGCCGGCAACGGGGCGCACGTCGCCGACGGCGTTAGGGTTTTTGATCCCCAGCTTGAGCCCGCCGGCCCTGTTGCTGTACTGCACCGTCACGACGCCGGCCGACAGCGACGCAAACGCCGCCGTCGGCCTGGAAACCAGCGGCGGCCCGCGCCCGTACACGGTGTACTTAACGGAAGCCGCTACCCTGCTTGCGACGTCCCACTGTGGGCGCAGCAGCACACAAATTTAGCATTCAGAAGGTCAGCATCCAGGGTCTCAGAACAAACGCCAGCGTCCAGGGTCTCAAGGCTGATTGTGGCAGAGAGCCTTGAGCTGTCTGGGGTGACATTGGGCGTGCAATGCCACGAATCGCGGGGGGCGCCGCAAAGCGGCCAGGGTTGGACCAGCCGCAGCTTGTACAGGCAGAGAACCTGAGGACTGTATACTGCTTGCTGCAAGATTGCCACCCACCTTGTTGCGGAAGTGTATGATGCCGGGCAGACCCAGGTCAAAAGGTGGTGGTAAGATCCGCATGTGGATCTGCTGAAGCGACCTGCATGCCGGACGCTACGGTTCTCAAACGCAATCATGGCCCGCCTGCACCTGCCGCTGCACATGGCCACACATCACGACAGCATGTTTAATGTCGAGGTTGTTGCCCTCCACTGGCAAATGAACGCAGGGCTGCTTTTGGTCCTGCGCACCTGCTGCTGAGCTTCCCGCACGACTGGCCAATCGATCACATTTTTCAGCGCTATCTGGGCCTTCTGAGTGTGCCTGCATGGTGCAGCACCGCTGAGGCTCACAAGCGGCTGTGCGGATTCAGCTCAACAGCCAGCTTCGAGAATGTCATGCCTCATGCCAGGCAGAAGTACTGGATCTTGAACACTTGCGAGTTGTTAAAATGAGACGCGCAGCGAGCGCACGGCAGCATCGCACATGACCGACTGCGCATCCTTTGTGTGGGCATGGTAGCAACTGCTATGTTGCCTCTGCGGGTGGGTGCACCTCACCGTTGCGCTGTCGCCACGTGATTACCATTTTGTCAGACGTAGAAGCCACCTGGCACGCTGTTCCCAACCAACCCGCCAGCTGCCATGTCGCGCGCCCAGCTGTATGCGGTCTGCAGTGTTCTGTTGGGCCACATTCCCGTCAAGTGACTTTTGCTCTTGCTAGCTGCTGCACTGAGCCCCTGCATGTTCGGCTGCGCGATGGCCGGCCGTTGAAGCAATTAATCCAAACCCGCCGCTGCGGCACCGATCTGGAGTTGAGGGGGTGTATTGGCAACCAATACAAAGCTCCGAGCGGCATGTTTGTGGCGGGGGACCGTTCACGGGCCGGCTGCGGGGCCTGCATCTTGGCCCTGCTGTGGTCGGTGCAACCGGGAGTGGCGGCCGCACCGTTTCCTGACGCCGGTCCTGGCATCACACAGGTGGGAAGGGCTCGTCGTTTTCGATTTGCATTCACGCGTTGGACTTGTGCTCCATGCGCAGCGCCATGATCACATGCATGCAGGTGCCTCTATTTCATCAGTCATGAAGGGGACAGTCGTCGCGGAGCACAAAGGCAGGATCGAGTCTGGTAATACGAACCCGTGTTTGGATCAGGATCTGCTGCTTTGCACAGGACGCGCTGTCTGGATGGGAAGGCCACAGCACCCAGCGAGTTGGCCCACTGCACACATCCCACCGGCAGCTGCTGCAGGATGGTTCCCTTGGCTGCGAGCCAGGGTTCTTCCTGCCATCCTCCGGCTGCCAGCAGTGCGCGGACGGCAGGAGCCTGCCTAACAACTTCGGCATCTGCCCAGGTCAGGCATGGCGCAGCCCGGCTGTCAATCTGATGTGTGTGCGCCGCTGTCTCACCATGCAGCTGATGCCCTGCAACCCCACTGTACCAGCTGTCCTGCTTTCTGGATCACAGATACACTGAACGGTAATTTGACATCAATATGCCGCCGCCGCAGCCGGTGTAAACTCGCGCACGGCTGCGACAGCCCCGAAGGGCATCCCCCAGCCGGACCAGCGGCCGTTTCTACACGGCCTCTTCTCCAACAGGATGGTGCTGGCGCGCAACCGGCGCGGGATAGTGTTTGGCTACGCCAGACCCGGCACCACCGTGACCGTGACGCTGCGGCGCCAGTCCTCCGGCTCGCAGGTGCGTGCCCATTGAAGCCCAATCTACCAGCGATCAGATGTCACTGTGCATAGTACCTGTATGACGCCTTGTCACAGCCTGCGCAGCTCATCTCAATCGTTGCTAACCAACCAGCACGCACGTCTGAGCGCCGCCCGCCCGCCGCAGATCAAGCGGGTGACGGGCGTCGCGAACAGCGCCGGCCGCTGGAGCGTGCGCCTTGGGTTGCTGGGCAGTGGCCTGGTGAGCAGCGGCCCGTTCACGCTGACGGCGTCGCGGCCGGGGTACAGCATGACGCGATCTGACGTGCTCGTCGGCGAGGTAAGCATATCACACGAGTGGAGAGCAAACGCTTGCAGCAAATTGCATCATGAAGCAAACGCATGGGTAACGAGCGACCAACATGCATGGCGCTGGGGAGCAGCCACGGCAGCCAGCTGGCAGCGGGCGGTGTCGTCAGATTGCCGGCCTGGCTGCCTGCTGCTGGTAGGGCATCAGCGTTCACGACACTCCACACTCCTCCATCCTTCTGCACATGCAGGTGTGGCTGGTCAGCGGCCAGTCTAACATGGCATTCGCGCTGGGTGACGTCATCACTGGCAGCGCCACCTTCAGGGCGCGCGCGCAGAGCGAGCTGACGGCCGCCACAGACATGAAGATCCGCACCTTCCAGGTATGTACCCAATGCAGTCTGTTGGACCGAAGGTGCACAGGTGCTGCCGGGAGGGATACGAATGAGCGTTTCAAAGGTCTTGGCGCGGCTGCAGGGTGTTTCTCTGTGCCAACTTGTTCTCTGCATTCTCCACACGAGCTGTCTGCCCGTAGCCTGCGCATGCAGCGGGGAGGAACAGTCCACTGCAGCACAGCAAGATGCACCGGGTTGCTGCTGCTGACTGCTGCTGGCCGCCTGCTGATCGGCAGCCGCTCCCGCGATGTGCAGGTGCCGCGCAATTTCAGCACACTGGCGCAGACCAACGTGTACGGCTCCTGGAACGTTTCATCCCCCGCCACCGTCGAGCGCTTCTCCGCCATCGGCTACCTGCTGGCCAAGCAGCTGCGCTCGAAGCTCAACGTGCGCGCTTGCTCCTCAGCGGCAATCTGGGTTTGAGTCTGTGCGCTGCTGAGGGCGGGAACGCAAGAGAGTATGGCTGACAGCCTGTAGCTCTGTGTACTCGGCAACACCTCGGGGGGCCAACACACATTCGAATGGCGTGTGTGTACTTGACGACAGTGGCTGCCGTTACCTCATCGTGCGGCGCCTGTTGAAGCCGGCAGCTCATTGAAATCCTGCAGGTGCCGATCGGCATCCTGGAGAGCGACTTTGGCGGCACCTCAATCACATCGTGGCTGCCGCCGGAGACGATCCAGCAGATCGGCGGCGTCCCGGAGCAGGTGCGAATGCTGGTTGCCTTCAGGGTTTTGTTCCAAGGGTCGTGTCGGATACAGTGGGGCGAAAGAATCACCCGCTGCCCTGTTCTGCACGCTGCGTCCGCCAACTTGTACTGACGAGACGAGTTTTTGCTTCTGCAGGAGACAGACCCCACCCAGAACCTGTACAACGGAATGATCAGCAACCTGGGCAGGGTGCGCGCCCTGAGATGCCTCGCTGTGCATGTTCCTGCCGTGCTGTTCAGCATGTGATTTTGGTCATCAGCCGGCATTACTGATGCATTACTGATGCATTACTGATGCGCGGCAGCTTGGTCGTCAGGTGTCGAGATAGTGATCTCGTGTGTCGCACAGGACTTTGGCGGCTTTGACATCAACGGTGCCGTCTGGTGGGTTGAGCCGCTGCCGCATGCACGTTTCTGCACAGTGTCATACTGCTGCCACTCACACCACGACATGCTGCCACGACATGCTGGACAGCAGATGAATTTTATCAAAGGTTTCATCATGCTGATTGCTGTCCCAGGTACCAAGGGGAGTCGGACGGCGGGCTGACGGCCAGCAACCCGCTGTTCGAGCTCTACCAGGTGCCGACACCATGACACCAAGATCTTCTAAATTGAAGAACCTTAACACAATTCACACGAGTCGTCAACGCCTCTTGGCACTTATGACCCTGTGACCTCCCTGTGCTACAAGCCGTCCCACAGCGGGACTCTCATCTCCATGGCCTGATTCTCTGCCGGGCATCATCAATGAGTGACAGCGACTTACGGCTCACACTTCAGACTCTGACTTCTGAATCTGATATGAACATGGATGTGAACATGCAAATGAAAACAACATGAACATGAATGTGAAAATCAACCTGAATGCGAACTCCAGATCATGACAGATCATGACCTGAGCATGCCTCAGGATTCCGCAGGGGCTGCTGGAGGCGCTGCCGTCCACGTGCCGGACCACCTTTGGTGATCCACCTTTGGCGATGCCACTTATATCATTATATCATGACTATGAACTCCAACATGTTTCTGTGGACATTCCGCAGGGGCTGCTGGAGGCGCTGCTGTCCACCTGGAGGACCACCTTCGGCTTCCCGGCGATGCCGTTTGTCATTGTGCAGCTGGCGGCCTACATCCCGCGCTACGCCTCCAGGTCGCAGCCCTTCCGGTCCAACCTCAACCACTGGCCATACGTGCGCGAGGCCCAGCGTCAGGCGCGCTTCCTGCATTCGCGGCACACCCTTTCACGGAAACGCTACACCTAACAACCCGTGGGGATCTCGACGGTGCAAAGCAGCCTGCCTGCGTGGATGTTTGGCGCAGCATGGCGCTGCTGGTGCCGCTGCTGCCGTGGCCCACCATGAGCCAGGACGTGGGCTCTCTGCCGCCGACAGCGACGCGACCGCTGCATGGTGCATCCGCCTGACAGCTGCGCGCTGGCCCAGCTAAGCGATAAGAAATGTAATCAGCAAGAACTACACCTCAAACCCCAAGCGGTGGCTGTTGTCCCGCCATAGTGAATGTCAGGTATTTCTTTCATCCGCTGCAGGTGGCGCTTAGAGACGGCAATGCCTACCTTGCGACGGCAGTGGACCTGGGGAATGATCACGTAAGTCACTGAGGAAGCAGATATGTTCCGCCAGATGCTGATGTGAAGCCAAGGCGGCCTTCAGCGCTCGATGTTGTCGACGCCCAGCGAGGTGCATGCTAGCTTGATACAGTTGAAGCGCATGGCAGAGCCATCTCGGTGCTGAGTTCTCATGTATTCGTGGGAGGCAGTTCTGGCAAGACCCGCCAACAGGTGGTCCGCCTGCCCAACATATAACAGAGCTAATGTGCATCGGCAGATCGTCCACCCGCCCAACAAGTGGGACGTGGCGCTGCGGGTGGCGCGCCAGCTGTCGCACAATGTGTACGGCCTCAGCGACATGCAGGGCGGCCCCACCTACCGCGCCGCCACCAGGTGCAGACATCACACAAAATGTAGTTCTGTGCATTAGATGTCTGTCAATGTTCTTGTTTAGCCCTTGTTGCTAATTTGCTGCGGCAGAGAGCTTTGTGCTAGGCAACATGCCTCCAGCAAGTGCTCTGACCACCGAGGCAGCTGGTTTTGTTGCGGCACCCGGCTGGTGCAGTGCGCCCTGCACCCTTGCGCCTTGCAGCGGTCAGGCACCTTTTTTTAGATGTGTTTCTGCTACAAGTGACTCTGCCCCTCGTGTGCAGGAATGCGGACGGAACCGTGACGCTTGGCTTCAACGATATCAGCTCCAAGCTCGTGCTCGGCGTGAAGTCCAACACGACGGTGACGACGTTGACCCGGGTGTCGGGTGCGCCACCTGTGTCTCCTCTCTGCTCTTTAGGGTTTGATCTTGTTGCCTTGATCACATCTCCAGAAGCTGCGTTGCGTCCAATCGAGATGACTGTGAACAGCTGGGCCTGGCCACATATCCCGGGGCACTTGCTTTCAATGCAGCAGCACTTCACACACCACTGGGCGCGACAGGTTCTCAAAGCTGAACTGGTCAGTGCTGCTGCCTTTCGGCTCAGCGTGTGCTGTCGATCTATTGCTTGCAGCCCGAGTCGACGCTTCGGTGTCAGACCACGTGCACCTTGCATCACACCGGCATGTCGCGTTTATGCAAAGCTTTGGTGCCGATGCGCAGGCACCGCTGCAACCTGCTTCCAGTTGCAGGACCAGTATGGCGCCTGGCGCAACGCAACGGCCGCGCTGCTGGACAACGGCGTGCACGTCAAGGTTCGATGTTTACACGACTGCAATTATAGCTTCTACCCTGCTGTCAGCCAGAGGCACTTGGATTGCACAAATGGAAACCGCTCAATCCCAAGAGTCGAAGCACAGCATGAGCAGAATCAAAAGGGCCCTTTATGCAATCTGCCTTTTTGCACAGGTTGGGCCGGTGGCGGGCGTGCCAACGGCGGCCGCGATACGCTACGCCTGGTTCGACGGCTGGCCCGGCTGCAACGTGTACAACAGCGTGCAGCTGCCGCTGGTGCCGTTCAACCAGACGCTCGGCTGACGGCCGCAGCCGGCATAATGGCGGTCGTTGGCGTGGCGGCGGTGCAGAGTGTCGCTCCGGCCGCCGGCTGCCGCAACAGCGTACGGCTGCCGCTGGTGTTGTTCAACCAGACGCTCGGGCGACCGCCTTGGCTAGTGTGACGCCCGAAGCCCGCGCGACAGCGGCGCAACAAGCTTGCAGATGCAGCGAGGGCCGCTGCGGTGGCAGCGGCAGCGGCGGCGGCGGCGCAGAGTGCTTGCAGCCTCAGCGGAGGCAGCGGCGGCGGCGGCAGCAGCAGAGGCACTTCCCAGGCGCGCAGGTGCCGCTGGTGTCGTTCAACCAGACCCTAGTGTGACACGCCTCGCCGCAGTGCATTTCCGTGACCCGCCCGCACAGTGGGATTTCTTCTCCACAGTCGGCTGGGTTGAGATCCAGACTTCGCCCTGCCGTCTGCTGGCCAGTGTGGCAGCGGTGCAGAGCAGCACAGCAGCCTGCGCCCGCCGAAGTAGCATCGCGGCACGGCAGCTGTGGCAACAATTTCCGGGGCGGCAGCGAGTGATGAACGGATGGATTGGCAAGAACTCAGCATCCGTTCTGCGGAGGCAAAGAGGATGCATCAGACGAGCTTTGCGCTGCGGCGGCACATTGCCGCCGCTGGTGGATCTGTTGGGAAAATTTCGTTGCCCAATGCTTTATGGGTAGCGCCGCATTTGATGCACCGCATTGATTCATACTTTGACCTCCGGCGAGATTAAAATGACATTGATCGGCACACTGAGTAGTCAGCAGAGGTACAGGTAGTGAGAACAACGGGACTCTTTTTTGCCATCATGTGTAAACACAACGGTGTTATCATTATGGTTGTTTCCGCCGCCACACATCAGAGAACACTCATTCAAATTGCAGATGCTCAATCAGGTATTAGCAAGCTGTCTCGGCATGATCCCCAACTCGACGCACTTCAAACTCCCTCAGCGCTGATGAACGGGCAGCGCAGGATTTAGAGTTCACTAGTGCAGCCAGCGCGGGGGTCAGGTCTGGCAGTACTCTTCAGGGCTTCAGCACGAAGACGTTGTTCATCATGCTCTGGAAGTCGTCGGAGATGTCCTCAAAGCCGCGGAAGCCGGAAGCGGCAGCCAGCTCCCGCGCCTGCTTCTCCTGATGAGGCAACAGCGCAGTCCCATAGTTGAGGTCATGCACATTGATGCAAAATGCACATAGATGCTTTATCCAGCAAATAAACACAAGTTCGCCGCAGTGTTGCACTGATGCCAAACCGCCCGTGTTAGCACAAAGCTGCCGCCCAGATGCTGTAGGAGTCACTCCAGAAATCTGCCACATCCGAGTTACCTGGAAGCCGAGCGTCCCAAAGCCCAGGGCGCCCTCCTCCGACATGCCTGCGTGCATGGAAGATGTTGGGACAGGCAGTATCACGCAGCCAGGGACATCAAACAGCATGCCGCAATATTGCAATATTGCAGATTAATCTGCATCAGCGGCCGAAACTGTCACATGATAGCCGCTGGTCGGCTGGCAACATGCCTGCAGGCAAGTTCAATTGCGCCATGCTTGCACTCTGCGACTCAGCATAGCAAGCCAATCCTCTGACGATAGATCACCATGAGTTGCCATGAAATCGTCAAAACTTTTATTGTGCACGACACTCACCTGACGGCAGGCAGTGGCTGGAGAAAGCAGTAGGACATGACGCTGTGGTACAATGCCTCAGTTAAGCCGTTATCTGTGGTTGTGTTGAAACCTCCACGAGTGTCACTCTGCAAAACGCACCCGACGGCAGGCAGCAGTGGCAGGAGAAGCCGTAGAGCATGGCACTTTGGTCCGGCGCCTCGGCAATGTTCTCCGCCGGCGTCGGCTTGCCGCGCGGGTCGTTGATGATGTAGCAGCCGCTGTCCTTCAGCGCCTGCGCATTCATTCGAAATTGTGCAAGCAGATCTCACAGAATTGGCCCTTGTGGCCCTGACAATCAGTGCACCGTGCTTCTGGCGGCTGCGCTGCAGCAGACATGCGATGTGACATGCTTGAGATTTAGCGCTGCATTAGCATTGTGGGAACGCCTGCAAAAGCCAATGCAGCTAGGCATGCTCAACTGCACTTGGTGAAAGTCAACATGAAAAGACATAATGATACAATTCGCGGTTCGCATCAGGCGCACCTTGCGGACCTGTGGCAGGACCTTGTCCGGCCGGGCCATGTCATGCACCTGCGCAGGACGTGCTTGGAGCTCTAGGTGTCCACCCAAGAGCCAAAGGGTGTTTTTTCCATGTCGCTTTCGACGAGAGTGATGTCGAGACTGCGCAAGCCACCTCAGGTATCCTCCTGTCGCACCGCATCCATTGTGATGACAACATCATAGGTGGGCGCATCGGGCAGGCCCTGTCCCGCCTCCAGCGGGTTACAGAAGCTGATATCCAGGCCCTCGTACTCCGCCTGCTGCTTCCTGCGGCAGGTGCAAAACCGGTAAGAAGTTAAACGCGGTAAGCTGGTACAAACCTGCTGACTACGGTCAAAAGGTAGTCCAGGCCTCAGCAATGGACATGCATCGAGACATGCATATCCCGCTGCGGCTGAAAGATGCATAACAGCCTGACGAGCGTGGAACGCACGGCGTTCGTGACCACGACCGCCTTCCTCACCACACGCAGGCAGTGCAGACGTCTGCAGACCCGCTGTCGACAGCGGGTGTATCGCGCGTCGTCAGCAGAGATGCAAAGGACACACCGCGCATTGGCCATGTCCAGCGCCTTTCTGCTGATGTCGTAGCCTACGTACTTGCCCTTGGGGAACGCCTTGGCCAGTGTGAAGATGACCTCACCCGCCCTGCGCAGAGGCAGGAAACGTTTTATTTCACTTGCACGTCTTTCAGTCCATGGACTGAAATGGCCACATGCCTGCAGGTAAGAGTGGTTCAAATCAAAGCCGAGGACGCCAGCTGCAGTTCATATGAATGACACGCTATTTCAGACGCCCGCCCCCGCTGTGTGACGGCCTGCTTCACTGCTGCGCTGCATTGCCAGGCAGTGGGAGACGTCGTTCACAGGATTGTGTCGTAGAGTTTTGAGCGCCTCGGCGCACCCGCAGCCAACATCGGCGACGGTAGCGCCGTCCTCCAGCTGCTCCCCCAGCCCGGGCATCGCGCGCAGGCGGTCGGCCAGGAAGTGGCGCACCCATACGCCCAGCGTCCTGCAAATAGTCAAATATGAAACATCAAAGCGTCCTTTACATACCCACGGCTGCACAGCATGTTGCAGCCATCAGCCATACAACCGTGCTCTGCACCGCTCGCAGTGCTTCTGCGTCGACCTGTCAATCGCGCCTCTCCTGCCAGATTGCAGCAGGACGTGGCGGTGCGAGATGTGCGCTGATCATCTCGCACCAAATGTCCTTTGATCAAGCTCCAGACGGACCGCTGCACGCCAGACCGCTGCACTGCTGACAATCAGCCATCACAGAGGAGATGACCAAGACACATCAAGGTGGAAAATCATGCCGGCAGGTCGCGCAGACAAAGGACTCGTCGCCCATGCCGTCGTAGTTGAAGCCCTTGCCGGTGCGGAACGCCTCCAGAAGCTTGCCGTTGCTGGCCATGACCTCGGGCACCATGGTGAAGAACCCTGCGCGGGCAGCATCGTCAAATTTATGCACACCATCAAGACAGCCAGAAGTGTACGATCTGCCAGCTGTTCCACCAGGTTGAGCAGGTCAAATTTGATGTGCCGCCGCGCACGGGTTTGACGGCTTTGAGTTTTACACCCTATAAACCTGATAAAAACCCCTAAAAAATGTGTTGCGCGCTGGTACGGTTGGGCATTGCTAGTGCAGTGACAGGCTGCATGTGCGCATAGATTTCATAAGGAAAGATGCAGCAGATATCGCTTCGCAACATCCCAAGAATATGCGCGGCTCACCGCCCATGAAGAATGGCGACGCGTCGGGGCCGTGCTCGTTGGCCAGCAGATCCTGCTGTGCGTCGTTCAGCCAGAAGGCGTCCGCCTCCTTGTTTGTGGACACAGTCCCAGCGCACGCCTGCATCCGGCACATGGTGACACCGAGGCTGGATGCCTGATGCGGTGCACGCAGGCGACAGTGTGAGCTGCGTCACGTAGGCACTGTGCGATGCCCCAGGTGCCCGTTCCCGGAGCCATGAGAAGAATCTACACTTGCCGACTTCGCATGCAAATAGCCACGGACACTCTTTCTCGTCCCCCCAATTGACTGCGTGCCTGCTGGTAGAGCCATTCCAGAACGAAGCGGTGGCTCAGGCCGCAGGTCTCGGCGATGTTCGAGCTGGAGGCTTTGCCCAGCTGCTTCATCTTGCCGAAAATGCCCAATTTGTCTCCCAATCCCACGAGGCTGCTGGTCATCGCGCCGGACAGGTAGCCGAACAGCTTCTGCTGCAGCAGCTCCGTCTCTGATGGCAGCGGTGTCTCTTGTGCAGCTGCCACGTCGGGCGCTGCGGCCGTAGGTGCCTCTGTCACGGCTGCCATCGCTGCGATTCCTGCTACGACAGGTGAATTTGCACCGCGATGGGCGCTGTATCGGGCGGCACCCGAGTCAGATGAGCTTCAGATTGCTTGAGGATGTTTTGGAAGCAACGAGGCTGCTTGCTTGCGGCTCTGCTGCACGCCCGGTGGTTTTGCTCCGGAACCACACTGGGACGAATCAACCCATTTGGTGATTCTGACACATGACGAGAGATCAAGGGTTGCAACGTCATATCGCCAGGCGAGGCAATTTAGCTACGGCTCATAAGCAACTGTTGTCAGGCTCTCGATGTGGCCTTTATGCAGCGATCTATCACTCATGTATGCGCATTGCGCTGCGCTGCCCGCCAAGACGCCGACACAGAACATGTAATTGTGAGAACAGTGACGTCCGGCGGCAGAAGAATGAGCCCTCCGAGATTACACTTGCATTGCTGCGATAGTCAGGGCGTCAGGCGGAACACATTGTTCATCGGCGACTCGAACGTGGTGATCGTCTCAAAGCCGCTAAACCCTGTGGCGGCGGCGAGCTCGCGCGCCTGCTTCTCCTGCAACACAGAGCATGCAATACCATATTAATATTTGGTTGTGTGCGTTGAGCGACACCAGAATTACAGTTTGTGCGTTAGTTTCATGAATATGCACAGCGTACATGTGCTCATGCCAGTCACATCAATACGCCATTGCTGGACATCATGGGCACTGTCTGAGCTTTACCTGGAACCCGAGGGCGCCGTAGCCCAAGCCGCCCTCCTCGGACAGGCCTGCAGACACACACAGCGCCACAGGGCTGAGTCCAAGTCGGAAGGGGCAAACAAATTTCGGCGGGGCCTCCCCTACAGCATCCGGCAACAGCCGCTCGTGTTCCTACATAGTATTCTCGCCCAAGGCCCGAAGAAACCGTCCCGCCTGAGGACAGGCTTGCGTGGCAGGAGAAGCCGCAGTAGAGCGCCGCGCTGTCGGCGTCCTCAGAGTACATCGAAAACATTTCGAATGCAATACCGAATACATCTCGCCTGAGGGCAGGCACGCGTGGCAGGAGAAGCCATAGTAGAGCGCCGCGCTGTCGGCGTTCTCGGCGATGTTCTCCGCCGGCGTCGGCTTGCCGCGCGGGTCGTTGATGATGTAGGATCCCGTCTCCTTCAGCGACTGCGGAGACACACGGGGACACCTACGTTGGTGATTGCGATCTGGCAGGCAGTTGGCAGAGAGCATTCAAGAGCGTGAAAAAATGGAGTAGCAGAACGAGAAGTAGATGAAGGTATATGCAGCAATCGGCATCAGGCGTACCTTGCGGACCAGCGGCAGCACCTTATCCGGCCGGGCCATATCATGCACAGCATCCATGGTGATCACGAGCTCGTATGTGGGCGCGTCGGGCAGGCCCTGCCCCGCCTCCAGCGGGTTGCGGAAGCTGATGTCCAGGCCCTCATGCCCTGCCTCCTGCTTCCTGCAGCAACATGTTCACAGCACCTGAGACCGTTGCAGCGGCAAGTCGCCACCGCAGGCGCCGTGAGCACAACCGCAGTTCCTGTGGCACACGGCCAAGCAACGTTTTTGGTCTCGCCAAGGGCTTTGTTGCAGTGTGGCGTGGCGTTCCCCACTGCAGTGGCTCTTCAACGCAGTGGACATCCTCACCGGGCATGTGCAAGGCCGAGGGACTTTGCGCTGATGTCGTAGCCATGGTACCTGCCCTTCGGGTATGCCTTTGCCAGCGTGAACAGCAGCTCGCCGGCCCTGCGCGGCACGGCACACAAGTTGAAAGCACACTTCCAACGAAGACTGGCATGGCGGGCTGTTGCCATGCTGGTTGATGCGCAGGGCACCGGTGTCGGGCTTGGGATAACTGCGTGTCCTTTGCAGGCTGTGCCGCAGCATCGGACAATCCACAGCAGAAACTGATGGGAAGACTGCTGCATGATGAAACTGACGCCTACCCGCAGCCGACGTCGGCGACGGTGATGCCGGCCTCCAGCTGCGCCGTCAGCCCCGGCAGCGTGTCCAGGCGCTTAACCAGAAAGTGGCGCACCCACACGCCCAGCGACCTGCGCAGCGTTCAGTCTGTTTCCTCCCTTGCATCCGTGCCATTGGAGTTTTATGTGAGCTACCTGGCACCTGCTCGACACTGTGCGTCCTTTGACTGCTGACAGGGTGACTGCTGCCAGCGTCACAACGTTAGTTAGTGGCGCAACGCAACATCCTTGTGGCAGCCTTTCTGCATGGCGCCCAAGGGGCAAACGCGCTGCAAACAAGGCGAGCGTCCAGGCCGACGTTGTCTACAATGCGCACCTGCAGGTGGCGCAGGCGTTGGTGGTCCCCATGTCGTCATACCTGCACAGAACCAGGAGCATCTTCCAACATTCAGGCAGGGCTATTTAAATGTTCGACATGGTCATGGAGTCCGGAGACGCCAGCATGCGAGCTGCAGTGGGCATGCGCAGTCCGATGCGCGCTGCAGAGAATGCGGCAAGTTGCGCACGTGAAGCCCTTGCCGGTGCGGAATGCCTCCAGCATCTGGCCGTGGGTGCCCATCAGCTCCGGCACGTGCTGGAAGAGGCCTGCGCCAGCGATGTGTCATCACCTCTCTTACAAGGATCTTGCAGCAGACAGGTCCGAGGCTTGGACCTTCATGCCATCAATGCATGACATGGTGAGATGCGACAGGCAGGCTTTGAGACGGCGTTAGCGCGCTGTCATTGCAATGTGTGTGTCAGCGCTCTGCGCTTGAAACTTCCTCAAGCCTTGATGAGGCAGCCGCGGCAGCAGAAGGCTTTTTTGGGGGGTATGTTCCAGGAGTGTTTCCGCAGCGCACCGCCCATGAAGAGCGGCGAGGCTTCCGGGCCGTCCTCGTTGGCCAGCACCGCAGCCTGCGCCTCGTTCAGCCAGAAGGCACTGGCGTCCGCGTCGGTCGACACCGTGCCGGCGCACGCCTGCATGGCAGAGGTGAGAGCCGCCTGGTGCGCTCAGATGCCGCGGCAGTGACACACGGCGCAACGGAAAATCTGCCAGATGCCAGCCAAAAAAATACTTTGTTTGTCTGCTGCACACCTGCTGATAGCACCATTCTCTGCAGAAGCGTTCATCGAGCTTGCACACCTCCGCCAGCTGCGCGCTGGACGCCTTGCCGAGCACCCTCAGCCGCTTGAACAGCCCCAGCGTGTCGCCCAGAGCTATCAGGCTGGACGTCATGGCGCCGCTAAGACACCCAAACAGCTTCTGCTGCAGCAGCTCCGCCTCCGACTTCTCTGCCTGCGTCTTTGCTGCCATTTTGATTTCTGAAACCTTGCCCAGAGCCGGGTATCCTCAGCGCCCACAGTGGTCACCAGTGGTTCGGGATGCGGTGCACAAGCTCAAACGAATGCTGTAACGAATTGGATGTGAAGATGACACGGCGTCACAGATGTGCCTGATCAGCGTGATGTGAGTTGGCAATGCTCAATGGCGTCGGCACAGGATGCGTGCTGTCAGCGAGCAACGTGTTGTAGGTGTAAGTGTTCCGAAACTATCAGAGCCAGCGGAACTCGAGCAATTTCTGCAGAGGTGGGTTGGTCGAGCCGAGTAATGTCGGGGGGAATGTGTCGGAAGTATTGCAGTCCCCGCCATGTGAGTCGCCTGCTGCAACGCAGCGCGCATGCACAGCACATTGCAAGCTAGGCAAGAGGTGATTGTGCGCTTGCATGTGGGTGCTGTAGCCGCCGGATTGGCTTAGCGCGCGCGACTTTGCGATTTTGGCAAGCACAGATCATGCGTTCAAAACATTGATCAGAACAGTCAGCACAGATCCAGTCGGCCAAGAGCCTGAAACTGGCATTTGTGACCATCACAATTGATTGCATCAGCGCCTAGCATCAGTGCAACGATTCATAA
>JAABUK010003672.1_pt1 | contig 25697 bp, 27 predicted proteins | sample 5559141 | NCBI WGS metagenome assembly JAABUK01 (sample SAMN10711869, study PRJNA513367) | rock metagenome | isolation source: Antarctica rocks | place: Antarctica: Victoria Land, Pudding Butte nord | collected 2016-01-03 | reverse complement strand
TCGACCGCAACAAGATACCGGCTCAGCTTCTCGATCGACATGCCCCGCTCCCCCGCAATCGCGAGGGCGCGTCATCATACGTCAGGACCCGCCAGGCGAGAGAAATCTCATGCGTAGCCCCTGGCGGCGGTGATGATGGCGCGGTCATAGGGAGCGCCGGCAGTATGACCCGGCGTGCCGTCGCCCGTGATGACCTCGACGTTGCTGATGCCAAGCCCTGCCAGGTCGGCCCGGCTTTGGACGGCCAGATCCGGGATCAGCTCGATGCCGACGACCCGGCCCTCTGGCCCGACCAGCCGCGCCATGATGGCAGCGAGCCACCCGGAGCCGGAGCCGATCTCCAGCACGGCCTGGCCCCGTTCCAGTCCCAGCAGGTACAGCAGGTGGAGGACGTAGCTCGGCTGCGAGTTGGAGGAGGGCAGGGGTTCGCCCGCGGCGTCCACATGGCGCATCACGGCGTCGCTGTAAATGTCGGGCAGGTCCTGCGCCGGGTCGGCGCCGTTGCCGCGCACCGAGCCGCCATCGGCGAGGCGGAAGTTGCCACGCACGGGGCCATCGTCGGCAAGGCGGAAGCGGTGGACGAAGCGATGCCGAGGCGTTGCGGCCACCGCCTTCCGGAACCGCAGCGGCGGCCCGTCCGGCACGCCGTAGCGCCGGAACGCAGCGTCCAGCATATCCAGGAAACGGGCCTGGTAGGGTTCGGCTTGGGCATCGAGAGCAGTCATGGTGGCCTCCTTCGCCGAGTGGTGCGCGTCGCGGCGGCCGGTGCGGACGGCGGGATGGAATTTTTGCGCGGCCGTTCGCGCCCGCGCGTGCCGGGCGCATACAGGGCCATGACGGAGACCGCGCATCGGCTGAAGCATCTGAACGCGCGTCTCGGACCTGTGCCGAGGGACGTGGGCGCAGCGTTGGCCGCGCTGCCCGATGACGAGCTGTTGCGGCTGCGCGCCCGCTCCCTTCCCGGCGGCGTGTCCTGGTCCGATCTGCTGCACGAGGCCGTAGCCCGCGCAATGGCCGGCACGAGGCCGTGGCCGCCGGGGGTGCCGCTGGTTGCCTTCCTTGCCGGCATCATGCGGAGCCTATGCGACGAGCAATGGCGCCGGCGGCGGCAAGAGGAAGCGCTGTCCAGCCTGGATGCTGCGGGCGCCCAGCAAGCCCACGATCCCGAACGGGCCTATGCGGCCGCTGAGGCGCTTGGCGCCATCCATCGGCTGTTCGCATCCGACGAGGCGGCCACGAAGGTGATCACCGGGCTGATGGCCGGCTTGGACGCCGGGCAGATACGGTCCCACTACGGCCTGGGCGCGGTGGAGTACGACACGGCGCGGCGACGGATGCGGCGCGCCATGCTGCGGCACGGACTGGCTTGGTCCTGGCCATGACCAGGCGCCCCGATCCATCGTCGGCGCTATTGGCATTGCTGGACGCCCTGGAAGCGGAGCTTCTCGCCGTCCCTGCGGCAGAGGTGCGGGACGCCTTGCGCGAGACTGGGCGGGCACGGGACGGCGCCTGCCGCGAGGTCCGGTCGCTGCTGGACGACGCAGCGGCTGCGAACGAGGACGGCCCTGTTCCGGCCGCGCCGTGCGGCACGCGCGACCTGCCTGGGTTGCACCGGCACTGAGCAGCGTTGCGGGCCGCCGAGCCAGCCCGCCGCAGGCCCGGGCAGGGGTGGACTTGGCCCGTTGGTCAATCTGCCAGGGCCGTAAGAGAGAAAACGAACCAACACCGCAAACACCCCATTGACCCGGCTCCTGGGGCCGCCCCGATAGGGGCGGCGGTCAGCGAACAACGAGGTGATGCGTGAGCGTTTCCGCCCAGTTTCTGAGCCCCTCCGAAGCCGCCAGGCAACTCGGCGTCTCCGCCAAGGCCGTGCGGCTCTACGAGCAGCGCGGCCTGGTGGCCCCGGTCCGCTCCGCCGCCGGGTGGCGGGCCTATGGTCCCGGCGAGATGGCCCGGGCCGCCGAGATCGTGGCCCTGCGCGCGCTTGGCCTCAGCCTCGCCCAGGTGGCGCGGGTGCTGGGAGGCGCCCCCAGGGCTTGGAGCCTGCCCTGGCCGCGCACCAGGCAGCACTTGAGGGCCAGGTCCGCCAGATTGCCGGCGCCGTCGAGAGGGTTCGCGCACTCCGAGCCGGCCTTGCCCAGGGCCAGGCGCCTGCCGCCGGAGATCTGGCTCGTTTGCTGGGAGCAGTTTCAGGGTTCAGCGTCGCGTTCGATCTCCCCTGGCCCTGGGGCGGCGAACGGTTCGAGCTGCGCGATGTCCGGCCATTGAACTACATCATCGGTCCGATGGGCAGCGGCAAGACGCGGCTGGCCCGGCGCCTGGCCGAAACCTTGCCCGGCGGCGCCCTCGTGGGCCTGGACCGTCTGGCGGACGGCGGCGCGGCGGCTCAGGCGCGGCTGAACGCCGACCCGGCCCTCAAGTCACGGGTTGATCAAACCTTGGCCTGGCTCGTTGAGGACGGCGCCACGGTGTCGAAGGCCCTGGTCGCCCTGCTCGCCGCACTGGAAGCGGACGGCCCGGCCACCCTGGTCATTGACATGGTGCAACAGGGGCTGGACCAGGCCGCCCAGGAGGCCCTGATCGCCCATCTGCGCCGCCGCGGCCCCAGCGGGCGACCGCTCTTCCTGCTCACGCGCTCCTGCGCGATCCTGGACCTGGCCGCGGTCGGCGCCCATGAGGACATCATCCTTTGCCCCGCCAACCATAGCTCGCCGACTCTCGTCGCGCCCTATCCCGGCGCCCCCGGCTACGAGGCTGTCGCCACCTGCCTGGCCTCGCCCGGCGTGCGGGCCAGGACGGAAGGCGTCATCGCGAACTCAGGCCACACGGGACAGAGACGCATCCAGAATGAGGCCGCGCACCTCGTGGAGGTCCATGGCGACATGGGTGCAGAACCGCCTGATCTCGTCCGTCGGCTGCAGCAGGTCCGGCACCATGATCGTCGCCATGCCCGCGGACGACGCGGACCGGACGCCGGCATAGGAGTCCTCCAGGGCCAGGCATGACCGGGGGTCCACCCCAAGCCGCTCGGCCGCGATCAGATACGGGTCCGGCGCAGGCTTGCTGGCGGCGTAATCTCCCTGCGCCACCACGGCATGGAACCGCTCATCCAGGGCGTGGGCTGCCAAGTGGTGCCGCACGGTGTCGTGCCGGGACGACGTGGCTATGGCCCGAGGCAGGCGCAACTTGTCCAGAACGTCCAGAAGTTCGAGGACGCCCGGCTTCAGGGCAAGACGGGTGTCCGCCATCGAGCTGTAGTGCCGCCGCACGGTGTCCCCGAACTCGTCCACGGGGAAGGCAGGGCCGTAGTGGTCCAGCAGCCGAACGCGGTTCACGGGCCAGGGGTGGCCCACCATGCCGAGGAACACGTGGGTGGGCATGTCGTAGCCCTTCTCGGACGCTGTCTGGGTGAACGCCTCCTGGTAGAGCGCCTCGGTGTCGAACAGGAGGCCGTCCATGTCGAACACGATGGCGGCCGGCATATGGGAAAGCTTCATCACCGGCCTGTAAGCGATGCGATCCCCTGGCGCAACCGAGGCCGCCCGGGGTCGCGAACCGACCGGCAGGCGGCCGGTCTGTCCGGCGGGCACGCGCCCGCAGCGGACAACGCGCCGCGTGGCGCCTTGCCAGATCGTGTGCCAACGTCCCGCCATGCGCATCGCCATCCTTGCCGACACCCACGGCAACCTCCTTGCCCTCCAGGCCGTGCTCGCCGACCTGCAAACGGCCTCGCCCGATCTCGTCGTCAACCTGGGCGACCTCGCCACCGGCCCGTTCGACCCGGCCGGCAGCGCCGAAGCGCAGATGGCGCTGGGCTGCCCCACCGTGGCCGGCAACCACGAACGCAACCTCGTGGAAGGCGACGACAGCAGCCCCTCCGTTGCCTTTGCGCGGCCGTTGCTGTCGGCGGCCCACCTGCAATGGATCGGGAGCCTGCCCAAGACGCTCCGGCTCGCGGACGGCGACGTGTTCGCCTGCCACGGCAGCCCGGCCGATGGCGACCTCGACTACCTCTTGGAGGACATCTCCTCCGGCCGCCCGGTTCTGGCGCCCGAGGATGCGATCCGTCCGCGCCTCCGAGGCAGCGACCCCGCCACCCTGGTCCTGTGCGGCCACACGCACGTACCGCGGGTGGTGCAGATCGGCCCCGTGCTGGTGGTCAACCCGGGCAGCATCGGCATGCCGGCCTATACCGACGACGGTGCGATCCCCCACGCGATCGAGACCGGCGCGCCACATGCCCGCTACGCCGTGGTCACGCGCGGACCCGGTGGTACCTGGTCGGCCGAGCTGCGCGCCGTCGCCTACGACTGGGACCGGGCGGCCCGGCAGGCCGCCGCCAATGGCCGGCCCGCCGTCGCACGCTGGACCACAACCGGCCGGGCATGACGGCCGAGGTCTTCCTGCTGCGCCATGGCGAGACCAGGTGGAACGCGGCTGGGCGCTTCCAGGGACGGCGTGACTCGCCGTTGACGGCGCGCGGGCGCGAACAGGCGGCCCAGCTTGGCCGCCTGCTCACCGGGGCGCTCGCGGGCCAGCCCGTGGTCCCGCTGCACGTCAGCCCGCTCGGCCGCACGCGGGACACGGCGGCTATTGTGCGCCGGGCGGCGCCAGCCCTTGGCCCCGTCACCATCGAGCACCGACTGCAGGAGGTCTCGACCGGCACCTGGGACGGGCTGACCCGGGCGGAGATCGAGGCGGGATGGCCCGGCCTGCTGGACGGCGCCAGCCACTACGACTGGTACTTCCGCGCGCCCGACGGTGAACCCTACGAAGCCGCGCTTCTGCGCGTGCGGGCGTGGATGGACGAGCTGCACGGGACGGTGGTCGCCGTGTCGCACGGCCTGCTCGGGCGGCTGGTGCGGGGCGCCTGGCTCGGCCTGCGAGCGGACGAGATGCTGACCCTGCCCGTGCCGCATGACGTGGTTTGGCACCTTTCGTCTGCCGGGGTGCGTCCGCTGGTTGAAGCGGAGCAGGATGGCGGTTGCTGACTCTGTTTTTCGCGCAGGGCGCAAGCTCGATGGCCGCCCACATCGCGCTGCACGAGGCCGGCGCCGTGTTCGAAGTGTGCCCGCTGTCGTTCAGCCGCCGGGAGAACCGCAGTCCGGCCTACCTGGCGCTCAACCCTGCAGGCAAGGTTCCCACGCTTCTGATCGACGGCCGGCCGCTGACGGAGGTGGCCGCCATCCTGTTCTACCTCGCCCGGCGCTTTCCCGATGCCGGGCTGCTGCCCGAAGGCGCCGAGGCCCAAGCGCACGCGCTGTCGTGGATGTCCTTTGCCGCATCGACGCTGCACCCGGCCCGGCGGCAAGGCGTGGACCATGCCATCCATGTTTGGGCAGCCGCCGAGGCCCGGATGGCCAGGCAAGGCTGGGTGCTCGGGCGCTACTCCGTCGCCGACATCCACCTGTTCCGGCTGTTCTGGCGCTTCAACGCCTCCGTTCAGCCGGAACGCGATGCGTTCCCAAGGCTTACCGCCCACCATGATCGGATGCTGGCCCGTCCGGCTGTCCGGCGCACGATCGCTGTGGAGGCTGCGATTGGCTACGAACTGCCCGCATGAAAGATGCCCCAAGCATAGACGCTCGGCGAGAGGCTGGCCGATCCCGTGCCGGATCACCTCGCCGGCTGGCCAGGACGACCAGCACCCAGCTGGAAGCGGCCCGTCCAGGCTATCTCCACCACGTTCGCAACGGGACCCGAACCCCATCGCCGGCTGAGCAAGTGCAGGGGCCGGTTGGGGTTGGCTGTGGCAACCTGCCTGATCCTGGACGACCGGTTCGAGGAGACAGGCGGATGACCCCAGACGACTTCATCAGCTATGCGCTGTCGAACCCGGCCAATGCCGCGCTCCTGTCCCGCCTGCCGTCGCTTTCCCTGAACCAATGCCATCTGACGGCCGGCTGCTTGTTCCAGGCAGCGTGGAACCACCTCTCGGGGCGGCCTGCAGACTGGGGGATCAAGGACTACGACGTCTTCTACTTCGATGACCGCGACCTGTCCTGGGACGCAGAAGATGCCGTGATCCAGCGCGTCAACGCCGTGGCCGACGATCTCGGGATCAGGGTCGAGACCCGGAACCAGGCGCGCGTCCACCTCTGGTACGAGCGGCGCTTCGGCGGTCGCTACCCGCAGCTTGCCTCGGCCCGGGACGGGATCGACCGATACCTGATCGCCTGCACCTGTGTCGGCATCGAGGTGGCCAGCGGCGAGCTGTATGCACCGAACGGCCTTCAGGACCTGGAAGCAGGCGCCCTGCGGATCAATCCCTTGAACCCTCGGCCGGACCTCTTCCAGCAGAAGGCCGGAGATTACCAGGCACGCTGGCCTTGGCTCAGCGTTGCTGGCTGACGGCGTTGGGTCATGTGCTGCGTCGTGTAGAAGCCAGTGCCCTGAGCTGTGCCGTTGAAGGTCAGGTCGGGGTCGGATGTGGCGGCGGGCTGCCGCTGAACGTCATGGGTGCTACGCAGGACGAGTGCCGGAAGGTGTTTGACACCCACGTGGAGTCCCATAACCTCCCTTTCGAAATATGCCGTCCCGAAGGCGGCCGGGGAGAGAACATGGCGGTCCGCGGTTGTCACGCCTGGCGGGTCCATTCCGTGGCGTGCGGGGCCGTTATCCTGGCCGGCATCGTGGCCGCCTCCGGACTGGAGAGCGCACAGGCCGCGACCCCGTGCGAGGACCTAGCGCATGCCACCACGTTGCCGCACGTCACGATCACCGCGGCGCAATCGGTCTCGGCCGGCACCTTCCAGCCGCCCGGCAGTCCGGCCGCGTTCACCGACCTGCCGGCGTTCTGCCGCGTAACCGCGACCGTCTCGCCCGTGCCCGGCTCGTCCATTGGCATCGAGGTCTGGCTTCCGGCGACCATCTGGAACGGGCGCTACCAGCAGGTCGGTAATCATGGCTGGGCCGGCGTGATCTATTGGAGCGAGATGGCGCCCCAGCTCCGCCGCGGGTTCGCGACCGGCGCCACGGACGATGGCCACGTCAACACCACGGGCGACCCGTTCTACATAGACTGGGCGGTCGGCCATCCCGTTCGGATCGACGACATGGCCTGGCGCGCGGTGCACGAGTTGGCGGAGAACGCTAAGCACCTCATCGCACTATTCTACGACGAGCGGCTGCGCGCGTCGTACTTCAACGGCTGCTCCGACGGGGGGCGGGAAGGGTTGCGGGAGGCGCACGACTTCCCCGGCGACTTCGACGGCATCATTGCGGGCGGCGCGGCTGCCTATTGGACCCATGCGGCGACCCAGCAACTGGTGCTGACGCGCAACCTGCGGGACGGCGGGTTGCAGGACGCACCGGGCGCCGCGAGGCTGGCGCTCGTACAGGCAGCGACGACGGCGGCCTGCGACGCAGCGGACGGCGTGAGCGACGGGCTGATCGCCAACCCGGTCCGCTGCTTGTGGAACCCGCACGCGATGGTGTGCAAACCGGGGACAGACCCGGCTACCTGCCTCACACCCGCGCAAGCCGATGCGCTCGCCGCAAACGTCGCGCCGGTGCGGAACCGAGAAGGACGATGGGTGTTCTCGGGCCTCCCGGCTGGCTCCGAGTTCGAAACCATCCGGTGGAAGTACAGCTACGGCCTGGCCCCGTTCGGGCTGTCCAACTACCGCATCGCCTTCCAGGACCCGTCCTGGGACGGCTCTACATTCGACTTGGCCCGCGACCTGCCACGGCTGGACGCGGCGCTTGGGGTAATGAACATGACGGACACGGATTTGCGTCCGTTCGCGGCCCGAGGCGGCAAGCTGATCCAATACCACGGCTGGAACGACGGGGCGTTCACGGCGGGCTGGGCCACGGCGTACTATGACGCCGTGACCCACGACATGGCGTACGGCAGCCCAGCCGGCGTGACCGACTTCTTCCGGCTGTTCATGATGCCGGGCGTTGGGCACTGCGCGCCGCGGACGGACATCGGCCCGGACAACATCGGGTCCGAGAACCAGATGGCCGTGTCGCCCGACCGGGAGCACGACGTCGTGACCGCGCTGACCGAGTGGGTCGAGCACGGCACGGCACCTGACCGGTTGATCGCGACTCGGTTCAAGGACAACCACCCGGGCCAGGGGATCGAGATGCAGCGCCCGATCTACCCCTACCCGGCCGAGGCGGTCTGGAACGGCAAGGGCAGCACGAACGAGGCGAGCAGCTTCCATCCGTTGCAGCCGGACGCAGCCGTGTTGCACGAATCAGTGCGACACGCGCAGTGACCCCTGCCCAGCCTCGTGTCAGGCGATGTGGACGGAGGTCGGGCGTTCAAGTCCATATGTGGGCGTGATTTGAAGCCTGGTCACACGTGAAGCTGTGTTGGTGCTGGCAGGACGGATGATGGCATCTTTATGCTTTCAGTGGTGGTGCGAGTATGGACCGGGGCGACAGCGCAGCAGCGAGGCTGCCCGAGAGCGAGCGCACGAACCTGGCCACTCAGGCGTTGGCCGGTTCGGAGACGGTCAGCGACCTGGCCGCCCGGCATGGGGTGAGCCGCAAATTCGTCTACCAGCAGACGCACAAAGCCTGCATGGCACTGGATGATGCTTTCTCGTCTGCCACGGCGAGTGTCAAGAACCTGGGGCGCTACGCCGCGAGCTGGATTGCCTGGTGGCAGAAGCGTCCGTCCAGCAGGGTGGCCCTGACCTGAAGCACACGATGAGCGCCGCGGGGCGACCAGCGCATCTGCCTGCGCTTGTTCATGCGAACGTTGACCAGCTGATTGACCGTGCATACGGCCCGTGAGGTCGAGATCGGCTTGCCAGCACGGTAACGCTGGCCATAGTCGATCCCAAGCCCGCAAACCGTCCACCAAGGCGGGCCAATCCCAGTACTGGCCAGCGACGCCTCGCACTTCTACGACAACATGAAGGGCGGGCGCCCCTTTCCCATCGTCGCCGATATGTCGGCAGTGCTGGAGGGCTACGATACGCTGCGGCGGCTGGCGTCCTCCCCGGCGCACATCATCCCCGGGCATGACCCTCTGGTGCTGCGGCGCTACCCGGCGGCAGCGCCTGGGCTGGAAGGCGTCGCGGCCCGGCTGGATGCGGAGCCTGCAGCATAGCCGGGGCGCCTCCAGCGAGCCGCAGCCCGGCCTTACCCCGTCTGCCGCAGCCCCGCCCGGTAGCGGTCCTCGTCGGCCTGCAGCCGCGGCAGGCCTGTCAGGTCGTTGTAGCGATCTATCGCCATCAGCTCGGACGCGACCGCATCCAGCGACCGGTCGCGCCGGAGCGCCGCGAACACACGCTCCATCGCCGCGGCAGCCGCCAGCAGCGCCGCGACCGGGAAGATGACCGCCGACGCCCCTGCCGCTTCCGCCGCCGCGACCGTCAGCTTCGCTCCGCTGCTGGCCTGGGAGATGTTGGTGAGGTGCGGCCCTGGCACGGCCTCGCATACCCGGCGCAGGCTCTGCGGCGTGTCCGCGCCCTGCACGAACACCATGTCCACGCCGGTCCCTTGATACAGGCGCGCCCGCGCGATGGCGGCGTCGATCCCCTCTACCGCCAGCGCGTCGGTTCGGGCGCAGATGACGAAGGCCGGGTCCTGCCGGGCGTCCAGTGCGGCGGCGAGCTTGGCAAGCTGCTCCTCCACGGGGACCACGGCCTTGCCTGCCAGGTAGCCGCAGCGCTTGGGCGTTACCTGGTCCTCCATGAACAGCCCGGCGGCGCCCGCACGCTCGAACGCGCGGACAGTCTGCACCACGTTGTGGACGCCGCCGAACCCGGTGTCCGCATCGACCAGCACCGGCACGCCGGCTGCCGCCGTCAGCCGCGCGTAGTGGTCGGCGAAGTCCCGCATCCCGAGCTGACCCATGTCGGGTGCGCCCAGCAAGGTGCCAGTCGCGGCGTTGCCGCCGCCCAGAACCGCCTCGAACCCATGCGCCGCCGCGAGCTTGGCGGACAGCGCGTCATGGACCCCCGGCAGCACGGCGATCTCCGGGCGGGCGAGCAGCGCGCGCAAGCGGGTTCCAGGGTGCATGTCGGCGTAGCTCCGTAGGATTGGGCTGGGGTCAGGGGTGGGCGTAGCGGCGGGCCAGGCGGCCCATGCCCCTGTTCGCCAGCAGCGCGAAGGACAGCAGCAGCAGGGCGATTGCCATGATGGTGTCCGCGTCCGCCACGTTGATGGCGCGCATCAGCAGGAAGCCCAGCCCGCTCTTGCCGCCGAACATCTGGCCGATCAGCGTGCCGAGCAGCGTCAGCGAGAAGCCGGTCCGCAGCGCGTTCAGCAGCTCCGGCATGATGGCCGGCAGCAGCACGTGCAGCACCGTGGCCCGGCGGCCCAGCCGCATCATGCGTGCGGTGCGCGTCACCGCCGGGCGCAAGTTGCGTATAGCGGCCGCCCCGATCAGCACGACCGGCACGATGCCGTGCATGACGCCGAACGCCACCACCGGCGCCGTCCCCAACCCGAACAGCAGCAGCACGATGGGATACAGCGTGACCTTGGGCACCGCATAGAACGAGGCCAGCATCGGCTCCCCGACCTCCGCCGCGAAGCGCCGCAGGCCGAACCAGGCGGCCAGCGCCAGCCCGCCGCCCCAGCTTACCGCCAGCGCAAGCAGGAAGCTGCCGAGCGTCACCAGGAAGTCCCCGCGGTAGCGCGGGGCGGCCAGCATGGCCAGCAGCCGCTGCGCCGCCGGGAGCGGCCCGGCCAGCGCCTCCTCCCCCAGCAGCACCGCTGCTGCTTGCCAAACCACCAGAAGGCTGGCGGTCGCCACCAGACCCGCCGGCGGCTGCCACGCCGCCCCGCGCGCCCGTGCACGCCGCACGGCTGCGGCAGCCTCAGCCATGCCGCGCAGCCGTGAGGCCTGCGTCGGCCACCGCAAGGCGACCGCCGTCCTGGCCGGCGCTGTCCTGGCCGGTGCTGCCCCGGCTGGTGTCACTTCGGCCGGCGCCGCCCCGGCTGGCAAGGCCCAGGGTGGCATTCAGCCCTACGGCCAGTACGACCACGATCAGGATCAGGCCATACATCTTGGCGGTCTCGAAGTTGTCGTAGGCGAACGCGATCTCGTGCCCGATGCCGGCGCTGGACAGGATGAACTCGCCCGCGATGGCGGCGATCAGCGTGTAGGCGATGACCAGCCGCATCCCGACCATCAGGTGCGGCATGGCCGCCGGCAGCAGCACGAAGGCCACCCGCCGCGCCGGGCCGAGCCGGTGGATGCGCGCCGTCCGCACCAGGGCGGCCGGGATGCGGTCCAGTGCGGACAGGGTGGCGACGACCATGGCCGCCAACGAGAACACGAAGGCGATGGCGATGATCGGCGCCTGCCCCACCCCGAACAGCACGATCATGACGGGGTAGAACACGAAGATCGGTACGGCGTACCACGCCCCGAGCACCGGGTCCGCGACGCGCCGCAGCGCGGGCAGCAGCCAGAGCACGAGGCCGGCCGCAGCCCCGACTGCAATAGACCCCGCCGCCGCCGCCACGACCTCCCCGGATGTGATCAGCATGGCCGTGCGTAATGCCGGGTCGGTGAAGGCGCGCCCCGCCGCTGCCAGCATGGCCGTGGGCGGCACCATCGTAATGCGCCCAATAGCGCCGGTGCGGCATAGCGCCTCCAGCAGCATGAGCACGCCCAGGACGATGGCGGCGCGCAGCGCAGATGGAGAGTAGTGCCGGGTCATCCTGGCCGGCGCATGGCGGCCAGGGACTCGCCGCGCAGCCGCTGCCACAGCCGCGCCGTGATGGCCCCGAAGCCCGGCGTGCCGGCCAGGGTGCTGTCGCGCTCTGCCGGCCAGCCGGTCTCGATGACCTCCAGGATGCGCCCGGGGCGCGCGGACATGACGCCGATGCGGTCCGACAGCAGTGCGGCCTCGTCCAGCGAGTGGGTGATCATCAGCACCGTCGCCCCGGTCTCCCGCCACAGCCGCAGCAGCTCGTCCGCCATCAGGAGCCGGGTCTGCTGGTCCAGCGCGCCGAACGGCTCGTCCAGCACCAGGAAGCGCGGCTCCGTCACCAGGGTGCGGGCGATGCACATACGCTGCCGCATCCCGCCGGACAGGTGCGACGGACGCGCCTGTGCGAAGTCGGCCAGGCCCATGAAGCCCAGCGCATGGGCGACCCGGCGCGCCACCTCCGCCGCATCCCGCCCGCTGCGGCGCAGGCCGAAGGCGACGTTGTCCCACACGCTCAGCCAATGGAAGCTGGCGTCGTCCTGCATCACCAGGCCCACGCCCTCCGGCACCTGCCCGGCATAGGCCGTCCCGTCCGCCGCCAGCGTCCCCGCATCCGGCGCCGCCAAGCCGGACAGCACATCCACCAGTGTGCTCTTGCCGCAGCCGGACGGGCCGATGATGGAGAAGAACTCGCCCGGCCGCAGGTGCAGATCCAAGGGGCCGAGCGCCTGCAGGACGGTCCCGTCAGGGCGCGGAAAGGTCCGGGTCAGGCCCGTGCCCTTTACTCGCATCCCGCGGGCGGGCGCAGCGTCCAGGGCCGGCGCCTCGTGCAGCAGCGCGGCGCTCAAGGCTTGGCGCTGGCGGACGCTGTGGCGCCACCGCCTGACGTGATGCTGCCTGACGTGATGCTGCCGGACTTGATGGTGCCTGGAGCGCTCCGCAGCTCGGGCGGCAGGGCGGACTCGTCCACCATGGCCGACCAGTCCACCGTCGCGGTCGGGAAGGCGCCGATGGCGTGCAGCCCGGCGACCGAGCGCGCCATGGCGTCGTAATCCAGCCGCCCGTCGCTCCAGTAACGCGCGGCCACCAGGCGGCGTATGGCCCGCTTGGCGACGGGCACCGGGATGTCGAGCGCCTCCGCCTCGATCTCCGCGGCCTCGTCGGGATGGGCGTAGATGTAGGCGACGCCGTCCTGCCGGGCCAGGATCAGCGCCCGCACCGTGTCTGGGTGGTCACGCAAGAAGTCGGCGCTGGCGACGCCGACATGCTGGGTGATCGGCGGCAGGATGTCGGCGGCGCTGAACAGGATGCGATACTTGCCCTCGTTGCGGGACACCAGCGGCTCCAGTTCCGGCGCGGCGTCCACCGCACCTTGCACCATCGCGGTCAGCCCGCCGCCCATCGTGCCAAGCGGCAGGCGGGTGACGGTGGCGGGATCGACGCCCGCGGCGCGCAGGCACAGGATCGCGAACAGCTCGGTCGTGGACTTGGCGCGGGTGAAGGCCAGCTTGTGCCCTACCATGTCCTTGATCGATTGCAGCTTCGAGCCGGGCAGCACCACCCACACCAGGTCGGCGGCGTTGTTCACCGCGCCGTCCACGATCCGCAGCGGGATGCCGTCCTGGATCGCGCCCACCGCCGCGCTCAGAGCCACCTCGGCATAAGGCAGGCCGCCGGCCATCATGTTGCGTATGGTGGTGCCGCCGCCGTCGGAGGATATGAACCCGGTGACATCGACGCCGCGTGCCTTCAGGAACCCCTTCTTGAGCGCGACCGCCCAGGGCGTGCCGTACATCAGGTCGGCGTAGTGGGAGACCACGATCTCCTCCGCCGGGGCCGGCCCGGGGCGGAGGGGGATCAGGGCCGCGCACGCGGCAAGGCACCAGCGCCAGGTTGTCCTCATCTGGGCATCCCCTATTGTTAAATCCGCATCGGCAGTGTCTGCCGCCACGGGCGCGCGAGGCGTTGCGCGCCCTCCCAGGCCGTGATCCCGGCCTCCTGCTGCAAGGTCATGCCGATCTCGTCCAGGCCGTCCAGCAGAGCCGCTTTGTCCGCCGGGGATACGTCGAACCACATGTCGAACCCGTCGGGACCCGTGACCGTCTGCGCCGCCAGGTCCACCTGCAGGCTGACCGGACCCGGTGCGGCCCGCAGCAAGGCGCGCAGCCCGTCGTTCGGCCCGGTGATGGGCAGGATGCCGTTCTTGACGCAATTGTCGCGGAACACCTCGCCGAAGCTCGGCGCCACCAGCACGCGGATGCCGAAGGCGTCCAGCGCCCAGCAGGCGTGCTCCCGCGTGCTGCCGCAGCCGAAGTTGGCGCCGGCGACCAAGATGCTCGCGTGCTCCCAGCCGGGTCGGCTGAGCACGAAGGCCGGGTCGCGCCGCCACAGCGCGAACAGCCCGGCAGCGTAGTCGGGATCGACCCCGCGCATGAAGGACGCGGGCAGCATCTGGTCGGTGTCGATGTTGTCCTGGTCCAGCAGCGCCGCCACGCCGTTCACGGTCTTGAAGCGCCGCATCACCGCGCCGCCCGGCTATCGACGATCCGCCCGGCCAACGCCGCGGCGGCGGCCGTAGCGGGGCTGGCCAGGTGGGTCATCACCCCCGCCCCCTGCCGGCCCGCGAAGTTCCGGTTGGTGGTGGACACGATGCGCTGCCCGGGCCGGCCCTCCTCCCCGTTCACGCCCGCGCACATGGAGCAGCCGGACTCCCCCCACTCGAACCCGGCGTCCCGGAATACCTGGTGCAAGCCCAGCGCCTCCGCATCACGCTTCACGCCGGTGCTGCCGGGCACGACGGTGGCGCGCAGCCCGGCGGCCACGTGCCGGCCCGCGACCACGGCGGCGGCGGCTTGCAGGTCGGACAGCCGGGCGTTGGTGCAGGAGCCTATGAACACCCGGTCCACGGGCACCCCGGCGATGGGCGCGCCGGCTTGCAGGTGCATGTAGTCCAGCGCGCGGCGAATGCCGTCGCGGTCCGCGGGCGGCACGTCGTCCGGGCTGGGCACGCGCCCGGACAGGCCGATGACATGGGCGGGGTCGATGCCCCAGGTCACCTGCGGCTCGATGCCGCAGCAGTCCACCTGAAGGTCGGTGTCGAAGACCGCGTCCGCGTCGCTGTGCAGTTCCGCCCACTCGGCCACCGCGGCGTCCCAGTCCGCGCCCTCCGGTGCGCAGGCCCGCCCGCGCAACCAGGCCGCCACGCTGGCGTCTGGGGCGACCAGGCCTGTGCGCCCGCCGAGTTCCGTGACCATGTTGCATAGGGTCATCCGGCCCTCAACCGGCAACGCCTGCGTCACCGGCCCGGCAAACTCCACGGCATGGCCGCGGGCCATGTCGGAACCCCAGTGGCCGATGACGAACAGGATCAGGTCCTTGGCAGTCACGTCCGGGGCCAGCGCGCCGTCCAGGGTGATCCGCATTTGCTTGGGCCGCTTCAGCGCCAGCGTCTGCGTGGCCAGCACATGGACCAGCTCGGTCGTGCCGGTGGCCAGGCCCAACGCGCCAACGCCGCCCACGGTGCAGGCGTGGCTGTCCGGGCAGGCGACGGTGCTGCCGGGGAGCGCGATGCCCAGCTCCGGCGAGACCACGTGGACGATGCCTTGCCACGGGCTATCCAGCCCCAGCAGCCGGATGCCCAGCTCCGCCGCGCCGGCCCGGGTGCGGGCCAGGAAGGGGGCGCTGCCGGGGATGGTCGCATCGGTCCGCCCGGCCGAGGTCGCCACCATGTGGTCCGTCACCGCTACCGTCAGGTCCGGCCGGCGGACCGCGCGCCCGGATTTGCGGAGCATCGTGAAGGCGTGCGGCGCGTGCAGGTCGTGCATGACGTGCCGGTCCACATAGACCAGCGTGCGCCCGTCTTCCCGGCGCCCGACGGTGTGGCCGTCCCAGATTTTCTCGAAGACCGTGGCCATCACCCGCGCGTCCGCCTCCCGCATGTTCTCGATTCCGCAAACCTTCGGCGCACCAGCAGCAGATTGTCAACAACAGACATTTAACCATTGCAAGTGCCACCGAGGCGTGGAACCGTGCCGGCAACGAAGAGGAGCGCGGCGGGAACGATGGGGGTGGAGCGGATCGACGTCCAGACGCTCACCGACCTCGCCTGCGAGACGCTGGAGCGTGCGATCCTCAACGGAAGCCTGCCGCCCGGCGCCCCGTTGGGGGAGACCGAGTTGGCCGGCCAGCTCGGCATCAGCCGCGGGCCGCTGCGGGAAGCGATCAGCCGCCTGATTGGCCGCCGCCTGGTGCAGCGCGTGCCGCATGTGGGCGTGCGCGTCGTGTGCCTGTCGGATTGGGACGTCAGCGAAATCTTCGCCATGCGTGAGGTGCTGGAGGGCCTGGCCGCCCGCCTGGCGTCCCAGCACATGACGGACGCGGAGCTGGACGCGCTGGAAGCCTGCGCCGAGTTCCGCCACCGCCCCATGGCGGACGGCGCGCCTCGTGCCCGCGCCGCCGACGACTTCCACGTCCGCGTTGCCGAGGGCAGCCGCAACGCCCGGCTAATCGAATACCTGTGCCGCGACATGTACTCGCTGCTGAGGCTGTATCGCACGCGCAGCGGCGGCACTCCGATGCGCGCGGCGTCCTCTGACGAGCACCGGGAGATCGTGGTCGCGATGCGCGACCGCGACGGCGACGCGGCTGAGCGGCTGATGCGCGCCCACGTCGCCCGGGCAAGGGCCAGTCTGGAGCTACAGCACGACATCGCCGCGCCGCGCGCCGAAGCGCTGCCGGCCCAACGCGGGAGGGTGCGCCGCCAAGCCTCGGGATAGGCGCCGGGGAGACACGCAAGACACCGGACCGGTGCAGCGCCGCACTCCGGCGTAGAGCAGATAAGCGCAGCGCCATGATGCTTGATTGCCTAGATGATCACCAGCGTGCCAACCGCCGCTTGTACGATGAAGACCCCGCCTTCGGCAGGAGGCTGAGGTTGACCGCCAAGAAAGCGTTCAGGGTCGCGACATAGGCGCCGCTCATGCCCGCGATATACGCTAGCAGTGTTAGTCAGCGCAGACACCGGACCGAGGGGAAACGTGACTGTTCTGCATGTTATGGCGCTGATCAGCGTCGAGACCCACCGCTTACTTATATCCTGCCGAACGACCAGCTTCCCCGGTCCTACAACTAGGCCGCAGGCTACGTCGCCACCGCCAACCAGATGAACCTACCGCCGAACTACCCCATCGCCGAACGCCGCATCGGCTTCGACCAATGGGCGGATCCGTTGCGCTGGCAGCGGATCATGGAGGTGCTGGCGGCCCGGCCGAAGCTCACCTTGGCTGACGCCATGAACCTGCAGAACGACGACACGACCATGCTGGGCCGCCGGCTGGTCGCGCTGGTCCGGCCGCTGCAGTCCGACGACGCCGATACGGCCACGGGCCTGCAACTGCTCAAGGCGTGGGATGCCCGGAGCAGCCGGGACAGCGCGGCTGGTGCGGTGTTCGAGGTCTGGGTATCGAAGCACCTCGGCCCAACGCTGGTGGCGGCAGCGACGCCCGCGCCGGAGCGGGCGCTGGTCGGCAACGGCGGGGTCACGCCCCTGTTCGACCTGCTGGAGCACCCTGACGCCTCGCTGGGCGCCGACCCCACAGGTGCGCGGGACGCTGTGCTGCTGCGGAGCGTCGGCTTGGCTGTCGCCGAGGTCCGCAAGGCGCTGGGCGACGACCCGGCGGGATTGGCCTGGGGAAAGCTGCACCACGCGCAGTTCGACCATGCGCTGGCGCCGCTCGCCGACCCGTCCACGCGGGCGCAGATGCGCGTGGGACCGCTGGAGATCGGCGGCGGCGCCAACATCCCGCACGCCACGCGCTATCGCTCGTCGGATTTCGCCCTCACAGCCGGCGCGTCCTTCCGCATGGTGCTTGACGTCGGCAACTGGGACGCCAGCCGGACCATCAACGCGCCAGGCCAATCCGGAGACCCGTTCAGCCCGCATTACCGCGACCTCGCCCCGCTGTGGGCGACCTGCCAGTATGTGCCGCTGCTGTTTTCCCGTGGCGCCGTCGAGAACGCCGCCAGCGAGGTGATCGAACTCGTGCCGGTACGCTGAGGAACAGCATCTGCGCCTGCCGGCCGCGTCGGGCCACCGCTGTCACAGATATCTCTGTGTACCGCAGGCCCATCCCGCTGCTCACGCCATGGTATCTTCACGCGCTGGGCGGTGCAGGTGCTTCTCGTCTATGGCCAACTTCTGCCCAAGCGGCGACCGCCACGACGGCGTGCTACGGCGTGCGGCATGACCGCACATGAGCCGCCGGCTACTGCACTTGCCCCTACTCCTGCCCCGTTCACGCCGGCGGAGCGGGACTACATACGCCGCGAGCTTGACATGTCCTTCTCGACGCTGCCCAGCGTCGCCGAGGGCTTCCACCTCAAGACGCGACGGGGCGGCCCGCAGGCGGGCCAGCCCAAGGTCAGACGGCAGTCGCGGCGCGTCCCGCCGCAAGGCGGACGCCGCGCCATGCCGGGCCAGGCAGCGCCTCGGCGGCCCAGGACTGCCCAAGCAGCATGCGGGTCGTCAGCTCAAGGTGCCGGGTCATAAGGGTCCTGGCGCGCCCGGCGTCGCGCGCCAGGGCGGCGTCCATGATCTCCTGGTGCTCCTGGTTCAGGTCGCGCGTGATCTCTGCCAGCGGGACCGAGAGCCGCCGGTAGCGCTCGCTTTGAGCGTAGAGCGTTGCGCGCAGCCGCAGCAGCCAGGGGCTGTCGCAGGCAGCGACCAAGGCTTCGTGGAAGCTGGCATGCGCTGCGGACCACGCTTCGTTCATGCGCTGCGGGTCCCGCGGCTCGCGCTCCGGTGTGCGGGACAGACGGTGGAAGGCCGCAACAAGATGCGACTCCCAGCCGACGTCGCCATCAGCGATGGCCCGCTCCAGGCACATGCCCTCGATTTGGGCGCGCACTTGCGTGAGGTCGCGCAGTTCATCAGCTGAGATCGGCGCGACGCGGAAGCCGCGCTGCGGCTCCGCGACCACCAGCCCCTCGGAGGTCAGCCGGGACAGCGCCTCACGCACGGCACTGAGGCTGACGGAGAGGGCTTGGCACAGGTCGGCGATCTTCAGCCGCGACCCCGGCTGCAGCCGGCAGGCCAGAAGGTCGGCGCGAAGGCGCTCATAGGCATCGTGCGTCAGGCTGGAACTGGCAGGAGCGGCACGTGACATGATGGCGAGCCTACCGCATCCAGAGACGAAAAACCATACTGACATTAATAATAGATTTTCTGTTGACTCGTGGACTTGTTGGATGCATCCAGGGGCCGAGATCGCCGCGACAGACGGCGCAATGAACGGCAATGACGAGGGAGGACATGCATGCGCTTCGCAGCATACTGCCAGGATGGCGTCGAGGGACTGGCCGCTTCCAAGGAGGGCGGACTCTTTCACGGCTATGCCGCTGCCGACCCCAAACATCCCGGCAGCCTGTCCAGCCTGGTGGCCCAGGGCCGCGAAGCGCTGCTTGCCGCCGGGCGCACGCTCCTTGCAGGGCCGGAAGTTGACCTTGGCGGTGTGGAGTTCCTGCCCCCGTTGCCGTCGCCGCCCAAGATCCTCTGCGTTGGCCTGAACTATGCCGACCACTCCGCGGAGAGCGGCTTCGAAGTACCGGGCTACCCGACCATCTTCGGGCGCTTCGCCTCCAGCCTGATCGGCCACGGGGCGGCCATCATCCGCCCGCGCGTGTCCGATCAACTGGACTACGAGGGCGAGTTCGTCGCTGTCATTGGACGCGGCGGGCGCGACATCCCGAAGGCGCAGGCGCTGGAGCACGTCATCGCCTACTCGCTGTTTAACGACGCCTCGATCCGGGACTATCAGTTCAAGGCGCCGCAGTGGACGGTGGGCAAAAACTTCGACGGCACCGGCGCCTTCGGGCCATACCTTGTCACTGCCGACGAATTGCCGCCGGGCTGCCAGGGCTTGCGGCTGCAGACGCGGCTGAACGGCGAGGTCGTGCAGAGCGCCTTCACCGACGACTTGGTGTTCGATGTGGCGACGCTCGTCTCCGTGCTCAGCGAGGCGTTCACGCTGGAGGCCGGCGACATCATTGTGACCGGTACGCCGTCCGGCGTCGGCCTGGCGCGCAAGCCGCCGCTGTGGATGAAGCCTGGCGATGTGTGCGAGGTCGAGCTGGAGGGGATCGGCGTCCTACGGAACCCGGTCGCGGACCAGGCGGCGGCAGGGACGAAGACGGCGGAGCGCGCCGCCGCATAGAGCGCCTCGGGCCAAGCGGCCCGGCCCGCACCGACGTTCTAACGGACCGCACCCAGGCGAGGCGCGGCACAGGGAGGACAGCATGACGCAGATCGGACACTACATCGCCCCCTCGCGGCGCCCCAACACCCTGGGCGTCCACTCGCTCGACTACTTCGCTTTGGCGGTGCCGGACCTCGAAGAAGCCCGGCGCTACTACGCCGCCTTCGGCCTGGATGTGCGCGAGCACGGCGACGCACTCCACCTCTATACCTACGGCAACCCGCACCGCTGGGGCGTGCTGACCGAGGGGTCGCGCAAGGCGTTGCAGCATGTGTCGTTCGGGATGTTCGCCGATGATGTCGAGCGGTTCAGCGCGCACCTGCAGACGTGCGGGGTCCAGCGCCTGGACCCGCCGCCCGGCGCCGAGAGCAACGGCTTCTGGTTCCATGACCCCGACGGCACCCTGGTCGAGCTGAAGGTTGCTGAGAAGTCCTCGCCCAATGCCAAGTCGCCGGCCAGCCTGGGCAGCGTGCCGGCCGACCAGCGCGGCGCGGCGATGCGCGGCGGGTCCGCCCTGGTGCAGCCGCGGCGCATGGCGCACGTGCTGCTGTTCGCCCGCGACGTGCCGCGGACCACTGCGTTCTACTCACGGGTGCTGGGCCTGCGGCTGTCCGACGAGGCCGGCGGCGTGATCGCCTTCCTGCACGGCGTCCACGGCAGCGACCACCACATGGTCGCCTTCGCCAAGTCGGACGGGCCGGGGTTCCATCATTGCAGTTGGGATGTGGGCGGGGTCAACGACATCGGCGTGGGCGCGGCACAGATGGCGGACAAGGGCTTCTCCGCCGGGTGGGGCCTCGGGCGGCATGTGCTCGGCTCCAACTACTTCCACTACGTGCGCGACCCCTGGGGCAGCTACTGCGAGTACTCCTGCGACATCGACTACCTGTCGGCCGATCATGACTGGCAAGGCGAGTCGCACGGCATGGAGAACAGCTTCTATCTCTGGGGTCCGGAGCCGCCGAAGGACTTCGCCTTCAACCACGAGGCGTCCTCGGACGGCAAGATCCGGCCGGACGCACTCAACTAGACGTAACTTCGACCAACCCACGTTCCTTCAGCCGCGTGGGACATAAAGAAGCAAAGTGGAGGAACACCCGTGCAGGACAGCTCCGTCTTCGACGTCGTCCAGATCGGCTACGGCCCCGTCAGCCAGGTCCTGGCACTCATGCTGGCGCGCCAGGGGCACCAGGTCGCAGTCGTCGAGCGCTGGCGGGAGCCGTATGCGCTGCCGCGTGCTGTGTGCATTGACCACGAGGCCGCCCGCATCCTGCACGCGCTCGGGCTGGGCGAGGGGTTGGCGCGCGTGTCCCAGCCCGCGCCGAAATACCAGTGGTTCAACGCGGAGTGGGACGAGCTGCTGACCATAGACTGGAGCGCCGGGTCGGTGTCGGGTGGGCCGGAGGTCAACTTCGTTCACCAGCCGAGCCTGGAAGCCGAGTTCCGGGCTGAAATTCGCAAGCTGCCCAACGTCGAGCTGAACCTGGGCTGGGAGCTGGTCGGCTTCACGGACCGGGGAGACCACGTCGAGGTCGAGTTGCGGGAGTACGAGGGCGCTGGGACCCGCACCCTACGGACCCGCTACCTCGTCGGCGCCGACGGCGCCAACAGCCAGGTCCGCGAGACTCTTGGCATCCCGCGCGAGGACCGCGGGTTCGAGGCGGACTGGCTGGTTGTGGACATGAAGCTCAATCCCGGGGTCGAGCTCGACATCCCGGACTGCGGCCAGTACTGCAACCCCGAGCGCCCCACGACCATGGTGCCCGGCGGCATGGAGGGCGGCCGGGTTTGCCGGCGCTGGGAGTTCATGCGCCTGCCCGGCGAGACGCGGGAGGCCCTGCAGGACGAGGCGCATGTCTGGAAGCTGCTCGGCAACTGGGTCCGGCCCGACCAGGCGGAACTGGTGCGGCACGCCATCTACACGTTCCGCACCCTGGTTGCCGAGGACTGGCACAGCGGCCGGGTGCTGCTGGCCGGCGACGCCGCGCACACCATGCCACCCTTCATGGGACAGGGCATGTGCGCCGGCATCCGCGACGCCTGGAACCTGAGCTGGAAGCTGAATGCGCTGCTGCACGGCCGGGCCGGGAATGAACTGCTGGAGACGTATACCGCCGAGCGCAAGCCGCACGTCACCGCCGTCATAGACGCCGCGGTCTATCTCGGCCGCATCATCTGCATCGCTGACCCTGAAGAGGCCGCCAAGCGCGACCGGGCATTTAAGGACGGCACCGCCGAGCAGCCGCCGCCGTTCCCGCACCTGACGGCGGGCTTGCTGGCAAAGGGCGCGGACGGGCAGCCAGCACCGATGGCCGGGCTGCTGGCGCCGCACGGGACGGTGCGCTGGCGGGGACGCGAGGGACGTTGGGACGATGTCGTCGGCCTCGGCTTCTGCGTCGTGGTCCGGGAAGCAGATCCGGCGAAGCTGCTACGGCCGGATCAGCTTCGTGCATTGGACGACCTTGGCGCCCATGTCGTCGGCGTAGCGGCGGCGTCGTCGGGCAGTTTGGTTGAGGATGTGGAGGGCAAGTATGGCGCCTTCCTGAACGCGCACGGCGCGGCAGCCATGATTACCCGGCCTGACTTCTACGTCTTCGGCGGTGCCACAACGGCGGCGGGCGTGGAGGGGCTGGTGGACGCGCTGATCGCGGCGCTGTCGCGTAGCGGCATGCACCTGCCACTCACTGCCGAGCCAGGCGCTCCGCACCATGCGGACCAGAACCGTCCGGCAGGGCAGGCCGGGCGGGTCCGTCAGGGCGAACCCGCCGTCTAGGCTTGCCGCTCACCGCCGCAGTCCAGCCATACGCCGTCGCACCATCCAGGGACACTGCCATGCATTTGCCCACCATTGTCGGTCGCCGCGCTGCCTTGGGCGGCCTATTCGGCGCTGCAGCCCTGTCCTGCACCGGGGCGCAGGCGCAACCCGCAGCCGGGCCGGCGCCGCAACCGCGGATTGACGTCCACGCGCACTTCCTGCCGGCTGGCTACCGCGCAGCAGCGGCGGCCGCCGGGCACGAGCACCCCGATGGCATGCCCGGCCTGCCGCGCTGGGACACGGGCATGGCCGTGGAGATGATGGACAAGCTCAACATCCGCGCTGCCATGCTGTCCATCTCCTCGCCCGGCGTCCACTTCGGCGACGACGGCGCTGCCCGCAAGCTCGCTCGCGAGGTGAACGAGGAGGCGGCCAAGGCCATGTCCGACCACCCCGGGCGCTTCGGCCTGTTCGCCGCCTTGCCGCTGCCTGACGTGGACGGCGCCATCGCCGAAGCCACGTATGCGCTCGACACGCTGGGCGCGGACGGAGTGGGGGTGGAGACCAACCACCACGGCATCTACATGGGTGACCCGCGGCTCGATCCTCTGTTCGCCGAGCTGAACCGCAGAAGGGCCGTCGTGTTCATGCACCCGACCTCGCCCACCTGCCCGTGCTGCCAAACGTTGTCGCTGGGCTACCCGCGCCCGATGATCGAGTTCATGTTCGAGACCACGCGGGCGGTGACGAACCTGCTGCTGACCGGCACGCTCGACCGTTTCCCGGACATCAAGCTCATCGTCCCGCACGCCGGGGCGGCGGTGCCGGTGGTGGCGGACCGCGTGGTCGGGCTGTCGCCGGCCCTGAACCTGCCCAATCCCGTGGACCCCGACCACTTCTTCGCCACCCTGCGCCGGCTCTACTACGACATGGCCGGCTATCCGCTGCCGCGGCTCGCGCCGGCCCTGATGGGAATTGCCGACCCCGGGCGCGTGTTCTACGGCAGCGACTGGCCGTTCACGCCTATGCCCATCGTGACCCGCATGGCTGCCGAACTGGACAGCACCCCGGTGTTCGACGCCACCACCCGGCGCGGCATCCTGCACGACAACGCCCTTGCCCTGTTCCCGCGCCTGCGCGGGTAAGTGCGGTACCCAACGGCCTCGATCGGTCAGTCGAGGACATCAGCAAGGAGACTTCGGTGGAAAACGCAACCGGACCCTGCGAAACCCCGCGGACCCGCGGGGTATCATTCAAGGCGGCAAGCGGCCGTGACCGTGGGTGGCAGTCTTGCCGCGCTTCGGCACGGATCGCCTCGACGCTTGCACTGGCCGCCGCGACGGTGGCCGTTCTCGCCACGGGTGCAGCACAGGCGCAATCAATACCGGTCATGACGACGTCCGGGGACGTCCAGGGCAACTCGCCGGACGTGAACGAGGTGACGTCCTTCAAGGGCATCCCTTACGCAGCGCCGCCCGTGGGACGGCTGCGTTGGCGCGCGCCGCAGCCTGCCCTGCAACATGGCCGAGTGCTGGCGACCATGGCTTATGGCAACGCCTGCGTCGCAGCGTTCAGGACCCAAGGCGCCGCGGTGCCAAGCCCGCCGCAAAGCGAGGATTGCCTGACGCTGAACGTTTGGACGCCTGCACTGCCCGTCCGGGCCATGAATACGCCCAAGCCGGTCATGCTCTGGATACACGGCGGCGGCTTCGAGTTCGGGTCCTCAGCGTCCGCGACCTATGACGGTTCGGTCCTTGCCGCCCAGGGCGTGGTGGTCGTGTCCATCAACTACCGGCTGGGCGTATTCGGGTTCCTCGCCACCTCGCAGCTCGACGGGGAGTCGGGAACCTCGGGGATGTGGGGTTTGCTGGACCAGATCGCGGCGCTGCAGTGGGTGCAGCAGAACATCGCGAACTTCGGCGGTGACCCGAACCGGGTGACGGTGTTTGGCGAGTCGGGCGGCGCGCATGCGGTGGGCATGCTCCTTGCCTCCCCGAAGACGCGCGGCCTGATCAATGGCGCGATCATGCAGAGCGGCGCCTTCTGGGACAGCGAACACGGGTCAATCAACACGCACCAGGAACAGCTCGCGAAGGGAGCCGCGTTTATTGCGTCGTTCCCGCCTGGCACGGATCTCCGCTCCGTTGATGCCGCGACGGTCAACCAGCATGCGCCGTGGCACTACGTGTCCGATCCCGGGATCACGGTCCCTGGAAACCTGGCGTTCGCGCCGAGCGTGGACGGCGACGTGCTTCGGCTTTCGCCGGCACAGGTGTTCGCACGCGGTGCGCAGCTGAGCGTCCCAATGCTTGCCGGCTGGAATGCGGCCGAGTACTTCGTGTTCGCGCCGCGCGCGCTGCCTTTCGCAACGACGGAAGCCTTCAACGGCGCGGCGGCGAACCAGTTCGGCGACCGGTGCTTGCCGCAGTTCCAGGCGTTGTATCCAGCCTCCGCCGCCGTCGTTCCGGGCTTTCCCGCGCCCAAAACCCGCACCCAGGCGTCCGCCTACCAGGAAGATGGCGACATCATCATCGCCGAGCAGACCTGGGAGGCGCTCGCGATCCCGCGGCGGCCGGGCAGCCCGAGCCGGTATGCCTACCGCTTCTCCTACACGTCGCCATACGTGCCGGTCGCGTCCCACACGGCGGAACTGCCCTTTGTATTCGGTACGCTGACGCCGGAGCCGTTCGCACCCCGGGCCACCGCCACCGCGGCCGACCGGCAAGTGTCGGCGCTGTTCGTGTCCTACTGGACCAATTTCGCCAAGAACGGAAACCCCAACGGACCTGGCCTGCCGGCCTGGCCCGCCTTCACGGGACCGGGGTCGCAGGTCATGCAGCTGGACTCGACCACACCCGCGGCCGGTCCGAACACGGACGAGAACCGCTTCGCCTTCATCGCATCCTATCGCAGCCACGGCCGCTTCCCGGAAGCCTGGCGAACTTTGGGGGCACCGGGCAACGCGTATCCAGGCGTTGGCTGCGGAACAGCGACGTTCAAGCCATGACCTGCCGCGCCGATCAATCACTAGAGCATGTTTGGTGCAAGTGGAGACACCAGACA
>JAABUK010003671.1_pt1 | contig 25700 bp, 27 predicted proteins | sample 5559141 | NCBI WGS metagenome assembly JAABUK01 (sample SAMN10711869, study PRJNA513367) | rock metagenome | isolation source: Antarctica rocks | place: Antarctica: Victoria Land, Pudding Butte nord | collected 2016-01-03 | reverse complement strand
CGCGCGGCCGACCGGATCGACAGACTCGTCGACCAGATGAGCGAGCCACGGCGATGATGCCGAACGTGGTTCGTGGGGACCGGATGGGCGGTCTGATGGTGTACCTCGCCGGTCCGGGGCGGCACAACGAGCACACCGAGCCGCATCTGGTGGGGGGCGACCCGGCGATGATGGCGTGGCACGACGACAACGAGTTGGGATGTGGCGATGCGCTGGCGATCGCACGCCACCTTGACCGTCCCCGGCGCGCGTTCGACGTCGATGTGAAGGGCGGTCACGTGTGGCACTGCTCGTTGTCGCTGCGCGCCGAGGAAGGACAGTTGACCGACGAGAAGTGGCGCGAGGTGAGCGAATCGTTCGTGTCGAAGATGGGCTTTGACGACCACGAGGGCACCAAGGCTTCGACCCGGTGGGTCGCGGTCCGGCACGGGCTCTCCGGTGCGGGAAACGATCACGTGCACCTGGTCGTGGACCTGGTGCGCGAGGACGGGACGAAGGCGTCGATCCACAACGATTTTCAGCGGGCGCAGAAGGCGTGTCGGGAGTTGGAGACCGAGCACGGTTTGCAGGGGTTGGAGAGCACCGAGCGCGGTCGCGCGGGCCGAGGCTTCGACCCGGCCGAACGTGAGGCCGACGCGCGACGTCGTGCCCGAGGCAGCTTCGAGGGTGCTCGTCGAGCGGGCACCGAGAAGCGGTCGTGGGCGAGCGTGCCGAGGCGGGAGCGGGACGCCCTGATCGACGCGCAGCGTCGAGCCGATCAGCCTCGGTGGGCGCTGGCCCGCACGGTGCGGGCGTGCGCAACGGCGTCCGGGGATGAGGCCGAGTTCGTGCGCCGGATGCGACGTCAAGGTGTGCTGGTGCGGCCTCGGTACGCCGAGGGCACCCAGGACGTGATCACCGGTTTCAGCGTGGCCGCGAAGCCCGAGCACGGGCAGCGGCCGATCTGGTACGGCGGTGGGCACCTCGCGCGCGACCTGACCTTGCCCCGGTTGCGCGCCGAGTGGCCCGACACCGCGGAAGGCGCGACCGCCGCGGCGGCGGAGTGGAACGCGGCTCGGCGGCAGCGGCGACCGGCCGCGCCGGGGCGCGAGATGCGCGAGCCGGACCCCGCCTTGTGGCGGGAGGTGGGTCAAGACGTGGAGCGGCTGCGAGAGCAGCTACGGGCGGTTCCGATCGAGGACCGCGAGACGTGGGCCAGGGTGGCCCGGCAAACCTCCGGCGCGTTCGCCGCGTGGTCGGCGCGGGTCGAGGCGACACCGGGACCGTTGGCAGCGACGTCGGACGCGTTGGCTCACACAGCCGAACTGCGCCGCGTGCCGGTGAAGCCGCAACGCGCCGGGATGCCTTCGGCGTCCGGGGCGGCTCTGCTACTCATCTCAGCCGCCAAAGGGGGGCGCGGGCAGGTCGCGCAGGCCGTCCTGCTGCGCCAGCTCGCCAACCTCGCCAAGGCCGTCTACGACATGCACCGGGCCGACCAGGACGCGCGACGCGCGGCACAGATCGAGCGGGCCATCCGGCGCGACCTGGCCACCGTGTCGGCGCGGCTACCGGACCCCGGCCCGGTGGGGCACCCGGCCACCAAGGCAGCCGAGGCGGTGCGCACGGCACGGCAGGCCCAGGCCGGGCCACAGCGACCGATGAGGTCGCCCGTGCCGCGCGACCTGGACCCACAGCGGCCCCGCACGACGACGACCAGCAAGCCCGGCACAAGCCGGGGTGGAATCGACCGGTGAACAGGAAGGGATGTGGTGACGATGAGCACCCAGGAAAGCGACGGCATCGACGAGGCCCTACACGGGGTGACCCAGACGGCGATGACGGCCGCCGCTCGGATCGGCGAGCAGCTCGCCCGGACGCGGGAGCAGCAGGCCCGCGAGGCGCAGGCCCGCAGCGCGCAGGCCGCCAGCGAGTACGGGGCACGGTTCACCGCCGAACGTGACGCGGCCAGGTCGTCACTGGCCCCGGTGCACCGCCCGGAGTGGTGGGACAGCGCTCAGGCCGAGGACGTCACGAAGGCCTACCAGAGCGCCAAGGCGTGGAGCGATGTCGACCCGGAGGCGGTGCGTGCGGAGCAGAAGATCGTCGAGGAGGTCCGCAACCGGTTCGGGGTCGACGTGACTGGCGACAGCGACCCGGCGACGGTCGCGGAGGCGGTCGCACGCTCGGAACAGGCCCGTGCGGACGGGGCCGAGCTGCGTACGGGCGCCGGGTCCGACACGGCCGAGGCGGTCGACCTGATGGCCGGTGCCGACGCCGCCGACCGGCGCGCGGAGATGGAGGCCGAGCAGCAACACCACGCCGGCGACCGGTGGGAGGACGACCGGAGCGCCAAGCACGCCGGCGAGGCCGACAGGGACGAGCGGTCGGCCGAGGCGCTGCACGGTGACGCGGGCCACGCCTACGACAGCGCCGAGCGGCGCGAGGCGATGGCCGAAGGGATGGACCACATCGAGAACAAGGCCGCCGTCGAGGCCCGGGTGCGTTCGGACGTCGCGCAGGGCCGACCGGCCACCGAGGCCACGACCACCGCGCCAAGCCGGGCCCCGAAGGCACGCGCGACGCGCGGCACCCCGCAGACCGCCCGGACCGCCCAGCGCACCGGCCGCAGCCGGTGACACGCCCGCAACGGGGGACCTGCGGTCAGCGGCCGCGCACGTCGGGGAACAAGCCGGCGGGGGGCGGGTCGTAGGGCAGCGGCTCATCCGGGCGGGCGGTGTCCTTGGACCGGGAGAACGGGCCGGTGGGGCTCATCAGCACGCCCAGGTGGTGGTCGGCGTGGTCACGAAGCCACACCGATGTTCCCGTGGCTGGGTCGAGCCGCAGATGCTCCCATGCTCGCCAGATGGCCTCTAGCCGGGTGACGGCCTCGGCGGACTCCCACCAGCGCGCCGACCACCTGTAGTCGGCGCGGGTCTCCTCACCGACGTTGCGGCCGAAGATCGGGCAGACGAACTCCCGAACAAACTCATCGACGCTGCCGTAGTAGAGCGTCGGCGGGTCGTCGGACGCGCCTGCGTCGCGGGGCGCGGCAGGGCTCAGTTCGGCCTCGGCGGCCGCCGACGCGGCGTCCCTGAGCGCGTCCAGGCGCTGCGGGGTGAGGACCGTGGCCACGGCCTCGGTGACGATCGGGGCGACCTCGCGCTGCACCTGGCGGTGAATCTCGCTCGTGACGGTGGCGGCCACCAGGGCGCCCGCGATCGACGCGACGTCGAAGCCGGCGACGGTGGCCGACACCTCACCGGGAACGCCGGGCAGGGACTCCTCGGGTTCCTCGTCGACGTCGGCCACCGGGTCGTCACCCAGGTCGTAGACCGGGGTGTTGTCGTCCCACTCACCCAGGCGGCTCATGACCGGATGACCGGCTCGACGATCGAGGCGAGGCTGCGCTGCACCTCAACCAGCTCTCGCGACACCTCGTCGAGGGTCGCCGATGCGCTGGGATCGTGCGCCGCGATGGAGGCCTTCACGGCGTCGGCGTGGGGGCCGGTCATCCACGGTTGGGTCCTGATCATCGTGGGCCGGGCACCGGAGGCGAGGACCACGGCGCGGCCCTTGGGCATGGCCTGCAGGTCGGCCACGTCCAGGATCCGCTCACGGGTGAGCTGTTCGCTGACGGTGCGTTGGCCTTTGCCGGTGCTGACCGACGTGACGCGCTTGTCGTAGTCCCCGATGAGGGCCGACAGCATCTCTAGGAACTCGCGCTCCTTGACACCGCCGCCGTAGACGGCGACGTTGCTCGCGCTCCACAGCTTCTTCATGCCGGCCTCACCCCACACGTCGACGCCCTGAGACCAGGACTGCAAGATCGTCATCAGGACGATCCCGCGTGAGCCGTAGTGGCTGTACAGGTTCGGAAGCTCGCGCCAGCGGCAGACGTTGGCGGCCTCGTCGAGGACGCCGAGCAGCGGGGTCGGGAGCCGCCCTCCGCGCGAGGCGGCGGCCAGTTCCTCGGCCGCCTCGACGACGGCCACGGTCAGGGCCGTCACGAGCGGCCCGGCGGTGCCCCGTCCCTCCTTGGACAGCGAGTACATCGTGCCCCCGTCCCGGACGAAGGCCTCCGGGGAGAACTGGCGGCGGTGGTCGGCCGCCGACTGTGGGATGACCCAGCCGGCCACCTGACGGTTCGTCAGGCAGGACGCCATCTGCTGCGCGGTGCCGTACACCCCGCCGCGCTGCTTCTCCGGGGCGAAGATCACCCCGGCGACCTGATCGGAGGTCAGCTCGTAGCCGCCCTCTTTCAGGATGCTGACCGCTTCGGCGTCAGTGGGGCGCGTCAGCCACCGGTAGACGTCGGTGATCGGGCGACCGTCGAGGGCGGCTGCGAGCAGCAGGCCTGCCAGCAAGTCTTGCGCGCTCGGGTCGAAGAAGGCGTCGGTGCGCGCACCGGGGTCACGGGAGCCGGAGGCGAAGTGCTCGGCCATCTTGGCCGCCTTCACCTCGTCAGTGACGTAGGACAGCGGGTTCCACCACCAGTCCGTGGGCTCCTCCCGCGCCACCGACTGAGGGTCGAACACCCACACCGGGGCAACCCTGCTGCGCGGGTCGCGGGTCGCGTCGAGAACGTCCCGCTTATTCGAGGTGACCAGGACCGCGCCCGGTGCGTCCAGGATCGCCGGGACGGCCCGGCTGGTCGTTTTCCCGGTGCGTGGCCCCCAGATGTCGATGTGCATGTCCTCCCACGAGCCGTACAGGTCCGTGGGAGGGGCGACCGACCGGCCGATCGGCACACCGGGGGAGCCGTGGACGCCGAGGCGTTGCGCCGTGGCGGCCACGGACTTGTGGGTGATCGGGGACAGGTCGCGCCCGCGACCCATGTAGCGGGCCGCGTGGTCGACGCGGGAGGAACGGTGACGTCGACGAGACCAGATCCACACCCCGATCAGCCCGACCACCAGCAGCACGAGGCCGATCGCGCCGGCGACGATCGTCGAGGCCATCGGCCACGCCACGGTGCCTTTCAGCACCCCGAACAGCGTCTCCCAGGGATCCGCCGGTGTCGCCGGCAGCCCCGCGACTTGGTGGCCGATCCTGGCCGCCGCGTAGACCGTGGCGAGCACGAGGAGGACCAGCCCAAGGAGCACGAACAGGGCGATGGTCTCCCCGGGCACCCGGCCCGGCTGCGCCCGGCGGTTGTTGGTGCTCATGCCGGGCTGCCGGGGTCCAGGAGGCCGACGCGGGACTGTTGACGCCAGCGGCGACTGCTCATGCTCAGAGCCTTCTCGGCCTCGGTGAGCGTCACGTCGACGGGGATACCGGGTCGGCCGCCGACCTTCACGAGGAACTTCCCCCGACCCGGGGGCGGTGCTTCACGACCGGTCTTGGGGTCCCACGCGGGCGGGTCCTGCCAGCCGGCGAGCAACGCTTGCTCGGCGGCCGACAGCGGAATCACGGCCGAGAGCTGGCTCATCTCGGCCAAGGGCAGGCCCCCGCAGACCACCATTCCGGAGCGTTCGATGAAGCCCATCGCTTTCTGGCGGTCCTCCTCGAACGGCAACGCGCGCAGGTCTTTGAGGGTATGCGTGATCATCGCCAGACCGACCCCGACCGTGCGGTTGAGGCGGGTCAGGTAGTCGACGCGATCGACCAGGCCAGGGCCAGCTTTGAGGGCTTGGTGCAGCTCGTCGAGGATGGCGAAGTAGTGACGCCTGGGTTCCAGCCCGGCGTCGGCCAACGTCTGGGCGATGCTGACCACCGAGAATCCGGCGGTCCAGGAAGCCAGCAGCGCGACCGCGCGCAGGTCACCCTCGGACTGGGGGATCGCCGACACGTCGTAGACGACGGCGCGGTCCCGGCGCATCGGCTCAGTGGTCTGGTTGGCGAACACGTCCCCGAACTTGCCGCCCGGACACAGCGCGAACAGGGAGGCTTCCAGGTCCTCGGTGACATCTTGGTAGCGCGCGTCGTCGCCCCGGTCCAGGGCCGCCTCGCGTAGCGCGGCGGGTGCCGCGCGCACGACGCCCAGCAGGTCCGGGATCACCGGTACACCCTTGTGGTGCTCGTCGAGCCAGGTCAGGGCGCGGGCCAGGATCGTCTCCTCCCGCAGCGTCGGTGGGCTCTTGCGCAGCACCGTGATCAGCGAGGACAGCATGTTCAGCCGCAGGCCGTGGACGTCGCCAAGAACCTCCTCAGCCTCTTTGTGATACCCGGCCTCCCGCAGACGTCGCGCCGCGTCCGGGGCCTCACCGGGGTCGAGCACGTTGAGGCTGCCCCGGTTGCGGCCAATCGGGATGACCTGGCCGCCGAGCTGGCGAACCATCTCGATGTAGTCGGGGCGGGTGTCACCCAGAACCAGGGGGATCACGCCGTAACCGGCGAGGCCGACCGCCATCCGCATCACGGCGGACGTCTTGCCGAGGCCAGGTCGGCCGAGGAAGAACACCGAGGGGTTGCCGATCAGGTTCGCCCGCTGGAACCACGAGATGGGGTCACAGCACAGGGTGGCCCCGCTGGTGATGTGGCGACCGAACGGCACCCCGATCATCGGCGTGCCCGAGCCGACGACCCAAGGCCACAGCCCGCAGACCTGCACCGTGGTGCCGCGGTACTCGTCCGGGGCGTCGACCAGGACGTCCTCACCACGACCGCGGCCGAGCCAGCCGCGCGGGCCGGGCCGGGTTGGGACGATCACCGGGGCCACCCGGCGCCGGCCGACCCCGAAGCGCCCGCGGCGGCCCTGGACTACCGGCTCCTCGACCACCTGGGACGGCTCGACGGTGGTGCTCACAGCCGATCCCGCATCGCGGCGGGCACCTTTAGGTGCCGGGGCAGGATCAGCCCGAGCGGCAGGGCCGCTGCGAACGCCGAAGACTGCGCCCCATACACCGGCCGGAGACGTAGACGGGCCGTCGCGGACAGATTGTCGATCGCCGCGGTGGCCTCCGCGATCCGGTGGGGGTCGGTGACCGTGGCCGTCACCAGGATGGCGAAGTTGACCAACCCGGCACCGGAGGCCTCCTCCGAGGCGGTCGCAGCGGCCGAGCGGGTCGCCAGGACCGCACGCGCGGACGGGCGGCTCGTCGAGGTGGCTACGAACTCGGCTGACCGCAGATCGGACTCCACGATCGCCGCAGCCTTCGCCGCGTCGATCGGCCGGTACAGCAGCGTCACCCGCTTGCGGGCCACATCGCGGTGCGGGGCCAGCAGCCGGGCCAGCACCGAGGACTGGACGTTGCCCCGAGGTGCGGTGGTCATCGACCAGGTGACGCTGTAGGCGTCGTCGTGGCGGTAGCCGCCCCACTCGGCCTCAGCAGCCGCCGGGCCGACGTCGGACCAGTCCAGGCCGGTGGCCTCACCGCGAGCGTGTGCCTCATCGACGACCACGGCCATGCTCGGGCTGTAGGCGACCCGGACGACCTCGCACACCTCGGCCGCGTCAAGCGGACGGGCCACGCCCGCGCCGGTCGTGGAGAGGCTGCCGGTCAAACCGGGTAGCCGGGCCGCCAGGTCGCGGCCCATCTCGGTGGCCGTGCGCTTCTTGCCGGTCGCGCTGCTCACCGAGGAGAAGCTGATCGTGACGTAAGCCTTGATCACGCTCGACCCCACCGGGTAGTCGTCGATGACCTCGGCCAGCATGGCCCGCGCGAACGCTGGCGCGTTCGGGTCCACGCTGTACTCGACCTCCCGGCGCAGCCGGTGACCGGTGTCCGGGACGGTCTCGACGGTGACCGCGCACGCCTGGACGCCGGGCTCGTCACCGAGGTTGGCCAGCCAGTGACCCCAGTCGGCCACCCACACGTCGACCTGCTCGGGGTCGACCAGGCTCGCACCGTCCGGCTGGGTGGCCAGAACGGCCGTGTAGGTGGACGTTGACGGGGCGTAGATCAGCGCGAAGTGGCGGCCGTAGGAGTCGGCGTGTTCGCTCAGGCGCAACTGCGCGGCGATGCCGGGCAGTTGGTGGGTGCCCCACAGGGCGAACCCCAGCGGGCCGGACCGGTACAGGTGCGCCCCCTTTCGGGTCGCAGCGCCCCACGAGAAACGGGCCAAGGCACGGTCCACAAGGCTTTTGCCGTGCCGGTCCCGGGACAGGATGGCCCCGAGGACGGCCGCCAGGACGAGGAACGCGATCAGGCCACGGACCAGCCCGGCGGCCATCGTGACCAGGATCGACAGGATCAGCCCGCCGAGCATGATCGCGGTGCCGAGCGAGCCGAGGCCGAACAGGCCGCTGGACACGGGCTTGCGCCAATTGCCGTAGGTCCGTGGCCCGCCGGTCGGGGTGTTAGCGGCTGCCATCTTCTCCTCCTGAGCTTGACTCAGCCGCCGACTGGACAGCACCAGTCGCGGCCTTCACGGTCCCGGATACTGCTTGAACCCCGGCGGCGGCAGCGGCCCCCACCGGCCCGGCGGACGCCGCCGCAGCGGCAGCACCGCCGCCGCCCGCAGCACCGGCAGCGGGAGCAGCACCAGCCGGTGCGGCCGAGCCAGCGGTGCCCGCCGTGCCCGCTGCGCCAACGCCCGAGGCCCCGGACGGGCCGGTGCTCCCGGCCCCGGTGCCTCCCGTGTTCCCAGCGGGACCGGACGGGCCGGAGCCGCCCGTGGACGTCGAGCCGGTCGGCGGCGCAGTCGACCCCGCCCCGCCGTCACTGTCCGAGCCCCCACCGCGGCCCAGAAGCTTGCCCGCCTGCACCGCCCCTGAGGGGAGCATGGCCGCGCCCGCGAGGGCCGTCATCGCCATGCCCGAGCCGGAGGCGATCGAGGACACCGCCGGGATGATCAGGCTCATCAGGGCGGGCAGAGCGACCAGGGCGACGGCCATCAGCGTCAAACCAGTGATCACACTGATCAGGCCGGTCCCGTCGTCCTTGAAGATGTTGGTGCCCGCGAGCTTGAAAGCAGTCGCGTACACGATCGCGGCCGCCGGCTTGTAAAGAATGAACGCAAGCATCCACCCGGACGCCTTGCGGAACATGTTGCGGCCAGTTTCGGTGTTGGTGGCCGCCGCGGACACGGGCAGGATGCCCGCGAGGACGACGAGCATCCCGGCGCGCACGATCATCAGGAGGATCTGCACCACCGAGCCGAAAATCGCCAGTAGACCCAAGACGATGATGAGGATCGCGCCCAACCCGCCGGTGGTGGGGTTCGCCGTCAACGCCAGCAACGTGGCCATGTTGCCGCCGAAGCAGGTACCGCCCGTGTCCTCGATCGAGCACCTGAGTGCCCCGTCGAGCAACCACACCGAGAACGAGTCCCCGGCCGCGGTCAGCAGTGAAACGGCTGTCAGCCCGGCGCCGCTGACGACCACCAGGGTCATCAGCGACTTCACCAGGTCCTTGCCCGGCTCGGCGCGCTGCTCCCACGCCATCCGGCCCGCGCCGACGACGACCCCCAGGACCGCGACGGCGATCATGTAGAACCACAGCGAGTCTTGGATGAACGCCACCGCCGGGGACCCGTTCGAGCGGACAGCCGGGGCGATCGCCGTCACCAGGCCCACGGCCGCCGAAATGATGATCGTCGCGACCAGGACCACCCCGAGCCGGTCGACGTGCTTATGGCCCTCGTTCCTGTGACCGGTGCCCATCCGCACACCGGTCACGATCAACGCCAGCACGCACACACCGAACGCAATCCACGTCGCGTAGCCCAGCACCGTGTTGATGCCGTCGACGTTGGGGGCACGGTCACCAGGATTCACCCCAGACGAGCCGCCACCACCAGTCAGGTTCGGGGTGCCGATGTTGACCCACATCGTGCCCAGCGATGCGACTACCTTGCCCACCGCCTCGAGAACAGCATCCGCCGTCTTGGTCAGCGCGTCACCGATCGACGACGCCACGAACTCCTTGGCTTTGCAGTCGAACTCGTACCACTTGCAGGCCATTACGCACCGGACCAGAGAATGTAGCCGTTAAGCGACGGGAGTTGGACGATGGGAACGGGAAGGTCGCCAGAGTCGGCAAGAACAACCTTCCAGTCACCGCCCGTCCAACGCAGGTTGAAGACCTGACCGCCCAGCGCACCGTTGGAGGTACGTATAGCGAGGTCGACGTCGGCAGATGTGCCGTCGTACCGCAGGATGCGGAAGCCAGCGGTCTGGATGCGCACCGAACTGGTGCCGGGCTGATCAGGCTGAGCAAGTGCTTTGTCCCTTCCAGGGCCAGGCACCGTGAGGTCGCCGGTCACCTTGCGGCCCAGATCGGGACGAGAGCCCATGGCCACGAGGTTTGCCGCCGCCAGCAGTGCCCCCGTAGGTGTGCGGGCGTAGCAGCTCCGGAAGCCGTCGCTGGCGACCGTGCCCGGTCCCTGGTCCTTGATCGACGGGGCCGCCGTGGTGCCGACGAGTGCCCAAATAGCTGTAGGGGCGGACAACACCGCGCCGCTCATCTGGACGTCGCTCAGGCCGCACACGCTCGCTTCGGCGACGGTGGTCGCCGAGCTCGGCGAGGCGGCGGCAGAGGTTGAGGGAGCCGGCGCGGGGGGTGTCGACTCCTTCCTGCCTCCCAGCAGGTTCGTCAGGGTCAGCATCAGGCCCAGCACGACGATGGCGGCGACCACCACCGCGGCGCCGATAACCTTCTTCGAGCCACCTGGCTTCGGATCGTCCTCGACGTGCGGGACGGTGCCCGTGCCGTTGTTCAGCATCGTTTCCCCCGGGGGGTCAGGTGGCGAGGAACCCGACGAGCCCGAAGGCCGCCGAGACGACCAGCACACCGCCGAGCACCCAGCCGATAGACGAAGCGTGCTCCCCGCCCTCACCGCGCCGGTTGCCGATAGCCATCCGCACACCAGCGAAGATCAGCGCCATCACCAGGATGCCAAGAGCGACCCACTTGCCCCAGCCCATGATGGTCGTGAAGTTTTGGAACCCAGGGGGTGCGCTGCCCCCGCCGGGGTTGGGCACATCCATCGGGGCCAGCGCCACTACAGTGCCGAGCAGACTCATGGTTACTCCTTCTGATGGAGGGTTGCCGCGGCGGCGGTCGCCGACGCGGCGAGTGAGCCCAAGTCGCTCACCAGTTTGGAGACCGAGCGCGGGATGCGCTCGACCACGGGATCACCCAGCCGCCAGCCGTCGAGCCACGGCACCTCCCACACGCGGGGAGCACCACCACCGACCACCTTGGCCAGGTCACGCAGCGCGGTCGGTAGTTTGCCCGGTGCGTCGGCCACGAGGACCAGGCCGACGAGCCGGGCCGATGACCCGGCTCCGGAAGCGGCCCATTGCGTGAGCGCGGTCCGCGCGGCCAGCAGCCCACCCACGTTGGTCCGGGCCACCACCACGCACGGGGCGGCGGCACCGCCGGGCAGCTCCGGCCACCCGTGATCGGCCGCCGCCCACCCGGCAGACAGACCCGCAACGCTGGACTCACCCGACCCACCGTGCGCACCGACCACCCAGAGCGCAGCCGCGGACGTCACGCGTCGGACGGGCAGCGCGGCCGCGGGAAGCGTGACGTGGGGCTGAGGTGAGGTCGGTCCGGTGGCCTCCGGCCACCGGACCGCTGGCGCCGGCACATCGGGTCCCGGCGCCACCGGCCACCGGGCCGAGGGCACCCAGCCTTCCCAGGCGGAAGTGACCGGCGCGTCACGCTCCCCGCGGCCTGCCCGTCGCAGGCGCGGGAAGCCCTGACGATCACCGTGTGGCTTCGGCCCCGCCCCGTTCGTGCTGTCCACCCACGGGTTCCCCTGCACTACCCGCCACCCCCTGGTCGATAATGGGCCGTCGCCCAACCATGTACGCCGTAGCATACACCGTTGGGTGCAGTGGTCCTAGTGCTTCCACCTACCACCCTTGGAGGTCCTTCCATGCACTTGCATCCCCAATCGACTACGATACAGGCATGCCGGGCCGTCCGCGGAGGAGCGTCACTGTGACGTCGCGCCTGGATGAACTGTTCGATGACCTCCCCAAGCGCCTGAGCGTGCCGGAGGTGGCCGAACTGCTCGCCATCACCAAGAAGGGGGTCTACCAGTGGATTCATCAAGGCGTGATCCCCGCGTACAAACTAGGCGCGAGTTGGATCATTCTCCGCGACGAGCTGCGCGACGCCATCGCCTCGGGATCGAACCTCACCCACCTACTACCGGCCGCGCCGGCGGAGCACTCCCAGTCAAAGCCTCCCGAACCCTGAGAGCGCGGCTCGGGGTGCTCGGGTTGGTGTGTGCTTGTGCCGCAGCGAGTCTGACGGCCTGCACCACCAGCCCGACCGTCCCGGCGACCAACGGCTCCTCGACATCGCCGACATCGCCCACCGGGGTGCAGGTCCCGAGCGGGCTTAGCCCCGCCCCTTCCGGCCTGCCCGAGATGCGCGACGACGGGTCAACGGGATCACGACTGCCGGGCTCGACCCTCGTCCTCGACGACACCTCACGCAGCGACGCCATCGCCGCGGCGACGAAGGTCATGGGCCTGTTCGCTCGCCGTAGCGTGTCTGCTGAGCAGTGGTGGAACGACCTGGTGCCGCTGATGACGGCGCCGGCGGCGCAGGCGTACAAGGGCACCGACCCCGCCAACGTCCCGCCGACAAAGGTCACTGCGGCCGGGAAGGTCACGCCCGCCTCGACCCCTCTGGTCGCACGGGTGAGCGTGCCGACCGATGCCGGGGTCTACCTGGTGATCTTGTCCCGCACCGACCAGAGCCCGAACTGGCTCACGGAGCGCATCACTCCGCCTGAGGGCGCCGGGGACTCCTGATGAGCAACGACGGCCAGGGGCACGGGGGACGCAAGGCCGCGGTCGCGCTCATGCTCATCCCAGCGTTCTTCCTCAGCTTCCTGCTCGGGATCATGTTCACCACCGACAGCCGCCCCAAGGCTGCGGCGTGCACCCCGGCCGGGGCCGCCGTGACGGTCAATCCGGGCAGCGTCCCAGCCGGGCCGATCGCCGGGTACAGCCAGGAGCAGCTCGTCAACGCCGCCCAGATCATGCTCGCCGCGCAGAAGCTCAACCTCACGGTCCGCGACCAGCAGATCGGTGTCATGACAGCGATGGGCGAGTCCTCGCTGCGGGTTCTGGGCTACGGCGACGCCGTGGGTCCGGACTCACGCGGGCTGTTCCAGCAGCGGGCTAACGGCGCGTGGGGCACCCTGGCCGACCGGATGGACCCGTTCATCTCCTCGACGAATTTCTTGCGGGTCGAGGCGACGATTGCCGGGCGGGAGTCGATGGACCCGACGCTCGTCGCGCACGCCGTGCAGCGCAACGCCGACCCGTTCTACTACACCCCCTTCTGGGACCCAGCCGGCCGCGTCGTGCAAGCCCTCGCCGGGGTCAAGGCCCAGGACGGGGCGGCCGGCACCCCGCAGGCCGGGTCCACCTACAACCTCGGCCCCGTCCAGCCGCAGACCACCACGGTCGCCAACTCCATCGGCCCCATGTTCGCGATCAAGACCATCGGCGGCTACCGCGCGCCGGGCGCGGAACAGTACGACCCGAACGGGCACCCGGCGGGGCTCGCACTCGACTTCATGACCAACGACATACCGGACGGCAAAAACACCGGGGACCGGCTCGCGAAGTACCTCCAAGACCACGCGGCTGAGTTGGGCGTCAAGTACGTCATCTGGCAGCAGCAGATCTGGTCGGTAGACCGTGCCGATGAGGGGTGGCGGCCGATGGCCGACCGGGGCAGCCCCACCCAGAACCACATGGACCACGTGCACATGTCACTGACCGGCAGCGGCTCGGCGAGCCAGGCCAGCGGATGCCCGGGCGGCGCGGGGCCGATCGGGCAGGTCGCTCAATCCGGGTGGGCCGCACCCGCAAAAGGTCCCATCACCTCGACCTACGGCGCGCGTGTCAACCCCGTCACCGGCGTGAGTGGGTTCCATTCCGGCCTCGACATTGGCGCGGCGTGCGACGCCCCGATCTACGCCGCCAACGCCGGCACTGTCGTGCTCGCCGGGCCGAGCGACGGCTACGGCAACCTCATCGCGATTGATCACGGCAACGGGGTCCTCACCCGTTACGGCCACATGTACAACGACGGCGTGCTCGTCAAGGTCGGGGATCGCGTTACGGCCGGGCAGCAGATCGGCAAGGTCGGCAGCAACGGCAACTCGACCGGCTGCCACCTCCACTCCGAGGTGCTGATGAACGGTCAGCCCGTCGACCCCAAAGCCTTCCTCGACAAGGTCGGCGTCAGCACCAACTAAGGGAGACCCCATGCAGACCATCGCAACCGTCTACCCGGACGGGACGGGCGTTGTGACCATCGACGGCCGCCCGCCGGCTCATGTCAACACCAGCAGCGTCGACGAGGCCCGCAAGGCGCTGCTCGGGCTCGTCATCGAGCACGCCCAGCACACCGGGCAGGCCGTGCAGGTCATCGCCCGCGACCCCGAATCCGAGCATCGGCTCGACGTCCACCCGGACGGGACCGTGCGGCCGATCGGGACGGCCGGCCCCGCCGAGCAGGCCGACGACGACCCGCACAAGCACAGCCTCGACCACAGCCCTGCCCGGCTCGTCGAGGCCGAGCGGCCGCAGCCGAAGACGCGGGCCGAGGCCCGCTCGTTCCTGACCGTGCACGAAGACACCCGGCCCGCAGAGGCCGGATGGCGGGGGTTCCTCGCCCGGCTTGGGATCAAGACTGAGCCCAGCCCGGCCGAGAAGGCCTACCGAGCCGACGTGCGCGCCGTTTCCGGTCACTGGCCCGGCCCGAGGACGATCGCCGTCGTCAACGGCAAGGGCGGGGCGGGTAAGACCCCGACCACCGTGCTCCTGTCGGCGTTGTTCGCCAGCCACGGCGGCGCGGGCGTGTTGGCGTGGGACAACAACGAGACGCGAGGCACCCTGGGGTGGCGCACCGAGCAGGGGCCGCACGAGTCCCACGTGCTCACGATGCTGCCCTACGCAGAACGGCTCATGGAGCCGACCGCCCGCGCGGCCGACCTGGCCGCGTACGTGCACCACCAGACCGTCGACAAGTTCGACGTCCTGCGATCTAACCCGCTGATGCTGCCGCACCAGCAGCGGCTCACCGCCGAGAACTTCGACGCCGTGCACGCCGTCGCGACCAAGTACTACCGGCTCGTGTTCGTCGACAGCGGCAATGACGAGACCGCCCCGCACTGGCTGCGGATGATCGACCACGCAGACCAGCTGGTCGTGGCCACCACCACGCGCCCAGACCACGCCGAGGCCGGGAGACTGCTCCTGGACGCCCTCAGAGCCCGCGACGCGCACTCTGAGGCACTGGCAGACCAGGCTGTCGTCGTCGTCTCACAAGCCGACCGGGAGGAGGCCTCAGCGGCCACCATCGCGGCCGGGTTCGACGGCCTTGCCCGCACGGCCACCACGATCCCCTACGACAAGGCCATGCGCGCACCCTGGCTCCGGGTGGACAATCTCACCCCGGAGGCCCAGCGCGCCTACCTCGCGGCAGCCGCCGCCGTCGCCGCCGGGCTATGAGCCCCCAGACGCCACACCCGTAACACGCCGCAAAGGGTAAGAATCCTCAATTCTGATACGAGTCGTGCTTGGATGGCTGCTATGCCAAGGGCCAGCAAGGGCGATCGAGACATCATGGTGACCCGACCCGCGCGCGAGGTAGGCGACGAAGTACGCCGGCGAGCCGCACAGTCCGGCCTCGCCATCAGCGAGTACATCTCTCGCGTCCTAGCTATCGAGGTCGACCGACCCGACCTCGCACCGACCCCACGATCCGATCAGGAGCTGCCGATGACCGGGTGACGCCAAACATGACGAAGGCCCCCGCGCCAACGGGAGCCCTTGTCGAAAAGTGAGGACCGAGTTCAACGCTCGATCTTCCGATCTGAAACCACTCACCCACCAGTGAGGGTCAACCCACAACCCGAAGGCGGGTCGCTTTGTGGTGCCCACGGTAACACCCCATGCCGACTTCTGGCCAGCATCGGTTCGTCGACGCGCTTCTTCGTCGACGAACTGGGCTCAGGACGCCTACGAGCGGCTTCCTCGCGCCCGTAAGCACAGCGAGGCCTCGTTGCGGTCCCTCAGACGCGCCACGAGCGCCCCGCAGCGCCGGGACGGCATCTCCGCTCCCCCGACACCGGGCGACGTCCTGGCGGCCGTCCCGGCGTGGACCTCCCGCAAGAGCATGATCCGGGTCATCCGGGTCCTGTCGGCCCAGCCCTACGTGATCGAGCTGTGTCGACGCACCGGGGTCTCCCCCGACACGTGGCGCTCCATCATCACCAACGACGCCCTGGACGCCGACACGGCCACCGGCCGCGGCCTGCGGACCTCACAGACCGTCGCCGCGGCGCGGGTCAACCGTGGCGAGAAGCAGGTCCAACGTGCCCGCGCGATCGCGGTGAAGCTTGGGATCATGGTCGAGGTTTACCGCGCCCGTGAACTGTCCAAGGCCGAGCGCCTGGCGCTCATCGCGGAGCGCCCAGGACACAAGCAGCGGGGCCTCGCCAACGTCTACCACCTGACGGTCTGCGGCCCCCGTCAACGTGCCCGCATCGGCGTCCCCCGGCCCGGTCAGTTTGCACAGGTCGGTCCCCACTCATATCCGAACGTCCACCTACCCCCCGAAGGGGGGCTAAGTCTCCTAACCCACCTACTGAAGATACTTCCCCTTACGGCCGCTGACGCGGCCGAGGAAACGGAGCCGCCTCCGGCGGCCCGGCATCGACGAACAAGACGGCCCGGGATGGCCATCGCCTTCGAGGTACTGGCCCATCCGGGGCTGACGATCCTGCTCGACGGGGTGCGACCGGGCACCATCGCGGCACAACTCGCACCGTACCGAGCCGGAGGCTGGCACGGCCACGCCCTGGCGGTTGCGCTGCTGACCGAGGTCGACCGGCTCGGCATCGTCACATGGGAACCGGCCCGCTCCCCGTGGGCGCTGGTCAAGGTGCTGCTCTCCCGCATCGACCCGGCAGCCGACGTCCAGCTCGGGGTCGGCATCACCGACCAGGCACACACCCCAGCATCTCGGCCGCCCCGGCCCGAGCCCTGCGGCGGGCCGGACTGCGACGGGTGCGGCTGGATCAACCTTGTCGACGAGCGCGGCTACGCCGCTGCCCGCCCATGCCCGGATTGCGCACCCAGCGTCCGCTCGACGTGGGTCGACGAGCTGGCGGCCGAGGCGGCGGGCGTCGACGAGCACGGCGACCCGCCGTTCTGACCAAGCTCGGGCAGGGCAGGTTGCGATCTCCCTCCCCCTGACGTCCCACTCTGCGGCCACGGGCCGCCGCGTCAAGCCCGCTTCGCGGGCCTCTCCCCCCCAAACTTTCGGCACGCGCTCAGTCGTGCCTCCCTCGCTTATATCGCACCGAAACTTTGCTCCCCCGAGCCCTCCGGGTTGACCCAGCGGCCCTTATGCGGCCGCGACGGGGACAAACGTCAGGGGGTGGGAGGAAAAAGTGGTCAGCGGCCACGACAAGAGCGGGTGGTTGGGCTCGGCCCCCCGACTCACCGTGTGACCATCTAGACCATACAGACAGAGCTGACAAGCTCCACATTCCCAGCACCCCAGGAGCCTTCATCTGTGCCGCCGAGGGCTGCTGACAGCACGTCACCGGCCGGCCCTATTCCGACGAAAAAACACGGCAGACCTACTAGACAGCATGGACCAACTGGACTAGACTGACCATATCAACACGGCAGACCAACGGGACTCACCACCCCACCACCAGGAGGACACCATGACCACCACCACCACCAGCACCGGCCGCAAGGTCGGCAAGGGCCGGACCCCGGAGCAGAAGCGCGCCGAAATGGAAGCCCTGCACGCGCAGTTGGCCGAAGGCGTCGAGGCGCTGCGCAACTCCGACACCTGGGCGGCGTACCTGCGGTTCTGCGCTGGGTTCCACCGCTACAGCTTCTCGAACCTGCTGCTGATCTTCTTGCAGTGCCCCGAGGCCTCCCACGTGGCCGGGTACCGCGCATGGCAGGCCAAAGGCCGCCAGGTCCGCAAGGGTGAGCGCGGCATTCGCATCCTCGGCACCGGGACCGTGAAGGTCAGCGGTGGTGAGGACGAGGAGACCGGCGAGGTCGTCGAGGGCCGCCGGCGCGTGTTCTTCCCCGTGAGCGTGTTCGACCTATCACAGACCGACGTCATGGAGGGCCACGAGGACGTTTCGACGCTCGCGCACAACCTGACCGGCGAGGATGAGCACGGCATCCTGGCCCGCGTCGTCGACTACCTCACCGCCGCCGGGGTCGTCGTCGAGTTCGGGTCGATCGCCACCGGTGCCAACGGCTACACCACCCCCGCCGACGAGGAGACCGGCGCGCCGGTCCGCGTCGTCATCGAGGAGCGCAACGCGCCCGCCCAGCAGGCTAAGACCGCCATTCACGAGGCGGCACACATCGCCCTCGGGCACCTGGCCGACCTGGCCGAGTACGTGACCCACCGAGGCCGCCACGAGGTCGAGGCCGAGAGCGTCGCCTACGTCGTCGCCGGGATGCTCGGACTTGACACCAGCGCGTACAGCACCGGCTACGTGGCCGGATGGGCCGAGCGCGCCGAGGCCGACGTCATCAAGCAGACCGCGAGCCGCGTCCTCGCGGCCGTGCACGCGCTCGACGAGGCACTGCACATCGAGGACCAGGCCGAAGCCGACGCCGCCTGACCGTGGCCCGGCCGGGGGAGACAGACCCTCCCCCGGCCGGGGCGACCGACTAGACAACAATGACCACTTCAACACGACAGACCAACGGGACTCACCACCCCAGACCGTACCGAAGGGACCGACGCTATGCCCCAGCGACTCACCGTCCGCCAGACCTCCGCACTACGCCCCGGCGATCGGATCGTCAGCGTCGGCGCGACCATCACCTACCGCCCCGCCCGCACCGTGGCGACCGCACTCGGCCCGATCGAGCCCGGCTCACCTGTGCACGGCGTGCGACTGGTCAACCCCGACCCCGACAGCCTGCTAGAGCTGGTGCTCTACCCGTCGCAGGTCGACGGGCTCGCCCTCGTCATCGAGCGGGACTAACACCGTGCCCAGGTGGCCGACGAGGCCTGAACATGCACCGTCCCCCCCGGTCACGCCACGAGAGCGAACCGGGAGGGACGGCATCAACACGGCGACCGGTTACCACGCCGGACGCACCCCACCAGCATACGGACCCGAGGAGGAACCGACGATGACGAACAAAGCCACACCGACCCTGGCGCAGGTGATGGAAACCCTGGACGAGATGGCGACCGCCGCGCGTGCAGGAGACGCCGAACGCTACCGCGCAGCCCTGCGCGTGGCCCAGCACCAGGGCCTCGACGAGGAGCAGATGACCGACGCCTACCGGTGGGGACGCCGATGCCTCGGGCCGGCCGCCTTCGCCTGGCAGGGCAACGAGTGAGCAGCCGAAGAACCACAACGACACGCCCGACCTACTAGACAGCGGTGACCAACTAGACTAGTCTTGCAGTATCAACACGGCGGACCAACGCCAACCAACCCAAGGAGCAGAACCATGACCAGCATCAACTTCGCCGGGAACCTCGCCGCTGACCCCGAGCTGCGGTTCACCCCCAGCGGCCGCGCCGTGACCCGTTTCACGGTCATCGAGAATCGCCGGCGGCGCACCGAAGACGGCCAAGGCTGGGAGGACGCCGAGCCCAACGTCTACCGGGTGCAGGTATGGGGATCGTTCGCGGAGAACGTCGTCGAGTCCTGCGGCAAGGGTGCCCGTGTGGTCGTCCTCGGCAGCATCGTCACCGACCGGTGGGTCGACAAGGAGACCCGCGAGGACCGCACCGCCCAGCACGTCAAGGCCGACGAGGTGGCGGTCAGCCTGCGCTACCACACCACGCGCGCCACCAAGGCCACCCGCAGCGCCAGTGCCCAGGCACCGGAGGCCGAGGAGGCCCGCGAGGGCTGAGCAGGCGGGAGCGAGGGGCCGGGGGGAGAGCCGCATCGAGCGCCCCCGGCCGGCGCAGGCAAACGGTGACCGAGCAGCCAAGGAGACCAAGAGCATGACCGTTTATGCGGTGGCCCTCAGTAAGGGCGGCAGCACCAAGACGACCACCGCCGCCGAGCTTGTGGCCGCACTAGCCCGGCGGGGCCGGCGAGTGCTGGCAATCGACCTCGACCAGCAGGGCAACCTCACTACCAGGCTGGGAGTCGACGACGACACCGAGGTGTCGGCCGTCGCGGCCGACGTGCTGACCGCCGAGGCCTCAGCGATCGAGGCAGCGGTCCCGGCACCGAGCGTGCCGGGTGCGAGTGTGCTCGCCGGGACGCACGACCTGGCCGCCCTCGACCACCGGCCCGAGGTGATCACCGCGCTCCGGGACCACCTGCCGGAGGTTGCGGGGGAGTGGGACGACGTGGTGATCGACACCCCGCCGGCACTCGGGCTCGTGACCCTCGCGGCCCTGGCCGCTGCCGACGTCGTGGTGGCAGCCGTGGCGTGTGAAACCGAGGCCTACGACCAGCTCGGCCGGCTCGTGCAGGTCATCGACCAGCGCGTGGCCCCAAGGATGAAGCCGGGCCAGCGGGTGCATTGGATCGTGCCGACGCGCTACAACGCGCGCCGCCTGCTCGACCGCGACGTGCTGGGCATGCTCACCGAGGAGCACCCCGGCCGGGTGACCTCACCCGTGCGCGAGGCAGTGGCAGCCCGCGACGCCTACACCTCGGGAATGCCGGTCAGCGTCTACGCGCCGAGCTCGGGCATCGCGGCCGACTACGCCGCCGCCCTCGCCCCGATCATCGGCACGGCCGAGACAGCCCCGGCCGACACCAACCAGACCACCCGGACTGACCAACCCCGCAGCACCGACCAACTAAACCAAGGAGACACACCATGACCCGCCGAAGCCTCCGCGACCGCAACAACGCCGCGATGGCCCTCGACCCGGAGACCCCGGAACTCGAGGACGGCCCCCAGGCCGAGCCGCCCAGCCCGGCGGGGACCACGACCACCGAGACCGACGACGACACCACGGACCCGAGGACGACCGCAACCACGAACAGCACACCCAAGCAGACCGCGACACCCCGCAAGGACGCCACCGCCACCGGAGCCAGCGCCACCGCCCGGCTCGGGATCTACCTCACCCCGGCCGAGTTCGACGACGCCAAAGCCGCCTATCTCACCGACTGGACCAACGGCGGCCAGGCCGACACGTTCTCCCGATGGATCGCCCAGGCGATCGACAGCCACGCCCACCGGACGCCGAAGCAGCGAGGCGACCGAGCCCACCCCAAGGGCCGCGCCGATCAACGCACCGGCTCCACCAGGTCGTTCAGCATCCCCGCCGACACCGTGGCCCGGATGCGGGCAGCCATCACCGCCGACCAGCAGGCCGGACGGTGGCCCTCGGACAGCGCATGGTGCGGTGAAGCGATCGCCCTCGCCGTCGGCGCCGCGCGAACCGCGAACGGCGGCACCCTACCCACCCCACCACCGCGCCTGCCCAACCGGCTCGTGCGTTGAAACCGTCAGACCACGCTGACAGCATTGACCACCTCGACACGGCAGACAGGACACACACACCATGACCGAGCAGCAACTCAGCACCGAGCAGGCCGGCGCCTACCTCAATGAGTACCGGCGACTCTGGGACGCCACCGTGGCCACTCTCACCGCCGCCGTCCGACTCAACCATCCCCAGCACGGCGCAGTGGACTTCGCCGACTTCCTCGCCTCAGCTCTCGGGGCCGTCGCGGGCAACGTCGGCAGCGCCGACAGGATCACCGCCGGTCGGCCCGGCTCGTGGGAGTCGGACCTGCTCGCGCAGCTAGTCACCGGGACGGTGGGCTACGACGATGCGACGTTGGCCGCCCACCGGACCGAGCCGGTCGTCGTCCGGCTCAACGTCGCACAGCTCGTCCGGGAGGCCTACGACGACACCCCCACGGATCAGCGGGCCGGGATGCTCGTCGACCTGCAAGACGCCATCGACGCGCTGGCGGACCCGTGGCGCGACGGGCGAGAGCCCACCGACGACGAAGAGGCCGAGTGGGAGAGCGCCGAGGCCGAGGTGCGCCGACGCTACGCCCAGGCCTTCGCCGCCTACGGCCGACGTTTCACCGCCGCCGTCCTCAGCGCCGCACAGACCATCGAGGGGCTGAGCGTGCGGGTGGAAGTGAAAATCGTCACCGACCCCGACTCGGCGTGGTGGCACGACGACGTGCCCACCAACCCGCAGGAGTGGGACGAGGACGACGAACTCGCCGGGAGACTGTGGTCGGCCGCCCGTGGACGGGTCGGCCTGCCCCACCTCGACGAGCAACCGAGCGAGCATTAATGACAGTTAAGCTCGTGGTGCGCTACACCCAGCCCGCCGACCCGGACGACTTCGACAAGCACTACCTCGGGGTCCACGGGCCTCTTGTCGACACGACCCCCGGCCTGCGAGCGGCGCTGGGTTCGGAGCAGGGCAAGGCCGCCGCGACCGACTGCGGGCAGATCGCGCCGCCCGGATCGCGGATGTTCGCCGCCGCCGTCGACTGGCCCGTCTGATGGCTGTATTCGGACCGCGCCGCTCGCGCGCGGCGAAGAACGACGAGGCCCTGGTCTTCTCGATCATCGTCGAGCATGCCTCGACCGTGCTGCCGGGTTCGTCGCTCGATGCGGGGTCCGGTGAGCTGATCGTCCCGCTCGCCACCGACCGGCGAGCACGAGTGGCGACCGGCAAGGTGGTCGCGCATGCGCTCAGCAGGCCGGAGCCGGAGCGGGTCGACATCGTGCGGGCCTGGCTGGCCGAGATAGCCGAGGCACTCCGTGCCGGCATCATCGGGGACGACGGAGCCGGCGCACCCGCGGCCGCGGACCTGCGGCTACGGGTGATGCCGACCTGGGCGCCGGACACGCTGGCCGCCGTGACGTCTCAGCCGGTGCCGGTCGCGTTCGACGCGATCGTCGTGTTCACCGGCCGCGACCGGTGGGAATATCTGCCGCCGAGCCAGGCGCAAGCGTTCGGGGGCGCGGTCGAGGCGGCCGACACCGCGGTCCGGCAGACGATCACCGAGGAGCTGCACGACGTCGACGTCCGGGACCACGACCTGAACGGGTTCCAGGTGCGGATGGTCGCTAAGGACGGGTGTCCGTTCGTCACGACGGCGTTGCTGTCGCTGCGCCGGTTCATGCCGCAACCGGTCGACGACGCGCTGGTGATCGCGCCCCGTTACAGCGCGATCGCCCTTCTTCCGCTCACCGCCAAGGACGAGATCCGCATCGCCACCGTCCTCGCCGGGGTCGCCAGGGACATGTACGCGAACGCACCCGACCAGTGCTCGGCAGGGGTGTACTGGTGGCACGACGGCACGTTCCATCCCCTCGATTTCGACGACGACGGGACAGTCGTGCTGGAGGTCGAACTCGCCGCCGCGGCCGCCGCGCTCGCTTAGGACTTGGGCGGCGGCGCGGGAGGCGACCGGTCTGCCCCGCCTCGACGCAACCCTGCCCTCGACCAGTACCCCGAGCAGTTCGGCCGATAACGACCGTTTGTCGACGAGCACCAGGACGTCGACGGGCTGACCGCCATCACGCGGGGCCGACGTCGGCCGGAACCGCCGACCGAAACCAAATTCGCCCGAAACATACCTAGACCGTTTTCGGTCGAGCCGGTAGACTGGACTCAACCGATCAACCCGAGGAGAAGGTCATGACCCAGGCAGCAGCGCGGAACACGTCGGCGTCGACGAGCGACGTCGAGCGGTTGAGCCAGGCCGAGCGGTCGGGCCAGCTCATCGAGAGGGCGCGCCGGGTCGAGGAGGCGGTGCACAGCTTGCGCATGGAGGGGCTCGACCTCGCGCCCGAGGACGCGGCCGACGCGGCCGAGTACGTCGCCGGCCGGATCAGCGTCGACGAGTATGGCCGCCGGACCCGTGCCCGTTACGGCGTGCCCGAGGGCACCGTGCGGGCGAGCGGCGCCCAGGGGCTCGACGCGGCCGACGTCGCAGCGACCCGACCCACCGCGGCTCGTTCCGCCCAGCGCGGGCGATGAGCGAGTACGTCGACCCGTACACCGACCCCGAGACGGGCATCCTCCGAAACCGCGTCGGTGCCCGCACGCAAGCCGCCCTCGATCGAGCAGAGGGCGGCTTGTCTGCGCACCGGCTCGTCGAGCTGGGCGAGCGCTACCCGGTTCGGCCGAGCGGTGACCTCGACGAGCTGCGCAGCATCCACCGGCACCTGTTCCAGGACCTCTACGAGTGGGCCGGACGTACCCGTACCGTCGACATTCGCAAGCCCGGCGGCGAACCGTTCCTCCCGTCGTCGAGGATCGGCACCGGCACCGCCTACGTGTTCGACGAGCTGCGCCGCGACAACCATTTGCGCGGCCTGAGCCGGCCGAAGTTCGTCGAGCGCCTGGCACACCACTACGACGTCCTCAACTACGCGCACCCCTTCCGTGAGGGCAACGGCCGCACTCAACGGGTGTTCTGGTCACGTGTGGCCCGTGACGCCGGATGGCAACTCGACTGGCGACTGGTGTCGCAAGAACGCAACAACGAGGCCTCCCGAGCTGCGATGGAACGCAGCGACCTGCGCCCGCTGCGCGAGATGTTCGACAGCATCACCACGGCGAGCATGCCGGGCGCCCGAGCGGCCGGGCGGGCCGCCCTCGACGTCGCACGGCTCGCATTCGCCAAGCCCGCCACTGAGGCCACCCGGCCCGGCCAGGACACCCCCAGAGCAGGACCACAACGACCTACGCCGGGGGCGATGAGCGATCGAGCCCCAGGGATCGGAGACTGACAGATGGGGAGCGTCATCGGCTACGCCCGAGTTAGTACCCACGAGCAGGACACCGCGGCCCAGGAGCAGGCCCTACGTGCCGCTGGGGCCGTGAAGGTGTTCGTCGACCCCGCAGCCTCGTCGAGGCGGGCCGACCGCCCACAGTGGCTCGCCTGTCTGGACTACCTGCGCGCCGAGGACACCCTCGCGGTGTGGCGACTTGACCGGCTCGCCGGCACCCAGACGATGGCCATCGAAGTCATCAACGTGTTGCACGATCGAGGCATCAACATCAAGAGCCTGACCGAACCCGACATCGACACCACGACCCCGATGGGCCGTGCGTTGTTCGGGATCGTCGCGGTGTTCGCGCAGTTGCGGGTCGACACGATCCGGGAGAACACCAGGGCAGGGTTGGCGCGGGCTCGCGCCGAGGGCCGCGTCGGCGGCCGACCAACCGTGATGACGCCCGCCCGCGTGCGCGAAGCGGTGCGGATGCGCGACGAGGAGCAGACCCTTGACGCGATCGCCGCCACCCTCGGGGTAGGTCGCTCCTCGGTCGCTCGTGCGTTCGACCGGCTGGACGAGCAAGCCGCCCGGTCGCCCGAGGTGGACACCTCGGCCAGGGTGTCGGCATCACTCAGCTAGGTCGTCGCAGTCGTCCGGTTCGTTGACAGGCCATTCCTCCCCCCTGACCCGATAGAGGCCAAAAGACGCACGGCCACACCCTGTCAACCCGGAGGGCTCGGGGGAGCAAAGTTTCGGTGCGATATAAGCGAGGGAGGCACGACTGAGCGCGTGCCGAAAGTTTGTGGGGGAGAGGCCCGCGAAGCGGGCTTGACAGGGTGTGGCCGTGCGTGACGATCGAGGCCGAGGGTCAGGGGGAGACAGACCCACTCTCCCCGGTTTCGACGGCTCCCTGTTTCGCGTTAGGTGCGGACCGAGCGTCATGCCGCGTGCGTGCGGCAGCGCGGCGTCGCACGCGCTGCTTCTTGTCGGGCTCGTCGAGCCCGAGCTTGCGCAGCTCGTCGGCCGACCAGCCATCTGCCAGCGCGGCTCGATAGGCCGTGGCATCGTCGGTCTCGGCGGCCGTGAGGCGGCCGCGGAGGTCAGCCAGTGCTTG
>JAABUK010003670.1_pt1 | contig 25714 bp, 25 predicted proteins | sample 5559141 | NCBI WGS metagenome assembly JAABUK01 (sample SAMN10711869, study PRJNA513367) | rock metagenome | isolation source: Antarctica rocks | place: Antarctica: Victoria Land, Pudding Butte nord | collected 2016-01-03 | reverse complement strand
CTGGGGAGGGGGGGTGGGGGGGGGGGGATGAGGAGGGGCAAGCCGCTGGCAGTTGCAGCAATGCTTGCCTGACGTGTGTATTGACTGGGTTGAGGTGACCAGTTGCGTAGCAAACTTGCAGGGACAGACATCCAGATGCACAAGTGACCGGAGTGCATGGTTGCATAGCGTCTGTTCACATCAGTGCACATCACACATGTAAGATATCATATTCACCATAGCAATACTGTGAAGTGCAGATGTAATGCATCAGCAAGCTGGGTAGTTATGTGCAAACGAGTCTGCCCTGGTGATCAATGTAAGGTTACCTGTGGTGGCAGACGCAGAGCAAGCTGATCCCAAGCAGCAAGGAAGTCTAGTGTTCTCTGAGCTCCAAGTCCAGCAAAGCCATGCATTTGTGCAGGAGTTTGGTCTGAAGGCATAGTGTCTGACGCCTGTTTGCGGGCAGGCAGAGCTTTGTTAGAGTTGTGGTGCAAGAATAGCAGCATTTGAGGCACGACCAGGCTTCCTGCAGCAACGTACCGCTTTGACAGGTATGAAGCTGGGGCACTCTGTGACGGTACTGCTGCTCTTGGGACACTTAGAATTGCCAGTGACTCGACTCGCTCGGCGCAAGGCGCGAGTGGGGGCGACACATGGGTGCTGCAACCTAGATCCGGACCGCAATTGCCGCCTGTGATACTGTGCATTGGCATTGATGGGCACAACGCCGTGGAAGGCGACACATGCATGACACGAGCCGCAGGGCTGGCACGGTTTCATTGCCTCCGACTTCAAGCAGTGGAACTGAGCATTGACGACCCGGGCAATGCGAACTTTGGTGATTGCAGGGCTGCTGCAAGTGTAGCATACACGCTCCGCACTTGCATCTGATCTTGACGACACTCATAGGTCATCAGGTTTGTTTAAGCCCTAAAATTCAGTGTCTCATGGTGAACCTCACAAAGACAGTGTCGCTAGTTGTTTCAAGACGATCACACTGTGCAATCTGGCCGCTCTGTGTAGCAGACACGTATGGATTCAATCGTCACTTGTTATTGACCCTGTGGTCGAAGGCACAGGCGTCGGAGTCAGGTCCAGACAACAAAGCTTGTGCTCTCGACCACCGATCGGCATGCTAGTCAAACCGACCATGTCTGCTAGCGCGTTTGGGGCCAGAGCACCGCCGTTTGTTCCTATTCAGCAGATGCATATTGCCCCCTGCCGGCGGAGACTTACCTTCAGGTTGCCGGCACGACGCGTAACGCTCGAGTTCGAAACCTCTCAAGGCCCCAAGACAATCGACTGTGACAGCGGAGACATTCTCCGCGATGTCATGCTGGAACAGAAAATAGATTTATACACAACTTGGGGAAAGATATGGACGTGCGGAGGAAACGGGCAATGCGGCACCTGCGTCGTAGAGGTGCCTGTGCAGCTGTAATACCACAAGTAATAATCACTGTGACCCACACACAACCATTACACTTATGTCTTTCAGGTGGTGAGTGGTGAAAAACTGCTGTCTGAGAAGAATGATACCGAGACAAAAAAGCTCAAAAGGGTAATTATGAATGACGTTATGTTGATGAACCCTGGCTTGATGCCCAGTCTAACTCCCAAGAGTGGGTTTGTCTGTCTTAAGCCCAAAACATGCTTACTCACTGGGCAACAGTAGTGTTTCAATATGATGGGTGACTGTACCATTCAGCTGACCTTGTGCTGCAGAAACCAGAATCATATAGGCTGGCTTGCCAAACAAACGTGGGAAATGGAAGCAACAAAGGCACAATTGGCTTAAAAACGAAGCCGCCATAACCTGATAGACGTCTTGACTAAGGAGGCAGACATGACAAACTGTTCTGAAGGAATCTAATCAACTGATGATCTGCGTGACTTCAAGGGTTTCCACGGTTGCCCCTGACAATTCATCAGCTTTGCATCAAGTGCTATTTTCTGTGCTTAGCAACCCTATACCACTTCAAAAGTAAGTTTTCATCTGCTGCCAGCATGCCCTATGTTGTGTCACACATATGAAAAGTTGCAAAGTAGCAGTCCACTCTGTGATTCCTATTACCAATACAGTCCTCTGATGACTGCATGCCAATGGTGTGCATGCCTCGATGTGCAGAACGTTAACGTTGTATGAGCTCAGGATCATAACAGTGTATTTGAGTCATGCTCGGATAGTGATGACATTCAGCAGTACCGTCGTCTGTTGATTGCTCTGCAAATATGCTGTGTAAGATTGTACGTAGTGCTTACACAACTTAACAAGCCTGAAGGAGAAGATATCATGCAGACTGCTGCTAAATCAGCAATCAAAATGTGGCCAAGGACACAGAAATCGATCGATTACATAGTGTATTGTAGCAACAAAGTGCAGTAATCCATAGCCCGTGTCCATCAAATACAACACAAATCATGTCTTTTTTTTTCATGTCTAAAGACAACCCCATGTCCAGAGGAAATTTCTGAATCACATCCAGAACACTGTACTAGATAATGCGGAATGAGGGGCAGAAATAACAGGGGAAAAGCGTGAATGCTCAAAGTGATGAAAGGAAGAGTCAGAGAACAGAATTTCAAAAAACAAGAACAGCATTACTGACATGCTGCAAATCAGTTTCAGTGATCTTGACATCAAATGTGCATCAATGCCGCCTGCAACCTGCCCAACACAATGCATACCAGGGCATCATTTAAGGAGCCAGCTGGCAGACAGTGCAGATGCCCAAGAGATGTGTGAATGGTGCAAAGCTATGCCAATGGCTGAGCTCCTGCAGTGTCCCTGAAATCTGAACACGCTACTGATATCTGGCAAAATAAACTTGCCCTGAGCTAAGTCACCTGTTGCATATCACGATAACAACTGTATAAAGTCTGAGGAAACTGACTATACAGCATGCTGCTGCTGCTGTTGTTGGCAGATGGTCTGAGGCTGAATTCCGAGGCTGAATTCAGAGTGTAACTATCCAGTGATTGGAATGTTCAAGGCATTGGCGGCGGAGGGGGCAGAGCATGTTCTGAGAATTGCTGTGCAGAGTATGCAGACTGTCCTCCTGTTGTTGAGCGCCCATAGGCATCCTGTACAGTCAGCACAGGAGGTGATCAGCAGCTGCACCAGTCAAGCCTGGCAGTGTGGTAAAGTTTTCAGCTTCAGCAATTGCACTTTGTAATTTGGGCCATGTGGTCCACACATTAATCAAGCAACCTGGCTGACACCTGATGACAACAGGCCAAACCAAAACGCTGTGCAACTTGAGTGAACAGAAGCTCTGGGACAGGTGCAGCAGTATCACAAGCAGCACAGGATGGTGTGTCTCTGCGATGCCTTTGGTCTACCTTAGTCTGACTGCGCCCAGCAGGGCGCAGAGTTGCAGGAGGAGGCGGCGGCAAAGCCTGCTCTACAGGTGCAGACAGCTGGTGGCTATGCTTTGCCGCTGTCTTTGCCGGCTGCAATGCGCTGGGAGATGGAGTGCACTCCCCATCTTCAGGTTCAATGCTAGCTGCCCTCCGTGACATATGCTCACCGGCCTGGCAAGCCTACATCAGCAGTGGCTGAGTCAAGGTGCACAGTCTGCACGATGCCCTAGCCAGAGTTTGGAGGACAAAGCTACACCATATTGTGTTCATCTTACCAAGGCCAATTGCACTTCAGCTTTGGTCTTGAGCTGCTGCACTTCCAGCAGCTGTTTCTGAGGGTCAGCAGAGAAGTCTGTAACTATAGAGACTGGGTCTGCATAGGTGAGGTCAGCTGAACTCTGTTTATGCTCCTCCAACTGCTGCTCAAGCTTCAGCTGCTGCTGCTTGAGCTTGTGCAACTGCTCATTCCGAGCTTCCTCATGCTGCCTCACTCGTGCTGCCAGGTCCTGCTGTCGAAGTCTGGCTTTCTCATCATGCCTCCGCTGCCATAGCTGCTTGTTTTGCTCGTGCCGCTGTTCCTGCCGTTTGCGTCGGAGCTGCTCCTTTATGACTTTTACCTGGAGCTTGTCCTGCTTCTGCCTAGACGGGTTCTGCTTTTGCGGGAGCTCAACCTCACGTTGTCCAGCACTGCTCGGTGCAGCCGTTGTTTGTGATGCCAATTTTCTATTTGCATTCATGAGCAAGCGGTATAAGAACGTAGCTGTAGCGTCCCGCCCGGCATCGTCCCCACTTTCGTTTTTAAGAATCGTTATAGCTCTCTTGTAGCAGCCAGAGCGAAAAGCGCTTGCAGAAAGTCTGTGCGAGGACTTGTGCACCTCAAATACCCTTGGGTGGCTTTGATCCCAAGGCATGGTGCAGGCCTGTCACGCGGACAGCTCTGAGAGCAGGTCAGAGAGCAGGTTCCTGCCCTAGCTGTATAATAGTCCACCATTAAACCACTCCTGCGTCAGAGTTCGAAACAGCAGGAAGCGATTGTTCCCCACTGCCCAGATACAGACTGCAGCCAATCATGGATTGCCCCTTTTACAGGTGGCACCTGCCGTCACCGTTTGCTTTATCGTTGCGATTGGCTATTCGTGACCTTGTAGATCTTTTCTGTTCGGACTGCTTGTTTCCGCTCCAGCACATCAAAGCATACTTCCGCCTGTGGCAGTTTTATTTCCTGCTCGGGCGCGGGCGCCTTATTGTTAGCAGTCACACAAAACCCATAACAGCCTAAGTACTGATCTACACTTGCTGTGCCGTTCAGTGACTTGCAACACCGAGTTAAGGGCTCTCTCAAACCCTTGTGCGTCAGCGTCCGCCAAGTTGACAACTTCCTGCTTGATATTGTACCGATGCAGCTAAAGCGCAGGGTGGCAGTGACGCAGAGTGTCAGCACGACGGGATGAAGATGCTGTGCAGCATGGCAGGAATGGCATTTGCACTTGCTGCCGTGAGCTCTCTCAACAAGTTGCATCTGTGCTATATGCACACTGTCACCTGCTCTTTGCATCATTGGAAGAGACCTTGCCAGCCATGCTTGGTGTTTGAACAAGCGCAAGTGCTCTAAGACTGTCTTGCGCGCGTGCAGCATGCTTGTATGCTGCAGCATAAATCGAAAGTACAGGTTGTGCATTTGCTTTGCCAAACTGATACTGTTACCTCCTTGGGTGCTTTCCATGCATCCTTTGCGTTGCAACGTGTAGTCAGCATCAGAAGCATTCATGAACATGACCTCGCACTTTTGCTTACTTGCAGACAAGCATTACGTGTATGAGTGCAACAGATGGCCGGCTAATTTGCCACTCAGATGCTGTTGCAGCAAACTCCAGCTACACACTGGTAACAGGCGAAATTACTGAACGTCAACCCCCTTGTGCGCAAGACGTTGGAGTTGCTTGGGGCAGCATATTTGCTTATATAATGGTGTGTTTTGGTTTAGGCGCTGTGATTGGTTATGTCATAAGTACTCCTTGGACGTTTTTGCCACAGGCTATCCAAGACAGACACATGCTTTTTCGTGTTGGGCTTATGGTTGGAGCTCTGGCTCACAGTGCTTGGATCATTGTCAAAATCATAATGTTGCTCAAGTATGGCAGCAGTACATGATGTTTTTCTGATGCTGTCTCTTCAGCACATTAGGCCAGACTTGTGGTGCAGTCTGGCAGATTCAATTTGCTGTTCCTGCTGTTTGGCAATACGGCAGTACCTGCTCTGTCGATTAACCCTTGTCTTCACCTATTTGTCAACATGATTGTTGAGCAAGACAGCGACCTGCAATTTAAGCAGCACCTTTTTCCCTCAAGTGCTTGAAGCCAGCTAATTTTTGCACTATTACAGCATGGCTGCCACAGGAGTGTACCGTGGAATTACTGTTGTTATATTCAGTGGCACTGGGGGTCATCAGATGGACTGTTAGTCTTATTATGCAGCGGGCGCATCACAGGCATGCAAAGCTGTGAAGAGGAAGTCTAGGGTTGACGCTGCAGGTGCTTGGTGAACTTGGTTGTGTTGTGTTTGTCACAGCGCAATATTTTTTCCTGTCAAGTCACTGCGTCACATAAGAAATTGAGACTTTGTACATGCACAACGGATGAAGCTGGCCAGGTAGTAGCTTTGATAGCTATAGGCCAGAAGTATTGCCAGGAAGCTGGGACCATTTGAAACAAGGTTGTACTGTTTGTTGTTCACAAGCTTGAGTTGAACTTTCCGACTTGTATGATTTTCAGAACCAGCCTGCTTTGAATGAGCTGACATGCATGGCATGCACCTGATGCTTGTCAGCCTGCGTTTTAGTTACTATTGTTACTAGATGTACATAGATCAGCATGGTGCAGGTGTGACAAGTGACAGTACAGTGTCACTGCGTGTCAGCGCTGTCAGCTAGCTCAATCAGCAGTTTTGCAGTTGATGGCTGCTGTGTGGTGAGCATCAACTTTTTACATAATTGCACAATCAGCATCATAATCACCAAGCTTTGGCATTCAACATTGTATTTGGCGTGGGCAGTTGCAGCACTGAGGGACTCTAGTCTAAAAGACGGTCATTTCAAATTGCTGCTGCAGGTCGATTAGCCTTTCTGAATAGCCGAACCAGTCTGAATGGTTGAACCCGGTAACTTTAAAGCAAAATTTGATGCTAGAAGCTTTGTTGTATTGCAAAGCTGCAAATGACGACATGTAGGGCAAGACCAAGAGAATTACAGCAATACCACATAAAACAAAATATTGGGGTGAGACTTCAGCCTCCGCTCGAACTTAAATCTTGCGTTGGCATGCGATCGCAGCTTCGGGGACACAGCACATTTTTCCGGTCAGCCATATCGATCTCAAAGAGCGGAAGGCACTCGGATCAGCGAAGACGATACCTTAGTCCCCTTGACAGGCAGTATACTGAAACAATTCCGTTGTAGCTACGTGTATATAGACTGGTTTGTTAACCTGTCACAGAGTATGGGTGAATGCATGGGTCAGTCCAGCCCGAACGGCTTGCGCCTGCACGCGTGATATGCAACAGGCTCAGCGGTACCTGACCTGATTTCAGGCCGTTCGCGGTCGCTGTCAGATAGCTGTACTTGGTGTGTATTTTACATATTTTTGGTGTGTGGCACCAATCACAAAGCCCATAGCTCCGTATTATCTCGTTTGGGCCCCCCATCCATGTCAGTTTATGGCCCTTTGTGCTCAGCTCCCTCCCCAATAGCCCAATAGCCCATCCTTGCATATCAAACACCTCAGTTCACAGTCCACACACACACCTCTGGCTGGCTCATCCTGGTGCATACAACCAGCTTCCGAGGCTGATCTGATTTTTTGATCGTCAGACTGTCACCCAGTCCAGGTGTGCACACAATCCCAACACGCAGAAGTGCTGTGAAGTTGTGTGTCACATGTGCAACATGCCTATGCATAATTGCTGCTGCTATAATGGATCCCGGAGGAGCTATTGTTTGCTGTCTGCACCTGTCATACATACTTAGATATGCTTGCAGACATCTTTGCTGAACTAATGGCAGAATCAAGTCAACAAATGTACAGCTTGTCTTGCAACTTTTGCGCCTTGCATAGCACTGACAGGGTGCCATGCCAATTGTGGTGTCAAAAGTGTGTATCTTTGAACGTTCAATGCGGCATATATCTCACAGGGATGCTTGCAGCTTTCCACATACTCTGTTACCAGCAATATTTTGAACAGAGTATGCCTAATCAGAAGACAGTGTTTAGACTGCAGAGCTGATCTTGGTGTTTAGTAATGTACAGAGAAAGTCAACTTTTGCAATTCCGTGCCAGTGCCTTTCTTTGGTATTTGACGACTTGCAAGGCAGCATGACAGCAGCAACAACTTCTGTTCGAGTGGTGACCGGCCGGGTGAGAGGATGCGCAACTGACCGAAGCCACCACTCACTCATGAGGTGACCATAGAGCTGAAGACCCTGCTCGTATAGAGACGACCTGGGCAGCCCGGTATAACACTTCCAATTGGCTTCTCATTAAATTGACGCTGAAAGGCGTAGTCTTTTCTTTTCTTTTTCTTTCTAGAGACGAGTAGATATTGTCAACAAGAACAAGGTCTTGTTGAGCTTCATTGCGTATTGAAAAGCATATCAGCAAAAGCTGCACTTATGACACAGACCAACCTGAGGTCACCTATTTGAGATGTTGACACGTGATAGTCTGTCACAAAGACATACTGTCCAAACACACTAGTCTCCAATGCTGCACATCACATTCTGCTGAATAACCTCCGGTTTCTAAATTGAAAAGCATAGGTCGCACTCATCACGTGTTGTACCCTCAACCTGTCACAAGTTTGTGAGGTTAGCTTAGAACACTGCCTGCTTTGAACACACAGTACAAGCACTTCCTTTTTTCCAACAAAGTAATGATATAAATACTGCTAAGCTTGCACCATTGGCGTTGCCGCACTGAATCAGACGCAACTCAGGTGTTATAGCCTCCCATTATCTGTCTGATCAGAGCTGTTTGACGCTCTTCGCCTACTTCGTGATGCTGCGATGGACAGATCTCTCGTTCCATTTGAGGAGCCCCCATACCCAGCTTTGGCTGCGTAGCCTGGCCGACCTAACCCCTTGTTGACCCCCCGCTCTAACCCCCCTGACGAGGGTGACAGCAGCCCACCTCCCAACCCTGACCCAAACCCTGTTCCATACCCTCCTATATTGCCTGGAGACCCTGGCGTAGGTGGGAAAGGGTTGTACTCTGACAGCAGACAATTTGAAGTCGAAGCAGGCATGCTACGCATGTCATCAGTGACTGTGACTGAGACCCCTTTGGCTGCCATGGGGGAGCGGGTGCTGCGAGGGGGGGTCTGGAGGGCTGTGGGTCTGCTAGAGGTTGAAGGGGAGGAAGGGGCGCTGGGCAGGTCCAACCCACTGCCACCCCAAGGGCTTGCCAAACCCTACAAGCATCGTGCACAGTCATGACACAGCAACAGTGAACCATACCTATGCAACACAGGGTGCATATTTCAGTAACAGTGACCCTAACTCCTGGAGCCCTCAATGGGACCATCTGTGGCCACGCAGAGTGCATAACTTGTTCATGTAAATATCCTGGTTTTGAATCATTGCGTGTTCCTGCTGCTTCCATTGGGCACATCATGAATTTTCATTCTGCATGTCAACAGCTAAGCATACCACACATGAAGATGTTCCCATACCGCACATTAGATGAAATACCTCACTTCAGCATGAGCAAGTATGCAGTCTATGCAAACAGCTGACTTGTTGCTATCTTTGTGGTCAGTCAGCACACATGAGCAGTCACCTGCCTTATGATTACCAGAGCAGCATACAGGCCACTTAGATAGAAACAGCGGCATCCCTGCCAACGTATGCTGCACAAGGGAAACAGAAAAGGAAAAGCTGAGCCTTGTAGCACACAAAACAACACACTACAACAGTGATCCGCCTATACATATAAATGCAAGCCTCCTGAGGCGGCAGCCCTGAGCTATGCACATTGTGCGCAGACATGTGCATGCATAACCAGACTAGAGTAGCTTAGACCAGGTGGGACCAGATTAAACCAGGTTGGACTAGGCTAGAGCAGGTTAGGCCAGGTTGGACCAGATTAGAGCAGGTTGGACCAGGTTACATCAGGTTAGACCAGGTTGGAGTAGGGAGTCACAACAACAAAAAACTTGTGGCACCTGTCTGGAGGATGGTGAGCGGGAGCTGTAGGCTGACTTGAGGGGTAGGGGGGGCGGCCCCGCTGCGCTGTCCAGCACCTCCCATACCTTGCGCTGCTTGGCCTCCCCACCTACCCGCCCCACCATGCCTTTTAGCTCTTCCATGCGCATCATCTCCTTCACCTGTCAGACACAATTAACCCACTCAGAACTCAGGTAGACTCAGGAAAGCTTGGGTGAAATGAGGTGACACCTGTGCCTCAAGCCAGAATGTCTGGTGAGTCACAATTGGCTCCACTCCCCAGACTGTAAGGTATAAAATGAAAATGAAAGTGAAAATGAGGTGACATCAGATAAAGTAGGAGAACTCAGGTGAAGCTTGGTGACATGAATGAAACCCAGCAGAATTTAGGAGATGGGATCTGGCAGTCTTGGTAGAACAGTGCTGCTGTTTGCCATGTTTGCGTGTCTGCATATGCACAGAAGTGCTCGGTTTGTACACCGCTGTGCAGATGTAATGTTCAAGCTTGACATAGGCAATATAATCACTGGCATGTCTGTCTTCCTTGGCAGTGCGCAAAAGGATCTCCTCGTCTGTTGTGCTGGTGCTGCAGCATCACGGACATGATCACCATTGTTGCACCAAAATACCTCTAATAAGAATAATGACAATCATAATAGTTGTAACAATACTAACTGTAATAGTGCTAACGCTTTCCAGCTCGTGATGAGCTAGGTATGTGCAGGTACATAAAGTGCATCTGGATGCAGCCCTAACAGCATACAGTGGAGTGGGGTGCAACAGGAGAGGGAGGGGGGGGGGGTGGTTGGTGGGAGGCCCACCTGCCAGATGATGCGTTTTCCGTAGGTGCGTGCATCCAGGCTGCCTTCCTCTAAGAAGCCCACAGCAGCCTTGAACACCTTCTCCAGTTGGCCGCCACCTCCTGCGGGTGCCATACAAATGTTAATGATAACAACACCAACACCAATACCAATACCAATACCAATACCAATACCAATACCAATACCAATACCAATACCAATACCAATACCAATACCAATACCAATACCAATACCAATACCAATACTACCTATACTAACACTAACACTATCAACAACAACTATGATGATGATGATGATGATGATGATGATGATGATGATGATGATGATGATGATGATGATGATGATGATGATGATGATGATGACTAAAACGCTTTCCAGCTCATGATGAGCTAGGTACATGCGGGACAGGTGCCGTCGAGCTCTTGGTGGACATGTCAGTATGTCTACAGAATCGTCGTCTTATACTGCTTTCCTGACTCAGAGACATGCCAGGAGCTAGTACTGGACTTCTCTGCTTCAGCCTGAGGCCTGAGCATAAGGACACACAGCACAGACACCATCAGAAGGACTCAATCACTGGGTGACGTCAAATCTTTATTTGTGCTGACCCCAAGTATCTTGAGATCCCACACTTGAAGAGCAATCTTGTATGACCTCTAGCAGCTGCAATCGTTCAGCGACCACCTGAGCTAGCCACACTGACTCATCGCCTGTGCATGCAACATGAACTCACAGTACACCTGTGCTTTCAAGCCAGGATGTCTAATGAGTCACAACTGGGTCCGCACCCCAGACTGTAAGGTATAAACGAAATCAAAAATGACTCACAGCACCAAAGTGCTTTGCTTTGACTTCTAGGTCAAGGCCCAACCCATACCTGCCAGTCTCATCCCATGGTCTCCTTGCATTAAAGAGTCCAGGTGTGATGCGACCTTGGCTCGCACTTGTGGGCTCTTGTGCTGTACATGCGCCAGCAGTGCGGTGGCCACCTTGGTTTCGGAGCAGCAGTCGATCATCAAGGCTATGGTCTTGTCTGACTCAGCTGCCAAGAAGTTATCCCTGCCGCCTACTGACACCTGCATGCCAAAAGTCTGTGCACTGAGACTTTGTACCTGGGTTGTAAAACTGGGTTTCACACTGAAAGCAAAGGAAAGAAAAAGAAGAAAAGGAAAAGAAAAAGGTTCTCCCCCTGCCTGTGTCTGCAGCAATCACAGCAGACAAGCCTGCACATGCAATGGCCCCAGCGACATAGCTTGAGGTGTATAGTAGGGAAGCAGACTCAGGTGCAATTGCAGATAGCATGTAAAGAAAAATAGTGGATTTGAAACAGAATGATATGGAAAAAAAGCAAAGAAGCTATAGCAATACTCTATTTGCAAAACTAAAGCAGAGCAGCAGTGATCACTGAAGGATGGCTGTGGTACAGCGCAAGGTCCAGACGGGAAACAAGGGAGAGTGAAAGAGGAGAGGGGAGAGGGAGAGGGGCGAGAGGGAGAGGGAGAGGGGTGAGAGGGAGAGGGAGAGGGGCGAGAGGGAGAGGGAGAGGGAGAAGGAGAAGGGGAGCAATGCCTTGAACAGCAGCATACCTCGCCAGAGCGCTTGGCTAGCACTGTGACAATGTTGTCCAGCTCATTGTCCAAGCCTCGCCGCAGGTTCACAAACATCTCCTGCAGGCACAGCTCATCCTGTCCAGCCCAGTTTGTGTTGGCAATGATGGCAACAGCTGACAAGGTGTGCACATGGCACAAGCCAGCTTTGTAACTTGTTGTTGACTGCTATACATGGCTCACAAGTACGACTTCAGACACAGCAGAGCATTTGCTGGCAGGCAAAATGTCATGTCAGCTGACCCTGGCCAGCCCAGTGTGTGTTGGCAATGATAGCAACAGCTGTCAGCCAATCACAATGTATGCATGAGGCACAACAAACCCATTGCTGACTGCTATACATGGCTCACAGTCACATCTCCAGACGCAGCAGAACATTTGGGCTGAGGCAAGATGTGATTGCAGTGGCAACATCTGCCTTGTAGAGGTTACAGAGCTTGCATGCATTTGCCTTGAGAACACTGCATTGTTATACAACCAGACACCTCGATGCAGCTTATGGTCTTGGCATGCTCAGCTTGCAAGCACAGCACAGCACAGCACAGCACAGCACAGCACAGCACAGCACAGCACAGCACAGCACTCTGAACCCTAGTCCCTCTGCCATACCTGAAGCAGTAGCATTCCAATCTTGGTGGTCGTGCTTCGGAGGGCTTCTACGGAGGGCAGGGCCAGCAGCACAAAGCTGTGCAGCTGGGGCCCTAGCACACCTGGATGGTGCGCTACCAGTCGCCTCCCACCATTCAATGCCTGTGACCATCAGATGGGAAGCGTCATTTCAAACTGGCGGGTGACGTGAGCAGCAGCACAGCACAGCACAGCGCAGCGCAGCGCAGCGCAGCGCAGCTCAGCACAGTGAGTGAATGAGTGAGTGAGTGAGTGAGTGAGTGAGTGAGTGAGTGAGTGAGTGGGTGGGTGAGTGGGTGAGTGGGTGAGTGAGCGAGGCAGTAAGCGAGCGAGCGTGCGAGCCATTAGCAAGATAGCAAGCATGTCAGCAAGAGAAGCAGTGAATGACGCATGCAGTGACATACAGCAGGAAAATCGGACTCACAATAAGGTCACACCCACTGCCAAGGTTGCAGGGCACACCTGATTCTGAGTCTGCCAGTCAAGCTCCTTGCGCTTGGCAACGTTGGCTTGCTGCAGCTGCTGCAGCACGGTGGACAGCAGGCCAGCAGGGTTGCTGCTGGGCTGCAAGTCCTGGGCTGATGGAATGTCATCTGAAGAGGCAGCACTGCTGAGACTGTTGGCCCGTTCTTCCAGGGCAGAGCTGAGGGTCTGAGGCGGGAGGGGGTGCTGACTGAGGGGGTCGCGGGGATGGAGGAGTCACTGTCTATGTCAGACCTGCAGTGTTTGGCAGTGAGTGATGTCAGGTCATGCTGCACAACAGGTCGTCATGCCTTGTAATATCAATGGTGGAGTTGAGAGAGGAGGTACTGCCGGTTAGACTGGGCAAAGTCTTTGTTCACAGTGGATCTGCTTAATGCCATGCACACTTTTGACACTTCAGCTGTCCAGCAGGGGATTTTGTCAGAGCACTGGACCCTTTTTGCTGATAGCAGCCTGAGCACTGATGTTATCTTGAAGTGAAGGCAACTTGCAACAGACCATTCAGAAGTGCAGCTCTATATGGTAAGATCTACAGCCTTCTATATGGTTAGGCTATAAGGTACGTATGAGAAGGCTATCAGAAGCTACAAGAAGCTTACCTGCAGGGGGTGGAAGGGGCTGAGACAGTTGGGGGGCTGAAAGGCGAGGGGCTGAATGCATCCAGCCCCTCCTTGTACCCCTCTGCTGGTGGGGTGACCCTGATCTTCCTCCTTGGGGCCTACATCCATCAACTGGTGACATCAGTGATGTCATGACGATGGTTCTAACAATTTATTTCATTGATGACTTCAGTGACTTTCATGAGTTTTGTAACAAATTGCGACATGGACTCAGCCAGTCGGCATCAGGTGGGTGCGATGCAAGTCAGCTCCCTCCAGACAGGCTTGTTCAATGTTCAGGGATGACATGATACTTTACAGCAACATTAGGATTGTTGCTGTTGCACTTGTTGATGCTGCCCATCCATCATTATTGTGAGCGTTGGTCACCAGGTACATGCCTTGACCACACGTCACATCTCCCCACAATGCTGAATGCCCAGTACTAGTCCCAAGACACTGAGACTTCCACTGTGAAAATGAGGATTGCGTTGTTTTCTGCATCCTGAAATCCTGCACCTTTCTTGCAGGTCATCAAAAAGTATGGTTGATATTCTAAATACAATTTCAAAGAACAGTGAAAAGCAAAAACTGTTCTATGCAAATGTATGGCTAGCTGCAAGCTGCAGACAGGTACCAAACACCATGACATGTAGCACTGCACAGACAGATACATGTCATGCATGAAGATGAAGCTGTAGGTGCAGCCAACAAGTTGGTGTAGGGCAAAAAGATCTTCTCAATCCCAAAACATCTGTCTCAGTTCAGAAACGTCATCCCTACACTGGAAATTTAAACTCAGAAACGTCTGGGGACAGTACAAACGCTTTTCTACATGGAGATGTTTTACATGAAACAAGGGGAAGGCCTTACAATCTGTTTTGGTGGGCTCCTGGGTAATGTCATGGCATCTTCTGAAGAGAAGGCCCGGGGCATGGCAGGGTCTGCAAAGGGGGACCCTGGGGGAGGGCATGTCTCCAAAGGGCCCACCCCATAGGGCTGACTGTCTGCACCTGCCCTTCGCCCTGCATGCGACACCAGATGATTCACCACAGCTGCAGCATTTGTAGAGGCATTTGTACATATGGGGAAGAAACGGACAGGAATGCATGTTAATGTACATGTAGCTGATGTCAATTTGGAGCATGCACAGATGAGGATGAGGACATGATGCCTGGAAGTGCATAGCGCCATTTACAACAGACGCTAGACTGTTTCTGCTTCTGATTCATGATGAGAACATGGGCAGCTTGCAACAAGCAGTGGGCAGCTTGCAACAAGCAATGGGCAGCTTGCAACAAGCAGTGGGCAGCTTGCAACAAACAGTGGGCAGCTTGCAACAAGCACTGGGCAGCTTGCAACAAGCAGTGGGCAGATGGCAGTAGGCAGCTACCTGCGTTTTGCCAGTCATCTCCAGGGAAGGGCCTGAAGGCAGCCCCAGCTGTCACAGTCTTGCGAGCCTCCTGCAAGAGCAGCAGCCCTCAGGCATATGTGTGTGTATGTATATATACATATATATACATAGATAGATATGAATTATATATATAATTCATATCTATCAATGTTTGCGCAGATCAAAATACATGTTTATACAGTTCTTTGATAATCATTCATGTTGATTTGTAAATTAGACAGTTTCATATTCCTTTGACCAAGCACAGTTTCCAGGGCTGCGCATCAATTACAGAAATGCACTTTTCGAGACCATCTGTGCCAGTCAGGTGGTGCTGCATGTATGTAGTCAGCTTTGGCCCGAACCATAAGCGTCAACATTGCTTCCTCCATAAAGATCAACAGCCAGCAAGTCAGCAAAGCGCTAGTCTTTCCAGGACACCACAGGAAACGCCCTGGGAGTTACTAAAGCCTGTATGCACCTGAATTCAGGGCTTGACACATGTTTGATCAATGAATGAACGATAAACTGACAGAACAAATGAAAGCTGACTTGCTGATGTAATCTTACAGCAACGCGCATCTTGAGATGCTGAAGCCTTCCGGCCTTCTTGGGAGAGTCTGCCCCCTGGCTGTCCCCATCCAGCAGACCTGGGATCCCCATACTGCCTAATGCCAGCCCCGTGGGCGGAGCTGACTCAGCACTCAGCAAATTTGACTCAGCGAGTGCACGAGTGCGAGTTGGGACGAAGGCACTGTGAGCCCTGGGGACTGCTTTGTGGACCCCAAAGGGTGAAGGTGGGGCGGCCCTGCTGGCAGGGGCTCGGGCGTCTGATGGTGATGAACTCTGCAAATTTACAAGCAATGGAGACTGTGTTGAGCTGGATCCTGACTGAGGTATCTGCAGCAGAGCTAGATTGCATCAAGATGATCAGATAAGAGATGGCAGGTGCTGTGAGACTCTGAATAACAGCAACCTGTACAGGGAAGCCCAATGCATCTCACTCTCGGCTTTGTTCAGTGAATGCCAAGCTGCATATTCTTTTCTGCTGCAACAGCAAGCGTGTTGTGAAGCTTGCATGTGTTACACGAATGGCTGTCGTCATCTCCGTGATGATAGTGATATGACACTCGTCAAATTCATAGCTTGGCTCAGATTTTTGTTGAGCACAAAAGGGCTGCACAATTTGAAGGGATTCTCTGAGGCGCTTGAAGCCAGCTCAACTGTACCAGCAGTAAAACATTGCAAAATGAGAATTGCATGCTTGGATCGGCTGCAAGGCATGCTGATGAAGTGTTCCTGCTCACCTCAGAAGAAGAGTCGCTGGATGAGTCATCACCATCTTCATCGTCTTCTTCTTCTTCACTGTCGGGCGGGCTACCCATCTCAGGCGCATCCAGATTCCTGCTGGCCGCCACTGACCATTGATCTGCTTCTTGCAGGCGGGTGGGAAACAGAGCGCGCCTGGTGGGCACCACCCCCCTTTGTGCCTCCCCCCTTCCACTGGGGCCTGCTTCCTGTACAGAGGCCACAAAGACAGTATTGCATTCTTTGCAATTCCTCTAATCAGACATCATCAGGTTCCATGGAAAGGAAAAGCCCGAAGCACATGCACGATTTTATTGTTGTGACTCATTTGAGACTTGCCCTGACAAGGCTTCACTGCAGTTCTCTGTTCTTCAGCAAGACTCACTGACAGACACGTTTCAATTGGCATAATGCTGTTGTGTCACAACAGGAATCTGACCTTTAGACACAGCAATAGGGTAGAACACTCTGTTGAAGAGCATGTGTATGGTCTGGGACAGTTGGTGTGCATCGTCTGGTATGCATCCATTATACACCACACAACACAACACAAGACATTCACATGTTATGGCAGGCACAATGACTGCTGCCCAGTTGCTCTGTAGACAGCACACATGAAGCAGTTTTTGAGCAAAATATTGAATAGAGGTAGCCTCTGCAGGAATGTAATTCATGCCGGCAACCATTGGGGTATGCCATATACAATAGGCCTATAATACCAATTGAATAGCAGTAGTCAACTGTATGGGCGTCCACCCAGCAGCCTTACGGTTGACTAAGGCATGTGCATGTGGGTGTGCTACTCACCATCATGTCATGGGCCAATAGAGGCCTGGAGGCAAAGGGATCTGATTGCACTGAGGCGCCCAACTCAGAGCTGCGAGTTGAGCTGTGTGCTGAGCTCTGGTTTGAGCGCCTGCTGAGTGAGGAGCGCCTGCCCTCTGTTGGAATCCCACCAGAAGGTGGGGACTGCCCATTTGTTGCTTTGCCAATCCCAGCCAGACTGCTGTGCCTGTCTGGGATGGTCCCTGAAGTTGCTGGGGATTGGGCGTTTGGCAACTTGCTGGTCCCCACTGCACTGCTGTACCTGTCTGCAGCAGCTGAGATCTTGGCTGCTGCATTACTAAGATGGCTGTGGGCGCTGTTCACTGGCTGAGGCTGCAAGGGCCATTTCAGCTGAAAGGCCTGCGGCCCTGCCCCTGGTGAAAACATGCTGCTAGCAGCATACGCATCTCCCAAGGAATTGTCCCCTGACTCAATGCTGAAATGATTAAGCGCTAGGTCAGATGAGTCACGCACTGCAGCTGCCGTAGCAGCATCGCCTGCTCTGGGTCTCCTCCTGACAGGTGTGTCATGATGAGGTAATCCAGCTGCATAGTTGACTGATGCAACTTCTGCCATGACTGCAGAGCTGCTGTCATGGCTACCACCAGCAGCAGCAGCAGCAGCAGCTGCCCCTGTCCGTAATCCGCTGGTCTTACGCTGTAAGGCCACAGCTGTGGGCTCCCGAGCTGCTGCTGGGGGCATGCCAGGGGCTCCAACCCCAACGACCCCCAAACCTTCCACCCCCGCCCTCTCACTAGCCCCGCCAATTACCCCATCCTACAAAACCTCATTTCTGCTCAATCTCACATCATCATCCTCTGGCAAATGTGTGGTTACACTGGCACGCAGCTCCTCTTGGGCAGCATGAAGCGCCAAAACAGGAGTGATGCCGCAAGCTACTCAAATTCAGGCCTATACACCTGCCGCTAAGGATCACATGGGACAAAAATGCGCATAGTACTGCTCTACATTCTCCTTGTCAACATTCCTGTTTTCACAAAACCAGATTGCTTTGCAGTGCTGCTCAATGGCTGACTGCCAAAGCAGGACTCCACACAGGGAGCTACTCAGATCTGCACATACCTGACTTTGGTGGAAGACACACAGGCAATGAATTCACCAATGTTAATGCTCATGAGCGTCCTGTGGACAAAGCAACAGTCAACACACCTGCATGGACAACGGTCGGGCGTACCTGAATCCCTGCAGCTCCTCCTGGGACATAATCAGGCCCCACTGTGACAAGCTCAGCCAAGCCGGGGAAAGTAGTGTCCCCGCCCTTGGCACGCAGGCTGCTGCTGTTGCGCATAACCCGAGAAGGCATGGCGGGAGCGTTACTCAGCTGTGGCTTGGCGGGAGTATTAGTCAGCTGTGGCTTGGCGGGAGATGACAGCAGGGAGGACTGCTTCTGGTATGGGGACACTTGGGTCCCCTTCAGAGAAATCTGGGGATCCGCAGACACCTGCCAACAGCAAAACCTATGTTCAGACATTCACATGGACATTCATCCCTCAGCAGTGACAGCATGAAGCCCAGAGTTTCAGCTCCCAGCTTGCAGCTGCTTCGACAAAGAGACTGCTGCTGTCATACAGCTTCCCTTGGCGTTGTACAGCTGCATCGCGCAAATCTGCAGCAGCTGGTAGTCAGCAGCATCAGCCCATGGAACTATATCAGGCCTGCGTCAGCAGACCTGTGCTGGGGTTTGCTGATGGTTGGCCAGAAGGGGTACAGTTCCTGTCCAGCACAGTATCCTTGCAGTCTAGATTGTGTACTGACAGCCCCAGCATCTGTGCAGAGGATCGCATAAAGGTTTGGATTGATGATTACCACTCTCAAGTGACAGACAGACGTAGACCATGACCGAGTTCTGGACTCGAGCAACTATGCTGGCTGCAAGCAGACTTTTTGCGCAAACTGCTGTGCCTGCACACTTCACACTGTGCACCATCAGGCTGTACGCATAAAGTGTGCACAGTCAGGCTATGCACAGTCAGGCTATGCACAGTCAGGCTATAGCCTGCACTGCTACTCCTGCCATGCGGAGCGGCTACCATGGCTCCCCCTGCTTTTTGAGCTGAGCCCGCAGACATCAACTGATGTCAGCTATGCTGGTCAAGCACCAGGACAGACGGACGCACAGCCAGACCAACCGAACACTCAAATACCAACAGCAGTACCCTCTTCTGCCCTGGCTACTGAAAAGGCCATCGAGCAGTCTGTGGAGGCAGAAAAACCTGCCGGCAACTGCCTGGGCTTTGGCAGTACAAAGGTTAGACATGCTGCAGGCACCCTAGGCATGCCCTGGCTAGGCCTAGTTTGGACTATCAGACATTCACACAGCATATGCTGCTTGCAAGATGTTTGACAGCACCATGGGCTTCTGGACGCTGAATGGGACTCTGTTCGAACAACTTCATCCTCAACAAGCGCCTGGTACTAGTCTCCACAGTTCTGAACTTTACACTATAATCAGGCATTTTCCGGGTACAAATGGAGAGGCTCCTGCATCCCAAAGAGATACATGCCCCACAAATAGCACAGTCATTATCTGATACATGCACCAAATTTTCAGTTCTCACCTCATGCTCAACAGCGCCGTCAGCTTTGAGCCCAGGCAGATTGGTGCTGGCAAATCGACCTGCCAGCATCAGCCTGGAGCTTACAGACGCCCCAGAAGCAACCAGCAGGGCATGAATGTCATCCCCTATCAGGTGATGCACCACCGCCAGGCCTTCAATGGCCACCGTCACCACCCTAGGGTTGTCATCATGCAGAGCTCTCACCAGCACGCTGACGATGCGAGGGAAGTCAAACTCAGCCTCGCTGTGAGTCAGCAGGGCCTGCATGTGACGTCGCATGTTGACACGACACCCCTGTTTGCACCTTGCAAAATTGATGCAAAATGATGCAACAATGATACAAAAATGCAAAGTCATGCAAAATTGATGCATTCTGACTGTGAATTGGGGCTGACATGCATGCTGGCATCAACTCTGTACTTTGAGACTTTCATGAAGGGTACAGCATGCCAAGTTTGACTTGAATGAGACACAGCATGCAGCAGGAGAATCTGCCATGAGTTTATGATTTGGCACTCTTGGTTTGGGGTGCAGGAAAACTGAGCTTGACAAGGGGATACAGGCAATACTGAAGTCCACACGCCAGCTTCCCTTGATATGACACCCATCATTCAAGTATATCTGTCCTCACAACATACAGCTGAGGCGGCAAACACAGCTCAAAGCCTTCAAGGCTGCTGCTGCACGTAACAATCAAGAGCTATCACCTGAATGATGATGTTACGAACACAGCTCACAGTCTGCAAGAGTGCTGCTGCATGTGACAATCCAGAGGTGTCACCTGGATGATGATGTTGACTGCAGCTTCCCTGACGCGCCAGTTGCCATGCATGAGGGCAGGTGATAAGGCATCCAACACCACGCCAGGCTGCAGCACATCCATGAGCACGGCCAGCAGCTTGCTGTTGGCCTGACGCACCGCCACCTTGTTGTCTCCTAGCTTGTCTATCAGGCCAGGCATGATGTCCCTGCAGAGGTGATGACTTCAGCATAGCAACTTTGCATGGCAGTTGCAACCACAGGGAGACATGTGAAGTTGACAGGAGGCAGCGCACTGCTGACAAGCAGTGTTTGTGTTTCTGATTGTAGTATAGCTGGCAGAGCTGTTGGTTGACTTGCTGAATGCCTTGCAGAGGCTTCCTTGTTCAGCACAGGTTCCTGTGCTCTGATGCTAGTGTGTATGTTTCACGGCATTCTGGTGCCTTATGCTGATGGTGCATAACTGCATGTGTACATGTACAGCAAGCAAAGCTCCCTGATGGCACGCACCGCAAGCACTCTTGCTATGAAACAGGTTTGATAGTCCCTGCCACCATGATGATGAGCAAAGCCTCATGAGTGCACAAGACAGTGAGGGATGACAACCTGCTAAACAGTGGTGCCTTGCAATGCAGGTTGGCAGGAACGTACCCGAGGTATGGTCTGATGTCTGCCCTCAGCTTGAGTGCCAAATCTGCCAATATTTGCATTGTGGACAACGAGATCTTGAAATTGGCATCTTCACCCAATATGGAGAGGAAGCGCAGCAGCTTGGACAGTGTTGGCAGCAATACATCCTTGTCCTGCACTCTTTGCAGGGCACTGTATAGCTTGTCAACTGCTGCTGACCTGGCCTGCAATGGCAGAATGTGAGAAAACTCAGCATCAACGTTCAGCGCTGCAACTGATGTAGCAACTGGCTACCTCAACTTGGCGATATGTGCTGAGATGACATGTTTGCATATGTACAAGGTGGCTTACCTTCCAGTTGCCTATCTCCTCTAGCTCCTTGACCACCTGGCTGGAGACAAATCCAAACTCCATCGACATCAGCAGTGTGGCAAGGCCTCTGTACCGCTAACCGAAGTGGACAGTGACGCTGACAGTAACGCTTAGTCCCGCTCCTCAAACCCAAAGTCCAATGGACAACAGGTGTTTCGCGATTGCATTGCGAGTCAGAGCAATCGGACTTCCCGTCTCGATGTTTGTGATGCTCGTCGCCGAAGGCGAATTACCGCAATATGTGGCTTTTCGTTGAGGCCACAGGGCTGCTGTGGTGTCGATATAGCATACAGGCAATCGGGCACAAAGGCTTGCTCTGAAAATGGATGTCGCAACAAAGACAAGTCAATGCATTGACCTGGCCGTTATTGATGCCCGAGAGAGTACACGACGGATGCTGTGTAAACCTTGAGCGAACAAGGCGCGATGGCTTGCCAACACACAGTGCGCACACCTGGATCAAGCAGCGATGTTTTGCAAGTCGGGACTGCCAGCTGAGCAGGAGCCTCGTACTTGTGTGCTCCGCTGGAGCATTGCAACTTGCCCCTCATGGCTTTCTGCGCAACTGGCCCTACAGTTACGGTCATACACGCATATACCGTAACAAATTCTTTGAGCATACGCCTGTGGCTCGGTTGTTAACTCATAAGTTGCCTGGGCAATCTCGGCCATGCGACATTCAATTTGCGTACTGCACGTACTGAATCGGGTCGATAATTGCACGCCAGGCTCTTGACTGACAGGTTTGTCACTTGATTGCTGTTCTCTGGGAAATTCCTTGCAGCCCAAAGTTGCCCCGCGTTGCTGCTCTTTTATGTGTCTACCAAAAACGCAGGTTTTCTGCCAACCAGGGATCTCGTAGCTTTACCAACTCTGACAACTCAGTTCGGCTTTCAGGAGCCCAGCAGAGAGTGTCTATGCCCGAAATGCAGTCAGTGCCCTGGTACAAGGGCGCCAGCAAAGATGCTCATCAGGCCATCACACGATCCACAACAATGCAGTATAAGCTGCAGGCCATAGATACGTACATAGACAGCAAGATGAACATCTACTTAGACATGCGCATGAACCCGCACGACCAGTCAGGTTTTTTGCAAAGGAAGGTTGAGCAATTGGCGCGCTGTTTACCTGACTCAGACGCTGACTTACTCAGAGCCCGTGGAAACTACTTCATTGAGCATATAGCTGGACTGTGCAATCAGTGGAGCCGCAAGTCAACTTTCAGCACATCTGCCTCAGCAACAGCCGCCTTTCAGGCAGATCGTGCCTTCAACTGGAGCGACGGCCTTGCCATCATCAAACAGTACCTGCTCAGAAGCACACACAAGAAACAAGGGCCCCGCGCGCGCTTTGAGGCCATGCGTGAAGCTCGTCATGCAGTACAGGCTGCAATTGCTTTTCCCAAACCACCACAGTGGCAAACCGAATTGGATCAGTTCATGCAGCAGGAAGCCCTGCAAGGAGTTCTTGCTGATCCTGGTTACTACAGTGAAACAGCTGCGAAGGTTCTCAACACGGCGCCTCAACATAAGGTGGCGAACCTGGCTGACAGATACTTTTACAGCAAGATTGTTACCCCTTGGTCTGTAGCTGTCAATCAAGGACACATTGATGACAAGCTGTATGCACTACTACCACAGTTGCGCAGCCCAGAACTGCAGCAGGTTGTGCAGGATCGAGCTGAGTGCTGCAAAGCTACCATGCGTTACATGCTCCGAAACCACATTGCCCAGCAGAGCCGGCATCATCACGCAGCTGACTATGCAGCAAGCTTTGTCCAGGCCGCAAACAGCAGCTCTGCATCCAGCACTGGTGCAGCAGCCAACCAGGGCGTGAGTTTTGTAGCTGTCCCTGATGGGGAGGTATGCTTTGTACATTCACCTGATGGTGATTGCCAAATTGCGCGTAGAACTCTAGCTTGAAGTTATCCCACTTACAGTTGCATATAGTCTAAACAGTCAGCTTGTTGGACCTGTTGTGTTTTGACATATCTGCTTGGGATGTCGTCTACATTCTTGCTTCTTTGTTTTGTGTGGTACTTGCAGTTACAACTATGCCTGAACTTGTTTTAATGTCTGCGCCGCTTATTATTTCCAGCTGGTAACTTGAGATTTCATCAAACACTTGCATCTGTGCTTATGTCTGATCAAATTGCTCCGTTGAAGTATGAGGAACATGTTATGTAGACTCCAGAATGGTTTCTGCTAAGTTGTGCCTGGTTGCTGTGTCAGTCTCAAGTGTAAAATGTGTTTCACTAAACACCAACTGTGACACACAGCATGGCCTGCTATGATTGTCAACTTTGAACCATATTCGTCTTGTTCGTGTCCACCGTATTGGGTGTTGATGTGTACGTGTGCCTGTTGTTACCACAAAGTTGAACAAACTTCTTTACCAGGCGCCTCTCTTGTATTAATGTGTACACATGTGTATCTAGGACAGAGTGCCGTGTGTCATATGTAGTTTGCCAAATTTTTGCTTTGCATCATTGAAGCCACTGAGGCTCAGCAAAACTCCGTAATAGTAAGTGTAGGAGCTTAGACAACGATGCAAGCACTCAGCATCCGATGTTGATAAAAACCATTGATAGGTCCACCAGGTTGCAGCTTTGTCAATAGAGTCAGTGGCATTTGTGAAGTCCCATGAGAAAGCCTTGAGAACGCAAAGTTGGGAAGATGAAGAAAGCTGACTAAATTCGTGTGCATGTCACAGCTCCACTCTGTCACGTTGTTCAGCGCAAATCATTATGTTGCAAACAACTGGTACGCAAAATGCCAAAGCAAAATCATACAGACAAGCTACTGTCTGATATCAGGACTGTGTATACCTGACCCTCAGGGAAGACACATGTCTACTTGAACTGAATAAATGGATGGAGGAATGCCCAATTTTGGAGGAGAATGGGCGGGACATTTCTGCTTGTCACATCTCTGCTTTATCGCATTCCCAAGCAGAATTTTCCATGTACATGAGCTGTCAGTGTTCAGCGCAAGAATCCTAAGATTATTTGCTTGACAACTTTCTCTTGCAAGCGCAGCTGTGTTGTGCCACGTATTGAGCAGGTTTTCATCGCTGGATAGACATCAGATTCTGCGGTAGCGCCATGCCAACTGATACAACAATTTCTGCAGTTCACCCACGAGCTGATTTCAGTCACATTTCAACTGTCTAAGCAGAGACAAGACAACACACTAAAGCCTCAAAATGCAGTCATCGCAAATGCACACAAACAGTGTCCCATGCAATATGGTTGCTGTACGTTGCATCGGTTCGAAGCAACAGCGTCAATGTGGTGTGACCAATTTGCAAGCAGGGAGACTGTGATGACTCACCCAAGCCTTCCCTGACAGACAGGTTGACCTTGATGATATCTTGTTTGCCAAGCAGAAAAACATCTCCCACATAAATATGGTTTGTGGGAACATACACACTGAACAGCTGTACATCTCCATGTACGTCCTGCAATGGAAAGGAAAGATTCGTTTACATTGATACACTTGTGTTTGCTGATCAACAGTCAACCTGCTGGCTGTTAGTGCAGGCCATGCAGACATGCTGTGGACGTTAAAAAATATGTTTAGGTAGCTGCTGCTGTGAGCTTGTCAAACCTAACTGCTGCTGCAGAAGTTATGTTGCCTAAGAAGTTTGGCCAAGCTAGGAATGCGACAAAACGTCTGACCTGCAGCAATGTCGAGCCAGTGATGAACCCAAACGCATACTCCCCATTGCGGGGATGCCGTATGAGGACACACTCCCGGAAGGACTGTGTCGTCTCATTTGCTGGGTTCACAGCTGCACTGACTTGTTTGGCCGCTGAGTAGATGTGCTTGACAAGGGGAAGCTTCTTGATGATCCACTCTCCAACTTGTAAAAGTAAGCTGCCCAGCCAGGATGAAACAAAAACACCTGGATAACACATCTCATGCACAAGCATACATGGACAATAATAACAGTGATACTAATAATAATAACAATGATAATTGTGCTTTCCAGCTCATGATGAGCTAGCTAAGTGCAGGACGAACACCATGGCTACTATAGAAATTTGCATAGAGCAATCACCCATGAGTTGACATTGTCACTTCAAGCTAAGATGGAGTTAAAGCACAAATAGATGAAAAACTCGTGTATTTTAGGAACATGTTGGCTGGC
>JAABUK010003669.1_pt1 | contig 25714 bp, 20 predicted proteins | sample 5559141 | NCBI WGS metagenome assembly JAABUK01 (sample SAMN10711869, study PRJNA513367) | rock metagenome | isolation source: Antarctica rocks | place: Antarctica: Victoria Land, Pudding Butte nord | collected 2016-01-03 | reverse complement strand
GCCGAGACGTTATGGCTCTTGCGAATAAAGGTACTCATGCTCTACGATAACACGAAAGCAACGCCGAAGCAACAGGAAGCTCCCAGCGGAGCAAGCTCCGGGGCATTAAACCCCAAAAGAGTAAACGGAATAAGTCGCTCCGCGACTGAAGATAGCTCCGTAGATGTTGTTCCTGAGTCGCGGAGCGACTTTATCGGTTTGCAAGTAGACCGGCACTTCCAGTGCCGGTCATTTTGCTACGGTTGCGCCGGTGCTGTTGCTGGCGGCGTATCCATCGGCGGTGCGGCGGGCGCATCTGCCGGCGGCGCGGCGGGCGGCGTCTCTGCGGGCGGTGCGGCCTGCTCGCTCTGTGCTTTGAGCATGGCACGCCCGACCGAGCCGAAGGCATCCACCGTGCGCCAGCGCGTCTTGCCCGTGCCCGGCTCCGCGACCGTGTAAATCTTCAAAGTCTCCGTCACGACGCCCGGCGCGGGCTTGGGGAACGCATGAACCAGAACCACTTCCGGGTTTGTCGGGTCCGGGCCGACTACGGCGAACGTATAGCCCAGGGCATTGCGATTGTCGGCGAACAGCGCATACATTCCCCGCAGGCTGGGTGGCATTTGCGCCACTTCCGCTTTGGACGTGGTCGAGGCGGCCAGAAACTCCTTGCGCGGGACGTTCTTTTTGGAATAAGCCGACAGCAGGTCATACATCCCGGCGAAATTGTTCTTGGCCCGCAGCGTCAGCATTTTGCTAACCACGGCCACGGCAGACGTGTGATCGGCGGCGGCAGTTGTGTGCGAGGGTGCAGGCGGCTCCGGGGCGGCAAACGTCGGGGCAGTCAGCAGCAGCCCGGCACACAGCACTGGGAGGGCATATTTGGGGGACATGATTGAAATCTCCTTGATGGGTTCAGCGGCGAGTGAGCTTAGTATAGCACGTTTGCGGCAGGCGGAGGAAGCCGGGGGTGTAAAAACCCCCGGCTTCCAGCCTTCTCCTGCGTTTCTGTACCTACTTCCCCGTCAGCGCGAACGACGGCAGGGTTCCGTCCGGCAGCCACCTTACATGGCCGTCGGCAAAGGCGTAGTCCGTGCCGCCGAGATGCCGCCCCGGCTTGGGAACAGACTGGCCGGTGTCCGAGGCATTCTTGACGCCTGCGGTACTTTCAAATAGCATGACGGTTGAGGCAGCCGGGGCCTTATTGCCGCCATCGGAACTTCGAACGGAGTTTATGACGAAGCCCTGCGGGTCGGGTGTGTCTAACACTGCGCCGGACAAAGCGCGGTTGAAGGCATAGCTGTATTCTTCGCCCGCCGGGGCGGAGGGGTCACGGAAGAGGGTCTTATCTTTCACATAGGGCAAAATCTCATCTACCCATGTGTCCGCATCCGGCAGGTGATTATCATGGTCAAACGCATACTGGATAATCCCAAGCGAAAGCTGCTTCAAGTTGGACTGGGACGTGGCCCGCTTAGCGTTCTCGTTGGACCGGGCAAACTGCATGGGGTCCGTGCGCTTCAGCGATCCGAAAAAATCTAAACGGGGTGCAGGCGTGCCAGGGCCGGTCACGGTCGCAATCCTCAGGGTAGCAGGTGCTTTGGCAGAGGAAGCCGCCCGCACCAACACGCCGCCGGGCGCGGCAGGGTCGGGGCCGAGAACGGTAAACGTGTAGTGCTGCGTGTTGTGCGTATCTAGAAACAGGGACGCGACGCCGATAAAGGCGGGCGAGGCTCCGCGTGTGTCGCTAACATACGGCGTGCGGCCTTTGGCGAACTCGGCGGCGGAAATGGTCTGGTGCGTGTCCGCCGACAGCCGTTGGTAGGCGGCGTCCCAATGGCCTGCGGCCCGGTCGGCGAGAAACTGCCGCACGGCGGCCACAGCGGGGGTGTCTTTGGGGGTCGGCGGCGCGGCGTGGGCCGCCGCCGTCAGCGAAAGCAGGAGCAGCAGGCTCCAGCAAGTGCGAATGTAAACCATAGAAAAGTCTCTTTCGGTTAGTGATGGACTCTTAAACGCGGCATAGGGCTATTTGGGTTCGCGGGGCGGCAAAATACTATCAAACTGGGAACCATACACAGCCTTTGATTGTTATTACTAATAGCAGACAGTGAGTATAGGACAACAGAAAGAGGGACGACGATGCGAATACAGTCTTCGATGCTGGTGCATCTGGGGTTTGGGAAGTATGTGCGCTCGGATCAGGTAACAGCAGTTTTGCCGATTGAGCAGGACCGGGGGCCGGGGCGGCGGACATTTGTTCATGTGCAGGGGCAGACGGACCCCGTGGTGGCGTCGCGCTCGGAGGACGCTTTGGTGCGCGATCTGGTGCAGGAGCCGAAGGAGATCACGCAGTCGCGCCAGCAACAGGAGATTTTGCGCGACTTGCTGCAAGATTTAAGCAGCGTCAATGCGACGGTGCGGCGCATCTCCCGCGACGAGGGCGGGCTGGATTTGGACATCCTGGAGCGGCGCATCCGCGAAGTGGTGGAAGACTAAGCAGAGTAAAGAAAGCCCGGTGCAGATGCACCGGGCTTTTTGCTGTCAGCGCACCCACTGATGCACCAAAGCGCGGGTGAGGAGCTGACGCGGCGTGGCGACCTGCTGACGGCGCATCAAGCCCGCCAGCAGGTCCCGGCCCGCGTCCGGCGTGAGCTGCATCAGCGCGAAGGCTTCGCCCGCCGTCTGTCCCCGCAGAAGCAGGCACAGGAGATGCCGCTCACGCCGCGTGAGCAGGTCTGTGTGATTGGGTTTTGAAAAGGGCATGGCTCTACCGCCGTGTGCTGTGCCGTCCCGAACTGTTTACAGGACCGTTTCACGCCGCCGCGCCCGCCAGACGCCCGCGCCGCCAAGCAGCAGCATCAGGCCGAGCGAGACCAGCGTGGAGGCTTCCGGCACGGGCGCGGGAGTGTCATTGGCAATCACGAGGGTCAGCGGGGCGCTGCTCAGGGTGACGTTATTGCCGTTGCCCGCCCGAAAATCCGCCTCAGTCTCGCCCTGAAAGTCCACCGCCCCGTTGTAGCTGCCGACGCCGAGCGACGGGTCCGCCACCAGGGTTTCGACCCCGCCGACGGTCAGGGTCTGGTTGGCGAAGACCTCAAAAAACCCGGTGTTCGGGTCGCCGTTGAAGAAGCCAGTAATCAGCGGGCTGCCGCCGAAGCTGCTGGGGAAATACGTGCCCCCGGTGACGAAGTAGTTGGTAGTGGTCGCGTTGGTGAAAACGCCGTTATAATCCGCACTGCCGCCGATGCCGACGGTCTGAGTCGCGGGCGCGAAGCTGAAGGACAGCCCGGCAACCTGCGCGTGTGAGGCCAGCGGAGCCAGCGCCAGCCCCGTGGTGAGGGCGAGCGGGAAGGCGCACTGCAAAGCGAATTGGGTCGAAAAGAGTTTCATGAGTGTATTCCTATCCTGTTTCTGTCTGTGAAGCTGCCCCGAACGCAGGCGGGATTGCCTGCGTCCGGGTCATGGTCGGTTGACGGCGTCAGGTAGCCGGAGCCGCAGGCGTGGCCGAGACGGTATCCGAGGCCGTCCCCGCGCCGCCGTCGTTGTAGGGGACGACGTAGAACTTGTAGGTTGAGCCGTTGTTCAAGCCGGTCTGGGTGAAGGTGGTGGCAGTGCCAACAAAGCCGAGGCCATAGAAATTCGCGCCGTTGTCGGGCGAGTAGAACACCTGGTAGTTGGTCGCTGCGGGAACAGCATTCCAGGTGATTGTTACCAGGCCGCTGCCAGGGGTGGCGGTGATGTTAGTCGGCGCGGCCAGCGTGACGGTCGCGCTGACAACGGTGGAGTTTACGCTGGGGCCGCCATCATTGTAGGCGACGACATAATACTGGTAGGTATGGGCGTTCGCCAGGCCAGTCTGCGTGAAGGTGGTGGCAGTGCCGACAAAGCCGAGGCCGTAGAAATTCGCGCCGTTGTCGGGCGAGTAGAACACCTGGTAATTAGTCGCGCCGATGATAGGGTCATAGCTCAGCGTGACCAGGCCGTTGCCGGGGGCGGCGACAAGGCCCGTGCCGATGAAGCCGGCCAGAACCGCCGCTTCGTTGGAGGGGACGCTTTCTGTGCTGTTGGTGGCAGTGGCGGTGACGATGTAGTAGTACGTCGTCCCGTTGACGACGCTGGTGTCGTCGTAAGTTGTGCCGGTCACGGCTCCGGCGGTGCTGATCGTGGTGTACGGACCGCCGCTGACGGTGGACCGTTTGACATTGTAGAACGAGACGGCCCCGGTGGGCGCGACCCAGGACAGGCGGATGATGCCGTCGCCATGCGTGCCGGTGAGGCTGGTCGGCGCGGACAGGCTGACCGGAACGGGGACTGTGACATGGACCGTCGCGGAGGGCGTACCCGGCCCGCCTGCGTTCTGCGGGACGACATAGTAATAATACGTCGTGCCGGGAGTGAGGCCGGTCTGCGTGTAGGTGGTGTCGCCGCCCGTGTCGCCGAGCGAGACGTAATCGGTGGCGGGAGCATTCGGATTGGTGGACTCGTAGACCACATAATCCGTCGCGCCGACCCCGACGCTGGCTGTGAAGGTCAGCGTGATGCTGGTGGTTCCAGGCGTAGCGGTCAGGTTGGTCGGCGCGGGAAGCGAGACAAGTGCCGAGACAGTATTGGACGCCGTGCCCGCTGTCGTGCCGCTGTAGGGCACCACGTAGTAGTAGTACGTCTTGCCGTTGCTCAGGCCACTGTGCGTGTAGGTGGTCGCGGTCGTGAAGGTCAGCGCCGAGAAGTTCGTGCCATCGGTGGAGACATACGGCAGGTAGCGGGTCGCACTGGGGATGGCATCGTAGGCGAGTGTGACGGAGCCGTTGCCGGGCGTAGCGGACAGCCCGGTTCCGCTGAGCATGGCGGCGGCGACGGCTTGATTGGAGTTCACGCTTTCGCCGCCCGCGCTGACGGCGGATACAACGTAGTAGTAGGTCGTGGCGATGTCGGCGGTGGTGTCGTGGTAGATGGTTCCCGTGACCGCACCTGCGGTGCTAATGGTGGTATAGGGGCCGCCGCTGACGGTGGACCGCTTGATGTTGTAGGAAGTGACCGCACCGGCGGGGGCCGTGTAGTTTAGCTCCACGCCGCCGCTGCCGCGTGTGGCGGTGAGGTTCGTGGGCGCGGCGGTCGGGACCGGGGCGGCGGGAACGGTCAGCACAAAGCCGGTGCTGGCGTAAACCGGTCCGGCAGCGGACAGGGCGAGGCTGAACCGTGCCCGGACACCGGCGGCGATGTTGGCGTAGGTGACGGTCAGGTGCTGGAAGCCGCCCACCGGGATGTCGGCCACGGCGGACGGCAGTGACGCCGGGCTGAGGCGGGTTCCGAGCGGCGCATTGGTCAGGCTCACAAGTTTGAGAGCCGTAATCTGTATGCTTGTCGCCGGGACAGCCCCCGTGTTTGCGATATCAAACGCGATGGTGAGCGTGCCCTGTGGCGTCAGGCTATAGGTAAAGTTGCGCGGGGTAGGCCGCGATGCGGCGGCCACAGCGGAGGCATGGCCGGGTGCGGGGGCCAGCGAAAGCAGGCTTGCCAGCAGCAAAAAGAGAGCGAGCAGTCGCGGCACGGCAAAGCGCGGCGACGGGCGAGAAAGGCGTGTGGGGCAGTGCATGAGAAGTTCCTTTCCGAAAAGACGAAGCTAAAGACGAAGCTAAAGACGAAGCTGATGGCGACAACGCGGCAGTGAAAATAATGGCTCAGAGCCATTGTAACAGGCGAGCGTAAACGAAACAATGCTCTATTAGGGTAAAATAGCAGCGCAAGTGAGCCGACTTAGTTTTGTGTATTTCTCAGCTTTTAGGTGTTTCTCCTGTTGTTTCCCGTTGTTTGAGGAGGGCCGCGATGCATCTGACTTACCGCCCGGCCAATGCGGGCGACATTGACGCCTGCCTGGAAATGCTGCCCGGCGGCTTCCCCGTGCCGTTTCGCGCCCGCCTCGCCCAAGCCTGGCACGCCTGGCTGCGCGACGGGATCATGCAGATGGTGGTGCTGGAAGACGCCCATCGTCCGCCCGACGACCGGCGGATTGCCTTCGGCAGCAGCGTGTTCGTGTCGGCGGAGTTCGCCGAAGAAGCCAAAACCACCCTGCCCCCGCCGCTGGCCGCGCAGGTCGTTCGCCGCTGGCACACAGGCTGTTCCCCGGTCCTGAGCCTGGATGCCGTGCGCGAGGCCAATTCGGGGCCGGGCTTGACCCTGCTGGTCCTGCATATCGGCTGGCTGCCCCGGCTGTCTGCCGACGACGTGCGCTGGGCAAAGGCCAGGCTGCTGGAAGCCCTACTGTTTTTTCATAGCGGTTATCTGCTCAATGAAGTGCTTCAAGAGGTCATCTCCGAGGACGAGCGCGACCGGGGCCTCGCCGCCGGGGCTTCCGTCAAAAACGACTATGCCGCGTTTTATGCCGCGCATCCCGAACTTCTGCCGCCGCCCGAACACCGGCCTTTTCTGATTGGCGGCAGCCGGGCGGAGACGCGGGACGGCAGCTACTTGTCCCCGCTGTTTTTTTATCGCCCTCCCCATTTCTTCTTCAAGCGCGGCGAACAGGAGCTGCTGCGGCTGGCCCTGCTGGACTGCGAGGATGAAGCCGTGGTCAGCGAGCTGCACCTGTCTTCCTCCACGATCCAAAAACGCTGGCGCACGATTTATGACCGGGTGACGCTGGCCGAGCCAGGCTTTTTCCCTTTGGGCGGCAGCGCCGATTCGGGCACACGCGGCGCGGCTAAACGCCGCCGCCTGCTGTCCTACCTGCGCGGCCACCCCGAGGAGATGCACCCGGTTCACGCCCCCCGCCGTTCTGAAATGCGCGGCGCGTCAGTGCGGCGAGCGCCCCAGACGCCCGCGCCGCCGAGCAGAAGCATCAGGCCGAGTGAGACCAGCGTGGAGGCTTCCGGGACGGGCGCATTATTGCTTCCGGGAACGGTGACACGGAAGTCCTGGCTGGCAAGCGGGTCCGTAGAAGACGGGTCATCGCCGCCGGTGAGGGCGAACGTGCCGGTATACACGCCTGGAACCGCCGTCAGCGAGTCGATATTCACATCAAAAAAGCCGCCCTGATAGGTGTCGCCGTCTTCGCCCATCGGGGCCAGACTCGTCGGTCCGTCCAGAAAGAACGGAGTGTCGTCGAGGGTCAGCCCCGGCCCGGTCAGCGTGGCGGAGTCGCCGAACAGGTACACCGTAGACGTGCCCAGGTTGGTGAGAATGCCGGTGAAATGCAGGGTGTCGCCGGGGTTGCCGACCTGCGCGGGCGGCGTGAGCTGGAACACCACCTGTGCCTGTGCGGCAGGCGTGGCAATCAGCATCACGCACAGAGCCGCCGGGGCAAATAGAGGAATTAGAACGCGGTTCATAGAATAAATCCTTTCGTCAGCAAGAGAGGCATTACGGTATACTCAGGCGCACCGTGCCGGTGAATGTGCCGGTTCCGTGGGTGCGGGGGTCGGTGTAGGTGCCGCCGACGCGCAGCAAATGATTTCCCGAGGAGAGGGTCGGATAGACAAACTGATTGTTCTGAGTTTTGCCCGGAGACAGGAGGTTCGGGATCGTCGGCAGAACATTGTGAATGTCGCCGGGGACCGGAGCCGAGTAGTCCACGGTCACGGACTTGATTTGCACGAAGTCCGCATACGTGCCGCCGGTGTTGGTCGTCTCAATGTTAATGAATGTCGAATTACCGGTGTTGCCTGTCGTGGCCGTGAACCCGAACTTCGGGCCGGTGTTGACCGGGGGCGGGATGACGGATGTGCTGAACGAAAAACCGGTGACTGTTTGATCGGCCACCGCCGCGCCCGTGCCGCCAGTAAAGCCGACATAAGCCGTGGAGCCGCCAACTACGCCGGGTAGGTTGGTGACATTACTGTTAAAGGAGACCGCCTGCGTCACGGTGTCAGTCAGCGTCTGCGACAGCGTCGTGCCGTCGTAGACCAGCGTGACGGCAATCGGGTCGCCGCTGATGAAATCCACCGCGCCGGTACTTTTGATGTCCTTGACGCCGATGCCGGGGTCGCCGTTGATCGCAAGCCGGGTGCCGCGTGGGTCGCCGAAGCCGGTAAAAAGCTGAAATTCCAGCGCGGCGCTCGGGGCGATTGTGCCGCCTTCGCCCTGTCCCCCATTGCCGTCGCCATCATTGCCGAGGGCACTGAGGCCGCGTGGGTCGTTTTGCAGGATAAATGAGATGCCGTTTCCCGGTCCAAAGCTGTCTGGGTTGGTTCCATTGTAGCGGTAGGTATACGAGGCAGTGAACTTAGAAATCGGCAGCGGCTGCCTGTAATAGGCGCTGGTGTTCTCGCTGCCATAGAACGTGAAGTACGTCGTATCGCCGATCACAAACATATCGGGAACACCCTGCGCGGTCGTCAGATGCAGCGTACCGCCGAAGATAGCGGGAACGCCGTGCGCGGTGGCATCCTGACCATCGGGGCCGTTTGTGTTGCCGTTCAGCACAAAGCCGCCAAAGCCGCTGACCTGTATCGGACTAGGGAGGCCGACACTCAGGGTGGATTTGCCCTGAGCGTGGGTCGGCAGAGAGGCCGTGCCGAGTGCCGCAAGAAACAGCGCGGCGAGGCTGAGTTTAGAAGTGAGCGTCATCAGTCAAGTTCCTTTCAATTCGCAGACAAGAATATCGTACACACGCACCGTTAAAGTAGCGTTAAATGGCAAAAAATTATAAAAACAACAAAGCGATCCGAAAAATAGGGGGCTTTGACGCCCCTCGAAGCAGACAAACTTTCAGGGTCGACACTGGCAGTATAAGAGGCTTCCGTTAAAACAGCGTTAAACGGATGTGGGTCAGCATACAGATATTCGCGGTTTTTTGCAGTAAATTTCAACGGTGCAGAAAGTTCGGTAGATTCAGGCAGTTTTCGTGATGCAGGCCAACATCAGCCATCTGGCAGACATTGTGCAAGTGAGTATCTTGGAAGAGTAGAAAGACGGAAGAAAGACCAGCCCGAAGCAGCGGAGAAAGGCAGTATCAGCAGTGAACTCCCCGTGGCAAATTCAGCTTCTCGGCGGCCTCAGCGCCCGCAAAGGCGACCATTGTATCACGCGCTTTGCCACGTCCCGCGCCGCCGCCCTGCTGGCCCGGCTGGCTCTGTATCCCAAACGCACCCATGCCCGCGAAGAGCTGGCCGACCTGCTGTGGCCCGAAGCCGATCTGGAAGCCGGACGGCTCAGCCTGCGCGTCTGTCTGGCGTCGCTGCGCCGTCAGCTTGAGCCGCCCGGCACGCTCACGGGCAGTGTTCTGATCGCCGACCGCGCCACGGTCCGGCTAAACCCCCACTCCTGCCAGAGCGATGCCGCCGCGTTTGAATCGGCGATCCGCGAAGCCGCCCGCGCCCAAACACTGGAGAAAAAGCGCGAGGCGCTGGAACACGCGATTGGCCTTTATGGCGGCGGCCTGCTGCCAGGCTTCTACGACGAGTGGATTTTAGAAGAGCGCGAGCGCCTGCAAGCGGTCTGCGAAGAGGCGAAGTTTGAGCGGGACAGCCTGCCCGCTGCGAAGCTGCCGCTTGCTCCGGCTCAGGAAGCTGCCCCGGCAGACAGTGTGGCCCCAACAGCCCGGAAGGAACGCCCCCCGCTTCCCACCGGACTTCCGCTTCAGTTCACCCGCTTTTTCGGGCGCGAGGCCGAGCGGGCACGCCTAGCGGAAATGCTCTGCGACCCGGACATCGCGCTGGTGACGCTGATCGGGCCGGGCGGGGCGGGCAAGACCCGGCTGGCGCTGGAAACGGCGCGGCAGGTGGCGGATGGGTTCAGCGGCCCGGTCTGCTTTGCGGGGATGGCTGACCTCAGCGACAGTGCGCTCATTCCCGTCAGCATCGCCGCCGCCCTGCGCCTGCCGCTGACCGGCGAAAGCACGCCGCTGGCGCAGGTGACGGCGCATCTGGCGACAGGTGAGGCGCTGCTGGTGCTGGATAATCTGGAACATCTAGGGGAAGAAGGCGCAGCGCAGATACGCGCTCTGCTGGCCGGAACGCCGGGGCTGACCTGCCTGGTCACCTCGCGCCGAAGGCTGGATTTGGAAGGCGAGCGGGAGATGTTTCTGCGGCCACTGCCGGTCCCCGGCAGTGGCTCAGAACACGCCGAGACGCCCGCCGCGCTGGCCCTTTCTTCGCTGGCGTGTCTGCCGAGCGTGCAGCTATTCGTGGACCGAGCGCAGGCGGTCCGGCCCGATTTTCAGATTACCGCGCATAACGCCGGGGCCGTCGCCGCCATCTGCCGCTCGCTGGAAGGGATGCCGCTGGCGCTGGAGCTGGCTGCCGCCCGTGTTCAGACCCTGACCCCGGCACAGATGCAGGCGCAGCTTGCGGCGCGGCTGGATTTTCTGATCAGCCGCCGCCGCGACCTGCCCCCCCGGCACCGTTCCCTGCGGGCGGCGCTGGAATGGAGCACGCTGCTTCTCACGCCCGAGCAGACCCTGTTTTTCGTCCGGCTGTCGGTGTTCCGGGGTGGCTGCACGCTGGAATCGGCGCAGGCGGTCTGCGAGACGGACTGGGCGCTCCCCCTGCTGGAGCAGCTCCGGGAACGCTCATTGCTGGTCGCCGAAGAACCCGAAGGGCCTGCACAGGAAATGCGCTTTCGGATGCTGGAGTCTTTGCGCGAGTTTGGCGCGGAGCAGCTTTCGGCGGACGAATGCCGCGCCCTGAACCGGCGTCATGCAGAGTATTTTCAGGGCTTTGCCGCCCGGATGCACGCGCTCTGGAATGGCCCCCGGCAGACCGAGGCGCGGGCGGCGCTGGATGCCGACTACGACAACCTGCGGGCGGCGCTGACGTTCTGCCGCACGGAGCCTGCGGACGAGTGGACCGGCGGTGAAACGGGGCTGCTTCTGGCGGGCAGTCTGGGGGATTACTGGACGCTGCACGGCCTGCTGCGCGAGGGGCTGGGCTGGCTGGACGGGGCGCTGGCCGGGACCGGCTCCCCGGCGGCGCGGGCGCGGGCGCTGGCACAGTCCGGCTGGCTGCACGCGGGGCTGGGCGAGTTTGGCACGGCACGGGAAACGCTGGCGGAAGCGGTGGCGCTGGGCCGGGGTCTGGGCGACAACCAAATCCTGGCCTCGGCCCTGCGGATACGCGGGGTGGCTTCCCTATGGAGCGATGATTATCCGCAGGCGGGTGCTGATTTGACGGAAGCCGTGGCGCTGGGCCGCGCCCTCGGGGATGAGGCGATTACCGGCATTGCACTGAACGGTCTCGGCGTTCTGGCCGAGCAGCAGGATGGGGACAAAGCACGGGCGCGGGAGTTCTACGAAGAGGCGCTGGCCCTGCTGCTCCGCACGCAGAACCGGCAGCGGGCGGCGTACTGCCTGCACAATTTGGGCAACATTGCCTTTGAGCTTGGCGACCATGACCGGGCGGTCTGTCTGCTTCAGGAAAGCATAGCCCTGGCGGACACGCTTGGCGACCGCTGGCACCGGGCGTACTGTCTGCGAAGTCTGGGCGATGTTCTATTCGGGTGCGGCGCACTGCCCGAGGCGGCGGCGACTTTGGAAGAAGGCCGGGCGCTCTGCCGCCTGCTGGGAGACCGCATGAGCGAAGCGGGCACGGCCTTGTCCCTCTCCACGGTCCGGCGCAGTCAGGGCGACTGGGCCGAGGCGGAAGGGTTGGCCCGTGCCGCTCTGGTGCTGTACCAGAACGTGGGCCATCCGGTGGGCCGCGCCCTGTGCTGGACCCATCTTGCCGAGACCGCCGCCCGGACGCAGTGGGACCGCGCCGCCTGCTTCCTGTCCGCCGCCGCGCTGTGCCGGGAAGTGTCCCCGGATGACGCGGAGAATGCCCGTATAAACAGCATCCGCGAGGCGGCTCTGGCGGCTCTAGGCGCGGACGCTTTTGCCGCAGCCTGGGAGCAGGGCCGCACGCTCACCTGCGACGACTACGGTTTCCGCACCACGTAGCGGCAGGGGCTTACTGCCCGGCGCTGAGGCTGACGGCGCTCCAGCCGGGGTACGGCCCGTAGTTCGTGGCTGCGAAGCCGCCCGCACTGTCCACCGTCCACAAACTCGCCTGACCATCCGACGCATGGCTCCACAGCAGGCGGCGCACGCCGTCAGCCCCCACTGCCGCACTCGTCACCGCCCAGCCGGGATAGGGGCCGTAATTCTTAAACGTGAAGCTGCCTGTGCCGAAGTCCGCATTCCATAGCGACTGCGTCCCGTTGGTATTGCCCCACACCAGAGACGCCCGCCCGTCCGGCCCCGCCGCCAGCGCATTGGCTGTCCAGCCCGGATACGGCCCGTACTCGTGGTGGATGTAGGAGCCGTCGGCGGCGCTGACTTTCCACGATGACCCCTGCCCGCTGCTGCTGGTCCAGACCACATCGGTTGCCCCGTCCCCGCCCGTCGCCACGGCTTTGGCCGTCCAGCCGGGGAAGGGGCCGTATTCTGTATGCGCGTAGGTTCCCGCTCCGTTGTCCAGGCTCCACAGAGACATCTGGCCGTCTGGGCGATGGTTCCACAAAAGGTGCAGCCGCCCGTCCGGCCCCGCGCTCATCCCCGCTGCCGCCCAGCCGGGGAACGGCCCGTAGTTCTGAAACGCAATGGTGTTTAGCGCATCCACATCCCACACCGAAATCTGGCCGTCGCTCGTGTGGTTCCAGAGCAGGTGCGTCTTGCCGTCCGGCGTGTCCGCCAGCGCCGTCGCCGTCCAGCCCGGATACGGCCCGTAGTTGTGGAAGGTGAAGGTAAAGTCCGGCGCAACCGTCCACACCGACGCCGTGCCGTTGGTGTTCTCCCACAAAATATGTGGCGCGGAGGGCACAGCGGCGGGAACCTTGGTTACAGTCAATACCGCTTCCGTCGGCAAATAAGAAACGCTGAAATCATAGCCAGGAGTGGTGCTGAAGATACTGGCAAACGTGCCGGTCTTAGCGCCGTAGGTGAGGAAGGTGAATTGAGTCCCTAATGCCGGAGCGAATCCGTTGGGAAAACTCACATGAAGGCTGCCGTTCAGATTCGCGGTTCCGCCCACCGCCAAAATCCCATACTGCTTGCCGCTGAGGTCTTCTTGAAAGATGCCGTTTACTCCTTGCGTGTAGTCACCGTACCCGCTGCCCCCAATGCCGAGCACCCCTAGTCCGGGATGAACCGCACCTCCGGTATTGACCACCTCCCCAGCAACGCTTCCGGTTCCCGAAAGAATGCCGCCTTGAAGCGTGAGTACTCTTGCAATAGAAGGATCGGCGGAAGTGATGTTGAGCGAGCCGTTCACCTGGGTGAGGCCATTCGTCTGAATATAGGTGGGAAGCGTCATCGAACTGAGCGCATCCACTTTGATACTGCCAGCGTTTGTTAAAGTCGACGCACTTGAGACCAGAAAACTTCCTCCATTCGTCGCCTGGAATGTACCGTTGTTGATGACATTGTACGTTTGGATGACCCACTGACCGCCGGAACTGGCGGAGGCGATTTGGGTATTGTTGACCAGCGTTCCGCCCGCAAAAACATATGGGCCAATGACACCACTGCTGCTGGCAACCGTCAGATTGGAGCCGAGGGTGAGCGTTCCATTACTAATGCCCAGACTGCCGCCATTTGTCTGAACTGTCGCATTGTCCAGAGTAAAGTCCCCGACAAACTTAAGATTAGAATCTTGGTCCAAGTTGAAAATAGCATTTGGACCATAGTGGAATGTGCCTTGAATTTGGGCCGCTCCCTGTGACGGGGCCAAGTTTAGTCCGCCCGACAGCGTCACATTTTGCAGGAGATTGGGGGTATTGGCCGCTCCTAGAAAACGCAAATCATCGGAGTTCGCAATGGAGCCACCCTGAATCGTGCCTTCATCAAGAACGAAACCGCTCTTTGAGCCATAGGCGTCTGGGTCAAAGGTTTTATTGGTGTTATCAAGAGTTGTGCCGAGTTCAAGCTTTCCGCCATTGGTAGCAGAAAGATTTTCGCCCTGGTTAAGATTGACGGTGTAAGCGCCTGGCGAGCCAAAGCCGCCAAAATAGACGGTGGAGCCGGCTCCGTCAGCTTTGATTGTTCCAAGAGGATAAGTTCTATAGGCGCTCAGGCTCAAATGGCCGTTGCTTAATGCCTGAAACGTGCCTGAGTTAGCCAGGGTGGTGACACTGACATTTGAACTGCCGCCATTTATGGCTTGAAAAATGCCGTTATTTGCAAACGATCCGCCCGAAACACTCGAAACACTGCCAGCATTACGGCTCTCCAAAGTAGCGTTGTTGACCAAGGTTGTGGGGGAGACATACCAAATGCCGCCATTGCCAGACGAAAGCAATGTGTTGTTAATGATTGACCCACCTCGAAAATCGGCAGAAGTCCCTGTTACGTGCAGATTGTGGTCTAGGGTCAAGGTATGACTACTATCGACTTCTAAGTTCGCCCTGCCGGTGCCAAAATCGACAGTAGCATCTGCGAAGGTATAATTCGTAGAAAAGCCGAGGCCGCCATCAATGTTCAAGTTGAAGGTGGCACCGGAAGCATGTGTCAGGCCACCCGTGATGGTGACTGAGCCGCCATTCAGAGTTAATCCCCCATCAAGAGACACGTTATCCAGGCTGTTGTTGCCCTTTGTTAGGGTCAGGACATTAGAGTTCAGAAGTGTCAATTTACTGAGCGTCGCGGTATCAAACGTCCCGTTCAGGGTTGACCCGCTGCATTGAAAGGTGCTGCCATTAGTAGCATTTGCCCCCGTCAATGTTCCACCGGTCACGTTCAAGCCACCAGTTCCTGTGTTGGCGTAGCTATTGATCATGTCTGCTCCCGTCGGGCCACCGCTGAAGGAATGGGTGATGAAGGTGGAGCTAGAATTAAGAACATCGTGACAACTCCCCAGCGATAAATCGCGGGGCTTCTAAGGTCTTGCACCTATTCATTGTTGTCCCAATGAAATTAACTTTGCAGCCTTTTCTACAACTTCGTCGTTTTGGTTTTGCTAGAGGTGTGGACTAACGCACTGCCTGATAGCGACTACTAAACTTGTTCATGTCCGAAGATAAAACAAGCAATACAATCGCCCTGGCGACTCTCGGATTCCATCTATTTAACACGTTGCAAACGACTACCAACATTATACCCGAAGGGTACAAAGATTAAGACAAATATCATGCCTTCGGAAAGGCATGGGGCTATCCATCCCCGTTGCTAAAGCAAGGGGCTTTCCGCCCAATCTGGTAATAGGTACTACCGGTGCCATTGGGAACTTGATTAAGACTCCAATTTCCGGCCTGATTCCAGCTGCCGTTAGTTGGACCGAGCCAAGTATTGGTCTGCGCGTGTGCCGTCAGCGAAGTAAGGACTAGCAAAGCTCCGATGCTTGCGCTGATCGCATAGCAGAGGAAAAAATGTCGGGAAATCATTTCGTCAACCTTTCGGGAACGAGGCGGGGAGGTAAGAGAAAAACCGACAGTTACGCGAACGCATAGCTGGCACCACAAATACATTCACAGCACAAGCCATGCCAGCCAAGCATTAATCGAACGTATTCATATGTAATATTGTAAATTTCACCGTGCCGATGCCGTAAGGCGACTTGCCCCGATGCCGATGGCAGCGTCCGTTTCTGAGAACGCACGTATCCTGGCAACGGGCAGCGGGCTGGCCGCGCCGTGCTGAGAGGTGACACTGATATTTTTGCCGAGGAAGTCAATATCCCGGTTGCCGCTGCCGGTGTACGTGCCGTCGGCGACAAGCACAGTGTCACCATTGGCCGCCGCGTTGACACCCGCCTGAATGGTGGGATATTGGGCCGGGACGTTGAGCGTGGCGGCGCGGGCGGCGGCGGGGAGCAGGGCGGCGGCAAGGAGCAGCGGGAGCAGGGAGCGGAGGTTCACGGGAGGCGGTCCTTCTTTGGGCACGGGCGATGACGGAGGCGGTTGAGCGGCGGGGCCAGGCGGTCCTACGTTATTTTACCATAGTTTACAGGTGCAGGAACCGTGCCAGGTGGGCAGGATGCAAGAAAAATAAAGGCGTGCCATTGGCCGGGCGGATTGCGCTCGGGTATACTTTGGCAAGCAGACCCTTTTTGTGTGTTCAGGAGAAATCTGATGACTGTAATCATTGATCTTTCGCCCGACGAACAGGCGTGGCTGACCTCTACGGCCAGACAGGCAGGAACCGAGCCAGCGATTCTGGCAAAGCGATTTGTCACCAGCCAGATGCCGCCGCTTCCTGAAGAAAGCTCTCTCACGGCACAGCCCCTATCCCTTGACCGGCAGGCCCGCATTGCGGCGATCCTGGCCGCCCGAGGCAGCATGGCCTATCTCGGTGTCACGGTAGAGGACCTCCATCGTGAGCGGCAGCGGGACAAGCAGAAAGAGGAGGCAGATTGCCCCCTAGTGTTCCGTCATGGTAGAATAGATAGGCAAATTTCTTGGAATTCTTAGATGTAGAACTGGCTCAAACCAACCCAACAGTTCTACCGTGACGGAACACTAGCCCCCAATTCTGGGGGAACCGGAAGTTAGGACAAAGCAGGACAAGGAGGGCAGGGGCAAGCCCTGCCCTGACGGGTCCGATGCCCGCGAAGGCGGGGAGTTGCTCTTTTAAAGCATAGGGGTTCAGCCCCGTGCGACCTCTACCTCACGCAGGGACTAATTGACGCGGGGCGGCGGAGGGATGGGGAATATCTCGTCCGAGGTAACGCGCCCGGTTGATCCATTGCTGAGCAATGACCCGAATATTGTCCCGTGCCTCGGCTTCAGTGGGGCCATCGGATAGGCAGCCGGGGAGGTCGGGCATTTCAGCAATGAAGGCGTTGTCGTCATCGCTCCAATAGGTCACGATGGGATACTGGTTAATCAAATTGGTTTCCCTATCAAAAAGCCCGGCGCGTTCGCGCCGGGCCTTTTTCGTATTCCTACACAGCCCCTACACTACCTCTTCGGCGGGGAGCTTGGCTTCGATCATGCGCTCGACGCTGGCGACGCGGTCGTCGTCGGCGAGGTTGATGGCTTTGACGCCCTGGGTGCTGCGGCCCGAGGAGCGGATGTCGTTGACACGCAGGCGGATGGTGATGCCGCCCTGGGTCATAATCAGGAGCTGGTCCTCATCGCTGACAATCTGGGCGTCGACGATGTCGCCGGTCTTCTCGGACAGCGCCATCGTCTGGATGCCCTTGCCGCCGCGTGTCTGGATGCGGTAGTCTTTCAGCGGGGTGCGCTTCGAGATGCCGCGCTGGCCGATCACCAGCAGGTCCAGCGTGTTGTCCACAATCGCCATGCCCACAATCAGGTCGTCTTTGGCCTCTGAAAGCATGATGCCGCGCACGCCGCCCGCCGTGCGGGAGCGGGGGGTGATGTCTTTTTCGGAGAACCGAATGGACATTCCCTTGCGGGTGACCAGGATCATCTCGTCGTCGCCCGTGGTGTGCGCGACCCAGCGCAGGGCATCGTTTTCCTCAATGTCAAAGACGATCAGCCCGTTGTTTCGCAGGTTAGCGAACTCGGACAGCGCGGTGCGCTTGACTTCGCCGCACTCGGTCGCCATCAGCAGGAAGCCTTCGGCCTCTTTGTACTGTTTCATCGGCACGGTGGCTGTGATACGCTCGCCGGGCTGAATGTTCAGCAGGTTGATAACCGCCGTGCCCATGGCCGTCCGCGAGGTTTGCGGCACTTCGTAGGCTTTCAGGCGGTAGACGCGGCCCCGGTCGGTGAAGAACAGGATGTAGTGGTGCGTGGTCGCCACAAACAGATGCTCAATCGTGTCTTCTTCCTTGATCGACGCCCCGATGCGTCCCTTGCCGCCGCGCTTCTGGTCCGGGAACGTGTCTTTGGGCACGCGCTTGATGTAGCCGTCACGGGTGATGGAAACGATCATCTCCTCTTCGGGGATCAAATCCTCGTCGCCGATTTCTTCCGCTTCCATTGGCACAATGCGCGTCCGGCGCTCGTCGCCGTACTTGTCTCGAAGCTGCTTCATCTCCTGCTTGATAATTGCTGTCACCCGTGCGGGCGTCGCCAGAATATCCTCGTAGTAGGCGATCTGTTTCAGCAGCTCCTTGTAGTCGTTCTCCAGCTTGTCGCGCTCCAGGCCCGTCAGCGCCCGAAGCTGCATGGCGAGGATGGCGTCGGCCTGTAGCTGCGACAGCGTGAATCGGGCCATCATCTCGCCGCGTGCGATTTCCGCTGTGCGCGAGGCCCGGATAAGCGCGATAATCTCATCGAGGAAGTCCAGCGCAATTTGCAGGCCCTCCAGGATATGCGCCCGTGCTTTGGCCTTGTTCAGCTCGAACAGCGTCCGGCGCACGATCACCTCGCGCCGGTGGGTCAGAAAGTACCCGAGCGCGTCTTTCAGATTCAGAATGCGCGGCTGTCCGTCCACCAAAGCCAGCATATTGACACCGAACGTGGTCCGCAGGGGCGTGTGCTTTAAGAGAAAGTTCAGGACTTTCTTGGGGTATGCCTCGCGCTTGAGCGTCACCACGACCCGCATCCCGTTCCGGTCCGAATAGTCGTTCAGGTCCGCGATGCCTTCAATCTTCTTCTGCTTGACCAAATCAGCGATCTGCTCAATCAGCCGCGATTTAATGACCTGATACGGCAGCTCGGTAATGACAATCTGATTGCGTCCGTTTTCAATTGGCTCAATCGACGTCCGCGCCTGCATGATAACCGACCCGCGCCCGGTGGCGTAAGCCTGCTTGATGCCCTTTGTGCCTAAGATCAGCCCCGAGGTCGGGAAGTCCGGCCCTTTAATAAACTCCATCAGGTCTTCGACGCTCGCGTCCGGGTTGTCCAGCAGATGCACGGCCCCGTCCACCACTTCACGCAGGTTCTGCGGCGGGATGTTGGTTGCCATGCCGACGGCAATTCCCGAGCCGCCATTACAAAGCAGATGGGGGAACTTCGACGGCAGCACCGTCGGCTCCCGCCGCGTCTGGTCATAGTTCTCCACCCAATCCACCGTCTCCCGGTCCAGGTCCTGCAGCATCTCCATCGCAAACGGAGCCATCCGCGCCTCAGTGTAACGCTGAGCCGCCGGTGGGTCCGCATCAATACTGCCGAAATTTCCCTGTCCATCCACGAGGATATAGCGCATATTGAAATCCTGCGCCATACGAACCATCGTCGCATACAGGGCCGCGTCGCCGTGTGGATGATAGTTGCCCATGCACTCCCCGACGATTTTGGCGCTTTTGCGGTGCTGTCCGGCGGGGGTGAGGTTGAGGTCGCTCATTGCCATCAAAATCCGGCGGTGGACGGGTTTGAGGCCGTCGCGCACGTCGGGCAGGGCGCGGGCGATGATGGTGGACATGGCGTAGTCAAGGTACGACTGACGCATTTCGTCTTCAATGCTGACGTTCAGCACTTCGCGCCCGGCGGACTGCGCGGAGGGCAGGGTCATCAGGCCGGTCGCGGTTTCGCTGACGGGGGAATCGTCGCCGCCGGGGGTTTCGGAAGCCGCGCCCAAAGCATTGTCAGGGGTCAAATCGGAGGGGGAAATTTCTTCGTCTGCCATCAGTTATCCTTTACACATAGTCAAGTCTCAGAAGCGATAATGTTAGCAGTATTATAGCATATTTGACAGCCGTTGTCAAGAAAATGAACGCGCAGAGACGCAAAAGCGGCCCGCTTCCCGTGGGGGAAGCGGGCCGCTTTCAGGCACGACACTTAGCCTGCTGCAACACCAGGCATTTCGCACTCGGCGTAGGCGCGGACACAGTTGCGGCCCGCACCTTTGGCGGCATACAAAGCCAGGTCGGCCCGCTTGACGAGGTCGCGGTCGGCGCGGGCATCACGCGGGAAGGTCGCGCAGCCCAGGCTCACGGTCACGCGGGCTGTGTCGGCCTCGCCGCTGTCTTTGCCCGGCAGAATAAACGGCGTGTTCTGCACCGCCAGACGGATGCGCTCGGCAATCAGCAGCGCCTCGTCAGAGCCGGTTTCGGGGCAGATAATCACAAACTCCTCGCCGCCGTAGCGGGCGGGCCGGTCCACGTTCCGCAGGGCGTTTCGCAGCACCACGCCAAGCTGAGCGAGAAGCGCATCCCCCGCCTGATGGCCGCGTGTGTCATTGAATGATTTGAAGTGGTCGATATCCAGCAAAATCACCGATAGGGGCCGCTCATAACGCTCGGCGCGAAGCAGCTCATCGGAAAGCGTTTCTTCAAATTGCCGGAAGTTATCCAAGCCGGTCATGGCATCGCTGTAGGCCATCGAGCGAAAATCCTGCTGCACCAGCACCCGCTGCAAGGGGAACACGGCCCGCGCTGCAAGCTGCTCCAGCCGCGTGACCTCCCCGGCGGACAGCCCCGGCAGGGCGTCGGCGCTGATATAGAGCATTCCCAGCACCACTTCCACGCTCGCCAGCGGCAGGCAGACAAACGACGCAGCGGTTTTGTCAATCTGCCGCAGCACCGAGTTCAAGTCAGTGTAGATGGACGTGTCTGCCATCTGAAAGGCACGGACGCCTCCCTCGCCGGGCATCGGCAGGCCGCCGCGATAGGCTTCCTGCAAAGACAGCGCGGGCAGCAGGCCCGCCGGACGGCGGGAGCCGCTCGCCGCCCGCAGCTCCAGCGTTTTGCCGTCTCGGCTTTTCAAATAAACCGCACAGACCGCGCAGGGGAAATGCTCCTGAATGTTCAGCAGGATCAAATTCAGCGTCATATCCAGGTCAAACGCCGACTCCATCATCTGCGACATATCAAGCTGCGCCGACAGGTTCTCTTTTTCAGTGTCCAGCAGGCTCAGGCGGCGCTCCATCTGCGCCCGCAGGGCCGCGCCGAACACGGCAATCACGGGAAAGCTCAGGCCGATAGCAGCCGCCTTCTGCGACGGACCCGCGCCCGGCAGGTGGCCGTCCAGCGCCAGAGTCACCGCCACGCCTATCATGCCTGCCGCCGCCGTCAGCCCCACGCGGAGGCCGTAGCACAGCGATGCCAGCAGGACCGGCAGGTACAGCGCACAGGGCATCGGTGAGCGCAGACCGCCGGTCAGCCACACAAAGGCCGTCACCAGCGCCGCAAACCCAAGAGTCACACCGTACTCACGCCCCGTCCGGCCATCTGGCGCGGCTTTCAGCCAGCCCCGGCTTTCCGTCGCCAAGTACAGCGCGGCGAAAAGCGCCCCCAGAGTGACCATCGCCGGCAGTGTTCCGCCCGCCAAGACGCCCGTTACGGCGGCCAGCAGGCCGAACGCGACCGCGTAGCACCTTTCCTGAGTGAACTTATCGTTAAACTTTGGTTTCTGAATCAAACTTTCTAACCCTGTGCTTTCGCTCGTGCGAGCTGTGCTTCCACCGATTCGCGGCCTGTGCCGCCCCGCGCCGTGCGGGCATCCGCGCTGCCACGCGGGCTGACCAGAGCATCGGGGTCCGCCCCGTCAAATAGCGGCGAGGCGGCGACTAGCTCCTGCGCCGTCAAGTCTTCCAGCACGCGCCCAGTTCGCACGCAGTCGCCGACAATTTTGCCGATCACTTCATGCGCCTGCCGGAAGGGCAGGCCCTGACGCACCAGATAATCGGCTAAATCCGTCGCCGTCGAAAAGTCCCCGTGCAACGACGCCGCCATGCGCCCGGCGTCGAACTGCGTATTCTGCAACAGTGTGTCCATGACGGCAAGGCACACGTCGGCGGTGTCTAAAGCGTCAAACAGCGCCTCTTTGTCTTCCTGCATATCCTTGTTGTAGGCCAGCGGCAGGCCCTTCAGGGTCATCAGGAGGCTGACCAGATCGCCGACTACGCGGCCCGTTTTGCCGCGCACCAGCTCGGCCACATCCGGGTTCTTCTTTTGCGGCATGATGGAACTGCCCGTGGTCACATTGTCCCCCATTTTGGCCCAGCCGAACTCCGGCGTACTCCACAAAATCAGCTCCTCGCACAGCCGCGACAGGTGCAGCATTGTCAGAGACAGCGCGGCCAGCGTTTCGATCACAAAGTCCCGGTCGGACACGGCATCCAGGCTGTTTTCGCAGACGCCGTCAAAGCCCAGAAGCGTCGCCACGCGCTCGCGGCTGATAGGAAACGTCGTCCCCGCCAGCGCCCCCGCCCCGAGGGGCAAAACGTTCACCCGCACCCGCGCCTGCGTCAGCCGCTCCCGGTCGCGGGCCAGCATCCAGAAGTACGCCAGCAAATGATGCGCGAGCCGCACCGGCTGCGCGTGCTGCAAATGGGTCATCCCCGGCAGCAGCGTGTCCAGATGCGCCTCAGAATGTGTGACAAGAGTGCTTTGCAGGGCTGCGAGCCGCCTAAGCAGACCGTCAATCGCCCCGCGAGTGTACATCCGCAGGTCCGTCGCCACCTGATCGTTGCGCGAGCGGGCCGTGTGCAGCCAACCCGCGACCGGCCCTAACCGCTCGGTCAGCCGGGTTTCCACGGCCATGTGGACATCTTCGGCGTCTTCGGGCAGCGTGTCCGTGCCGGACTTCAAATCTTGTGCCAGCGTTTCCAGACCGGTCTGAATGGTATCAGCGTCGGCCTGGGCGATTATTCCACACTCCCCCAGCATTTTCACATGGGCGATGCTGCCCTCAATATCCACCGGCCACAGGCGGCGATCAAAGCGCAGACTGGCATTGAACTGATGCACTAAAGCGTCGGTTTCCTCGGCAAACCGTCCCGCCCAGAGTTTGGGTGCGGGTGAAGATGAAGAAGACATACGAACCTTTCAGGCACACAGAAAACCCGTGTGCTTTGTGTTATAATAGAGTTATGAACACCATAGAAGAACAGGAAACCGTGGCCCAGGAGCTTTCAGAAGCCGATCAGTATCCTTTTGTAAAAGACATCATACCCGGCACAATGAGCGGCGCAGAGATGCTGGCTTACTGGAGGAAAAGCGGCGTGTTTGATGTGCCCTGGCCCCAGCATGACGATATAGGACCGGGCAAGCGGTTTGAGAACAGCACGGAATATGTGCAGCACCTGCGCCGCCAGATTGAAGATGAGGGACGCCGGTGACAGCAACGCGCATCCGCCTGCTGGACTCTGATGTGATGATTGACCTTCAGCGCAGCTTTCCCCCGGCTGTCGCCTGGTACAACTCTGTCCCATCCGGCACACTGGCTCTGCCGGGACACGCGCTGATGGAGTTGTATCAGGACGCCCGGAATACGGCGCAGAACCGTGTGATTGACGAGATCACGGCCCCCTTCCCGATCATTTGGCCCACCGATGAAGAGGCGCTCAAAGCCGTCGCCAACTTCCGCCTTCTGCATCTGTCGCAGGGCGTCGGCCTGATTGACACACTGATTGCCGCCACCGCCCTGAGCCTGAACGCCCCGCTCTGCACCTTCAACCACAAACACTTCTGCCACATCCCCGGCCTTGTCATTGAACAGCCGTACACGCGCTAACTACTCCGTCCTCCTAATCCGTCATTTCCTCATGCACAAGTCGCCACAGTGCCAGCGAAAAGGAAGTGGCGAAAACTTCCAAAGCTGGCCCATGCTCATGCAGGTAAAGCACGACAGGCTGCCCCGGCTCTTCGGGCAGGATAAGAAGCTGGTCGCCATCGGCATAGCGCCAATAATCCCCCACTACCCAGCAGGGCGCGTCCGTGCCGTGGTCTTCAGAAACCCAAGCATCGCTGACACCATCATCATCTACGCGGCTTACGCCACAGATCGTCAAACCGTCAGTTAATTCCAGGCAGCGGCAGCGGCTCAGAAATGCGCGGTATTCTTCTGGCAACAATTCTCCATTGCCACGCTCTATTTCATGGAGTTCTGCTTCCGTTGCCCCCTCGCTGAGCACAGGGCTAAAGCCGAACATTCTCTCCATCTGCTCCCGCGAACCCAGTGTTTTCAGGCAGAGGGTTAGCCGCTCCGGGACCGTGAGAGCGAGTGCCTCCGTGAAGTCGTAATCCGGCAGAACCGATTTTTGTTTAGACATAGAATTAACTCAGGCCGAAGGCTGCAAGGCCCGCTTGGGGCGCACAATGATCTCAACTTCCTGCCCCAGCGCGTCTAAACAGCGGAACAGGCGGTCCAGGGTGAAGCCGTCCAGACGGCCCCGGAGCAGGTCGGAGACGTCAGGCTGAGTCAGGCCCATCAGCGTGGCGGCTTTGGCTTGCGTCAGGCGACGCTCTTTGATGAGCCGTTCAATTTTGATAAAAAGCTTGGCCTTCGCCAGCAGCAGTTCCGGATCAGGCAGGTCGAAGTCAGCAAAGCCATTGCCGCAACTGGGCGTGATTTTGATTTCTTGAGCGCTTTTCATCGCTTCCACATCACCCCAAACGCCACGGGTTGAAACCCGAGGCTGGAAAAAGCCCAGCGTCCAGGGGACGCAAGAGCAGGACCCGGAAGGCCGTATTGTCCTACTCTTGCGCCCCCGATTGATGCCTACTTCCCGTGCTTTTCTTTCAAAGCCCAGTACATCCGCGACTGCATGCCGTGGGTCTGGACGTTGCCGACGGAGAGGCGCTGGTCGAAGGTCTTGGAGTCGAACGAGGCCAAATCTTCATTGTACAAGGCCCAGTCGGAGGCGCGGCCTACGACGACGCAGCTTCCCTTGAACAGGCGCAGGGTGACGGTTCCGGTGACGCGCTCCTGGATTTTGTTGGTGAAGGCTTCCAAGTCGTCTTTCAGCGGGTCGAACCACAGGCCGTAGTAGGCAAGCTCCCCCCACTGCTGGTCGGTCAGGGTCTTGAACTTGCGCTCGGCGGCAGTCGCCACCAGAGACTCCAGCGCGTGATGGGCTTTAATCAGGACCGTGGAGGCCGGGCACTCGTAGTTTTCGCGCACTTTCAGGCCGAGCAGTCGGTCTTCCATGATGTCCACGCGCCCTACCCCGTTGTCCCCGGCGATTTTGTTGATCTGCGTCACCAGCGAGAGGCCATCGAGCGCCGTGCCGTCGAGCGAGACGGGGATGCCGTTCTCAAAGCCAATCGTCAGCATCTGCGGGCCAGGGTTGGCGTTTTCAATGCCTTTGGTCCACTGGAAAATCTCTTCCGGCGGAGCGTAGTTTGGCTCCTCTAAGTGTCCGCCTTCAATGGAGCGGCCCCAGAGGTTTTCGTCGATGGACCAGATTTTGTCGGCGCTCACGGAAATGGGGATGCCCTTGACGCGGGCGTACTCGATTTCCTCGGTGCGCGTGTAATTATGCTCGCGCATGGGGGCGATGATCGGGGTGTCCGGCAGAAGCGCCCGCATGACATACTCAATCCGAAACTGGTCATTGCCCTTGCCGGTGCAGCCGTGGCAGAAGGCATCGCCGCCGACCTGTTTGGCGATTTCGACGGCTTTCAGGCCAATCAGGGGCCGGGCAATAGCCGTGGACAGCGGATAGCCCTGGTAGTCGCCGTTGGCCTTGACGGCGGGCCAGCAGTATTCTTCCACGAACTCTTTTTTGGCATCCACGGTGTAATGCTCGGTTCCCATCGCCTTCGCCCGCTCTTCGGCGCTCTGCACATCTTCGGCAGGCTGCCCGACATCCACGGTGACGGTGACGATCCGCTCGAAGCCGTAGTCTTCGCGCATCATGGGAATGGCGACGGACGTGTCGAGGCCGCCGGAGTAAACGAGAACAACTGTCTTGGGCATAATGTGATTTCCTTTTTTCGTGTCAAATGTTAGCGAAAGATTTTAGAGACTGTGCAGCCCCCCGGATGGCCCCCTAACCCCCAATTCTGGGGGAACCAGAAGTTAGGATTTGGCCCCTCTTGTCTTATTCCGGCTCCCTCTCCTTGCTGAAGGAGAGGGCTGGGGTGAGGTTCTCCGGGGCCTTTTTGTACAGCAAAAGCGTTACGTTGGCCGGGCGCGTTGGCCGGGCGCGTTGGCCGGGCGCGTTGGCCGGGCGCGTTGGCCGGGCGCGTTGGCCGGGCGCGTTGGCCGGGCGCGTTGGCCGGGCGCGTTGGCCGGGCATCCCGGATTG
>JAABUK010003668.1_pt1 | contig 25721 bp, 43 predicted proteins | sample 5559141 | NCBI WGS metagenome assembly JAABUK01 (sample SAMN10711869, study PRJNA513367) | rock metagenome | isolation source: Antarctica rocks | place: Antarctica: Victoria Land, Pudding Butte nord | collected 2016-01-03 | reverse complement strand
TTGTGCCTGTTCTCAATGCAGCGGTACACAGACAGTGCAGAGATGTTGCAGCAATACTTGACACAAAGCCCGTATGCACAAGATCGGCCTCAGGTTGAAGCTGTACTGAGCAGAATCTACAAGCTGATGCAGAAACCCAATTCTTGAGCCTCAACACAGGGAACACATGGCCCAGGAGGTCGTGACGTCACCTCTTGCAGACTGGTGTTCATGTCACTGTATGCAGGTGGAGCTCTCTGTGTAATGCTTTGTCCGTGGTCACTTCTCAGCACTGAAGTCGGGACCCTGCAATTTCTGGAGCTATTGCAGATTTTGTAGTTTGCTGCACAAAACCGTAGTGTTGTCACTGGATGACTAAGTAATAGTTGCGATGGGCGTATGCTGCATAAGCTTTTAAGCTGTTGCGATTAGGACACACGTTGCACTTCTGTGAGCCCATGTCGTTGCTCATACTAGACAAGGTCGTCATGTCTCTGTCGTCTAACAGAAGACTGCTTGAACCGGTCTGTTTGTTGCGGATCTGAAGACTTTCAAGCAAGCCTGAGATTCTCATGATGCATGCAAGCAACTGTTAAGGCACACAGAAACTACCATGGCTCTCATGTACAGACCAGTACCAAAAGTTTTAATGGTGCTACAAAATGTTGACTTCCAAACTAAAGAGCTACAATACAAAGCATGTATCAACTACGATGAGGGCAAGTTGCAGTAGAAGTCACATACAGCGCAGCATTAAATCACAACTAAGATTTACAGAGAAAGTCAGCAACAGGGGCTGCCTTCACATTCTTGGTCTTACACAACAGGCTTCTTGATTGTGGCCCAGTGTTCTCGTCTGCTGCACAACTTCAGGTGCAAGAGATTGCGTGCATGCTCATGCCGATACTCTCCAAGACCAAAAACCTCTCGCATGCGCTCCTGGGTGTGATATCCAGAGGGCTTGGTCCCGTCATCTGACACATCAAGCTCTTGAAGCAGGTGAGTCACATCGAGCAAAACATGTGCATCCCCAACACACTGAGTGTTGCTCTTTGCTGACGACCGCAACTCCTGCCAACTGCTCTGCAATGCTGACCGTAACCCAAAAGCAAGGACGACCTGCAAGCGCATGCAATAGCTACAGCAACAAGCAGGTGTATCCAACAAGCAGCCTTTTGTATACACAGCCTCATGCGCCCATCTCAGACAATTACTGGCAAATCAGAAGAGCCATTCACAGATGGCTTGGGCACATTGGGGAGGACGGATGTTCATGTGATGTCTGAGCAAACAAAAGTTCAGCAAAGGAACACATAGTATATGTGTCGCCTGATGTCACAGCTGTGTCACAACACAGATCATCACAACAGCTTGCAGAAGGCAGGGGATCAGACAGACGCACCTGTGAGCGAAAGGCTGCTTTGCCCATATCAAATAATGTTGGAGTGTCTGCTTTGCCACGAATCATCATCTCTGCAGCTCTCTCCGCTGAGATGCACTCTGTCAGACGCGTGCAAAGACTGCACACTCGTGTCAACCAGGTCCTGTAGTCTTGCCACAGCTGCAGAACTGCCTGCCACAGGGACTGAGACTTGCCCTCTGCTGTTGCCTTTGGCAACCGATGACTCACATGATTCACATGGTCTGTTTTCAGGTCCAAAGCTGTGCAGTCGCTCACATACACAAATGCATTGCTCAGGGTCTCGTATGTTTTGCTCCAGCTCAATCCTGCAGACACAGGACAGATGCATGAGTCACCAGGTCTGCATGCCATGATGATTTGGCACATCTGCATGCCAGCACATGTGCCGGCAGCAACACACCAAAGGCAAACTGCGATTCAAGTTGATGCATGCATGAAGCTTGCTTGGAGTGTGAGGACATACTCGTCAGCTTGAGCAGTGTGCGCTGCAGCAGTAGATTATCATCCACTTCACCCATGAGCCACAGGGAGTGCAGCTTGCTGCGCACATGGTGGTGTGTATGCCGAAAGGTGGAGGAACACCCTTTCAGGCTAAACTCTGCACAAACAAGACTAGCATCAGCTCACACACAAAAAACTCCTAGAATGCCAACATGAATGAGATGTGGCAGAAGCTGAATAATGTGAAACTCACAACTTCTGCATACCTGACAAGGTTTTGCCCTTGAGATAAAGCCAGCCAGCGCCCTGGCAGCTCACTTTTGGCAGTAAACTGAGCCATGCAGGCTCTACAACAAGACCTCCACTATACCTCAGGCGCAGATTGCTGTCAAAGAAAGAGTATCGCTGGGACTGACTGCAGCTGCTTGCTTCTAGCTGGCTATCAAGTGTTGTTGTGGGTGTCTGTACTGTATCATCAATTGCTGTCAAAGTAATTGAAAAGCATGGCTGGCTCACAGAGGGTCTGATGGAAGTGTCTGTGCTTGGTCTCAGCTTGTGATATCGCTGCGACTGTGGACACACTTTGGGAAAATCTCCGTTGCAAAGATTTTCCCATACAAGATCAGTCATGCATATTGCTCTGAGGTCTTTGCAGGTCTGTATGAGGCAAGCTAGTGCTGGTAACTCCAGGTGATCAATGATGAACAAAAGAACTTCTGCTGGAAGACCAGCAAGGCTTTGTCCATGATGCTGTGATGTACTCCAGCTTTCAGCACTGCAAGTCTTAGTGTTGCTGTCTTCTGCACAAACACTTGGGTGCAGAGGTGGCTCCTGCAGACAGTTTATTCGTGCTAACAGCTGATAATCTTGCACAGCAGCTGGTCCTGGAGTGACGGTGTCACGCACCTCGTCACTATCTGTGAAATCGATGTCCTCAAGCCAGGCAGCGGTCTGAGGGTGCATTCAGGGAGCAGTGAGGTTGAACGAAGTATATATCGAGTCTGCTGCTAGCACCTCAGCTGTGCTGCGCTTGGGTTGCAAGACCTGCTCAAGGCAAGCGCAATTCTCTTCAGTATCAGGTCCTGGGCTGTACGTGTAAAGCACGTCTTCTGATTAGAGAGCTTTGACCTGAGCTTTGACCCACAGTTTGACCCCTGCGGCAGTGCTATCTTATACGCGCCGTTGGCAGCAACGGGTGAAGGCAGGTGGTTCCGACGGGTGATGCCAGTAGCCGTCTGTGCTGCACATGCTACCGCGCGCCCCTTTCGAGCAGCACTCAAGCAACGATCTTGCCGGAAAGCTGCTCTCGTTGACCAGCTCGCAGATCACCGCCCTCGGCACCCGCATCGGGTATCGCATGGTGAGGCACAAACAGCCTTCAAAAGTAAGGTTGTGCGCAAAATTGCAGTGCTGTGCTCGAATGCTTGTGGGCGTACAAGCACATCAAAGTCGGCATGTATTGTTGCAGCTGCAGAGCCTTTGAACGGCACAACTCTCGTTCCCGATCACAAGCACACCTTGCAATTAGATTCAAGCACTGATACTGAGGAAGCTGATGAGGACATGCAGGCGCCTCATCAGCCTGCCTTACTTGTATTCAGTGGAGGAACTGCTTTCAACAGTGTTGCAGGTGACAGATGTTGCCACTGTCCTAACAAAGCGCAAGCTATGCACCTTGCAGTTGCCATGAACAGGCACAATGCACCACAAATGACGGTCAGGTGCTTAATTGCAGGAAGTCTGCGGAATTTCACAACAAGAGTAGCTCACGTGCTACCTGTGTCAGATGATGGTGGAAGCACAGCTGAGATAGTCAGAGTGCTTGGTGGACCAGCTGTGGGAGACATCCGCTCAAGGTGTCTGAGGCTGGCTGATGATAGCAACACAGAGGTGACTGTTGCTTCTCCGTGCAAGATTGTGTTGTGCACAATACACAAGCGCATCTGTCCGGAATGTCTCAGACTGGCTCAAAGGAGCAGTGGACTTGCTTCTTGAACGTGCTTGTGTGTCTTGTCCATGTTGTCAAGGCAAGTTGACATGCTTGACACTGCCCAAGGATGAGCAACAATAGCTTGAGAGCATACACTCATGTACTCCATGTTGCGGAGTGCATGCAACTCTCAGTAATGTTGTCCATGCGATCACACAGATGTCTATATCATGACGCCGCAGTAAACTTCATTTTGGAACAGCACTTGAGTAGGCCTTGAGTTGTGCCAGCTTGTCCTCAAGCTTCAGCACTTTGTACCAATGATGATGATCATACGAACCTGTGCCAGCATAACATAGGTAGGTGTGAGGCCACTTTTGATTATATTTTTTTAGCATACTTGTTTTGAGCGGGCATATCAATATTGGTACAAATACCAAATTTGATATCGCAATGTTAAAACTCTTGCGGCAGTCTACAAGCCATCTGCACCTCGTCTCACCAAATGCGTCTTCTCTGGTAAGCTGTTGCTAGGCATCCTGAAGGTGTGACCCAGCGACATGAGCCTTTTGCTGTGAAGTCAATCCTAAATGGAATGCTATATTATAGGGTTGATTCTAAATGGAATGTGTAATTGACAAGTGGCACTGCCCAGACTGGTGTGCAATACGCCAGCACAAGCTTCAGACACCTCATGTCACACACCCTTGTGCTCATGCTTCATGTCTTGTTGATTTCATTGGTTACGCCAGCTGACAGTGCTCTACATGCAAGGGTGCTTTGTTGTTATCCCAGCTGACAGCACTCTACTTGCAAGGTGACTTTTTTGTTATGCCAGGGGAAAGCTGTGCGTGAGCTGCTAGCCCACAGGCTGAGCCCCCGCAACAGTGAAGAAGCCAGGCGGGAGTGGTACGAAATTGTGGAGGGAGAGCATGCCCTATGGGATGGGGTGTCAGAGCCCTACAAGCATACAATCAGGGCTTTCCTGGTTCACTTCCACACCCAGATCCTGCGCAACTCCTCAGAGCGCTTCAACTTCCGAAACGGAAGTGTGGGTAGGCAACAGATGTGATGCTAACCTATCATGGTTTCAGCTTACCGCTGCAGCATGCATGTGCCTTTCATGTGCAGAGGGTCTCTGTTTGTCATGGCTGCTACATAGCCTGACAGCATCAGGCTGGGAAGTTGATCATTGCAGCAAGCCCTTCATACGATGCATGGCAGTCTGAGGTTTCAGATGTTCAGCCCACACTGCAAGCTGCCTGAACACCAATAGTTGCCTGATGCTGCCCTCTAGGCAATGCAGCAGCAAATACTGCAGGCCATAATGCCCTTGCATGCCCGACCCTTTAGCCCTTCTCAGCCAACCAAGCTGTCTGTGTGTAAATGTGTAATGTATGCAGGCAACTTCTTCTTCGCTGGAGCCAGAACCTTCTTCAACAGCTTGGAAGCTGCAATCTTCTTGTTCTCGAGGGTTGCCCGCATCCCTGAGGGCAGTTCCGTCATGCCAGTCATTTCCACAGAGGAGCGCATCACCCTCGGGGCTGTTCTCAGCAATGGCCTTGTCATCAAGGGCCAGAACCAGATCTCACACCCTTCTGTTGCAGGTCCTTTTCAATTTGCACTGCACCTGCTGAGTCAAAAGCGGTACCATTTGAGATGCCATGATGCCAGATGCAATACATAATGAGATTGTCATTTAGCATCCCGCAAGAATGCTTTTGCCTTTTGGTTTCAAAGTCAGCTGCACTGGTCCAAATTTGTCGCAATTTGTTGCATTTGTATTGTCCACAGCTGGACACAGGGAATTTGTATCAGTGACCAAGTGACATCTCCATTGTGAGGCTTCTTGCCCTGCCAGGCAGCCTCTCTTTCACAAAGTCATTCTGCAGAGTCCCTACCAGCTGAAAAGGTCGAGCCCCCTATCTAGTCGCGGGGCTGAGCTGGGCCTGCCTTATCATGGCTTGCATCTTTCACACTCTTACCATCCCCCTTGACTGCCCATTGCAGTGGCAACCCACTAGCTTCAAAGATCACCTTGTACTGCAGACACGCCAGGTATCAGGTAGTTGACCGCAGTGGCACATTGCCAAACTTACAGGCACTTGCGCTTTTGAACTTCATTGCCTCTCTCCAGCTGCTCCCCTTCCCCTGCCTCCTTCTGTGTTTTCACCCGAGCAATAAACAAATTTTACATTTCTTGTCTTTAGGACTCATCGGGGGAGTCAACAGACCATAACTGGGAAAACAACATGCACTAAGCACTGAATGTTCAATGCTTGCCTGGTGAGACAAGAGCATGTGATGCAGATACACCGGGTCCCAGCCAGGTGAATAAGATGGCGGTAGGGTCAGAGCTGGAGGCGCCGATCCAGCGCATCTTCTATTTGCGGCATGAGGGCAGGCAGAGGGACCATGAGGTCTTCCCTGACCCCAATCCTGCCCTGCTGGCTGACCTGGAGGCCTGTGATGCTGTCCTCTATGGCATGGGCTCCCTCTACACCTCCATCTGCCCTTCCCTCATTCTTCAGGTACACTGCATACAATCACATGTTAGATGACGTCGCCCAATTGGATGACATTGCTGGATGATGCCAAATCCAGCCATGTGGTTGTTCTTGGACAGTTCCTGGCCTGTAGTCATCTTCAGCTCCTTGCGCTTGCATTGCTAAATGATTGCCTAGCATGCACGTAAGCTGCAAAGTATGTCCATTTGCAGCATGAATTTCCAACTTCAATGCGTTGCATACCACACATCACCCCAATAAGTCACAGGTGCAAGCATTTCACATCGGCAATGTAAACCTTGTAGGGGGTTGGCGAGCGCATCGCAGCCAGAGACGTACCAAAGATTGTCATTCTGAATGGCAGTCATGACAGGGAGACGTCAGCATGCATGGCAGGGCCAGGCCCAATGGGGGCTGCAGATGTGGTGCTGGCCCTCCAGGATTGCCTCAACAGGCGATACACCGATACTGAGCTGACTCTGCCGGGAGATGCATATGTGACGGCCATGCTTGTGCCCGCTGGAGGCGAGGTCCATGTTGACAAGCACAGGCTTACATCCCTTGGAGTCAGGTGAATAGCACCGCAGTTTGCAGGTTTACATCCGTGGGAGTAGGTTGAATAGCACCGCATTCTGCATGCTTACATCCCTGGAAGAAAAGTGAATAGCACCGCATTGTGAAAAGACATGCGAGGCAAAGTTGGTTTGAGCTTTCAGTCATGGTAATGGGTGATGGCATGTGATCCTGTATGGCATGCTGTCATAGTTGTGTGTGATGCGTAGCATGAGGAACCCAAGTGGCCGGGACACTGCCACAGCTGCTGCAGAATTGTTGTGAAAGTAGCTCACACTATAGGGCTGACAGCCAAGCTCGATGCTGCAGCTGATTTTTCCATCAGCCTTGGCTTATCTCTGGACCCATGCAAAGCATGCTCAAGTTGCAACTTCCTGCACGGAGCTGTTGATTTCATGTCAGCGTGAGAAATATGGTCATTTGAAGGAACATTGATGGGAACAATTATGATGCTTACATGGTGTCAAATGTGCAGGCAAATTGTTGAAGTGGATGCAATGCAAGATGGCGGTGGTCCCTGTCAGTTTGAGCCAGAGGCTTTAGTCAATGCCATCAAGCACATTGTGGAACAGCATGCAGAATTCCAGGACGGCACACCATCAGCACACCACAGTGCTGACAATGAGAATGGCTTACAGATCGATGCGCAGCAAGCCCCTCCTCTTCTTGGTTTTCATGATCTATAGTTGTAGATGCTGCACTCACAGAGTCAGGCTCAATGTGTTCAATTGCTGAGTGGATCTGGAACAAAAAGCAGCAGCAGAGCTGGGCTCAAGCTTCACAGATGGTTTGACTGCTGTTCTACTTTGTATACAGCAAAAAGCATGGACCTGAAGCAAGATCTACTACTGATAGCATGACATGCTATTGCCAAGGTCTGTTTTTGTGGCCAAACGGGCTGCACATATAGGCAGTACAGTTCACTGAGTCAGTCACAGTGAGTAGCAATTTTGCAGCCACAAAATGCATGAGACGAGCTCACTTCACAAACAGCTGAAGCATTGTTTACTATTATAGACCCCATACTGACCGGATGTCTGCATTGTCCCATGCAAGCATTGAATACATTGTGTACACTATTACGTTTTGAATATCAGCTACTGAGTCAGTCTAGACTTAGATCTAAGACTGCCCAAGATTATGTCAGTCCCAACTATGCAAACAATCTGTCATATTGCTAAGTCACTGCATGTCATGTGTCGTTGGTGCCACCATCAGAGTGCAGCATGCAAAACACCACATCGTGATCTCACGAGTTGCAACCCTGTTTCAATAAGGCTCCATAGTAGGTACGACGTATTTGTGTCACGACGGTAAAAGTGCTGACGAAACAAGCTGCCAGCATGACATGACACCAAGGTCAAACATGGTGTCAGAGAGGTCTAGCAGTTGCACAGCTCAACATTCAGATGGTAGCATCTAGAGACATTCGTCCATATAAAGTAAATGCATATTTGGTCCTGTCCTGCACACAAAATTTTGAGTGCTGCAGCAGCCACGCACAATTGTACACATTGACAAGCAAAACAGAGCGACCAGATGGTGCCTTTATTGTGAATGGCTTGCCCTGACATCATGAGAATACCCGGGATGATGTCCTCCACCCGACCCCTGCAACAAACAGACCCTACTCAAGGTCTGCATAGAGTGGAAACAGAGACAGAAGATACAGCATGGCTTGACAAACCGAAAACGTGCGCAATTTGACATCCACAGGCAAGTAAAGCATATAGCAAGATGTCACTAACTTGCGTAGCCTGTAAGTTGTGGGTGTTCTGCGAGGTGAGGGGGGGGGGGTACCTCAGGGGGTGGCCAGGACCGCGGGGCCCTGCTCTGCTGCAGCAAGTGCTGCAGTACACTCGCAGTGGTGGGGTCAGGCCACATGGCTTGTGGTCCTGACCCCTGCCAATGGGTTTGTTGCTGCTGCTGGCCTTGCTGCTGCTCACTAGCCATGGTCCCATTTGACTGCCATTGCTGCTGCTGCTGCTGCTGCTGTGGCGGCGGCGGCGGCTGTTGTTGTTGCTGCTGTTGATGATGATGATGTACAGCTTTCTGTCCTACTGAAGGCGTGAAGGGCATGCCTGCCAGTGGAAGCTGGGAATGCCCTGCATGACTGCCCTGTCCAGCCAAATGTTTTTGCATTGCTGCCAGAAGCTCTGCCATCTTGGGGTTGAGCCCCGCTGCTGCCCCATGCCTGTTTCCGTAAGATTCACCTGCATGAAGACCCAATTGTGACAAATCCCGTGCCAAGCTGAGAGTACAGGAGCATGCAGGTCCTAACTTTTAGCAGGCAGCATGAGGCAGTACATTCGTTTATGAAATCATAATGACCAATACTCATTTGTGAAATCATCATATCAAATCTCATTTGTGAAATCATTATATTGACCAAAACTCTTCCCCTAGAGTCAGGTATGCACATTCCTGAGTAGCTGCCTGAACTTGAGGTCCTGTTTTGGTACTCAGCATACCAAGGACCTGGACGAACAGGCCAAGACTCAGGGCAGTACCTGCAAGCCCTGACCAGCTGTCCTTTCGCTGCACAACTTCCTGGTTTGCTTGAAAGGGCTGTTGTGCAGGATGAGCCAGCCTAGGCAATGGACGTGGAACGCCAGCTAGGATCAGGCTGGTAGGGTCAGGAGGGCAGGGGGTTGCACCAGGCTGTGGGAGGGGTGTGGGAGTGGCCTGCAGGGGGTTGGCCGGGTACTTTGTAGCTAGCATGTGTAGCTGATCAGCGTGAAGGAGTGGGGTGTGTGCCGCCACTTGTGAGGGAGCCTGGGGTACAGCTGCCGCTGGCCTGAAGAAGACCTGGTTCTGTAGCAAGCATACCGCGCATGGCTGGCTGACTATGAAGCTACAATCAAGTGGCTGCTTTGCACAGTGTAGAAGAAGTACAGCTGGAGCTGCTGTCAGCTACTTTGCAAGAATTCAGCTTGATTCCAGTTTGAATGGTTCCAGCCTGAGCTTGCCAGGCTCAATGCCTTGAAACTCAGTGCATCAACTTTTCAGTAGCAGCAAGCCTTGCATTAGGCGCAAGCTATTTCATTGGTACCTGATCGTGAAACATATAGGGAAGTGACATGGCTCAGAGTCAGTCAAGGTGCATCCAGCACGGTCGTGTCAAGCAAATAATGCAATGGAGGTTCATATGCTGATGCAATGAACCTGCTTACAACGTTACTTGTGGCTTGTTATTGACCCTGTTGCATGCAGCCAGTCAAGGTAAGGACAAGACAGTCAGGGATGGGAAATGGGCTAGGAGCCAGGTGGGCGTCTGATGCTGCAGAAATCAGCAGAAGGATAAACCGTGCCGGCAGAATGCAGCAGCCACTAGGATCTCGTGAGTCTGCTTTTGGTTCCTGTCAGAGCAGGAGCCAAGAGTCTGACCTTGGGGTGGAGACGTTGGGTGAAGGGGTCCAGCAGGTGGGTTGCAGCCCCCCAGGCAGCCACATATTGCCACAACTCCCGCCGCTGTAAATCCACACAGTCCACAAGCAGGTGCTCCACCCCACCTATCCCCTCTGCAGATGCCCACACCTCAGCCAATGTAACACACACACCAGCAGACAGATAGACAGCTGCAGAAGACTGTTGTCTGAACATGTGTTACAAAATTGCAGCTTAAGGCAATGTCAGGGGGAGGTACAGACAGTAAGTCAGTCAGACAGACAGACAGACAGACAGACAGACAGACAGACGGACGGAGGGAGGGAGCGACAGACAGGCAGGCAGGCAGAATAAAAGATAGACAGACAGAGAGAGAGAGAGAGAGAGAGAGAGAGAGAGAGAGATACACACACATGCATGTTGATCTTCCTCACAGCCATGCTCACTGACAGTCAGAGGGCTACACATAGCACAGAAGCATGAGTAAGGCCAGCATGCTTGGGAGCCCAGCTTGCTGCCAGGCACTTGCTCACAGCCAAAGCGGCACACAAACAGCGCATATCCTTGAGAGCTTGCCACAGACTTGTGCTGGCTGGCCGGAGACAAGTCACATGACAGGGTGTGTAGTGCAAAGCAACACATGGGCATCGACACAACCATTGTCCTCTTTGTCATCATGATCAGCAGCAGCAGCAGCAGCAGCATTTGAGCTGTTTGCATCAATTGGCTTTACAACAAGCCTGTTTGTGTCGGTGGAGTTGGTGCAGCTGAGCACAGCCTCACAGGAGTAGAAGAAAAAAGAAAAAAAAGGAAAAATTACGCTTTTCAGCGATGATAACGGGAGCCTCCTGAGGCGGCAGCCCAGAGCCTGACAGGAGCCTCCTGGAAATCAATCATCGGGGGAGTCAACAGACAATGACTGGGAGAGTGACTGGGAAAGCGATCTCACCAGGCAGGCCTGCACTCATGTGGTGGGGGTCATTGGAGGAGCGGCATGAGATGGCAAAGCTGCCGGGCTCTGAGCACATTCTCACCAGGAAGGCTCCCACAGGCTGGAAGCGCAGGGCCGCATCAGCTGCACACCGGTCCATGGCAAAGCCGCAGATGCAAGGAGGGTCACTCTGCTTCCAGTCTTCCTCAACCTGATCGTCACCAGAGCAAGCAGTCACAGCTGTTCCAGACGCACAGAATTGGACGCAAGTGCGCATCACTCCCTGGGCTTATCAGCCAGCAAACCTGCAGGTGTGAGGCTGGTCAGGGGGAGGGGGGGAAGGGGGTTGCAGCTTGCTGTCAGTCTGCCCTCTGCACATGACAAGGTCAGACAGTCAGAGGCTTGTGTCAGAGCAAAGCAGTGAATGCTGAGATGCTGGCTGCAAATTAGTCTATGTCCAAGCCAATGCATGGAGGGACAGCCAGTCTCTAACTTTCCTCAACCTGTTAACATCACACTGGGTCTTGTGCTCACAGAAGTGTCTACTGAAAGGGTGGACACCAGGCAGGAACCAAGCCTCAGGAATGGGGGACACAGAACCACATCTGATTCTGTCAAGTGGCCAGTCAGATTCCAGTCAGATAGACAGGTCTCTTTGAAGCCTCAGTGTTCTGTAGCAACTCATGGAGGAACGGGACAGCATGACATGACAGCATTGGCAGGCTGACATTCCAGGCAAATGTCCGTGGCTTTCCACAACATGACACAGTCAGAGGTGCAGCAGACCAGAGGTGCAGCTTGCGCGGCCCCTCTTAGTCAAAGCTCATGCCTTTCAAACAATCCCATTCGTCAGCAAGCATCACAGGAGCAGGGCAAAAATGGCAAGCCAACAAACAAGCCACAGCGCCAACTGCAGCGTTCCTGGCTCAGCAGCTTCCAAACGAGTTGTTTGCGAGAGAGCAGCAGCAGCAATAGAAGCAGCAACAGCGGCAGCAACAGCAGTGGCAACAGCAGCAGCAATAGAAACAGCAACAGCGGCAGCAAGAGAAGCAGCAACAGCAGCAGCAGCTGCCAAGCACCTGCTTCAGTGCTCTGACACATTTGGAGAACCAGTCCTTGAAGTCCTCCCACAGAGCAGGCTCCAGGGGAGGGCCGCTGCTGCCAGCCCTGGCCCTCCTCTCCAGAGCCACCAGGCTCTCTTCACTCAGAGGCCTTTGGAGTGCCATGCTGGCATACTGCTGCAGAATCCAGTGTTGTATCTGCCTGTCTTCAGCTGACCCTGCTTCTTGTCTTGATCCTGCACCTACCACATGCATCTCTTGTGACACCTTACAGTCTGGGGTGTGGAGCCAGCTGTGACTCATCAGACATCCTGGCTTAAACGCACATGTGCATGTGGTGTGTCACAAGATCAAGCTGGTAGGAGTTCTGTTCGAGCCTGATGTCCCATTGTTGGTAGTTTGGGCCAAATAACAAAACGTGCTGTGAAATGAGTGACATGACCGTGACCTTTGCAGCTCACATTTGCCAAAATTCAGTCAGTCGCACTCAGGGCCTGGATTTGGAAGGATGTTGTGTATTGCAGCTTTTTGCTTGTCGGGTAAAACACATGAATTGTGAATAATGCCATATGTTTCTGAAAGCTTGAGTCAGACGCCATTGGAAAAACCTTCTCATTGCTACACAAATGAGACACTCAGCTGCCACCTGCTCTGAAGTTTGCTTCTGCATGATTTAAAGCTGTTTCTGGTGCTTGGCTTGGTGCTGCATCTACAGCATGCTTGCACCGTTATTGCACACCACCGCCTGTCAAATGCTACCACATAAGCATACATTGCAGCTTGCCTTTTCCTGTTGCCTCACATGTAGGCACACTCTGCCATCTTCATTTGATTGTACAAGCACGACGTATCTTGGCTCGGTCTTTTGGGGCAGAACATAGCCATGACCGGCTACTCAGTCAAGGTGAGACAAACATGACGCAACAGCGCTTACTCTTACTTGCTAGCTAATTCAGGGCAGGCAGAGCCACCAGACCGATCCTGATCAGGCAGACTCATTGCCCCCGCATGTATGAAGTACAGCTTATGACTAACCTGCTGCTGCATCACAGGGACTGGTCTTCTTCTTGCGCTGGGGCTCATCAGCATCAGCCGGGGTAAAGTCAATAGTAGTCTCTGTGGTCTTGTGATGATGCTGATGCAGCGTTTGCAGCGCGCAAGCTGCCTACAAGACAGGTGACCCCTGTTTGCAAGATCGTCTCCAACACTATATTGTATTGCTGTTGACAGTGTCCATCCCTTTTCATCTCTTTTTGAAAATAAGGGGCATGCAGTGCATGTTGTGCATCAGTGACAAGTAATCAATGCGACAGCTTGCATTGGCACTGCTGAGGTCACAAGGTGATACGACATGTTCCCATCTTGACAGTGCTTTGCAGCAGTACATACATCATCTTCATCTGGGGCTTCACACAGCAAAACATGTGATAGTCCATCACGACATGTGACGATGACTGCCGGTCACCAAAGGTGAGCAGTTGTATAGAAAGAATAGCCTGAGCAGCAGTTGCAAACATGGATTTGCGCCGTATTGTTGTCAAGTTTTGGCGTGCCTGGTAACAGGGTTGTGGCTGTGCATGCTGGCTTGATGAGCACAAAAAGGCAACTGAAAGATAGCAGGATCAAGAGGACTCGCCTGTGAGGCAGTAGCATTGCCAGAAGTGGTCCTGGGAAGGGCGCTTGTGCGCGTTTTGGGGACGCCCGACTGCGGTTCCTGCCCCAACAGAGATTCATAGGCCTTAATGTACTGATCCGTGCGGCGGGAGATAACGACTGTAGGTAACTTGTACAGCACAAACAACAGCTCCTCCTATGACAGTGGTCTCAAGTCAGCTGGAGATGACAAATTGGCCATGATATTGTGCCTATCTAGGATATTGCGCAGACATGAATGTCCGATGTGTAAACAGATATAGTAGACATAATATATATACTTATATTTGTATGATGTAATGCATGCCTGGCTGGACAGAAGCCAACAATGATGAGTTGGCTGCCTAACATGTCAACAACACCTGCATACTTGCTTGACACGCCATTCTGATCTGTATGATGCAAGCTCATCTTCTAAGCATGACTAATGCTGTTGGTCCTGTGTCAGCACACCTTGATGAAGCAGCTGAAGAGCAGCCAGCGCTTGCTCATTCTGGACGACTTCACAAAGTTGAGCTCCCTAAACTCAAAGTCCTCAATATGGACTCTCTGTGCAGCTGGGTCTGGAAACGCAGTCCCAGGCTGAACAGCTGAGTACACAGGAGGAACCTGCAATACAAGCTTGTGTGGCTCCAAACATCACACAGACTAGACAAATGCAGCCTGAGATGTGCTGACACTACGCATGGCAGTCATTCAACCTGCATGCAAAGTTGCACATGTGCAGTCCAGCCAAAGAACAATGGACAGGAAAGAACTCTTGGACACAATCTATACTTTGCTCTTGGCATTCAGAATGAGCACATGACAGACAGACTGCCTGGTATACGCAATCCATCTACACCTCCCAGCTTGTATAAGAGGGTTTTTGACTTCTACAATATCATTTCAGACTATTAGGGCATATAGTGCACTATTCTTAGCTATCACAAGGGGCATGGCACTATACTGACCCGCATTTGGCGAGTGATGAGGTGTCCTTCCAGGTCAGCCTGGCCAGGGCCCACATGGGGCTGCCAGGCACCAGGATTGCTGTACTGACTGTCATTCAGCACATGTGCCATCATGCTGATTGTCAGATCCATCTGGCCCTGGTACCGCACTTCTAGCCGGACCTACACAGAGCATGCTCTGTGTGTTTACAGACTTTGAAATGGCTGCAAAATCGTCGTGCAATCTGAATGGCAATGCATGCAACAGCATCACCGAGCAACCAGATTGCAATGAAATTGCACAAAAGAGCTGTGCTGACAAGCAACAAGAGCCATACAAAGCCTACATCACTGGCTGAGAGATGTTTCAGCTGATGTTTGGAGGGTGCAAAGTGTGTGAAAAAGTTGTGAGGGTGCTTTACTCGCAGCATATGATGTGGCGTAGATATGGACGCAGAATGAGACTCACTCATCACTGGCAGAGTCAGGTGAAATGCATGATGACAGGCAAAAGCAGGACAGTCACCAGCAGATGCAAACTTTTTTTGTGCTGTGTTCTGCCCATGATGCCTGTTGCGAGAATGATGGTGATGTCTGTGACTAGGATGCTGAACAGGATGCTGGGCGTACCACAAAGGCAGGCTTGAAGAGCTTTCTCTGGACGATAGGTCTGTGGTAAGTTGCCGGGGCTTGCAAAATCTTGAGGGAAGCTGACAAGGGTTGTGCAGGATCAACCTGGTGCATGATGTGACCCAGGTGTGGTTTGCCAAAGCCAGCTGTTGCTTGTGCCAGCAGACTGTCCTGTTGCCTCCATTCCGGCAACATCTGAGCTGCAAAATGTGCCAAGAAACATACTCAGGTTTTTGCATATATGCAAAGGTATGCAATTGGTTCGTGTACAAATGACTTGACGTGTTGTGCTGAGCTCAATGTCAGCAGTAGGATGCAGTACTGCTGAAGATGAAGCTGGGTAGGGACATTTGCATGTGTCAGAAGTGGTATCAACGCAGCAGTGCTGAGCTCCAGGACTCACCTTCTTGCAGTGAAGTGTACTTGACCCAAGTTTGTTGCTGGTGCTGTATGTCAGGCTGTGCTATGCCCACCATATCATCACTGCTAGCAGCCTCTGCCCCTGCTGCTACTTTGGGAGCATCAGCTTGCCCAGAAGAGCCCGCTTCCTCAGAGTGTGGAGAAGACATTCCTGGCTACTTAGCTGGCTTGAGTGAGTTATGCAGGCATAGTTGCTGACACACAAACCATCTAAGCTATGTCTGACTTCCACATGTGTTCTGACTCTGTGCAGTTGTCTTTGTGATCACAAATATGGAACAGGGGTCTGAAACGTGTCTGCAAGCTTGATTGGAATGTGGTCACACACACAACGTTTGACGAGCTGCACAGCTGCCCTTCACAACATACAGTGATGGCCTGTGACAGTCGAAGGCGCCGTCGCAGAGCGTGTACACATGTGCTTCTTTGTGCCGAAGTGGCAGCGAGTCAGGACCAACTGCGACGAAGCGTGAGGGTCAGAGCAACACGGAGGCTAAGTGTCACAGTCACAATGCGCACGCTCACCGTCATCGTTCGTTCGGTCTCGCGGTCGGCAACAGTTGACATGCCAAAGTTGTCGAGCTGTCAGACGAGGTGCTCCAGAATCCCAAAGCACGCGGACAGCTGGGTATACGCTTTTGCGCTGCTGGTTTACGGGTTCACAAGGCACCACCAGCTTCGGACAGGACCTCGACACACCTGTGAGCCTGTTCGACAAATGTGTTTCGACAGGTGTGAGCTGCGCAAGCTCTCGACACTTTAATGGCGGGGGTTGTTTCAGACACTCGATTAAGAACGCTGCAATGAAGTCACAGCCGCGAGTACCGGTGTCAAAGCTCGGGTCAGAGCTGATGCAGGCTGAATGCCAAGTCTGGGCTTCGAACACACCTTACTCATTTTGGGTGTAATAATGCTTCCAATCCAAGAAGATGTGTGGGGTGAGGTTTACTTGAGTCAGCATTTACAATCCTTTTTGCTGAGTCGCTGCAGTGACAACTCTTCCCACCATTCCTTTGGTCTCAGATACGCCTTCCCCGTTTATGGCCTGGTACAAAGCCTGGATGCGATGGCTAATGCAGTATGCACACAGGCACTGCTGTGTTATGTTACGCAATGCAGTCTCATGCATCTCGAAGGCTAAGTTCATATGTGTGTACACTTCCAGTGTAGAATGTACAGCAGTACTGTCTGTGAGGAAAGCTGCTGACACTATATGTGCTGACGACAAAGTTGACCATTTCATGCATGGTCATTATGGCATCAATCAATCACTTTCACTTTGGTCGATTGTCAGGTAAGTAGCAGCAATACATGTTCAGTTTTGAGGCACATGTACCTCTCGAGCTGTGCTGATGTAGCCTCTGTGGCAGCAAGATCACCACGTCAGATCAGAAAAGCCCAGCCCCAATCTATGTATACTAGCACTAGGTAATAGCTCAAAAGCATTGCATCCTTTTGAGGCTGCACTGACATCACCCGTTTTGCTTTTGACCTCAATGTCTTCCAGGAAATTCTGCAGCGTCTGGTTTGATACTTTACACTCAGCAGCCACATTCATGTAGTGCCGCTCCCGGTTGGTAGTCATGGCTTCCTCCAGGGTTTCCTGCTCAGCTTCTGCCATAGATGCCTGTAGCAGCAAAGGTCTTGTCAAGCAAGTCAAACACAGCAGGTCCATGAGACCTGTCCTGAGCAGCCTGATGTGATACTTGGCTTCTCATTAAACTGACGCCGGAAGGGGCATTCTTTCTTTCCTCTCCCCATGCGACCTGGGATGTGTAGACACCAAACCCACAAATACAACAAGAGTACTAAGTGTGCACCTGCCAGCAGCAGGTTATATTTGCCAGACCATTGTTTGCCCACAATTAAGATCTACAGCTGGACAGAGAAAGGCTCAGCCCAGCCATGGTGCAATGGCCACACCACCCAATGACATAGTAAGGGCGACAGCGTCATGCACACACACAGAACACAAGCATTAAGCCAAGATAGGCTTCAAAAGCTTGTCAGTATCTGCAGCAGATCTCCTGTTAAGATCCCCAACAGAACGCAGGGAAACGCTCCCTCGATGGACTGGCCCTCCATCTATCTAGCTACTGCAGTGACTCACTGCAGTAGACTCACTGCAGTAGACTCACTGCAGTAGCAATGCATGTGAGCAGTACCTGGAGGAGCTGCTTGACGCCCTGAGGCTGTGCAGGCCTGTCCCTCTCATGCATGGGCTGTTGCGCGCATACATGTCCTTCAGGCGCTGCATGGCGCGGCTGCTGCTGTCAGCTCCAGAAGCCATTGGGGATCCAGGCCAGGCTGCTCCAGCCTGTCACATCAGCCAGTCATCTTACCCATACTTTCTATAGGAATTTGGGCATGCAGTGCAGTTGAGACAGGAAGGTCTGTTCAATTTGAAAACGTCTATTTCAGTTCAGAATCGTCATCCCTACACTAGAAATCTAAACTCAGAAATGCCTGGGGACACTAAAATTGTTTTCTACATTGGGGATATGGTTTAGGATGATCAAGTGTTTGCTTGAAGGGATGAGTCAAGCAAGCAGCAGTACAATGTGTGGTCACGAAGAGCATGGTGCTTCATGGGTGACAATCACATGTGCAAAGACAGCATGCATCTCAGGAAGTTGACCAACATGTACACCACGGCCATTTACTGCTGTGTCAAAATCTGCATCGCTTGCTTACAGCCAGGTAGCCTTAGGCTTGCAGGCTTGAATTGATGCAGTCAAGCAGCAAGGCATGAGCGTGACAGTGAAGATATGCAGCATGTGCCCTGTGCATGCTGACCTTGATCTTGGGTTGTAGAGATGCCAGTGGCAGTGGCACAAAAGGCTTGACAGCCGCATCCCACAGACTACTGTTCGTGCCGGTCTGCTGTTGCTGAGACGAGCTGCACAACAGCTCAGCCATGCTCTGCAGGCTGTTGTCACCCACTTGACTCTGCCTGAGCTGCTGCAGTGCTGCCTGGCTGCTTTGCTCATCTGCCTGGGTGAACCCTGCCTCACTGACAAGCTGCAGCTGGTACTCAGCAACCCTGTGTACATAATCTGTGCTAAGAGTGCTGACACGCAAGAAATTGGTTGCAGCAATGGAGGATTTGAGCCTGCTAATAGCTTCATGCAAAGTCAGCTTGGGCTCTTGCATCCAAAGACCATAGCAATCGACCTGAGGACACTGAATGACGACACGGCTTATGTCAGGGCAAGTCATAGACACAAGCATTGCTTTTATCCACAGCGTGAAAGCAAGATACTTATATGCCAGATCAACGAGCCTGTTATGAGAATACTGCAGCTGAGCTACACAGAGAAGGCAACACTGCTGAATTGCCCTGACAGCGCAACCTCCTGTGTACTGGAACATGTGAGAAATGCATGAAAGAATGCAAAGAGAGAGGAAAACAGAAAGAAGGAAAAAAATAAAAGCAAATGCAAACAGACCTGAGCTGAGGGCACGCAGTAAGTGGAACCGCAACTGCCAGGTCCAGCATTTGTGGGCAGTGCAATGTCATGGCCAGGCGCGCCAGGCTGCTGTTATACAGTAGCAGGATCGCGCAGCATTGTGATGCAGAGAGGCTGGCCAGCCGAGGCTGCTGCTGCAGGACATCTGCCTTCAGGGAGACCACCATACGCGCCGCGTTCAGCAGTGCCAGCTCAGAGCAGTGGCTGGTGCTGGCTGCCAGCAGGGCATCAAGTGAGGCAAACATGCCTGGGGGATTGCTGGAAATGGCCACCTGTGAGATCATACCATGAAGTTGGCGTTGGCTTTCTTCCCCGTGTGAAAGGGCGGTGACAAGTGCATGGAAGGATGAGATGACATGTTAGGGCATTACAAGTGCATGTGTTTCTGCGGCTGCAGCAAATATTGCATGACACACAGCATGCCACACAGCATAGCAGCATGCATATTTCATTTTGACAGGGGCAACTCCAAATGTGACACCATGCTTGCATCACGTTCACCAAACAGCGCTGCAGATGAATGCAGCCAGCATGGCCGTTGCCCAATGCAGGAGAGGAAGTGACAGGTGCGCAAGACTGTTGCTTTGATCTGAACCTATGCACAGACTTTTCTGGCATAGAAATGTCTAGTCATATCAGAGACAGGCTGACCTCATGCCAGATGGTTGATAGCAGGCCATGCAGCTGAGTGTCCTTGAGGCCGTCGGTGGCCACAGGCAGGAGGGTGATGAGGCATGAGTGCACCAGCAGGCGCTGGGGGGGTTCCCACCCAGAGCACATGCCCATCATATGGTGCAGGAACACCTGGGGGAAGGTGCGGCTGGGTAGCGCCCGAGCCTGTAGCATGCAGTACATACATGCTTGCCATCATGACACTGCCAGGTCTTGCATGCAGCGGCTGCACAGCACTGTCAGCAATCTTGCATCGTGCATGACCAGGCAAGATTGTTAACGTGCAGAGTGAACAAAGGGCTGGATCAAAGACTGGGGGCCTGCATTGCCCTGTGGCAGAATAGCGTCTTGTGTAGAAACATCTTCACGGGCAGCAAATACTCAGAGGGTCTTCATGTGAGGCATCTGCGCATGCAATGCAGCCTAGCCTCTTGATCCCATCAGCATCATCAAATGCTTCACACAACCGTGCAATCATCCAACCAGGTTTGCACTTTCACATGGCCACAGATGTGGATTGACCTGACCATTGCGGCTTATTTGATCCTGCAAGGCCTACTGCAACATGCAACAGGAATGCATAGCTTGCGAAAGGACAGCTGTCCATCAGGCGGCTGCCTGCAGGCATGCATGACTTGTATCAAGCATCCCCAGCAGCATCCCCAGCGGTTCACCTTGGGGGAGAAGTAGTTGACAGCCATTGCTGCTGATGCAACACACTCCAGCACTGCTGTGGTGAGGGGATTGGGGCCAGGCAGCTTGCCCACAATTCCCCCCAGGGCCTCCAGCAGGTGCAGGCTGTCCCCAACTCGGCGGGCCATGTCGGATATGCACTGCAACACTGCTTGCCGCAAAGCCACCAAGGCTGCATCTTGTGCTATGGGGCCAGGCAGAATGGGGGACAGGTCCTGCACACACAAATGGAAGGCCAGATCACGTCCGCTTGCATGTATTGCAAGCGTAAGGCATATGTAGCAGCATATGTAGCATATGAAGTAGCAGCTGTGCCTTGTCAGCCTTGGATTTATGATCCTACACGCTATGCCACAGCAACAAGTATGTGAGCTTGCCACACAAGGATAAGCCGTCCTATAATGGGAAGGCAGCTGCTGGCAATGACTTGGTTTCGTTTTGCACCTGTGAAATAGATTCTGTTCGAGGTGTTTTGTTTTACCAAATCTTACGACAGTGATGCCCTGCAATTTTGACTGATGCGTTCTTGATAGCAGCTGCTGCGCACATGCATGGAATCTCTGTACTCTGTTAGCAAGCACTGTCTGGGGCACATGCTGTCCAATGAAACACAAATGTAGACACACTTCACATCAGGGCCTTGCAAAGATCAGAGTGTTGAACATATGAGGTGCTTGTCAGTAGTCAGCAGAAGTGGCAAGCACACCTTGACAGCAAGGACAAGGGCTGGTGAGGCCAGGCCCCCTTCCAGGGCTCTGCCCTCAGCTGCAGCCAAGTCTACCAAGGCTGCTTGCTGAGCAGTAGTCATGCCACTGGTGCTGGTGTGTCTCAGCAAGCTGCTGAACAGCAGGTATCTCTGATGTTCTTCAGCACAAACCTGCAAGCCAGATGCGCCCCTGATATTCATCTACCACAAGGAGACAAGGACAGGCATTGACACTCTCTGGACCATCTTGCAAGCTGCTACTCATGTCAGATGGACATGACCTAAGTGATGTTTGGCTTCTGCTCAAACCATTGGATGTGCATGCCAAAAGACTGCATGACATAGCTGCCTGAGCCACGAGACAGCCTTTGATCCGGGATGAACAAACATTACGCTCTTCCAGACTAACAGAGCTTTGCACCCTCTGTGAGCAGCAGAGACACAGACATCAGTGAACAAGTAGCAGATGAACAGGAGCAGGAGTAGGCTAGCAGCATGCGGGTATTTTGTGGGCAGCCACTAACCTTGCGCATGATTCCAATGGCTACTTGTTTTAGGCTGGCATTGTCTGTCCAGTAGCCACCCTTGTCCAAGTACCGCAGCAAGCACTCTATCACATTGCGGCCTGCCTGAGCGTCCTGCACAACATGACCAGCATCTCCGAGTCTCATTCAGACAAGCCTGCTGCCACCTTGGGCAAGCTGCTTCTTGTCATTGCCATCTGATTCTGTAGGCAATGCTATTCCTGTGGCCAAAAATTGACACCACTAGTGGTCTCAGAACAGGCAAACTAGCAGCCAGGAGTGCTTTGATATGCGTACTGTTCATACATGCGCTGCTCACAACCAAAATGCTTGTGACGTAGTTTTTAGTTGCAGCAAAAGTATGCGCACAAACGGTGAGTGGCTAACTGAGTATGCTTGAGGGCCCAAATAGATATCACTGCACGCTTGAAGGCTGCAGTCGTATGCAGAGGAGGGGCAAAGAAGTTCCTGCCTTGGTCATGCGCGCCAGGTCTTCGAGCAGATGCCGCGCCACATTGTTGGGTGACTCAATGGTGATATACACAGAGGAGGTAATGGAGTCTCGTCTTTCCAGTGAAGTCCTGGGAACTTCCCCTGTCCTCCCTTGGATGCTTGCCAGATTAGGTGCACTGCCCTGACTCAGTGTTAAGCTGTTTTGATGCAGTGCTGGGTTGGATGATATGCTGTCTCGTGGCATGTTGGCAGCCTCAGATGTTGACTCGGATCCATCTCTGTTGTCTGTGGTCTTGTCCAATGGCCTCTCGGTTCCATCCTCAGACTGCACATGACCCACTTTGTGACGTGCATTCTCCATCCATGTGGCTAAGCTGCTCAGCAGATCCACGCCATTGTGATGGTTGTGCTGCTCCATGCTGCTGTTGTGAGCCTGGCTGAATGTGGGTTCCGAGACCCCGTTTGTGCTGGTAGCTTCCACAATCTGCACGTGCCTGTCTTCTGGCAGGTGCTTGTGCTGAAGCTTAGCATCTGTGGCTGTGCTGCTGGCACGATGCAAGGCAGACGGCCGTGAGTTGGTAGTCACGTGTGCTGTAGGACCATTCATAGATGTCTGTCTGTCTGTGGATGGTACAGCAGGACCATCGCCTGCGGTGCCTGCTGCTGCGTCTGTGAGTGGCTGCTGGCCTAAAGACCGCTGGAAGGGGGGGTCAAGGGGGTGCATGGACAAGATGTCCATGCCGCTGTCTGTCTCCTCGGCTGCTTCAGCAGCTGACATGGGCTGAGCCAATGTGTTGAGAGTGACTTTCATCATGTCCTCTAGGTGGTGAGATGTGAATGAAACACGATGAGCCAGTGCAAGATGCTGGCGGAGGGCTTGCATGCAGACAATGTTGAGGGCGCGGACATGTTCTGGGGCTGGTTCATATAGCCCCAAGGGGTGCACCTCACAGTTGGCACATACCAGAGGGACAAAGTGCTCCAGCTGATCAACATAATCTGAGTCCACCTGTGCATTACACAGATGTCTTGCTTATGTGATGCTTGGTGTGTGACTACTGTATGCAGTCATGCAACCTCAGCTTCTGACTTGAGCAGCTTGCCATACACAGCAACTTCATAGTAGAGTATATAAACTGGTATAAGCTCAGGCAAGCTGACCTGGACTTTCTCAAACTGTGCTAACAGGCGTGCACCCAGAGTGCGTATCTCAGCCTTGTTATGTCGAAGGAGCAATCCTACAACGCTGTTGAGGTACCCTCCCACCTTGTCTGTGAAAGCATCAACATGCTTGTCCTGCAAATGGGCAGGCCTTTCATCTTGCTCATGTGTACATGTGGCTATATATGCAGTGCAGGTGCATGTTGCACCTATTCTACTGTGTCAAAACCACGTCACGCACATACCACTGGCTGTACCACTATCTCCTTTGCAAACAAGCTGCTATCATCATTTTTCAGGGCCTCCAGCAAGTGCATGTAAGCTCGTACAGCAAGCTTGACATAGCCAAAGCGTTGTGCTCTGAGCTCCTTCTGGATCTTCCTTGCCAGTCGCCTTGACACCTGGTGCAAGAGAGTTATAAATTTGTTCAAAGAGCAAATCCTGTGTGGTAGCATCTTAGCGTCCCTGACCGATGCAAGAGCTCGTCAAACTGCATTCAGCCTATACCTTAGGTGCACGATGTGGATTTTTGTCCAAATAGTCAGCAAGCTTTTTTATTTTCCTGTCGATGGAGCTGTCAACCTTGTCTTGGAAAGGAGGTTCTGTTCTGGGAAGATATCAGGGACCAGCAAGTTGTACCGTTTGACTGGGCGTCGTGAGCTGGCGGTAGGTAACAGACCAAAGCAGCTCAAATGTACCCGCATCGGGGGTTTCACTTGCTTTCGATCAGCTGTACGGCAGGAAGGAGCTCATCCAGCCAAGCAGCGCGGCGATACGCTTGACTTCACTGTGTCTTGCGAGATTTCAGGTGCCTTTTGGCCATGCTGCCGAGCTCAGACAGGTCATGTCGCCTGCCAGTGCGTTCCTCAAGCTGAAGGGTCCCAGCCCGGGAGCCTGAGGAATCTGCACCGTCAACTTTACTTTGACCTTCTGACCTCGTGAGTCAAACCAAATCCTGCACTCCTCAGTCTTTGCATGCCATGCACATCCACTGCTCTTGAATTGTGTCTAGACTGCACTCACCCTACTGCACAAAGGTATCTTGTACGTTCAAAAGGATACTCAGGCGATATCTGCATGCAACCATCAGCACAAACGACGAAATAAGTTATTGTAAGTTATGTTGAACATGCATCGGCATCACGTAAGATGACCGGTTGGGTGAAGCTACTGTAGCAGTCTGTCAACTTTGAATGGTTCATCATCTTGCGTGCTAATTTAGAGCCACTGTGTGTCCCAAGGTTAAAATTTTGCAAAATAAGAGCTACTGTGTGTCCTAAGGTTAAAATTTTGCCATATATGCATATGGAATTTACACCAAAGATGCCCATAATCCGGCCCGGACGAAGGTTACACAAAGGACTTTCACACATAGATTAACAGACTGGTGATGTAGGTCTTGGCCGACGGGCACTTCCATGTGGCTCTTTGCCTGCAATTATAATTCTGAATTCGAAACTTTGCAGCATATACGGTACATACATTACATTTCTTTAGGACTCAACAGAGGAGTCAACAGACAATAACTGGGCGAAGGTCAATTTGAATGATACAATTCATTCAATGCTGCTCTGAAAAACCATAGATCTGGGCCTTAACAGGTCCAAATTTTGTAATCGAAATCGAAATCTGTGATGTCTGGTGCCAAGGTCACACGCCTGGCTGACGCATGAGGTCTGCACATGCAAATGATTAGCTGACGCATGAGGAACTTGGGTATGAATGCAATACACATCTAGACTGTCGGAAATGCACTGTGGAGCAGCGCCTGGTAAACTACCTAAAGGTGCCAAAGTATCGCTGCCCAGAGTGACAGCCATCGCTGAATAAGCTGGAGGGGGGCTTGCACATCTGCTGGCGTCACGTGGGTGGCATCTGATGATATCAACACGTGATCTCGTTGCGGCTGTTGTGAGAAATTTGCATACAAAACGTGAGATCTTGAGCGATAAGCTGTTCAAAAGCTGTTTGCACAACACGCCATGATTCTATCACAAGTTGGCACTGTAGGTCTGAACCGGCTTTCGCTGCGGGAGCAGTTCTGTAATACTGCTTCGGGTCACGCATGCAAGTCAAGGTCAGCCAGGCGTGTGACCTTGGCAAGTCAGCGTCATGGTGATTATGTGAACGCCGTCTCTGCTGAGGCACCTGTCCTTCCATTCACCAAAGATGCTG
>JAABUK010003667.1_pt1 | contig 25722 bp, 15 predicted proteins | sample 5559141 | NCBI WGS metagenome assembly JAABUK01 (sample SAMN10711869, study PRJNA513367) | rock metagenome | isolation source: Antarctica rocks | place: Antarctica: Victoria Land, Pudding Butte nord | collected 2016-01-03 | reverse complement strand
GCCCGGAACCGTGCAGCGGGGCCACTTTCGCGAGATCGAAGCGGTAGCCGAGAACCCGGACGCGGAGCCAGTTACACCATGCGCTGCCGCTAAACCCGCCATCATCGTCTACGGCAAGCGCGTAGGCACAACCCTCACCGTGTGCACGGACAACAACTGCCCGGTCCACGACCCACGCGCAGCCGCGCGGCTGGCCCAAGACCCCGCACCGACCGTGGCACCCGCACCGGAGCAGGAGACAGAGGAGGAGGCCGAAGAGAGAAAGCAGCAGTACGAGCAGCAGCAGAGCGAGTACAGAGAGATGCAGGAACGAAGAGCGGAAGAGCGGAGGCAGGCAGAGGAACGGCGAGAGCAGGAGTACGAGGCCGAACAGGCCCGCAGGGAGGAGTTGAGGCAGACCCGCAAGGCTACCTTCGAGCGCATCCTTGCCAACGCTCCCGCCACCTTCAGTGCGGCCCAACTCCGCATGCTGCTTCGCGCCCTCGTCAACCTTGACCCCTACACCTTCGCGGACGACGTAGCGGAAGAGATCGTGGGCGAGAACGAGAACAACCAGCTTACGGGTGAGGAGGTTCTGCTTGCGGCCATCGACGGGCTGGGGGACGAGAAGCTGACCGGCTTTGCCCTGCGTCTCGCCCTCACATCGCACGTCGCCATACCGCGTGAAGGGGAGGTGGACTTCCTGACCGAGGCCGAAGCCGTCTTCCTCGAACTGACGCAACCGAAGAAGGCCAGCAGTAAAAAAGCGGGTAAGCGAGCTCCAATCAGGGCCGAAAAGCCTGCAGCGAAGAAGAAAACCGCAGCCTAACCCAGCAGCGGGAGTCTGCCCACCGGCTCCCGTTCCTTTCCGCAGAGAGAAGGAGGAGATCATGTTGCAGTTCACCTACAGACTCAAGATCGCCGAGCGGGTCAAGGCCAAGTGCGACCGGCATCCCCGCTATAACCCGCAGCGGGATGGAAGGGGCGGCATCAAAGGCGGATGTTCCACCTGTTACACCCTGCTCGACCTCCATTACGCACTGCTCACGCTCGAAGCTGCTCACCGAGACTTCATCCGCAAGGCCGCGCCGTGGGAACAGGTCGTTTGAAACGAGCGAAGCCGCCCTCGGTTGATCAGAAGCGGTCGGAGCAGAAGTAGCCCACGAAGCTCGAAGCAGGGAGGAGCCGCTTCCGAGGCTGTTACGGAACTCCCGTACAAAGGTCGACCGGGACCTTTCTGGAAGGTGCGAGCCGCTCCACCTCATCTTGGCTGGATGCCTCGGCTAGTTTGATCCCGCGAAGCGCCTTTCGGGCCATTGCTGCCATGCGAAATGAACGTCACGCAAGTACCGGCGGCTGGAGCAGCTTTTTTAAAAAGGAAGTGAAAGCTAACATTGAAGGCCTTCACGCTGGCGCCCCGGTGGCCGCTATTCCCTTATTGGTCCTAACTGTAGGATTTTTCCTTTAGCCGCTCAGATCGGTCCTGTCTGCCATCGGTGTGGCTTGCCGATTGCACCAAAGACCAGAAGAACACGAGCTGAGGAACACCGAGCTCCGTGTCAATGAGGTTTGTGCCTGATGAGTTACTTTCGTGTCACCGCTTACTTGACGATCTCGGCCGAGGACAGAGATTCAGTAGTTGAGATCCTGCACAAAACGATCGACAGCTTGGTTACGGAATCTGGCCTGGCGGTCTTCGACTCTGAGGTCAGTTTCCAGACTGTTTGCGACGTTGAGAACGCGGAGGAGACCCGGAAGGAGTCGAACCAGCCTTAGAGGCTCTCTCTTTCTTACCTTTATCCAGCGTTCTTTCGACATTTACAGTTGAGGATTTCCCCGGAAGTGGAGCGTGAGTCGCGACGTCTGCAACTCCCAAACCCTTGATCAGCTCCTCGAGTGACATCTCGAAGACCTCCGCCAGGCGAAGCAGGGAAGGGACGGATATTCCGCGTCCCTTTTCCAGACCTTGCCAATGCGCAAGGTGGTATCCATGCGCGACGATCATGTGGCGAAAGGTCCAGCCACGCTCTTTCCGCATCGATCGGACCTTGGCTCCGAGCTCCAACAAAAACTTTTCGTATGAGTAGAGCACAAGATTCCTCGCTGGTGTGCCGCTTTGGAACCACCTTTTTGCATTGTCTAGCAGACTAGGCCGGCTGGCCGGATGATGAAAACTTTGGAACCACAGTAGGTAAGGTTCTCCATACTCGACTGTTGACAGCCGTGAAACTATGGTTCATAGTCGACCTCAATTGTTGAGTACCAAAAAGATAGGTACCCCGTAAAAAGGTAACAATCTCACTTTTCTCCTTGACTCTGTCCTTGCCATTGTTCGACTAGTCCCGCGACACTGGCCGCCCAATCCGCGGGGGTATGGGCAACGGGCATCGGAAGAGTCTCACGACACATTCTGAGCGACCCGCTAGACCTGGGAGGTAGCCCTGTGGATCAGGATTGTGTGACATTCGTTACGAGAGTTTCCAAGGTCCATGCTTTGATTCAGGGCAAGTGGACCCTGCAAATCCTTTGCGCCATGCGCTATGGACCTGTCCGTCTCAGTCAGCTGAAAAGGTTTGTACCCTCCGCCTCCAAGAAGGCGCTCAGAGCGAATCTCAGAGCCTTGGAATCGACACATGTTGTTGTACGACTCGATCTCAGCAGTACCGTCCTTCACGTCGAGTACAACTTTGCGGACGGGATGAGAGAGGCGGTTTCTTCGCTTTTGGATCGCATGGCGGACTGGTCTGATGTTCTCAAGGATGAGGCGAACGTTCGCCGTAAGTGACCCAATATTTCTTGTTTCCCCCCGTCAAGATCGCAGAAAGCGGCATCAGCAAATGCCTCGCCACAGAGTTGTTTTTTGTCAAGCCGGGAAGATGCTCGGATCAACGTTCGCTCAGACCTAAGCCATCTCGGCCTAGAGCCAAGTTGGGCTGGTTCCCCGCGGACCAGCCCGAGCCCACTTCTTACGCTGTGGCTTTGTGGCATTTTTGTAGCAAATACCGCCGATTGGGCCGGTTTTGCCGGTTAGACCGTCTTGGAAGGACCTTACCGTCTATAACTTACATTTGGATCGGCACCTTCACACGGTGGAAGTCGTAGGTTCGAATCCTGCTGTGCCCACCATCTCCAACCCCTGAGTCAGTGCGAAGGCGCTCCTTCCGAGGGGGAATTGGCATTGAGCGGGCCTCCGAGCTACGGCCAGAGTGCACATAGGAATCAGCAGTGGATCATGAGGTTCTGGAGCAGTGCCTCCGATGGCTCCCACTCGCCAATGGCAGGATAGAGGAGCATGGCTTTTCGGGCGAGCAGATCGGAGTTCTCGACGGCGGCCTGGATGGCGGTTCGCTCATAGGCTTTCACGGCGAGCACCAGACCGCGCACGGCTTCCGGAAGGGGACCGCACGGCTCCGGCACGATGCTGTCTTCGGTGATGCTCGACGACACCTCGACGATATCCGCCGCGTCGATCTCGGGGATCGCGCCGGCATTGGTCGTGTTGACCACGATGCGGCCGGGCTTCACGCCCGTGAGCGCGTTCATGACGTCGAGCGCGATCCGGTGGTATCCCGTTGCGGCCCGGAAGGGATCTTCGTCAACCGGGGAGTCGGCGGCCAGGGCCGATCCTCCGCTGCCCTCGAGCTTCATGTACGAGCCGGAGCGCGTGTTGAGGTAGTCGACGTAGGTGCGGATAGCGGCGGGCCCGTCTCCGCCCGCGAGCTGCGCCTGGAGCTGCCCGATCAGCTTGACGTTGAGCTGCTCCACTTCCGCGCCGCGCGTCGATCCCTGGCGGCGCTGGTTCTCGAGGGCGCGCCGGCGCGAGTAGAAGAAGAACAGGTACTCGGTCGGGATCAGGCGCAAAGCGCGGATCAGGGCGTGGTCAAACAGTGGGACCGAGTAGAGCTGCGAGAGGAAGGCGTCGTCGTCGAGCAGATCCGCCGTGATGTCCTCGCCGCGAAGCGCGATCCGCTGGATCCAACCCAGGTGATTGAGACCGATGTAGTCGCAGCGGACCTCGGCGGCGGTCGCGCCCAGCGCCGTGTGAATGCGATGCAGCATCTCGGTCGGTGTGTCGCAGATGCCGACGACCTTCGCCCCGGTATGGTGGCGGATTGCCTGCGTAATCAGGCCTGCGGGGTTGGTGAAGTTGATCAGCCACGCACGCGGGGCGAGCCGCTCGACAAGGCGTGCCTGATCGATCGCAACGCTGATCGTACGGAGCGCCATCGCCACGCCCCCGGGCCCGGTAGTCTCCTGGCCGGGGTATCCGTGGTCGATCGAGACCCGCTCGTCGTGCGCGCGTGACTGGATGCCGCCCACTCGGATACTGTTCATCACGAAGTCGGCTCCATCGACCGCGTCTTCGATCGATTTGGCCTGCCTGACGCGCAGTGTGCCGCTCTCCCCGGCGACGATCGCCCGTCCGAGCTCGGTCATGATGCGAACTCGTTCGGGGTCGGGATCGAAGAGCACCAACTCCTCCACGCCCGCGGCGGCCGCCGCCTCATTGATGCCAAAGACGACGAGCGGCGTCCGAACCCCGCCGCCACCGATAAACGCTACCTTACGACGTGTAGGTCTGTTCATAGAGCCTTTCGATCTGATCCCTGCTGGGAAGTCCGTTGAGGGCGCCTGCGACGCGCGTGGAGAGTGCGCCGCAGAGACATGCGCGGCGAAGGCAGACTTCCGGACCCGCGCCATCGAGCATGGCATCGAGGAAGCCGGCATCGAAGGCATCGCCCGCGCCGGTCGTGTCGACGACGGTGACGTCCGGGGATGGGACGGAGTATCGCCACCCACCGCTGGACATCGCGGCGCCGCGCGCTCCAAGCTTCAGCACACCGTTCGGCAGATGGTTGTGCTGCGCGTAGGCCAGGTACCCGCTGGCGTCACCGCCGCACAGGATGGAGGCTTCGCGCTCGTTAGGGAAGAAGTAGTCAGTCGCGCGGCAGGTCAGGAGGCTCTCGGGATCACGCAGCCAATCGGGCTGGAAGCCAACGTCGAGCGAGGTCGTGCAGCCCACGGAACGCAGCGCCGGAAGAAGTCGCATGGCGGTCTGTGGGTCGAGCGGCATGGCGAAGTGGACGTGCCGCGATCGCTGCATCTGCTCGAGGATCTCTCCCTCACACAGCAGAGCGGGAAGGCCGCCGTTGGCGCCGACGTAGGTAAAGAACGATCGGTCCTCGGTCGTCGACACGCTGACGGTGACGCCGGTGCGTCCGCCCGCATGGGCCACAACGCCGCTCTCCACGCCGAACTCATCGAGCCGTGATTGCAGCCAGGACGCGTCCGCGGCGCCGATGACGCCGAGCAGGCGGACCGAGCGGCCGAGCCGGGCCAGACCGCAGGCGGTGTTCGCCGCTCCACCACCGATCTCCTGGAGATACTGGTCGGTGAACACCTCTTCCCCCGGCTGTGGCCAGGTGCGGAAGCCGCTAAAGACATGGTCGATGTAGATCTCCCCTACCACCGTGACGTCAATGGGTCTCATGCGTTTGGAAGGGCCACTCCTTTCGAGGTCTTGCCTGCAGGAGGTAAAAGCCCGCTCCCGCCGCGGCCATCGCAACTCCGATGGCAATGTGGAGCGGACGTCCGCTGACCACGATGTAGATCCAGCCCAGAAGCGCGACCGCGGCGGGAACGGGATACAGCGGCATGCGGTAGACCCTCTCGGCACCCTCCGTGCCGTCGCCGCGATCTGCCCTGCGGCGGAGAAGAATGACCGCGACACACTGTGCAGCGAACTGGAACATGGTCTGGACGACGATGAGGACTGAGATAAGATCGGCGAGCGAGAACAGGCAGGCGACCGCGGCCAGCCCACCCATGACGAGCAGCGACGTGGTCGGAAAATTGCCGCCCGGATGGAGGCGCGCGAAGACGCGAGGGAAGCGGCCATCGACGGCGGCGGTGTAGGGCACTCGCGAGAACCCCAGAAGGATGGCGTACACGGATCCGAATGACGCGATCAGGATCAATACCGAGACCAGAACGCCGCCGCCATGTCCGTAGAGCATCTGCATGTAGTCGGCGACCACGGCGCGCGAGTGCTGCGCCTGCCGCCAGGGGACGGTTCCCAGGATCGAGAGATTCATGGCGAGGTAGAGCGCGGCGACGAGGAGGATGGAGAACAGGACGGCGCGCGGGATGGTTCGGCGCGGCGACTGGATCTCCTCCCCGATCAGGCAGACGTTGTTGTAGCCGCCGTAGTCGTACACGCCGATCAGCGTCGCCGCTCCGAGGCCTGCCCAGAACGGTCGCGACATCTGGAAGGCATGCGGCGGCAGATCGAAGGCGATCGCGGGATGGAAGTGGAGGGCGCCGCTCACGATGATCCAAACACAGGTCCCTAGAACCGCGACCGTCACCACCAGGGAGAGCGCGGCGATCGATCGAATGGAACGGTAGAGAAGAACGGTCGTCAGAAGGCAGACGCCCATGGCGATGAGAACGAGATGGCTGTGCTTCAGGCCCGGCGCCAGGAAGCTGGCGTACTCGCTGAACCCGACGGCTCCGCCCGCGATCGAGATCGGTCCAATCAGCAGCGATTGCCAGAGATAGACGAAGCTGAACAGGCGTCCCCAGCTCTGAGCGCCGAAGCCTTGCAGAAGGTAGTGGTAGGGTCCACCCGAGCGCGGGAACTGCGATCCAAGCTCGGCCCAGACCATGCCGTCGCAGACGCAGAGAAGCGCTCCCAGAATCCATCCGGCGATGGCCTGCGGGCCTCCCATCGCCGCCAGCGCCAGGGGGATCGTGAGGAACGGGCCAACGCCGACCATGTTGAGGATGTTCGCGGACAGCGCGCCCCAGATGCCCATGCCGCGTTCGAGCTGGCCGCCGCCAATCTGCGCCTCGGCGTCGCCGGTAGGGGTACGTCCTCTCAATGGCCGGCCTGGAACTCCGGGTTCTTCGGAAGACTGATCATGTTGGCGAAGAGGCGGTACGCTCCGGGCACGCCCAGCGGCAGCTCCCGGTAGAACGCATACGCGTTGTAGATGTAAGCGCCCTTTCCGTAGCGCGCATACACCAGGCCGCCCTTCTGCTCGGGCTGGCCCTCGTCGTGGGTCTCGAGCAGCGGTGTGTACTTCGGGTCCCAGCTTACGAGGAACTTCGATCCGCGCTCTTCGATCCAACCGTCGAAATCCTTCGCCGTAATTCGGTTCGGCCACGTGAACAGCGGATTCTCCGGTTGCAGGATGTGCACCGCGGAGTGCTCGTCCGTGACCTCCTCGGGATCGCCCGTCATCGAGTATGGGAAGGGCCCAAAGTTGTGATCGAACTCCGGCGTGTTGTACTGCACCATCACCACGCCACCGTTCTTCACGTAGTCGAGCAGGCGCGCATTGTTGGCTACGAGATCGGGCCTGACAGCATAGGCACGTACGCCGACCAGGATCGTATCGTAGCGGCCGAGGTCCCCATTCGAGAGCTCCTGCGCCGACAGGAAGGAAACATGAACGCCGAGCGCAGCCAGCGATGCCGGAACGTCGTCGCCGCTGCCCTCGATATAGGCGATCCTCTGCCCAGGGGCGACCTTGACGTCTGACCCACTTGTCCGGTAGGTCGCCTTGCTATAAAGGAAGTACGGCCGCAGACCGGTGTAGCCGGTCACAATGTACCCGTCGGTATACGGCTTTCCGCCAAGCTCGGCGACTGCCGTGATCTCGTACGATCTCCCCAGCTCGGCCTTTGGCGACACCGTGAAGGCCACCGTCTGCTCTTCGCCGATCTGACTGAAGGAGACAGGAAGCGAGGCTGGCTCTGCTCGCCAACCCTCCGGCAGCTTGAGGCGAACGGTCTCTGCCGTCTTGCCCTCAGCGTTGTTATGCAGCCGCACGCTGACCGGGAAGGACGCGAGGTCCATTGGAAGGACGCCTGCGCTGGGGCTCAGGGCGATCGAAACGGGCGGGCCGACGGGCATGGGAAATCGGAGAATACCTGGACCCTCCACCTGGCTGACGACCTGCACCACCTGCGATGTCGTCAGTGTTGCACCCTTGTACTCGAACTCCACGCGGGCCTCAAGCGGGTAGGGCGCGAGCGGTTGGCCGACTCGCGCCGGATCGGTTACGTTGTAGCGCGATTCCCCCAGGTTGGCGCGTGTGAAGTAGGGCTGCGTGTACGGCTCGTCCGCGGGAATGGTTGCGGCGAAGTGTGCATCGCTGGCCTTTCCTGGCGCAAGCGTCGTCGCCGCGGCAGCTCCCTCAGTCGCCGCGGCAGCTCCCTCAGTCGCCGCGGCAGCTCCCTCAGTCGCCGCGGCAGCTCCCTCAGTCGCCGATCTCCAGTCCTTTCCGGACGCGGGGACGAGCACCACGCTGCGGATCGCGACCGGCTGCGTTCCTCCGTCGAAGACATGGACGTTGACGTGGATGCCGCTTCCGGGCGTCCCCATCTGAAAGGTAGTCTGGGTTCTGCGAAACTCGGGCGGCAGGCCGTCCGCGCGGGGTGCGGGAACGATGTCGGCGCCCACGGAAAGGCCAAGGGCGGAGACCAGAGCGTCGTTGAACTGGCGCTGCTTCACCCGGAGTTCGTAGAGGACGTTGTGCTTCGCCGGCGAAGGGAGGTCGCTCTTCTCCACCTGTGCCACGAGGTCGACCGTCTGGCGCATTCCGGCGGCCAGCGTCGGTGCGATCGCTGCGGTATCCTGCGCGGCGAAGGCGCCCGTCGCACTCTCGACCGAGCCGTTGATTGCGGCGAGACCGCTGACGAGGAAGCTGGGCGGAGCTGCTCCGGCGAGGCTCGCAATGCCCGCAAGCGAGGTGTCGACACCGTCGAAGAAGCTGTCCTCCGTATCCCGGGCACTGATATGCGATCCGAAGCGGTGGTACGCGCTCGCCTGCGGTCCGGGAAAAGGGATCTCGCCGCCGCCATTCTGCGATTTCTGGTTACCCAGACCTTCGCGAGCGATCTGCAGGTAGGTCAGACCGACCAGGTCGTCAAAGGTTCCAACCGGAACCGAAAGTGTGGTGGCTACAGCACCCGGCTCCCACTTTTCCGTGACGTGGTTGGTGACGCCGAGCGGCCCCCAGCGGTGGTTGGCGTAGTCGTAGGCGCCTTTGCCGGAGGTCCGGAAGAAGGGTACGCGCGCATACACCTTGACCGGCTCCCACGGCTCGAGACCGGCCGCGATCTGCTCTGGAAACATCTTCGGATCGCCGGCCGCCTTGAAGACCTCCTGCGCCATCAGGCCTGCCGTGGCGTGGTGCCCGTGGCCGTCGGTCGGTCCGCCCACGAACACGGAGCAGACGATCAGAGGCCGGCTTAGGCGCACGATCCGGACCGCCTCGGCGAGCTCGCGATCGTGGCCCCACTGATCCAGAGCCTCCTTGAGCGACTTCGAAAAGCCATAGTCGGTGGCAGTCGTGAAGAACTGCCGGTCGAGCCCGTAGAAGCGACCCGCCTGCAGCAGCTCCTCCGTCCTCACCAGGCCGAGCGCGTCCCACAGATCGCCCGACATCACGTTCGCTCCGCCCTCGCCGCGATTCAGCTGCAGGAGGTTGGTGCGGACGCCGAGACCGCGGCCCTCATAGGCCAGGGTAGCTCCATCCTCGTCGTCCGGGTGCGCAACGATCATCAGCAGGCTGGCGCGCGTATGCAGCTTCTTCAGCATCTGCAAGGTTCCCGCCGCGCCCCGGTCCGGTGCGATCGGACGAGCGTCGGTGACCTGCCGCTGCTGCGTGGGCGCGGTCTGGGCTGCGGCCACGGCGCCGGAAAGCAGCGTTGCCACAAGCGCCGCATGCATCCGGCCGCGATGTGCCCGTCTCGTCATCCTGTCAGTCCTTCCTCGAACGCTGGTTTGCGGGAGCCACCGCGGCATGTACGTGTAAGGCGTGCGGATCGCCCTAGAAGTAGAACTTTCCCGCCATCTGGATCTGCCGGGCATCGCCTACGACGGAAATGATCTGGCCGAACGTTGCAGGATTTGCGACGGAAGCGGATGGGTTGCCGAAGTTCGCGTGATTGAAGGCGTTGAAGGCCTCGAAGCGCAGCTCGATCTGGCGTACGTCCCCGATGCGAAACTGCTTGAAGACGCTGAGGTCGACGTTCTTCCGTCCCGGCCCGTAGTACATGCGCGGACGGCACGTCCCAAAGGTTCCAGCGGAGGGCTGCGAGAAGGCGTTGATGTTGAGGTAGCGCAGGGGACTGGACGAGCTGGTCACCTGGCTGCGGTCGCTGGTCGCGCCAAGGAAGGGATTGCCGATGCAGTTCGCATAGGAGGCATGGTTGCCACCCGTCTGGCTGTTGTCGGCCGCGTTCACGTTGAAGGGGTTGCCGGTCTGCAGCGTGACGATCGTGTTCAGCTGCCATCCACCGACCAGCTTCGAGGTCAGGGAGTCGCTGTTGAGCACGAGACCGCCCTTCCCGATGGGCAGCTTCCATGCGGCCGCGGCAACAAAGCGGTGACGCTGATCGAACGGTGAATTCGAGCGCTCGTGGGAGTAGTCGTACGCATTCTGCGGCGTGGACCCCGCCGTGAGGTTGTCGGCGAAGTCCGTCATCGCGTGCGACCAGGTGTAGCTGACCTGGAACGAGAGGCCGTTCGTCATGGTGCGGCGTCCGCTCAGCTCCAGCGCGTTGTAGCTGGTGTTGCCGTCGTTGGTCGCCAGCTCGAGGAAGCTGTGAGTTCCTGCTCCCGCAATGGTGGAGGTCACGGTGTTCAGGTTGGCGTACGGGAACTGCACGGTCGCTCGCGTCGGCGTGGAGTATCCGGTCACGACGCCCTGGTTCGCGTTGCGCAGACGGTTCATCTTTCGGCCCCAGTTCCCAACCCATGTCGTCTCAAACACCGTGGATGGCGTGGCCTGGATCTGCGTTCCGAAGCTCGCCTGCTCCACGTAGCTGGTGCGCTGGTTCGGGTCCTGCCAGTTGTTCTTCTGCAGGTAGAGCGGCACCGAAGCGGCAGCGTACGTCGCCCCCGGGAAACCGTCTTTCAGCTGAAAGACCGGCGTCACGCTGCCAGCCGTCTGGCTCGTCAGCACGGCTCGCAGGAAAGGCTGGTTGAGCGCCAGCGTCGACTCCGATCCGATGCGATTGATGAACTGGTAAAAGACGCCAAAGCCGCCGCGAAAGACGATGTTCGGCGCCGCCTGTAAGGAAAATCCAAGCCGCGGCGCGATGTTGTTGCGGTCCGGATGGATCAGCGCGCGCGAGTTCCAGTCGCCGCTGCCGGAGGCCGCTGGAACCAGCGTTCCACCGTTCGCGGGGGAGAAGTTTGCGACCGAGTTGGTGCGATTCAGGACCGGCGCAAAGAGCTCATACCGAGCCCCGTACGTGACCGTCAGCGGCCTCAGCACGCGCCACGTGTCCTGCGCAAAAACAGAGTGGCCGGGCTGGAAGTTGTGCACCGAGAGCGGCGTGTTGTAGATGGTCGAAGCCACATCGCCGAGCAGAAAGTCGGCGAATCCGAAGCCGGATTTGTTGGTGTAGATACCAGTTGATTGAATAAACCCCTGCGGCGCCTGCAGGTCAAGGAAGTTGTTCGACGAACGGTGGTACTCGTACCCACCCATCAGGCTGTGGTTCCCCAGCAGCTTGTTGAAGGTATCGACGAACTGGTACACCGTCGCGACCTGGTACTGCGGTCGAAAGCGATCGGTTCCGAGATTGACGAAGCCCGAGATGTAAATCGGCGGAATGCCAGCCGTGTAAGGCGAGGCCGGGATCCCGGTGAGGCCGTAGTCGGTCGCGTTCGACGTGCCCAGAGGCAGACCAATTGCGCCACTGACGGCGTTGTCGCGCGAGAAGCCTAGACGCGCCTGGTTCACGGAGGTCGAAGAGAAGATGTGCGTCTCACCCAGCGCGACACCCTGGTTCTTGATGCGGTAGTCGGTCGCGAAGCCACCGTTGCCGGCGATCAGATTGGACGTCCACGGCGGGTCCTGCCGATGCTGCTTGAGGAAGCTGTAGCGGCCGAAGATCGCGTCCTTCCCATTAAGGGTGTGGTCGATGCGGCCGTCCGTCGAATTCACCTCCTGCGGCAGCTGGTACACGAAGTTGTAGTTCGGGCTGCCGGTCCATACCGGAACGGAGGGATCGTTCGGATCGGGAAACAGCGCGGCCAGTTTCAGCGCCACGGGATCGAGGCAGCTCGCGGCAATTTGCCTGGTCGCCGTGCTCAGGCAGGCAGCCTGCCCGTTGGCCAGGCTACGCAGCGGGTAAACGGTTGGGTTGAGCTCGCTGAAGTCGCCCAGCTTCATCCTGGCCGAGGGCACGACCGATGACTTCGTCACGCGCTGCGAGCTGCGCAGGCCCTGGTAGTCCGCGAAGAAGAAGGTGCGATCGTGCAGGATCGGACCCCCGATGGTGCCGCCGAACTGGTTCTGGCTGAAGCTGCCCTTCGCGATGTTCTTCTGCCGGTTCAGGTACGTGTTGGAGTCGAAGACGCTGTTGCGCGCGTACTCCCACGCGTTACCGTGAAAGCTGTTGGTGCCGCTCTTGATCGAGGCGTTGATGACCGCTCCGGCGGAGGTGCCGAACTCGGTCGAGTAGGTCCTCGTCTGTACGCGGAACTCCTGGATCGCATCCGGCGGGGGCTGCACATTCTGCACCGAGCCTTCCTGCAGGTTGGTCGATCCGGAGTTGTTATCGACGCCATCGAGAGCGAAGTAGTTCTGCGTCTCCGAGTTGCCGTTCGAGCTGAAGCGATCGGGCGCCGCGTTCGCAACGGCGGGGTTCTTGAAGACGCCCGGTGAGAGCAGCGCCAGGTCGGCGTAGCGTCTCGCGTTGAGCGGAAGATCATTGATCTGCGTCGATCCAATGGTGGTGCCGACGTCGGCGGATTGGGTCTGCAGCGCGGCCGCGGTATCCCGCACCTCCACCTGCTGCGACACCGCTCCTAGCTGCAAGGTGAAGTCCACCTCCGCTCGGCTTTTCACGTGAATCTCGACCTCAGGATTCTTGGCCGTGCCGAAGCCCGAGGCGCTGGCCTCGATCGAGTACGTCCCGGGATTCAACGCCAGCACCTGGTACGTTCCGTCGGCGTTGGTCGTCACCGTGGTCGCGATGCCGGTGGCAACGTTTCTGACGGTAACCGTAGCGCCCGGAAGCACCGATCCGCTCGCATCCCGCAGCGTCCCGGTTACGACCCCCTTGTCGAGCTGTGCCTGGCCCGCTATCGAGGCGAACAGGATTACGGCCAGCGAGAGGCTACGGAAAATCGTTCTTGAACTAGTTACAAATGTCTTGTCCAGCCTGGGTTGACTCATGCGCCGACTCCTTCGCGGGTTGGGAGACGATTGGATAGCCGGCGCCAGCAATCTATTCAGGCCCGGATTTCAATTGCTGCTGACCCGTTGTTCACGAATCGTTAGCGGTAACGTAAAGGGGTATGAGTGACAGCTTGCCGTCACGGGGCGGAGTTGTCAACAGAAACCTGAGTGGTGACGCAGCAAATTCGAGCACACGTTGTATCTCTCGTCGCAGCAACAGGGCTCACCCCCACCCAGGCTCCTTCCACCCGGGCCAGACGTATCTTCAGCGAAGACCGGTGAAGCAACGCGCGCGCTGGCAGACCGCAGAGATCCTAAGCCGCCGCCGCAACCCTCCGTACTAGGTCCCTCTGCTCCAGCTTCGACTCCGCGCCGATCGTAAACGCGTCCAGCACCCCCGAGGCTAGGGCGTACCGGATCGCCTCCTGCGGCTTGTCGCGAAGGTCGCCCTGCCCCAGGATCTTCATCCCGACGATCCCCTTGCCCTGCGCCCGCATCTGCTTGATCACACCAATCACCGTCTCCGGGTCCGCGTCCATGTGCGACCCGATCGGGTTCAGACGCACCAGATCCACCTCCACCCAGGGCGAAGCCGCCGCCGCCTTCAACGCCTCCAGGCTGTGGCACGAGACGCCGTGCGCCCGGATCACGCCCTTCTCCTTCGCCTCCGACAACACATCCATCGCACCCCGGTAGCGCGTCGTCCAGTCCGCCTCCGTCACGCAGTGGATCAGCACCACGTCCAGGTAGTCCACGCCCAGCTCCCTCCGGAACCGGTCGATGTCCGCCTTGACGCCCGCCGGGTTACGCGTATCGGTCTTCGTCAGCACCGTCACCTTGTCCCGCGGAACGCTCTTCAACGCCTCCTTTACATACGGATGGGTCCCGTACGAGTCCGCCGCATCGAAGAACCGCAGCCCACTCTCGTTGTACCCGTCGGCCAGCAGCTTGACGAAAGGGTTCGTGCCCAGCCGCGTCTGGTTCGACTCCCGTCCGCCGCCCATCGTCCCCGTCCCCATCGCCAGCCGGCTCGTCCGTATGCCGGTCTTTCCCAGCACCACCTCGTCGTGTGCATTGAACCTCTGCGGAAGCGCCGCCTGATCCCCCGCCAGCATCGCCGCGCGACCCACCCGCTGCCCCGCCCACGCCGCCCCAATCGTGCCCGCCGTCCGTCGAAGAAACTCTCTCCTCAGCATCGTCGCTCTCCCTTCACATGCCCTTATCCCTCCACAATACGCCTGCCCCCACCCCCCCAGGCAACCCCCATCCACCCCACCAACCTCGCCGCTAAACGCGGACAGAAGTCGCCGAACCCGCCGTCATCTCGACCACCACCCCGCCCTCCTCTCGACCGGAGGCCGCGGGCCGCACTGGAGACACCCTTGTATTCCGGTTGGCTCTCACCGCCCACTAATCACCGCACCCAAACCCAACCACGAAAACCGCTCCTGCTAGACTCCCGCATACCGAAAACATCCCTCGAACGGGAGCCTCCCATGGTCGACAGCAACCGGTCCTTCTGTTTGCGTCTCGCGGAGATCACGCATCCGCTGCTCGGCCGGGCCATGGCCGCAACCGCCGCATCCGCCCCACGACCGCAGGCGCGAGTCAGCGTCCCCGAGCCCGCGCCACCCCACACCGCGCCCCCTACCCTCATGCAGGAGCTCTCCGAGCTCTTCGGCGACAAGGCCCAGCCCCCAGCCTCCTGCCTCGCTGACCCCGTCCGCCTCGCCGCCGCTCTCGAGTCCCGCCCCGACGTGCAGTCGCGCCTCGCCGTCATCACCCAGTACACCCCCAGTAAATGGCTCCTCGAGCGAGAGCTTGAAGCCTCCGGATACTGGCATCCCACGCCCGATCCCGTCACCGGCGAACGCCCCGACGCCTACGAGGTCGCCCGCCAGCGCTCCGCCACCGGCCTCAGCCTCTCGGGCGGCGGCATCCGCTCCGCCACCTTCAACCTCGGCATCCTCCAGGGCCTCGCGCGCCATAGCCGCATCAGCAGGTTCGACTACCTCTCCAGCGTCTCCGGCGGCGGCTATATCCACCAGTTCCTCGCCAACTGGGTCTACAAGGCCGGCTCCTGCTCCACCGTCGAGTCCCTCCTCGACCCCATCCCCAATGCCTCCGGAGACCCCGACCGCGCCACCGTCCAGCCCGAACCCCTGCGCTGGCTCCGCCGCTACTCCAACTACCTCGCCCCCCGCAAAGGCGCCTTCTCGCTCGATAGCTGGACCATCGTCGCCGTCTGGGTCCGCAACACCGCCCTCAACCTCATCGTCCTTCTCGCCGGCCTCTTCTTCCTCCTGCTCCTCCCGCACTTCGGCACCATGCTCTACGCTCCCCTCCGCCGGCACGTGCTTCTCGGCTACATCCTCTCCGCCGTCCTGTTCGTCGTCTACATCGTCATCGCCATCAACCTCTATCGCTGGCTGGTCGATATCCACCTCCCCGGACCGCCTCCGGGTCGCGTCAAGCTCACCGCCATCGCCCTCTTCCTTGCCTCCAGCTTCATCACACCCGCGATCTACCGCTCCTCGCTCCCCGGCGGCAACAGCACCAATCCCCAGGCCAGCGAGGTCTTCAAGCCCGTCACCAACTCCGAAGAGCTCCACTACCAGACCACCTACACCCACACCGCCTCCGGCTCCAACCGCAACGACGAGCAGCTGCACGTCTCCGTCGACTCCCGCGAGCCCCAGCCCCAGTCCCGCCTCCGCACCCATTGGGAGGAGCGCCCTCGTCCCCTCATCCTCTACGCCCTCTATGACTACGCCCTCTACGACCGCAGATCCCACATCTTCCTCCTGGTCTTCCTCTGCCTCTCCGCCGGCTTCCTCACCGCCGTCACCTGGGCCAGCCGCATCCCCCGCGTCCTCATCCCCGTCTTCTCCCTCTTCGGCCTCGTCGTCTCCTACGTTCTGGTCGAAGGCATACGCCTGCTCTTCTTCGTCGCCGCGTTTGCCGTCCCTCCAGGCCTCATCCCTGCGCTCGGCGTCGTCATCATCCCGCTCCTCACCTTTGGCGTTCCCTTCCTCACCGTCGAGACCGGCCTCGGCCTCATCGGCCGCTCCTCAGACTCCGCGCAGCGGGAGTGGCTCGCCCGCGCCCGAGCCTTCTCCTTCCTCTTCGGCGGAGCCTGGCTCCTTCTCAGCGCCTTCTCCCTCCTCGGTCCAACCCTCTTCGATCACATCGCCGGATACACCCGCACCAGCTACACCCTGTGGATCGGCTGGCTCGCCACCAGCATCGGCGGCGCGCTCACCGCAAAGAGCAGCCACACCTCCCGCGGATCCGCCACCTCCTCCGAGTCCACCGACTCGCCCAGCCTCACCTCCCGGCTCTCCGAACTCCTCGCCCGCATCGCCCCTCCTATCTTCATCGCCGGCCTGCTCGTCCTGATCTCCAAGTTCACCGCCTGGACCCTCGTCGTCTCCGATCCCACCGACGGCGGCTCCCAGCACCTCCGCTTCGCCATCCTCGCCCTCACCAGCCTCGCCGTCGCCGCCCTCTTCGGATGGCGCGTCGATATCAACGACTTCTCCATGCACACCTTCTACCGTGACCGCCTGGCCCGCTGCTACGCCGGCGCCTCCACCACCAACCGCATCCCCAACCGCTTCACCGGCTTCACCCGCGACGACCGCGACCTCCGCATGCACCAGCTGCTGCCCGCCGGATACACCATCTTCAACGAGCACTTCGACCGCGCCCTCGATAACGCCGGCCAGCCCCTCCCCGTCGGCGACTACCACGGCCCCTTCCCCATCATCTGCACCTCCATCAACCTCACCCTCGGCGAAGACCTCGCCTACCAGGAGCGCAAGGCCGCCTCCTTCGCCTTCACCCCCCTCTTCTCCGGCTTTAACGTCGGCTGGACCTCCGCCAAAGACTCCCGCAACCAGTTCAACGGCTTCGTCCCCACCCGCGACTACGTCTACACCCGCGAGGGCGGCCTCATGCTCGCCACCGCCGTCGCCATCTCGGGAGCCGCTGCCAGCCCCAGCATGGGCTACCACTCCAACCCCGCCATCGCCTTCCTCCTCACCGTCTTCAACGTCCGCCTCGGTTGGTGGCTGCGCAACCCCCGCCGCCGCCAATCCGCCGTCGCCGCATCCCCCGCGCAGGATCCCCCCGCCAAGCCCCCCACAGCACCCCGCCCCCTCCCCTCCTCGCCACGCTTCGGCGTGCTCAAACTCGCCACCGAGCTCCTCGGCCACTCCGATGACGTCACCTCCTACGTCTACCTCACCGACGGCGGCCACTTCGACAACATGGGCCTCTACGAGCTCCTCCGGCGCCGCTGCCGGGACATCATCGTCTGCGACGGTGAGGCCGACAGCCACCTCCACTTCGAAGGCATCGGCATGGCCATCCGCAAGGCCCGCCTGGACTTCGGCATCGAAGTCACCCTGGAACACATTGACCCCGTCCGCACGGATCCTGACCGCACCGCTCCCACCCCTCTCGCCCCCGTCGCCCACACCGCCATGCCAAAGGCGGGTGCCCCATCCATCGCGCCCTCCGCGATGGGTGGGACATCGCGCGAAAGTGCGACCGCCCCCGCCCAATCCCAACCCAACCCCCACCCTGAATCTCATCCCCACCCTGAGTCCCAGACCCAACCCCAAACCGAAAACCAATCCGCCGCCCCCACCCCCCCCACCCCCCAGGACGAGCCGCAACACCCCGCCGAACTCCCCTACGTCCTCAGCGCCCACATCTCCTCCACCGACCCCAGCGGCGTCACCGGATCCCTCACCCCCCGCTCCGCCCCAACCGTCGAAGGCCTCTCCTCCTTCGCCGAGTTCCCCGGCAACTCCATCCACTGCGTGCACGGAACCATCCGCTACCCCGAAGACTCAAGCCCCGACCAGTTCGGCCGCATCCTCTACATCAAAGCCTCCCTCACCGGCGACGAACCACCCGACCTCCTCAACTACCGCCGCCAGCACGAAAACTTCCCCCACGACACCACCCTCAACCAGTTCTTCACCGAGTCCCAGTTCGAAAGCTACCGCCGCCTCGGCGAACACATCATCCTCACCGACAAGACCGCCATCTCCTGGATGCAGCGCCACCTCGACCCCCAGCCAAACCGCCCCAACGCCGTCACCCCGCCCATGCCCGTGACCCGGCCCTGACACCCAATTCCACCCACCCCGCCCGGCCCCGATTTCCACCACGTCCACCGCCGTGCACAGCCCTGGCGGTTGCAGCCCTGACTCCGGGGAGCCTACCCTCGAAAACGGCCCTCTGCCGCACCGGCCCAGGCACCCGGGGGAAGCCATCGCCAGCGCTTATCCACAGCCATTCCGCCGATTTTCCATGAGGGGAAGCGGCAAAGGCCCATAAACACCAGCATCCACCCAGGCCACACTACATCTTGGGCTTTATACTTGACACACGCTACAGGCGGCGGTACCGTCGCTCCTGCAACACAGGATCTAAACCCGGCAGCTGGCTAAACTCACCCGCCAGCCACCTGGAAACACAGCACGACGCCCCATAAGCCCGCCGGCCGACATACGTACCTCGGTCCACCACGCAGACTCCCAAGTTCAAGATCCGCAGACGGACAGAAACCCACAGAACCTAGCCCCGCAGAATCTAGACCGACAGAACCTTAGACCCATACCCCGCGCCCCTCCCCAAACCAGCGCCGGGCAGCACCCACATCGAAGCAACTCCGAAGGAGCACCACCGACATGTCGACCACCCACAATCCCGCCCAAACCTCCGCTACGCCCGGCCACACCGCTCCTTCGCACACCTCGCCAGGCAACCGCCGCTCCGCCCCCGGCCTGGCCTTCACCCGGCTCTTCTCCCGCGATGGCGTCAGCCCCTTCGACGAGATCACATGGGAGCGCCGCGACGCCGTCATCCAGGACTTCAAGGGACGAATCATCTTCGAGCAAAAGGCCGTCGAGGTCCCCTCCGACTGGTCCGTCACCGCCACCAACATCGTCGCCAGCAAGTACCTCCACGGCCTCAACGGCACCGACCAACGCGAAGACGGCGTCCGCGCCCTCATCTCCCGCGTCGCCGAATCCATCCGCGACTGGGGCATCCGCGACGGCTTTTTCGCCACCCCCGCCGACGCCGAAATCTTCTTCTCCGAGCTCTGCCACCTGCTCCTCAACCAGAAGGTCGCCTTCAACTCGCCCGTCTGGTTCAACGTCGGCTGCGACCGCCTCGAGCCAAACTCCGACGCCCGCAACTGGCACTGGAACAAGACCTCCGGAGAGGTCGAGTACACCGTCACCGGATACACCAAGCCCCAGTGCTCCGCCTGCTTCATCAACTCCGTCCAGGATTCGCTCGACTCCATCCTTACCCTCGCCAAGACCGAGGGCATGCTCTTCAAGTGGGGCTCCGGCGCAGGCTCCAACCTGTCCGCGATCCGAGGCTCCATGGAGACCTTGAGCGGCGGCGGCACCGCCTCCGGCCCCCTCTCCTTCATGCGCGGCTTCGACGCCTTCGCCGGCGTCATCAAGTCCGGCGGCAAGACCCGCCGCGCCGCCAAGATGGTCATCCTCAACGTCGACCACCCCGACATCGAAGACTTCATCCAGTGCAAGGTCGTCGAAGAAAAGAAGGCCTGGACCCTTGTGCAGGCCGGCTACGACGGCTCCGGCCCCGACTCCGAGGCCTTCACCAGCATCTTCTTCCAGAACGCCAATAACTCCGTCCGCGTCAACGACGAGTTCATGCACGCCGTCGAGCAGGACCTCACCTTCACCACCCGCGCCGTCAAAACCCGAACCCCCATCCGGGACTACCGCGCTCGCGACCTCATGCACTCCATCGCCGAAGCCACCTGGCAGTGCGGCGACCCCGGCATGCAGTACGACACCACCATCAACCGCTGGCACACCAGCAAAAACACCGACCGCATCAACGCCTCCAACCCCTGTTCGGAGTACATGTTCCTCGACGACTCCGCCTGCAACCTCGCCTCCTTCAATCTCCTGAAGTTCGTCACCCCCGCCGGCAAATTCGATATCCCCGCCTACCGCCACGCCATCGGCATCGTCACCACCGCGATGGAGATCATCGTCGACTCCGCCGGCTACCCCACCGAGAGGATCGCCCGGAACTCCCACGACTACCGCCCGCTTGGCCTCGGCTACGCCAATCTCGGCGCCCTCCTGATGTCCTTCGGCCTCCCCTACGACTCCGACGCCGGCCGCGACTTCGCCGGAGCCCTCACCGCCATCCTCTGCGGCGACAGCTACTGGCAGTCCTCCCGCATCGCCGAAACCTGCCCCGCGCTCGGCGCTGCCACCCCCCTCACCCAGCAGGCGCAAGCCTCGGGAGGCGCGTGCCCCGGCTTCTACGTCAACCGCGAGCCCTTCCTCGACGTCATCCGCATGCACCGCGCCGAGGTCAACAAGATCGGCAACGCCACCCGCAACTCATCCGAGCCCTTCTCCGTCCCCCAGATGCAGGAGCTCACCGCCGCCTCGAAGCACGCCTGGGATGGAGCCCTCGCCCACGGCGAACGCCACGGCTACCGCAACTCCCAGGTCACCGTCCTCGCCCCCACCGGAACCATCGGCTTCATGATGGACTGCGACACCACCGGCGTCGAGCCCGACCTCGCCCTCGTCAAGTACAAGAAACTAGTCGGCGGCGGCATGATCAAGATCGTCAACCAGACCGTCCCCTCCGCCCTCATTAAGCTCGGCTACGAAGAAGCCGAGATGAACGCCATCGTCTCCTACATCGACGCCACCGGCACCATCGAGGGCGCACCCCACATCCGGCCCGAGCACCTCGCCGTCTTCGACTGCTCCTTCAAGCCCGCCAAGGGCACCCGCTCCATCCACTACATGGGCCACATCAAGATGATGGCCGCCACCCAGCCCTTCCTCTCCGGGGCCATCTCGAAGACCGTCAACCTCCCCAACGACTGCTCCGTCGACGACGTCGCCGAGGCCTACATGGAGGCCTGGCGTCAGGGCATCAAAGCCGTCGCCATCTACCGCGACGGCTCCAAAGGCACCCAGCCCCTCAACGTCTCCGCGCAAACCGACAGCAAGTCCGACTCCGAAGCAAAGAAGAAGTCCCCCGTCACCGCCGTCGCTGCCACAACTCCGGGTGGCCCATCCTTTGCAGCTTCACCGCAAAGGGTGGGTTCCGCCACCAACGCCACCGGCCTCCCCACCAGGGAACAGGCCGACGACGCCCTCACCCTAACCCCCATCGCCGCCGGCTCCATCGAGGTCCGCGAAGCCGTCCTCGGAGAGAAACTCGCCGCCGGCCTCACCCCCACCGAAACCGATCTCGCAGAGGTCCGCGCCAGCCACGCCACCATCGTCGAGTCCCACATCCACCGCATCTCGGAACTGGAAGCCCAGCTCCAGCACCTCCAGGCCTCCATCACCCAGAACGCCGACTCCTTCGACGCCAAGGAGCCCCCGCGCGCCGTCCGCCACCGCCTCCCCTCCGAACGCGCCTCCGTCACCCACAAGTTCTCGATCGGCGGCCACGAGGGCTACATCACCGTCGGCCTCTACCCCAACAGCTGCCCCGGCGAAATCTTCATCCGCATGGCCAAGGAAGGCTCGACCGTCTCCGGCCTGATGGACTCCTTCGCCACCGCCATCTCGCTCGCCCTCCAGCACGGCGTCCCCCTCCGCGTCCTCGCCGAAAAGTTCGCCCACACCCGCTTCGAACCCTCCGGCTGGACCGGCAACGAGCAAATCGGCTACGCCAAATCCATCATGGACTACCTCTTCCGGTGGATGCAGATCCGCTTCCTCTCCGGCCACCAGCTCGACCTCTTCGCCAGCCTCAACCCCAACGCCGGCGGCCCCGCCATCCCCATAACCGGAACCATCGGCGCCCCCCGGACCCTCCCCAACCTCGCCGCAGCCCACCACCTACAGCAGGAAAGCAGCGCCCCGCAGCAGGGAAGCACCGCAACCCAGCTGGCAAGCACCCCGAGCGCGTCCCCCTCCAGTGCTGTCATTCTGAGCGCAGCGAAGAACCCCCGTATTTCGCCCGAAGCGCCCTCACCGTCAGCCGCCTTCACTCCCGAACCTCCCTCCCTCCTGGAAGGCAGCGGCCTCGAAGATCCCTTCGAAAATGCCCCAGACCGCTCCCCCGACCGCTCCGCCCCCCAATCAGGCATAGCTCCGGAGCGGACCGCAACCATCGCCCCCGACCTGGCCGCCCGCTCCGGCCTCTCACCCGCATCCACCCTCCACACCGAAGACCGCGGCCTCTATGGCGCCCCCGGCGCCTCCGGCACGGGCGCAATCTACCACGCCGCCGACGCCATGAAGAGCCTCTACGACATGGGCGACGCACCCTCCTGCGCCACCTGCGGAGCCATCATGACCCGCTCCGGATCCTGCTACCGCTGCATGTCCTGCGGCAACACCTCCGGCTGCAGCTAGCCAGGCAGGCGAGCAGCCCATGCACCTCCCCAGCCAAGCCAAAGGCGGGTGCCCCATCCATCGGCTCCACCGATGGGTGGGACCCTTCGCGCCACGCGCGAACCGCTCCCGCCCAATCCACCGGACCCAGAGAGCCGCCCCTCTATACTGGCGGCCTCCCCGGAAAGGCGACACCGCATGACCACCCTACCCCGCCGCTCCTTCCTCCACCTCCTCGCCGCCGCCCTCCCAGCCCGCCTCCTCTCCCAAACCGCACCGGCCACCCCCACCGCACCCACAACCGCCACCATCCCCATCCCTAACCAGGAAGATCGCTACGCCCTCCACCGCATCCTCCCCAACGGAACCACCGCCTTCAAAGTCTCCTCCCAAGATTGCCGCAACGACTTCTTCGCCATGGAGCACCACCACACCGCCAAAGGCGGCCCACCGCGCCACCTCCACCACAACGAGGACGAGTGGTTCTACGTCCTCGAGGGCGAGTACCTCGTCGAAGTCGGCGGCCATCTCCACACCCTCAGGGCCGGCGACTCCCTCCTCGGCCCCCGCGGCGTCCCGCACGCCTTCGCCTTCAACGGCTCCACCTCCGGCCGCCTCCTTATCACCTACGCCCCCGCCGGCCGCATGGAGGAGTTCTTCGACTCCCGCGACAAAGCCCCCGGCGGCCGCAGCACCTACGTCTTCGAAGCCGCAAGATGCACGCCTTCGGCATGGAACTCGTGGGCCCGCCGATAACCGTCTCCTAAGCTTCGCCGGGCTCGCCTGGCCCGCGTGCCGCAAGTGGGCAGGTTTGTCATCCAACCGCCTCCCAGACCTCCGAATCCCGTTACGCCTTGGGAGCCGGATAGGTGGTCCCCGAAACCACCTCACCCACCGCAACCTGATTCCAGTCGAACATCGGCTCGTCCCGTACCTTCCTCCCGAAGTATTCGCTCCCGCAGTAAAGCCCCTTGATCGGCTGGTACCGCACCGATCGATCCGCGAAAGCGGAAAAGCGGCCAACCATCGGATTCGACATGCCTGCTTCCATGCACTCAAACCCCAGAGCGCTCGAAAACAGAACCCGCAGACCCATGTCGCTGAACTGGAAAAAGTTCCACGGCCGTTCGTGCGACCCGTACGAAAAATGCGTCGCCACGAAAAGCACCCCGCCCACCTTCAGCATCTTGGCGATCTCAACCGCCGCCACCCACGGCATCGCGAAGTGTTCGAAGCACGCGCTGCTGTAGATCACGTCGAACCTCTCGCCAACCTCGAAGTAGGTCGAGAGACGATGCACATCCCCGACCACGTCCACGTTGCGCCCCGGGTAGTAATCAAACCCCACGTACTCCGCATCGGCAAACTGCGTCCTCGCCGTCGACGGTCCCGTCACCTCTCTGCTGCCGATCTCCAGCACCCGCAGTCCTTTGCGATCCCTCACCTCGTCGACGTAGATCTTCCATCGCTGGTGTGCCTGCGACAGGGGAACGTCGTCCACCAGAAAAGCTCGATCGAAGCGCGATTCAAGGCGGGCTAGCGTAAGAAAGGTCGATCGGGCAAGTTTTTGGATGGAGATTTTCATTGAGCTAGATCTGCCTCGCAACGGAGACGCTGGCGGGGACACCTCGCGAGTATAAGGGCCATACCTCCCGCCCAGCCAACAACCGGCGACTCCGCTTCGGTGCCCAGCCCCACCATCGCTTCGGAAGCACTTCGCGTGAACCAGGGCGCGAATCCAACAACGCCCGACTCCCGCCACTTCGTCTCCAACACTCCCTTGACACCCCTCCCCCCGAAGCGCACCGTACACACACTACGTCAGCACGTACCAGGAGCCTCCTCCATGCATCTCACCCTCCCCGCTCTCCTCCTGCTCGCCGCCTCCACCGCACTCCCCACCCTCGCCCACGCCGACCGAATCGACGACTTCGTCCTCACCGGCAACGGCCACACGTACACCTTCTCCCTTCCCTCCACCGGCCGTGTAGGAGGGGAGCCCCAATACGGAATCACCGGTCGCGTTCGCTTCTATCAGAGCGCCTCCTCTGCCACGGTAGATGGCTTAGGTGGTTACGAGGCCGGAGCTACATTCATCTTCTATCCCGGACCGTATGGAACGGTGCAGATCGGTGTCCAGCCCCAGGGCACCTTCGCGGCCACTCTCAACGAAACACTCTTCGGTCCCGCTCTCGTCGACTACAACCAAATCCAGGATCCAGCCGGCTTTCTATCCTTCACCGCCTTCCACCGCTACGGTACCTTCGACCTGACGACGTTCACCTTTAGCCCGGGAGGGCCAATCCGCACCCCCTACACCCTCACCATCACCCCCGAAGCCACCAACACCTCCACCCCCGAACCCACCCCCCTCGCCCTCCTTCTCACCGGTTCCTTCAGCCTCCTCCCCTCCCTCCGCCGCCGCTTCCTTGCCGGATCAAATTCGCCCGCGCCGTGGCGCAATCACCTCACCCCACCACGTAAACTAGAAAAGTAACGCGAAACTAAACGGCTGCAAGCGACTCGATCACCCATCGAGACCCGCTCGCAGCCCTTCGCATTTAACCGCACCATCACGCGACCGAAACGTCGCAGAGGAACCAGCACATGTCCACGAAAAAGCAACTCAGAGTCTCTGAACCGGCAGCCACCCGCACCCTCGCGCCCGAGGAGCTCAACGCCCGCCGCAAACGCAAGGCGTTCACCGCGCCGATCGACCTCCATCACGGCCCGGTCGAGCCGTCGCGCACCGGCCGCCGCACCGTCGTCCATCCCGGCATCCACCCCTCAAAGATCCAGCAGCAGCACTGAGACGTACTTGGACTCCTAAGCGGCCTGTATGGAAGACTTTGACCAAAAGTAGGGGGGAGGGGGGGTGTACCCGGCCAGGGCGCCTCGCCCCTCCCCAAACGAAACCCGAAGCCGAATCTCTCCGAAATCACGTTACCCCTGTTACCATTAGGACTCCACGCGACACATCATCGCGCGAAAGCGAGCATCATGCCAAACGGAACAGTTAAGTGGTTCAACGACTCAAAAGGCTTCGGCTTCATCACCCCTGAGGATGGCAGCGAGGATCTCTTCGCCCACTACTCAGCTATCAACTCCTCGGGATTCAAATCCCTCCAGGAAGGGCAGCGCGTCTCCTTCGA
>JAABUK010003666.1_pt1 | contig 25726 bp, 24 predicted proteins | sample 5559141 | NCBI WGS metagenome assembly JAABUK01 (sample SAMN10711869, study PRJNA513367) | rock metagenome | isolation source: Antarctica rocks | place: Antarctica: Victoria Land, Pudding Butte nord | collected 2016-01-03 | reverse complement strand
AGTGAAAACGTTTCACAGATTTAAGCTTGTTGAGTGGGAAGCTTTCAATCTCTATTCTGTCTTGAACCAACTACTTATCTATTAAGTTATATAATATATCAGTCTAGAGCAGTTTGGCCCCCAAATGATTGTTCCCAAAGAGTAGATTGCTCCTAGGAGGCAATCATAGAACCTGCTTGTACGAGGTTCGACTACCATGTCACGTCAAGCATGGCAAGCATACCCCTGGACCCGATCAGAAATGCTGCTAATCGAGCTTCTTAAAGTTTTGATCTTCGGCCACTCTTTTCTCTTCATTCTGCTCGTCTTCACAGACTCGAGCAGCACGGACTGCCATATACTTCCCATCCTGTCTGTTACATCTCTGTACCAGTTCAGCGTCTTCATTCTGACGTTTCCTTTTGATCTGTAAACGCCGGTCGGCATAGAGTTCTTTTGAGGCTGCGATCTCTGCGAGTTGTTTGGTGATAAACCTCGAAGCTTTTGCGCAGCACCGAGGACAGGGACCAAGCGCGGCAGTAGTTCTAGACATGGCGGGCTTGATGAAGTTAAAAGCTGAGTATTGCTGGCATCAGGTTATTGCTGGTATCGGAACTTTAATAGCACCAGAATAATACTTGTGTATCAGAACTTTGCTAGCATCAGAACTTTGCTGGTAGCGATATAATGCTGACACGATCAAAAACTCCGAATCACCGGCATGTGCCTTCTTATGCGGTTTCTCTTCTTATCTTGATCTAGCTTGCATTCTGTTGAACCCGCTTCCGTACAGGCCTACGTCTCTCGCTTCGCTCCTTTCCGTGGTAGCCACAAACAGCCCACCGATGCTCATTGTCCCGTCGCACATTTTGCTGCCTGGAAGGGTGAAGGGATGTCAAGCGAGGACGAATCGTACCGCCCTCCTTCCCGCAATCCCGGCATGAATTAACCGCCATCCATAGCGCCTACTTCGGTTTCGACAACGGCGGCGTCGGATCCGGCGTTCCCTTCGCAACATCATCCTCGGTGGATTCCAACGGCGTGGCTGTTGTTCCCAGCCAAGAACAGTGCGGCGGCTCTCAGATAGGCTGTCTCCATATCCAATAACAACAGCAATCCCTCTGCGGGGTTAGATATGGTGACTGGGGGTGTTGCCAAGCCAGACTCCTGATGCCATTGGCACGCTCTCGATTGAATTGGTGTCAAGGGCTTCGAGTAGGCAGTTGCAGAATGAATTTCATTGCTGATCAGGTGACTTTGACCGTAGCCGCATGAGGAATCTTGATTCTTAGAAGAAGAGGTCCGAGACTTTTCCACCTGTGTGATTGAGAAATTGATTAACACATGAAGTGAACCATTGAAGATCTATAACCTGAAAGAAAGACCCTTTGCTATTCGCCTCTTCCCTCCCAGAATGCCAGTCCCAGCACCAGCAGAGGCAACAAACAGGTCCTAAAGAGCGCCCACCTCGTAAAGCGAGGCTCTGATGCCCGCTGTCGCTGCTGCGACAAGGAATGGAAGTGATAAGAGGGAGAGAAAAAGTGCAGCTGTACTGCATGTAAGATCATCCTGCTTGCAGAATATGAACTTGATTCCAAACCCGAGAACTGAAGACGAATCTGAATTAATCCAGAAGAACCTGTTAAGGAGTATTTGCCATAGTAAATGAACGATTCACCGCTGCTATCAGACGCCTTGAGTGACTTCCGCCCGAGTTCGTGGAAGACCTACCGTAGCGGGCTGCTCTTGGAAAAGTAGCATTGCTAACTGCTTAGCGGAGACAGGCAATTAGCACAAACGGAGTCTGCGGGATGTTCGCGCCATCAATCAGTTCTATGGAGGATGTTGGTCTTTGACGAGTAAGGTCGGAGCGTTTGAGAGCGCGGCCATGCCAGCGTTTGATTTGAGGTGGTAGGCATAGCAAAAGCAGCGTTAGATGAGACTTTGCTTGGTTTTCAAGGCTTGACCGTCACTAGGTGTAAAGAGGGTGAAGGGCCTGTCCCGGGGGTTCTGTCTGTTAAGCTGATCGTTAGCTCTTTAAGCTCTCCGTTGTTGTTAGCATTTTCGTAGTGCTATAAGTACTAACCCTTCTTGCACATCCATTCATGAAAAAGGCTTTCGTTCTCTGCGTACTTGTTCTTGAGAGAGCAGGCTGTCTGTTCAATGTGAAATCTGAACAGAATTTCAGTATCTTTGTGGCGAAGGGGCACAATGTCAACTCCACCTTCTTCAAGCGCACAACTAGACAGCCTGAAGCGTCAGATGCGACTGCGAATGCTACCAGTGCTGTGTACTCGCAAAATCCTCGAGAATCAAGACACGGCGCTTTGGCGCCCGAGATTGGAGCATGCCCACGAGCTACTAGGAAGAAACATAGCCCTCTGACCATCTGTCAATATCTGTAGTCGACTTTGGGTAGCAAAGTCTGACGATGCAACAAGAATTGACGAAGATCGCAACCTGGAACATCCAAAAATCCATAAAATTGAACATCAAAGAAGAGTCTTGCTTTGGTTCCTTCTCGAGAAACTTGACTTGGTAACAAACTATCACTATCGCTTTTATGGGTGCGCTACTCTTTCCGCATCCAGCTAGTAGACCAAAATATCACCTTCGTATCCATTGGGATGAGTTCATTCTTTCCTGATGGCGGCCAGACCACATTCTTCCCACTGCAGCCAAATTGAGGACCTCAGCAGCCGTAGGCATCACCAACGGATCCGTCGCTCCTATCACTACCTCCTCAATTTATTTTGGTGTCCTGACCTGGACCCGGCTTCTGTGCACAAGTTCCTGGACCGGATGCGCCCCAAACAGGATAGGGCAAGAGCGCACACTTCTCGCAGAATGTTCTTGTGGATCGGAATTTCTTCGCACATAAACTTGCTCTACTGTAGTTCTCTCTAGTGCGGAGAGCTAGTCCGAGCGAATATTCAGCCATGAATTTTCCGCAGTCTTTACCCCAGCCGTTTGATGCTCCTTTGCATTTGCAGCTCTGGTATGAAGTGGGTTCGAACGGAGCACAAGGATTCCATTTGAAGAATGGTGCGTCCTCAGTCTTCTGCAGGAGCAATCTTGTCAGCAAGGACTCTCCGCCTTCTCTAGTCTCCACATACCATCTTAGGCGAGAGTGCACCTATGACGAAATTTCCGACCTCATCCGCAGCATCCTCGTCCAGAGATGGCGGTACAATTCCGGTGATGTTTGGAGGCACAAGCTGAGTTTGTGCAGTTTGCACCAGGATCAGCAAGATTGCTGGAAGAGAAAGGTTCGAAATTCGCATACTGAGGAGGAGGTGCTGCTGGGTTGACACGGAGCGATGAGTGTGTAGGATAGTCTTCATGTCAAATATGTGAGGTAGAGGAGCCGCGAAGATATTTGACAAAATGGAAAACCCCCAAGGGTCCTCTCGATAGCTAGCATCGCGAGGTCGTCGAACTCCAGCTCCACATTGCATTCCCCCACCCTTTCCATCAACTCTAGTGGCATCGAGCATTGCCTAGACTGGATTATGGTTGGATCGTCTTCTCTCGCTGTGGGTCGTATCCTCCACGCATCATGTCCACTCTGCATCAAGACTGTTGCTTGACGCACATTTATATCAACCAGCCTCTTAGCCATCTTGTGGAAAACGGATATCCACATTCTCTACTTGCTCAGCAACAGAATTTGGGGAAAGTGACGCCCCGATCCCAGAGTTCCGGTCGCTCCGACGTGATGAGGATCTCTGGCTTGTGGCTCATTGATGCCAGACTCTCTGCGAGAAGCTCTGGAGGTCTCCAATTCCATAACCTCCCAATCCTGGTCCTTTGTAACCTTCGAACTTCGAACCAGATTCGACATTTGGATTCCAGCGTCCTGGCCAACTCAACATACGGGGATGGAGCAGTCCTCTTACACTCCCAGAAGCTTTAAACGCAGACCTCATTCATGCTCAGGAGTACATGTATGTTAACCCCTCGTCCTCAAATTCGGGTTTCACATCAATCTCATCCTAGTCTTAGCTTCAATACCACCCAGAAACGTTGTTCGCAGGTAGAACGGTGATCGCGACGGTAACGTTGGGCATCTTATATAAGTTTGGACAAGGTCGGGAAGTGTTTTACCTGACATTTTCGAAAGCTGTCACGCTCTGGAGCACGCCCTATGCCTTCGATGTTTTGATATTTTCCCACGAAACAGAAATATCAAAATCTGAAACTTTGCTGCAGTCTTCGCAAAATAACACTTAAGATTTCTTACGCCAAGACTGTAGCAAAATTATAACGCTAAAACGCGGAAGCGCTATTCTCTATAAGGAAATGTTCCCAATTCAGTGACACAGTAAATATTAAGATGACTTTTGTTCCGGGTATAATTAGTGCGACATTGATACCGCTTACATAGTATTATTATTATATTTACATTAGAAGCGGCATGTCACCTTAGTGAAGGCCTGTGTAGTATGCGGTTGGGGAGGGCTTGCTGCCTTCAGCCGTGACGGGTTCTCGCATCCAGCGCCAGAATCAAGACGTCGTTGCTGTGTGTCTGAACGATTCCGCGGGTCATGTTGCGTGATAGAAATGCATGATGTGGTTGCTGTATACATATGCGGTGGACACTGGGGCGGGCCCATCTGTCCACCTTTAGACAAATCGCGACGGAGTTGGACTCCAGATGGTGAAGAACGAACAGTCGTTTCCTTCCTTGCGTACTTCAAAGCTAAATCGAAGATCAAGTTTTCATGGTGTGCGGTTCTGCTGCGAAATATTTGACGGAAATGAAACCTAGTGATGATATCAACGTGAGTCCATGAACCACTCCGCAAATGCCATCTTACAAAACTGACAGTCCCAGCGGGGCCCCGCAGTGGGACATGAAAGCAGTGCTTTGCACAAGTCTGGGGGGAGACTTTCTTCCAAGCAGATTTGATGAGAATCTGCCTGGACACTGCGTCAAGCCTGGACGAAGCAAGAAACCCGGCAGCTATGACCACAACTACCTGTCCTCGCCCAAAGGGGAGCATGAGGGATTTTGGCTGTCTTCGTAGTTGCTCTCCGATTCCCGCTTCATATATTGGAGGCTATCAAGCTTAAGTGAGATAAGTCCACCGAGCTTTGATGAGTAGGTCGAGTTCACAATCTTCGGCAGATCCACGAAGATCCAATTTTCGAAGCGACCAGGCAATCCTGCAAGGGTGTCAAGCTCCTAAGGGTTGGTCGTTGCTTCAACAACCACGACTAAATATCATCAATCTGAAGCCGGGTGAGAGCACTTTAGAGCAATATACCTAGGACTCCGCAGAGTGTCGAGATGAGAATAGATCTCCGTCGACGTCATCGAAAAGGATCATTGAAGGCTGCTGTCGTTGTGCCTCCTCAAATAGGACCGTAATGGATTTGATCGATGGTCAGCAACGGACAGAGGATTAGAGCCACTGGGTAAAGTGCGAATAGTGGGCCTTACTCTTTTCGTATACCCAAGAAGTCTATCTCTGAGAGAGCGCGGTCATATCTCGAACAGAAACCTTTCCGTGTTGCGAGGACCAAACGTTTTACTCGGTTTTATGGCTAAAAATATGGAGCGCGATGGGGATTCGGCTAAGTTGAGGCACTACGTCGGCAGAGCAGTTGGATAAGCTCACAGATGAATCTCCGAAATTGTCATCAGTCACAGTGTTGATGTCCTTCGGGTTCAAGCAACGCGTGTCACTTGAGTCCGACTGCTGTTGAGCACAAGAGCGCACTATCAGGCTGCCAGAACGGTGACGGATTTGACTGGATTTCGCTCAATGGAATTCTTCATTTTTGCACTCTCTGATTTAACCATGCAATCCGCAAAATCTGGAAAGTAACGGCTGCTGTGGTTGTAGGAGGATGTCTGTCCTGAAGTGGGGATTCTTCGAACCATAGTGGCTGATGCCCTCCAGGGTCGACAGCTCTGGCCCTTCGAATCCGATACATGTTCAGCACAGGCGGGCACCATGCTGCTGCCAGAATTGTGATTGTACTGATCTGATCGAAGATTTTCCAATGCTCTTCCTCTGTATCTTGGGGCTCCTCGCTTTGACCATGCAATTAGCCAAACCACAAGGTAGAGCACCCGACGAAGGTCCTGCAATCTATTCGTACTGATTAGTGAACGCATTGCAGCGGTACCCTGGCGGCACTGGCGGGATCAACGCTGGTGCTGATAACTCCAAGGATGGTGTGGTTGTTGGCGCTGTGGTGTCGGCACTTCCTGGGATACGGATTACTGGTATCGTGGTTACCGCACAGGCGAGATAGTAGGTGCCACTGCGGCCGGCTGGAACCTCTCTACCTCCCTCAGTACTACCTCCACTTCAATATAAGTCGGTGCTTCTGTTCTCGCTGAACCTGGTGCCGGTCCTTGTTTCGTTGAATTTGAGGGGAGGCCTTGAGACTGATCATTCAACTGAAATTCCGCCTGACGAACTTGGCTGGTTTGTGTCGCGAGCGGAATTCTCAGAGCTTAACCAGAAGGTCTATTCAAATACAACTTCTCGCGAGCCGGGTTTTCAGTAGGAACATCAGGCCCATCGTTTTGGATATATTTTCCCTTGGTTCTGCGGTGCTCGCCGTACTTAAACCGATGCTGTAGATATCCGCCAAGACCACTTATTGAGAAAATTCCTTGGGAGAACAAATCCCACCACGTGACTTCAATCGAGTCGGATCAAATCGAAGAGAAATCGAGCTCTTTCGATAATCCATCGTAAGGGTCCGCCGCGACAAAGCCGAAATGGGGTGGATAACAATGGTGAAGAAGAAAAGAAGTGAGAGGGAGAGACTTTGAGATATACACAAGGATTGGACTCGTGTGACCTTCCTTATTGGGAGTGGTGGCTTGGCAAAATCTTCCTCCTCTACAGTGACAGCCCATCAGGGCAATGGGTGGTACAACGCAATCCCAGGAAATCAGTGATGTGCCACCGATGCAGCAACTATATACTGATTGACGGACATGTTGGTTACGGAAGAGCAACGGTTCGTTGATATAGTCAATTGTGACCATGTCGGGCTTCCATTTCCTCATCCAGAATTACTCTCTGCAAGGCCCCCATGTCCTCTTTTGCAGCATTCTGCAAATCATACACCCTATATCCGACATTCTGACCTAGGAAAGCGTGGATGGAGCATGCCTCCCTCCGTTCGTTCGCCGCCATCCCTATTTCCCTGAACCAACACCCAGACCCATCCGACCTCCAACTTCCCTGAACAACCCTCAAGAACTACAACTACACATCAAGCCCCTCCCCTCCCTCGGCACATCCCCACAAAACCTCTCCTCCTCACCCCTGTTCCCAGTACTCCACTCCTCCTCGAACGGCTCCGACCCCATCTTCATGACCCTCCCCAAGACCTCTCTATCCCCTTGGTTCTGCACCCTCTCAATCACCTCATCCAGCACCCACCCCCTAGGGACAAAATTCGGATTCACAGATTTCATCGCCGCTTCCCTCTCTTTGTCCTCCTCGCCCCAATCTTGGACGGCACGTTCCCGCCACGCCTCCAGCCACCTGGCCACTTTCTCGGCGGCAGAGTTGTCTGTCTCGCCGAGGCCGGTGATACCTTCCTTGTGGAAGAAGAGGCGTGCTTTCTCCCTTCTTTGGTCTTCTGTCTCGATTTCTGCGACTTTGACAGAGGACAGCCGGCGGAAGAAGTGGTTAAAGTCCAACTCGAGCGTCTCTAGCGTGTCCAGCAGCTCAGAGAAGAGCTTCTGAAAGTCCGACTCCTGTTGGGTTGTCAGACCCAATCTCGCAGTCATGAGGCGTCTATATTCCATCATGAAGACGGCTTTGTATTCCTCGCCTGTGCGGTCGATGATGCTTTCTGCGCGTTTTATTAATTCAGGCGCAAAGTCCTCGGAGACGCCGTCGTTGATGAATACATCGGTATCGACTTGGTCGCCGGCGCCAATGAGCTCGCCGAGCGATTCGCCGAGGCGGACGAGGTTCCACCAGATGATGGAGGGTTGGTTGCGGTAGGAGTACCGGAGCATGTGGTCATCGTGGTTGGGGGTGTAGGCTGGATCGAAGTTGTCCATGAATGCGAAGGGGCCGTAATCGAGGGAGAGTCCGTAGATGGATGTGTTGTCTGTGTTGAGGACTCCGTTCATGAAACCGTAGGCTTGCCATGCGGCGACCGTCTTTGCGTTTCTGCGGGCGATTTCGCGGTAGAGACGTGCAAAGTGGTTTTCTTCTGCGCCTTCGGTGCCCTGAATTGAGTCTTTAGCCACGCCACGGGGAGGGTCGATATGTGCGTCTGGGCTATCCTTGGGAAGCGCTGATGGCAAGGATTCCCATCCTGGAAAGAGATCTTCTGCGACGTAGTTTGCTACCTGCCTCACCAGCTGCCGATCTCCTCTCGCTCGCAAGATATCAAATGTGCCGATTCTGAGCCATGACTGGGCGAATCTCGCCACGATCGCACCAGGTTCCATCCTTTCCCTTGCCACCATGTCCTTAGGAGCGAGCGTCAAGGATAGCGCTCTGGTCGTCGGTATTCTCAAAGCATTCAAAGCTTCTGAGACCACATACTCTCGTATGCTCGACCTCAATACGGCCTTTCCATCCGCAAACCTCGAGTAAGGAGTCTTTCCCGCGCCTTTTAATTGAATCTCGTATCTGACCTTTGTCTCTGGATTCGTGGACTCAAATAACGATATCGCCCTCCCATCGCCCAATTGACCTGCCCATGATCCGAATTGCCATCCACCGTAGCATTGCGCCCATGGGTATATCCCGCCGTCTTCTTCTGACCAGTATATCTTGTTTCCTGCGACGACGTCTTGGAAGTCCTGGGACTCCGCTTCCTCCGGTTTGAGCCCGATATCTTCCATTCCCTTTGGGCTTACACCAAGAAGTTCAGGATCGTCGACTGGGACTGGGCGCACGAAGGTGTAGAGTGCTCCTCTGACCATGCGCGGGCCAAGCTTGAGTCGTGGCGCATCGTGAGAGTCTTTCGGAGTTGGGAAGGCGGGATCTGGGGGAAGCTTGGAAGTGAAGTTGTGCGATTTGGGGATGTCTGCTAGAGTGCAAAGGCTTGCTCTGGAGGGAGAGCCGTTGATTTCGCCATTGGTGAGATGAGATGTCATTTGAGCGATGCGGAGGCGCAGGGACAATGATTTATTTCGGCGTATGCAATGTCGAAGGAGCATAGAGGGAGAGATTTCAGAGGGACGAAACTGAGCGTCAAGAAGGACAAGTATAGAAGTGCGGAAAAGAAGCCAAAAAATGCTCGCTCCCCTTGGAAGCAGCACGATAGGAACCTAGCAGCATGCGGGCGAAGATCGATGTCATTTAGGTACGTGCGGGGGTAACATCTCCGAACGCTACACACCAAAATCGATTGTCCGTAAATCGAGTACGAGTAGCAGGGTAAGGCGGGATTGCTCCATACAATAATCAGGTACAGGTCGACGTCGTGTCGATCCAAAACATTTGCAGGGCCCAACGAAGACAACAGGTTAATTGCGCGGCACAAAGAGCCGTATGAACCAAGAAAGTAGGAGACCGATGGCTGAATTTCACCGATGGATTCTAGCAGATGAGTATGACCATTATATCGATATCTATTTCTCATCCACAGAAATCTTCTCTCCACTGCCATTATCCTCACTTCCAACAGGTACCATTTTTCCCGAGACGACACCGGGATCCTCATCGGCCGCATCAGCCAGCATAGGCGGACCCGTGAAAACTCTCCTTGCTCGCGCAAAATACCAGATCACGCTGATCGCAGCAAACCCGGCAAACACAACGCTGGCGTAGTTCATCGTAGTCGGCGTCACAGGGAGCGCAACAGGCATGCAGAACAATATCACAGCGAGACATATCCACAAGAGTGTTGCGATATTAATGGCGTAGCCAAATTTTCCAAGCGAGAACGTGGAATGCTTAACGGCCTTTCTTCCCCGGATTACGTTGATCAGGATGGGCAAGCCGTAGGATGTAGACAAACAAATCGTGGCAACTCCAGTGAAGGAGTTGAAGGCTGCTGTGGATCCGAAGTAGATCAGGCCAAGTAGGCAGTCCACGAGGGTGGAGAGGATGATGCCCCACAAGGGCACATCTAATCGTTTATTAACCTTAGACCAAAGCTTGTAGCCAGGTATTGCTCCATCTCTGGCGAAAGCATAGGTGCAACGGGATGCTGCGGTCAGTGCTCCAACACCAGCGAAGAAGAGGATGCCAAGAATCAGGAAAAGTAGGCCAAATCCTCCAGCAGCAGATCCTGTGACGGTCTTGAAGAGAAGTCCAATCGGCTGTCCATTTGCAACACCAAGTAGAAGCTCGACTGGCGGCAGAACGAACAGAATCGGGATCAAGTAAATCACTCCCGTGAGGCCCGCTGCCGCAACAGACAGCACGATTGCCTTCGGAACTTCACGATGCGGATTTTGTACCTCTTCGCACATCGAGGCAACCATGCCGTAACCCGTCAGAGTATATGCGGCTTGTAGGAGTCCGACGAAAAAGGCCCATCCATTAGGCCATCCGCTTGCCGAAGCATCGTAGTGTCCGAAAACGAATGCGCCGCTCCTCTTGCTATCCGCCATCGTGAGCACCGTGATGAGGATGATTAGCACGCTGGCTCCGGTCCAAAATATGCAAATCTTGTTGATCCAGTCCAGATATGCCGAACCAAAGATGTTTACCAGTGCGCAGACCAGCATGACCGCCCAGAACATCAGCACAGTCTGCCATGCATTTGGTGCGAAGTCTTCCTTCCATAGACTGATGGCACTGAGTATGAGCTGTCCACCTGAGAAGTTGATGCTGAGGGTAACAGTCCAATTGCCGACCAATGTGAGCCAGCCGTCGATAAAGCTCATCAAAGGTGCCCATTCTCGAGTACTCAGCATGGCGCTCCAGTAATATACTCCTCCTGCGGTAGGGTAGACGGCGCATATCTCGGCGAGCGAGGCGGCAATTGCGAGAGAGATGAGGGAGACGAAAATCCAACCGTAGAGAATTGTCACTGATTGACCGTCTGTAAGGGTGATGTAGAAAGTGGTGGAGAGGCCGAATGGTACTGCCATGATCGCGAATGATCTGAAGCGTGTAAGCTCTCTGTCTATCCAGTGCAAATGCTGTTTTGACTTACAGGCCCAATATGCTCAGCATGCTTAGATTCCGGGGCAGCTCACTGGCATACCCCATCTTGGCCAGGGCCGCATCGGCCGTCGCGTCGACAGAGCTCTTTCGTCGCATCTTGGCTGATTGATTTTATTTGAGGGACGGGATAAGGGTGAGACGGCACCGTCTGACCACAATGGTGATCTGGTAGGATCGGTTTCCAGCAGAAACTGAGCGAGGACGCTGGTCTGGACCGGCATCCTCGGTCAGGTATGTAGCTCCACCTTTGCGCTCTAGATAAGCATGCTCTAGCCATGATGGCTGACCTGGAGAGGGTGGGAGATGGACGAATGGGATGTTTACCAATCACATTGGTGTGAGGGTAGTGTGGTTAGTTGGGATCCTAGGCTCATAGCTCCAATACCCTCATGGCATCAGCCCGCGATGCACTTCCTGATTCGGCGGGATTGGCTCACTCTGTTATCTCACCATGAACAATATGGTAATGCACAGCTTTACAAACCACTCCTTTGTGAGCTGAGTAAATCATAGTCAAGCTTCTGACGCTTTCTTCAGCTGCTCCATTTCTTCTAATATCTGCTCTCGGCTCCAGTCCTCCTGCAAACCTTTGACCACGATGTCTACTTCACTCTCAGGTGCCATACCACCAGTCGCAGGCGCTCTTCTATCTAGTTTTGTTGGGAACGGGTAACCCTCCGCCACCGCTGCCATAGCGGCCTTCACAGTCTGACTCAATCCCTCTCTTGATACATGCCCCTCAGCTCATCCTAGACTGCATCCACCAATGCAACACTGTTCACATTCTCCATGGTCTTGCCGAAAGCACTGCTCACCAGCAACAGATTCGCTCTCCGGTCCATGTTCTGCGTAACGTTTTCACCTGCAGCATGAAAGATGGCAGGGTTGAAGAACACGACACCACCCATCGAAAGGGGAAGCGCGACACAATTTTCGAACGTCAAGCCAGGAAACCATTCTCAAAGCGTTGGCCAAAAGGTAGGAACCTTGTTGGGCCGCTTTCAAGCGGCATTGTTAATATCCTTGAGAAGCTTACGGTCCGTGATGAAATTTCTGAGGACGAAAACGCCAGGGCCAGAGAGTAGAATACAATGCTATTCGTCTAGCAGCGGATCAACTTGCGCTTCGCTTAACGGTGAGAAATCCGACAGACCATAGCTTGGTATGTTCGAGTCTATCGCAGTTGCCAAGGGATAGGTGTCGTTGTGTGTTGCTGACTGAGTACACAGCTTTTTGAACGCAGTGATAGAAGGCGTTCGAGTGTTGAGAACAAACGAGAGGGGATCTTACAACCCTGATCTCGGTGAGGTGATATGAAGCCCATGATTCTGTTTGAGTGGAGATGTGTGATGAACCAATTGTGCGACCTTTTCGTCAATAATGTTCATTTTAAATGCGACGGGGGATGGTTTAGATGCGGCAAGGTTTCTAAATCTGGAAGAGGAAGCGCCCCGCTGGTAGATCTGCGGAGGCTCGAAAGACTTGGGGGAGCAGCGTCCCAACGGGTGGGAGGACACAATTCAAGGGCCGTCAATTCGACGTAGTCTGGAAGCAAAAGATGCCGTGCTGTCTGTCTCTCCAGTCACATACCTTGAGGATTGGGAGTACGAGTACCAATACAATGGCTTACCATAGTAGAAGTACCAACCGGGTTCCAGTAAGAGCGGAAGCACGATGAGAGATGACACATTGCGCAAGCATTTTCCCTGTGTCGTCTCTTTCATGTGCAGGAAGCGCATGAGAAAGCCCCATATTTGTGGATGCTGAACACGATCAAGACGTAATTAATGTTTGCCGTTGTTTGTGACTTGAGGTGCAATAAAGTTGGGTAGATGTGGAGCTCGAGCTCGTATGCGGTGCTGCGAGGCAGGGATTTAATTCGTGGTTTGCAAACACGACCGACTTGGCATCGAGATCTCTACGAGGTCCAACTTGACTGCACGAGATGCGAAATATCTTTCCTTCCCGCCGCCTCTGTCACCACAATGATAATGCTGTTGGGTCCGTCGGTGATCGACTACCCACTCAGAGGTTTCGATCCCCTCCACGAGCGCTGTTCCAGCCCGTTACACTGATAGCAATCCCAGAGTAGACCTCTGGCGGGTGTGGGCTGAGACGACAATGGCCACAGCTGCCGAGAAGCTGGAGAGGAAGCGGCTCCGAGAAGTATCAAGGTACAAGCTCTGGTGCTGTTGGCAATCCTCCGGCGTTGAGAGCCTGCACTAACACTCGGAATACGTCCAGATACTATTGCGCAACCAAGTTCCCCGTCGATAATACCTTCAATGGTAATATCGCGTCTGGATCATCCTGCGACGGCGGACTCGACCCTTTCCCGGCCAGCGACAATCCCCTTCGACCAGCTCGACATTCTCCAGATGCTGCACTCACCGCTTTCGCCCAACTGGCAACCCTTAAGCTCAACTGTCAACGAGCCTTCATTGGCATAATTGACCATAGGACACACCATGTGATCGCAGAAGCTACCAGAACAATATCCTTACAATCTGAAGACCATCATGCTGAAGGAGACGCTCTATACTGTGGTTTGCAGGCTCTCCCCATACATTGGGGCATTTGTCCAAGCACAATTCACGTATTCAGTGATCCAGACTCGGAATATGGGCTCTCGACGCCAAACATAACGGCAAATACCACTCGTTATATTATCCGAGATTTGGAAGTGGAAGAAAGTTATAAGCACCGTCCGTATGTTGCAGGAAAGCCATTCATGCGATTTTACGCAGAGGTCCCAGTAAAGAGCCCAGCAGGATTTGTCATCGGGTCGTTCTCTATCGTCGATGATAAGCGTAGGATGATATTCACGGATGGGGATGTTGCAGTCCTCCAAGAGATTTCCACAGTCATCACTCAACACCTGGAAACTGTCCGCCTACAGCATGATTCCAAACATGCCGGCCGACTCATGCAAGGCTTAAGCACTTTCGTAAAGGAGGAGTCAAGCGCCAAAGGATTGGCGTCGAGTCCTCCGACCAGGTTGCGTTCACGTGAGACCTTACCACCTCCGACAAAGCTGCGTCGATGTGCCAAAACCCCCAATGCGTACAGATCAGAGCATGGACCCAATACCGTATTCTCTCGCGCTAGCAGCTCAATCCGACAAAGTATGGACCTCGAAGGTGTGGTCTTCTTCGATGCCCGTAGATCGGTCAGCTCTTCACATTCCCAGCAGCTTGTTTGCGAAAACCTCGGCTTTTCCACGAAATCCGACTCAATCTTTACAGAAGCCTTAGGTATGCCACAGGAATTGCTGCAACAAATCTCCGCCAGATACTCGAAAGGCCAGATTTTCAATTTCGATGAACTGGGTCTTGTGGCAGCTGATCATGATGAAGGGTCGTCCAATGCGACTCCTAGTAGAAGCACTCCTGAAACAGACGCTGCATTACTTTCTGCAACATTCCCAGGAGCACACTCGATCATCTTCTTTCCACTGCCTGGAGCAGGAGATCGTTGGTATGCGGGCTGTTTTGGGTGGACGTTTGACGCAAGACGAGCACTTCAGACAGAGGAGATCACCTATTTCGCTGCATTCAGCAACTCCATCATGTCTGAGATCTTTCGTCTGGAGGCGGTTGCCATGGATCGGGCCAAATCAGATTTCATATCCTCGATAAGTCACGAATTGAGATCGCCTCTTCATGGCATCCTCGCGAGTGCCGAGCTACTTCAATCTTGTTCGTCCGGCTCTGATCAAGATAGTCTCATTCACATGGTCGATACTTGTGGACGAACATTACTCGATACAATGAATCATCTTTTCGACTACGCAAAAATCACAAACACGTCCAGGTCAAATTTGGGTACTTCGAACAAGGATTCCGCATTACCAATGAGCGCGCGATCAACCTTAGACCTCAGCGAGTTGGTCGAAGAGGTGGTTGAAGCGGTCTACACCGGTCACAAGTTTTCCAGAACATCATCCATCACATCCTTGAACACCAATGGGGCCCAAAATGTTCAACAGCCCGTGTCCGTCATTCTGGACATTGCTGGTGCTTCCAGTTGGGTCTTCAAGAGCGAAGCAGGTGCATGGAGGCGGATTGTGATGAATTTGTTCGGCAACGCCCTCAAATACACGGACAGAGGTGCAATTCGTGTCTCGCTGCGGGCTGGTTGCTTTCAAGCTCACTCGGATGGGTCTCGATTGACGATGGTAGACTTACGCGTAACAGATACGGGTAAAGGGATCTCACAAGAATATCTGAAAAATCGTTTGTATACGCCATTCACGCAAGAAGACAGCTTGTCTGTTGGCACGGGTCTGGGCCTCAGCATTGTCCGACAAATTGTTACCGCACTAGGCGGGAGCATGGACATCCAAAGCGAACACGGTGATGGCACGACGGTGACAGTGCTCATTCCATTAGAAGCGTCTTCCGCCGCCGCAGATGCCCCTGAAGGCAACACCAGAGACATCATCGAGGACCTCAGAAGCAAGGAGATCACTTATGCACTTCTCCACTCTAACAATTTCTCAAGTGTTTTCAACGAACCGTTGATCAGCTGTGTAATCCAAAATCTATCAGACTGGTTTGGACTGGAAAGGATAAGTCTGTCTTCAGCCATCGTACCAGACCTGGTCATTGTGGAGGAACAAGCGGTTCAAAAGCTTGCGAGCCATGTCGATGCTTATGGTCTCGATAATAGGTATTAGGTCGATGACGAGGTAGACGTGGTTAAGGGATTGTTTTCACAACATGCTGTGCCGCTTCTGGTTCTAGGCACCAGCGCGTCTGCACAGCTCTTGCGCACTAAAAGTCGGCAAAGACGTCTCAGCCAACCGTTCGGGCCGCACAAACTTGCCAAGGCCATATTCGACACTCTTTTTCTCAGTCCTGTGTCTGCAGTGTCCCAGGATGCAAACGGCGAGAACCAAAAGAGAGGCTCTCTCAAAAGATCCTACAGTACGATGAGTACTAGCTTGAGTCCTTACAGAATCATAGAGAGTCCAGATCCGCCAGGGCCAGCTCAATGCCGCCCACCATCTCCGAGAACCTCCGAGCCAATCGTAGGCCAACCCTCACTATCGCTTCTCCTTGTTGACGACAATGACATCAACCTCAAAATCATAGCCACCTATATACGAAAACTGGCTTGCCGGTACGCAACCGCGTGTAACGGACTTGAGGCTGTCGAGCGTTATCAAAAAGCATATGGAGAAGGTATGCCTTTTGATGTCGTCCTCATGGATGTGTCGATGCCGGTCATGGATGGTTTCGAAGCGACTCGCGAGATTCGCACCTTCGAATGCAGAACAAAAATACCAAAGCCCTCTCGAATAATAGCCCTCACTGGTCTGACATCGGAAAAATCGCAAGAAGAGGCGCTGGCAAGCGGTGTCAATTTGTTCTTGACGAAGCCAGTGCAGTTGAAGAAACTGAAATTAGTCCTGGGACTAACTTGACTAAATAAAGTGCTTCTCAGACAAAATCAAAGAACCCACTAGTCAATATATCGTTGTCTCTCTGGATCCACTCGCCCAAGCAGAGCATGGCTAGCCCGAATGGCAGGATCCGCCCCTCGCATACTTTGCTTGCGGGAGGATTACCTATCAATGCGAGAATCAAAGAATCAAAGCCCTAGCCACGACAAGAGCTGTCATACTGCACTGCTTCGAACAATAGCTCGAGAACTTGGTCCGATTTCCGGAGCACGTCCTCCAGTGGTTTGATGCGCTTCATTCCGTATGCAGTCGCACTTGCTATCATTTACAATCTAAGTCGGATATGGTGAGCGGCGACATTGCGAAGACAAACATGTCAAACACGAGTCGCCCTTTCAATATTGCTACCTGGATGACTTATTTCAGAAAGTGCTGTATAAGCAGAATCACCTAAGCCTGAGCTTTTAAATCCGAAATGACGAGTATTGCGCCACCATACCTATGATTGGTCTGTTCGCTGCACTGCGCCCACGCTAAGTGTCGATTCCTCACTCAAGATTTTGTTTGCCTTGTTTGCATTACTTTCTGAAGATGCGCTCCTAGATGAAAGGATCAGGAAAGAATTTCTTGGAAGACGTCGTGAACACCATGGAAATCGCCCCTACCAAGTCTTTTACTGGCCACGCCCGCCGTCAAGATGTCGGTGAAAACTATATCTATCCTCTCTTGGTACCGAGAACAGCCGACAATTACGATTGCAAATACGAAGCAACAAAGTCGTTTCGAAAATGCCCGAAAATCCAGATGCGTCTGACAGGAGACCCAAGCGAGCCTCGAGACCAAAAGTGCGTACAGGTTGCGTGACCTGCAAGTGAGTCTCCGAAACCCTAGTCCATTCACCCGTTGGGAAGGGAGCATGAACATGATTGCTAACGATCGGCCGAAAGGATCCGGCGCATCAAATGCGACGAAGGTGCGTTGTTCCCACACATCATCTGGTTTTCTGGTACTGATCACCATTGTCATCAGGTAAGCCCGAGTGTCTCAGATGTACGAGCACCGGCCGAAAGTGCGACGGCTATCTGCCTCCGAGAACGTGGCTTTTCGAACTCAAAAGCGAAAGAGAGCCTACGCCAGGCCCATCCCTCTCCAGCAGCTCTGGCTTCATTAGTCCACATACTCCTGAAGAGAGTCGAGCTCTCCAATTCTATCTGGAGAAGACAGCGCCAACCCTCTCAAACTATTCTAGCCCACATTTTTGGAAGACGACAGTTCCAACGACAGCTCAACTGCATCCGTCAATTAAACATATTGCCATCGCAACCGCCGAGCTACACGCCTCACTTGAGGAGTTAACCGACCAACCCGGCTTGAGTCGTCTTGGGTTCATGCAAAATTACAGCCAAGCTGTCGCATTGCTCACAAAAGGATCAACCAGTCTGGCTACAGAAGTTGTCCTCATCTGCTGCTTACTTTTCAGTACCTGTGAGAACTTTCAAGGTGATCCCATGGCTGGCTTGCTACATATCGAAGGTGGAGCCAAACTTCTCAGGGAATGGAGGGCATCTGTACCACAACGACTCGACAGGATCCAATCGCAGCCTAGCGATTCTGAACCGATCGAACAGGAGATAGCGCCAATTATCGAGCGTATCGAATCTCAGATAGCTTCCTCTCGCAGCATCTCGCCTGGTCAATTGTTGGCGTCGCCTTCAACGACTCCTGGAGAAGTCACTCCTGCCCTCGAAATACCTGCCAAGCCATCAATACCTGAGGAGTATGACACTTTCTGCACAGCGAGAGACCAGCTAAATGATGCTATTCAGTGGATACGTCGGGGTTTGAGTTGGGACAGTGAAGCAACAACACCCATTATCATCGACCCTGATGTGTCCAAGCAGGAAGCCAAAACCTTACTTTCCCAATGGCTGATAGCATTCAATAAGTACACCCCTCAGCCTGGCGGGATGCACGAAAAAGAGTTTCTCCGCAGAGAGGGCCTTGTCTTACGAGCTCACCAGCGTGCCGCATCAATCATGGTCGAAAGGCTACCTTCCACTTCCGAAATGGTCTTTGACGAACACCTGGACAATTTCAAAGCCCTTCTAGAAGAGAGCAGCGCTGCAGCCATCCCACCAACGGCATCGCCCATCACTTTCCACTTCGGTTTCTCTTTAGGCCTAATTCCTCCTTTGTTTCTCATAGCAATTCGTTGCCGCGACCCACTAATTCGCAAGGAAGCCGTCGCGGTCCTCCGCTCAATGCATCGAAGCGAAGGTTGCTGGGATAGCTGTTCCGCAGCGCTAATAGCTGAGCATGTCATCAACATCGAGGAACGCGGCTTAACAGTAATTCAATCCGCGAGTGACATCACCGCCTTCAGCCGCCTCCGCCTTGTCGGTGCTGAAGTCGACTACGCCCGCCAGCAGCTCATCCTTCGCGTAGCACGTTATCCATTTGACGGCCAGAATTCGCCAATCGAAGAGGAGCGGATCAGTTGGCGTACCGTCGTGGACCAGGATAGAGATATAGTGGAATGGGTAAGTCGAATCCGTCGAACTCACTCTCATCCCAAAGCTTTTCCATTCTTGACTCTCGCAAATCCCGTCTTCCCTGGCTGACAGTTCCTTTGCGCAGCCACTAGACAAGATCTTGGGTCCAGCGGGCTATCAGGGACTGATAAGACCGGAGCGTGGGATATGTCGGCACACGGCTGCCTTGGGGATGGGTGGGGATGTTGCTTCAGTAACCGCAGACGTGGAGAATTAGGCTTGGCAGACTGTGAAGAGGTGGGTATGTCCGTACGTCGGCTTCGGAAACAGAGAGGAGATAAAGAGGAGATATAGAGGAGATATAAAGGCTTCTGTGTATACTAATGGCCTACAATGATTGATGTGCAACTTAGAGATTGTTTGCCTATACCTTTCCTATCTTCTAAATGCGATTCTGAGTCCCTATTATTAGCCAAATACGAATTTTTAACTTCCTGTCTCGAGATCCCATGTAGATCTCGGGAGAATAGCAGAATATCAAAACACATGTGCATGCGCCCAGTTATTTGTTCGTCGACTAGCTGGGCAAGAGGAAATGGTGCTTCCTTCCTGTCTCCCCTGCTTTTTATTGCTACACTACAGTAAGTAAGCCAGTGATCTCAGCTTGCTCAAGATGCAGCGCTCAAAGTTATGTATCTCCAATGGTTATTCTTTCCTAATCGTTCATGTTTTGCTCAGTCCCGTCATGCAAAGCGGTGATCTATCTTTCGCTTCTTCTCGTCCATGCTACTATCTAGACCAAGGTGCGGTCGAGAAGCAGAGTCTGGTTTTATTGAAGTACAGCGTATGGGGGTGGTCTAGGTTCGGGCTACCGGATGAAGGGGACTGGCATCAAGACTTGGAGATGAGAGATTCGGGAGTAGAACTTCGGCATCTGGTTTGTAGCTATTGCTACTTGACATGCTATCCATATGTGGTATCCGTCAGGTAATGCCACGAACTGACCTAAACCGAGATCCAAGCACCGAGCATAGCATGGCATTAGGTGTTTGCAACGGTGTGATTTCCTATAGATGGACTTCGACGACGCATTCGTGGTGTGTCATAAGAAGCGACTTCAGAGCGACATAGTGACGTCGCATATCGTTTTCAACCAGACCAAGATGAAGATGAATGATGCTTGCAGGCCGGGCTCATTGAAAGCCCTGGTATAGGGCGATAGATACCATCGGAGTTCGCGACCACACCACGCTTCGAACCCGCGCTAGTAGACCGGAGCTATCGTAGTCTGCTCTTTATTATCTGAAAGAGTATATCGTCAGAGATTGGCACGTTACTGAGAAGCAGTATGACAAGCTAAGAGATCGCGAGTAGTTGCTCCCCCGTAGCATTAAAGGGCTTTCAGGATAGAGATTTGGTTGACGGCAATGATTGTATGGAGCTTTGATCTCGTCGTGCATGGAGACTGAGTTGATCCTAGGATTTAGGCTACCTTCCCTCATTCGGGTTGTGGCGGACCAGCTGCCAAGTCACGTGAAGAGTGGTTGTAGTGCGGTTAGACCTTCACTTTCCACTCAGCTGGGAAACCTTTTTCGATTTCTGGAAGAGCAGCGATGGCGGCTTTAGATCGATCTGGTAGCATGCTTGAGGTCCTTATTGTCAGGGATTGACACCGAGGCGGTCCTTGACGACACAAGGAATCATTGAGATGCTAGAGTGGTGGTTCTTCAACAAGGTTTTCGACGTGTTTCTGTTCGTCTGCATTGGTCAAGATCGGTCTTTCCTGTAGGCAGGTACCTTCAAGATTCGTGAGGCCAACATCCAGGTCGACCTGGTAGAGCCAGTCTTCAACGTTACTGTGCGGAGCGGTCCCAACTTGGTGAATCTCTTGGCAAAAGCCCTTCCGAATCGGGTTCTTGAACCTTTGTGGGGATGGCATAGGCAAATCGGTCGAAAAGCCGTAAGATGAGGTTTCAGTACAATGAGTACTGTGAGATAGGTCATCTGTGAAGCAGCTCACTACACTAGACGTCGGCTCGGAAGAAAATCCCAATTGTGATGGAAAGAGAAGGAAGCCGTCATGGGTAGCAAACGCTGGACTTCCAGTACTGCATCGGCATGGAGTCCAGTCGGAACTGGGATGGATGAAACTGGAGCAACGGCAATTTCGCCTGTGCTCCGGTTTGATGACGAATGTCTTAGTTGACAAGCTCTCATAGGGGGGGAGCTCTTCTTGCACCTCACCGAGGTGATTCAGCTGTCCTCCTCCATAGTGATCAGTATGAGTAGGTGAGGTGGATAAGTTGTGCAAACTGTGCGTGATAAGGGCAGCGATAACATCATGTGGAACCTGTGGTTGACTGAGACCCTTTCCGCCTGGCTGTGCCTGTGCTTCAGCCATGATAGGGGTAGCCTTGGCAATATCAAAGCTAATTGTGGTTCGGGGGGGGCCGGCGGCGACCTGGAGCCAAGTGGGGGATGTGGGAGGAGGAAGTTGGTCAGGATTGCGGAGGGGAACTGGTGCCTTTTATATGAGCGGGAAAAGTGGAGGGGCGCCCAGGGCGGATCTTGGCGCTAGTAAATGCAGGCGGAGCCAGGCACAAATACTCTCATGCCATTGGCTGGAGGAGGGTACCAGCGCATATCTTGTCATGGGCACAAGACATATCCTCCTACCCCTGCTCAAAGAGGCGGAAATCTTCTCCTTCGCCCTCTGCTTCTGCTTCTGCTTCTGCTTCAGGGTCGGCGTCCGCTTCAAAGTCGTCTGAGGGACTCGGTCATGGTGTAGCAGGTATTGGAGGACGAGCTGTCAGACTCCGGTCGTAGAATTTGGGGCATGTTGAAGGCCATCGGAAGCCCAAAGTTTGACATCGTCGGCGCGGACGCTGTGTTGTTGACAAGTTATTCAGAGCTTGATGGTAAGGAGAAGCAATCAAATCGTTCTGAAGATCGGCCAAGGGCCCGTAAAGGGTCTGTGTAGCCTCCCACTGCTTCCTTTCCTCCATTTCCTCCTGCTCTCGCTGTTCTTACTGCTCTCTTTGCTCGTCCTGTAGGCCCTGATACTGCTGGTGCAGCTGATTCCGCTGATTCCGCTGCAGTCGCTGTCGCCATCGCTGCTGCCTCTGCTGTATTCTCTGCGGCTGTTGTACCTCTTGTTTCTCTAGGCAGCGACGGCGAATCTTCTCTCTGCACTGCTGATCCAGTGATGCCAACAAACGGACTGCTAAGTGTTGCATAGCTTCTGCGGCCAAGTCTTGCTCTATCGAAGATTCAGGAGGGCTGTGGAGCCATCTTGAGAGGGCGAAGGACTCTGAGAAGGCGGTAGAGGAGGACATGACGCAGAAGTATTGTAAGAAGATAAAAACGAAGCAAGTTTCAGGCAAGAAATAATTTTGGTGGTTTGATAGAGTTCAGATGCATGAAAAAATTATGTAGGACTTAGATGAAGACAAGGAATCAAGAACGAGGATGAGAGTAGAAGGAAGCTTCAGCACACTAGTACCGTCTTGGTTGGCTGCCCTCTGCACCAGACTATCGTTCGTGTATTTGTAGAGCTGCAGCACCAGAGAATCAAATCTTTTCGTCTTCCATTCTCACCTTGCAGCACCAAGAGGATGATGCTTCCATCGTTTGCGAGTCGGAGAAATAAGTACTCCACCGTGAGAGTTCCACACTGTCACAGCTATGTCTGTACGACCAGGACATGCACCGAGCAGCAGAATATTGAGAGATTCAAGTCCTCCCTGCACCGTGAGAGTCACACTCAGCTTGCAGCAATTTCCAGAGAGCTGCATCCACTGCCCACATATCCGATGTGTGCTTCCGTTCAATCGGTAAGGAGAAGCCGAAAGGTGATGAGAATTAGCAACGAGGAGGGTGCAGTGCCGACCTACGGATCTTCTGTGGGTGTCCAGTCACCTACACAAGTCCGCACTCCTTGAAGGACAGCAGACAACTCAGTCCACCTCCGCTATCCGAGCACATCCCTTCACCGGCAACCCATGTACCTGCTGATGAGTCTCCGGGGCCGAGAGAACCGTCGCCGCCCAGAAAAAAACCCTGCACGTCGGCCTTCCTTACTCCATCACGACACCAACGTTTTGCCACAGTCGATGCTCCGGCTCCCAAAGGCACGTTTTGTCAAAGGTTCGTTGACGCCACTCGCCCTCTCTGATCCTTTCTGCATGTCAGATCAGAAAACAAACCCTTCGCGATGGTGCCAGCGGCTCTCACTGTTACTCCAACTCGGGGTTGTGGAGGCACGCCGTAGTCGGACGTCAATATGGGGGCATAGAGAGGGTCTGCGTTTTCACAACATGGGATTGTCATGAATTTACAGCATTGGCCTGCTGGACAAGGGAAGGCTTGGTTCGGCTCAGATGTCACCTCCTCCTACCCAGTATCGCCGAGGCGTGCTTTTGGAAGCCAGAAACATTAATAGAATCAAATCATTCGAAGGAAATGAACAGGCATATGGAGGAAATGAACAGGCATATGAAGGAAGGGGATTTCCTGGACTGAACTGTTGTATTGCTGTGGAGGAACAGGAGCCAATGCCATCCAGCACAGGAAACGGCGCCTTGTGTATCCTCCTCAGATAAGATAGACGCAAGATCTATATTGCGCAGATTGCTATTCGGTCAGGACTGAATGGGTTGACGGTGAAAGTGGCAGAGTTGCGGCTCCATTGGCATCGTCTGCACGCTTTGGTGGCTTGGGCGGCGAGCTGGATCAAGGGCAAAGGGCGTGATACCACACGGAACCTCCAGATGTGCGTGGTCAATGGATGAAGTCCGGCACTGTGTCGGCAGACAAGCAATCATCATCTTAATGCCGTTACACACACATTTCAGCCCCCTGACAGAATTCACCAGGGGGTTTATCACATGCCGCTTTAACTAGATCCTGGGCGAAGTCCCGCTGGATCTTCCCTTCAAAGCGCTATGCCAGAGACAGATTCTGTCCACCTCAAAAGATCAGTGACCTGCCCTTTTCATCCACAACCCATGCTTTCACATGTAGTACGGTCTTATCATGGCCGCCGCTTTCGTTGAGATGCTCTTATCGTCAGACCAACGAGGTAGCGAAGGAAGAGTGGGTGTGGCTGCAGAGCTGGCCCGCGAGAATGAACAGTCAAGGACATCTAGTCCCATTGAAGACGATCTATGAGCTTGAAATCAAGGAAAGTCTGGGTAGGTCGAAACATCCTGCGATATCGATTCTAAAATCTCACTCATGCACTCCACAGTCGAAGCATACTTTGTGGAGATCCCGATTAAGCTTGCGAGCAAAGCGTTGAAGTAGGCTCTGAACGACTCCACCAATTCGAGATTCATACACTCACTCTTCCTTGCAGTATTCTGCGACCAATACTCCCAATTAACGCCGACAATTCCAATTCATACTACTTCTTGCGCCGACTTGTGACTACTTCACATCTACCACCGAGTCTAGGGGACAGCGTTCAGCGACGAGACGGCCCTGCCACCATACACCTTCTCATTCCGCCTCCACTCCCGCTCTTTTCTAATGACGTAGTCACTGTTCTCCGTCCGCACGTCGAATTCGAGCATCTGCCGTTTGTACGAAAAACGCAGATTCCCGTCGAACCACCCACAACCGCCGAGCAAGCAGTTTTATGGTCCAAGAACTACTGGCCATGCACCTTCAACCCAGCATCTCAGACTATACAGCAAGCGCCGCCCTCACGTCTTCTGCAGACAACACAAGCCAAGCTCGACAAACCAGCCCGTCTGCAGTCGTACCTCGGCCTCGCACAGCGGGCTGCTGCTGAATGTGTGAATGGAGCATTGGGCCGGGAGGTTGCTGCCGTGGTTGTCGATCCTGTGATGGATGAAGTTATTGCGGTAGCAGGGGATGCTCGATGGTTTGAACAGACTGATGCCTTGTCGATCGGGAAGAGTCATTCCGATGGATTGGCTGAAGGCAGACCTGAACAGCATGCATTGATGCGAGCGATTGCCATGGTGGCCGAGAAGGAAGCACGGCGACAAAGTCGCAATGAGGACTCATCAAGCGCGACGGCCGAAAATCCTGGCACAGGCCCTGGGCAACGAGCGATGACACCAATCGAAAAGTTCTACGCCACCACCCAGGCAGAGACTGAAACTTCTCGCGAACAACACCCCGGGATGCCACCAGTCCAATCCGCAGAAAGACGAGACGCCTACCTCTGCAACGGATTAGATGTCTACCTAACGCACGAACCCTGCATCGCATGTTCCATGGCGATGATCCACTCTCGATTCCGAGCCTGCGTCTTCATGAGGAGAATGCCACCAACTGGGGGACTCTGCGCAGAGAAGGATGATGGCGGGCTTGCTTATGGGCTCTTCTGGCGGCGGGAGCTGAATTGGAGGGTCTTGACTTTTCGATACCTTCCGGCGGCTGGTGGACTCCGCGAAGAAGGTGGGAAGGAGGAGGTAGGAGACCGAGTAGATGAGCATGTTGAAGCAGTTTTCCCCGCCTAAGTCCCCCCTAACTAGTTAGTAGTAGTACTGGAACTAGAACAATGCCAGAGTCGATCACGTGCCTTGCCCCTCATCCGCTCAATCTCTTCCTCCGTTCGACCAACACCTCAGAGAACTTCCAGACTAGCTACCAATAGGAATCCCAGCTTCCGATCTCTCATCCTCTGTAGACTCCATTCTCCGCTTAGCCCGCTACCTGTGATCGGATACGAAGCCGGCCCCACCTCCCCCCCAAAA
>JAABUK010003665.1_pt1 | contig 25731 bp, 35 predicted proteins | sample 5559141 | NCBI WGS metagenome assembly JAABUK01 (sample SAMN10711869, study PRJNA513367) | rock metagenome | isolation source: Antarctica rocks | place: Antarctica: Victoria Land, Pudding Butte nord | collected 2016-01-03 | reverse complement strand
ACCCTAGTTGACCATCGCCAGTCAAACCTGAAGTCACGAGAGCCTCTAGATTTGCAATAAGTTTGCCACGCGCAGGGGTTAGATTCAACGCGCCTTTGTCCAAGGCGCACAGTGGTCGTACACAATTGACATCATGTGCACTGGGGTTTTGCCGCTACAGACTGGCCTTCGCCCTTCGCTTTGCAACCTCCTCGGCCCTCGCGTCGGCCGTCAACAACGACCTGCTTCTGCGGTGCACCGACGTGGTCAGCGAGCCGGCAGCTCAATAATCTCCAACATAGCAACAGCGCCGCTGCCTCCTCCTGCGGATCTGCAAAGGCCTGCACGACAGCAGCCGGTAACGCACGCAGTCGTACTTACAGTCACACTCGCAACCACCACCCAATGCTGAAACATGGCCGGAACGAGAGGAGCCGTTGTTGGGTGCTCAATGTTGGATTTTGCGTGCACAGGAGACCGACAAGCCAGATCTGTCACAGGCTCCGCCTTTCACTTTGACGGACCTCAAACGAGCGATCCCTCAGCACTGCTGGGAGAAAAACACCTTCAAATCTGTCAGCTATTTGGTCAAGGATGTAGCAATAGTTGCTGGCTTGGCTGTTGCGGCATATTCAGCGAACACATGGTGAGGACTGATGATTGCACATTTTTGACCTGCAGTGCATCGCTGTTGTTGACTGCTGGATCAGTTGTCACCGCTTCTGGGTTTTCATCTTCTGTTTCAGTGCAAATAAACTGATGCAGGTGGGCATGGCCGTTGTACTGGCTCGCTCAGGGTACCATGTTCTGGGCTCTGTTTGTCGTTGGACATGACTGGTGAGTGACAAGCTAAGGAAAACTCACCACTGTGATGTGCTTTGTGGGCAAATCAGCCATGGGATCTGCAATGAGCTCTTTACCACTCTAATCATTCTTGTACTTTCTTACAGTGGTCACCAGAGTTTCAGCAACAGCAGAAAGCTGAATGACTTTGTGGGCAACATTACACATTCCTCTATTCTTGTGCCCTACCATGGGTGGAGGGTTAGTCACAGAACGCATCACCAGCATCATGGACATGTAGAGAATGATGAGTCATGGCATCCTGTAGCAAAGAAGCTGTATGACAGCATGGTGAGTCATAGCAGGACGGCTCCGAGCACACTGCTTGTACATGTATGCATTGCATCACACTTTGACCATATGGCATCAAACACTAGCTGTATCTGCTGTTACTACGCGAATGCCACATAATGGCATTACCCAATTAGTCAAGTTTCTTGCTTCCTGGGTTTGCTTGGTAGTTTGCTGTACACATCTGTCTGGCTGTCTGGGTGCATTGACTGCGCACACATGCATGCAATGTGGTGTCTCTTCCAGCAGCTACTAGTTCAAGGCATATTGTTATTTTGTCATGCATCCCTCTGAATGCAGGCCTTCTTAAAGCCTAATGTGCTGCCCATTGCTGCTCAAGAGCTTCAGGCGCTGAGCAAATGTATCATGTTGAACTGTGTCATAATGTGAGAGGGTCTTGAATGTTTTCCACATCCGTGTCTGCTACTAGCAGAGTTGTTGCCCTCAACTCTGTACTCATGCACACCAGTCCCAGCTTCGGTCAAGTGTGCTTGTCCAAGAGACTCAATACAGCACCCCCTGTCACCAGTGCAAAGTTGCAACCTACCACAGCCTGCTCACCTCAGCATGTTCTGTCAGCAGTGCAGAGTTGCGCAACATGAGAGCCTGCTGTGCTGACTGTTTCCCTTTGTGCCTGATCAGGACCCCATGGCCAGAATAGGCAGGCTGACGTTCCCCATCTCCATGCTGGCTTTCCCTTTCTACCTGAGGAGCAGAAGCCCGGGCAAGACAGGCTCCCACTATGACCCCAGCTGCGACCTGTTTGTGCCTGCTGAGGCACCCTTGGTATGTTGTCATCTCTCATTGCCCATGCAGTCAATTTGTTGATCATCCTTTTTGCGGCTTTCTCGACAACTTGTACTGCATCATTCCCATTTTTTTAATGAGGCACCTTTGGTATATTTACAACTCTTATTGTCCATGCAGTCATTTCCTGACAACAACAGTGTGGGATAGGCAGTTCTCATCCATCATGCAGTCATACTGTTACCACGCTCTCCATCAGTTGGCTGTCAGCTGCTTCCATTCACGCCTGTTGAGTCTTCCAAACCTCTTGTGCTGGTTGGGCTGCATGACCTGCCTGCAACTTGACATCCCTGCCCTCCTCCCCCCCCAACCCCTGCATCTAACCCCTTACCCAGTCCTAACCTCTGTGCCTTAACCGTGTTGCTCCTCCCCCCCCTCTATGCATTAAGTGCCATGGGATCCTGTTGCGCTCTGTTGTTATCAACCATGTCATCCTCACATTTTTGTCCTCTTCTCATCATGGTACCAACATAAAATATTTAGGGTTTAGGGTTTATATCCTAACCAACCCTAATCAACGACTTTATATTGCTTCAGGTGGAGACTTCCAACAGGTTCATGCTTGGGATGGTCGCCCTTCTGGCCGGTTTCACAGTAGCCCTAGGGCCCTTGGCCATGTTCAACCTGTACTTCATGCCCTACTGGATCAATGTGATGTGGCTGGATGCTGTCACATACCTGCACCACCATGGGCCTGAGGATGAGGAGAAGATTCCCTGGTACAGAGGAGAGGTACCCCCCCCCCCCCAACTCCTGTCTCCTTCAAATCAGTGTCATTACTGTGGATGTGCGCATGTGTAGAGCATACATTTGAAAGCGTGATACTATGCAGATTCTGTTTGGCAAGACTGTAATGTGTAGAAATACCAGTGTCATTGCAGTGTGGGCGCATGTGCATATGTAGAGCATACATCTGGAAACATGAAGTTATGCAGAGTTCTGTCTGGCGAACTACAATGCGTAGAAACACCGAGATCATATCTGTGCCTTTGGTTGTGTTGAAACCAAATGACTGCACCAGATCTGCATGCAAGAGCAAGTTGCTGCATTGTACTTTGCAGCCTTGTACTTTGTAGCCTTGCAAAAAGTAGCCAGTGAGTCATCTCCTGACTGAGACTCTATTATGCAAAGCCTGACATCCTTAGCTTTGATTGGTGCAGCGATGCATACTATATGCGCCCATGTGGCCAAAATGGCCTTGTCTTTGACCCTGTTGCACTTCTTTGACTTATTCTTTGGTGAAATTCAGCCTGCTTTGCTTAAGGTGTGCCTGGTGTCACCAAGCAACACTTTGGTTTGCAAACATTGAGTGCCTGTGGTGTTGACTGCAGGAGTGGAGTTACTTGAGGGGAGGGTTGTCTACTATTGACAGAGACTATGGCATCTTCAACAAGATCCATCATGACATCGGCACCCATGTGCTTCACCACCTCTTCCCCCAGGTGCGTATTCTTCCTTTAGACTCCTTTCTTTAGATTCTTTCATGACACCACCAGTTAGGCTGACTAAAATCTGCCCCAGATTTTTTGATGACCAGCCTAGTTGGGCTGGCTTATACCTGCACCAAAACCAAGAGACTTCATATCATGCCCAGTTGATTGCATATGCTCGCAACAAAGATGCGTGATTTACAGCGGGCATGGCATTTAGGTGTATGCATTTTTTGGCAGCATGGACAGCCCGGTATTATACTTGGTTTATCATTCAATTGCTGCCGAAAGGCGTAGTCTGTTACTTTTTTCTTTTTTTTCCCTTCATATTTTGGCAGCATGGGCAATGTGGTGCTTTGTATGTGCGTAGCATACATAAGCCAGACATGCTATGAAACAGCAATTCTGCTGTTTGCAGATGCCTCATTACAATCTAGAGGAAGCAACAGAAGCCATCAAGCCAATCATGAAGGACTACTACAGGGTACCCGAGAAAAGCAAGGGCCCCATCCCCTTCCACCTCTGGGGTCACCTCAGCAAGTCTTTCCAGCAGGACCATTTCGTGGCAGATCAGGGTGACATTGTATTCTATGAGAAAGACCCTGAATTTGCTGCCAACCTGAAAGCTTCCCAAAAGAAGGCTTCAGCTTGACATGGGAATGCAATGCCAAGGCTGGATTATGGGGCGTAACTTCCAGTCTGTGTGACTAATTTCATTTAGGGTAGGCCAATTCGTGGCTATGCCTGTTAGGGTATGCCAATTTATGGCTATGCCCATTCTACTTCTGAGCTGTATGGGCTGGGAGGTGGTTCTGTGAGGATCATGTGAGAGTGCTTGCAAGCCAATCAGTTGCAAGCACACTGTCAAGTTCAGCAATTTTTTCACGCGCAGGACTTCAAAAACATTCCATGTGCAGGTCTGTGAAACTGCACTTGAGGATCTTTGCTTGGGCACTGACTGCTGATTCTTTTCTTGAAGGGTCCATGTGGACCTTTCAAAACGTCAGATCATCTAATGCAACATGTGGCGCACATTTTCCAGCTGCTGTCATGGCTGCTGCATGCAATGCTGACCAGCCTTCACAGCGAACACCATGCTAGATCAAGTTCCCTGTGTATTAAAGCTGGCCTGCTTTTTAAGCCTCATGTTGAGACCGTTCACTTTTGACAAGCTGTATTTCCGTTCAGACTATTATTTTTGTGTCTTGCTTAGCCATGCTAGTTACCTCTCATGACTTTTTCAATTTGATATTCTGTTCTGTTACGAACAATGAGTATTGAAATTCAAATAGGGGGGCCTGTGACTCGCCCTTTGCGGCTTTTCACCTGCACTACCATTGAGATGTTACCTGCTAGTGTTGTAAGAACTGCTTTTTGCGGTTTTGCTGCAATCATGCGCGCAGTGTACAGCGTCATGCACCATGATGGGCGTGAGTGAGCTCAAACATCATGCTGTCCTCCCGCCGCATGTACATGCTAAGGCGCCAGACATCAAATCTTGCTTTACTGCATATTGTATCACAAGACCTCTATTACCCAGGCATGTTATCCGCCACATGTACATGCCAAGGCGCCAGACATCAAATCTTGCTGTACTGCATATTGTAACACAAGACCTCTGTTACCCAGGCATGTTATCGGGCTCTGCAAATCAGTGCATCCTTGGGAGTGTGTGTCTGACAGCCAAGCTATCAAGCAACTTTCAAATCTTGCACCAGTACTGTTAAATACTTGATGAGCTCCAGTGGTGCAGCGACACTCTTCAGGCTATGTTCTGATTCATTGCGTTGCAACAGCTGTATGCAAGAATCTGTACAGGACCTACCGGTATATGTGTATATGGCCCACCATCAATTCACAGCTAGGCCTAAGGCTGAATAGGTTGCCCCTAAGCATGAACACAAGGCTTGTGCATGCAGCATGAACAGAGCAATGTACATCTGCTGGCAATCATGATTGGGCCCCTTGTGTTCTCGCATATATAAGTTATAACTTAAGCCTTTCCCACTCTACAAGTGAATCTTCTGGTCATTTCTACAATTGCTTATGTCACAGTACCGGTACATCATACTATATGCCTTCTTGGTTGGCCGTGAAGTTTGTTTCTATAAATGCTGTTCTGTACACTGCTCATGTTATATGATGCTTCATCAGCAATGCTGAAGTGCCTGACAGCAAGCTGGATGCTTGCAGCGCAGGGCTCGCCTGCTTCCTCAGCTAGAGCATCCACCATGCGTGTGAGGGCTTGAGGGGCATGTGGGAAGCTAGCAATCATTGCCATGGCTCCTTGCCATGGCGTGCACACCTGCAGAACAAGAGATGGAGAGAGTCAACAAATGAAGGGAGACTCCTTGGTCCCAAAGATGACACCTTTGTTTTGAGGCGTTTCGTTTGACACACACCCTTGTGAGTCATCAGCCTAGAGGGACAACATAGATACAGAAACATGAGGGGGCACACTGAGGGGGCACACTGGGCTTTGATGCACATACCACACACAGTCAGGATCATGTTGGAGTGCATCGCAACGTTCTATACATACAGTCAACTGTTGCAAGCAATGTTGTATGCCAAAGACAATCGCTTGGCATGTGGATAAGCAGGTCCTTTGCCCACAGCTAGCATGCACGCTCATACATAGCATCCTAAACCATTTCACGTCATGCAAGGCTTATCGTGTAGATGAACAAGCAAATTTCACCAAACTTGTTGACTTGCGCCAGTTGTGCACACACATGCAGCATCCTTCAAGTACGACATAAACACTTACCCCATCGTAGATGATGCCTTTGTATACGATATACGCCTCTTGCAATTGATTCCTGCATTCGCTTATTTGGTATGAGTCCTGTAATCTAGCGCACTCGCCAGCACTCGCATCATCAGTGCATCTGGCTATGCTGCTATTCCTGTCCTTGAACTGCACCTCCAGGTCCTGAAGCTCATGCAGGAGGCTTGCCTGCTGCTGCAAATAGGCTCGCCGCTGCAGAAACAAATCCTTCTCTTGACTGTCGCTGAACTGAAGGGTGTGCTGCATAAGACACAATTGTGAAATGGCTGATCAAATGACGTGAGACAATAGGAAGTAACATAAGCTGATGTGTTGTGTCAGCTGGGGCAATGCAGTATGAGGCAAAGTGTCACTGCCAGATGGAGATTGCATATACACACCAGTGACCAAGCAAGTTGCCAGCATGTTTAAGCTTGACTGGGCTATGCTTGGTCCACCTGCTTTACCACACAAGCTCATTCAACAGCTGTCCACATTGCAGACAGAATGCAGGCCAAGCATCTCTGTGATACTCTGGCAAACTTCATTACTGTGCAATCATGCTTGTGCTTGGAAAAATACTAAATCATATGCTCACCGCAAGCTGGAGCCAATGCGACTGCGTATCTGTAGACTCTGTGTCAGCTCCAGGTAACACAGCATGACCCATAAAAGCTGCGTAGTTCTGGAAGTCGTGAGTGGCCTTAGCTGTGCACAAACTGCCCAGTTCGTCCATTAGCAAGCTAAGGCGCTGACCTGCGGCGCTTTCAAGGTTGTGCTTCAAAATTTCACCACCAGTTGCAAGACAGATGGCCACTTATCTGGCACTCCAAGCACAGTACAGAATGCTGTGAGCAAATGTGAACCTGTCTGAGACCTGCAGCACAGAGACACCAAGCTGGTGCATTGTATCAGTAGGTCTGGCACTCCAAGCACAGTACAGAATGCTGATTGCAGATGTGAACCTGTCTGAAGCCTGAAGCACACAGACGCCAAGCTGGTGCACGACTTGACAGCACATGTAACGCCTGCTGCTGCTTCGCCCGCTGGCCAGAGTATCCACACTATCGTCGAAACGGCCAGTCCCACATCAAATCAGAAGAGGAAGTCCTCTTGATAGCTGCCTGTTTCTGATAAACGCGTGAAGCGAATTTGCACAGTTGTCAACAATTGCCATTTGATCTTGGCCGATTTCCTGGGGGATAGCGTGTTGCCAGGGCTTAGCCTAGTGACGTGTGCACACGGTGAGGTGATGTGGCTATTTGTAGCAGGTCAACGTGTCAGCTCGGGCCTGCCGCCTCAGAGGCTTCTGATATGATCACTGAAGCGCAACTTTTTTTGACTATTTAAAAGTCAACATGTGCACACGCTCACCAAGCACATCAGTGCGTCCTTGGGGACGTGTATCTGAGATCCGATCTATCAAGGAAAGCACATCAGCAATTTTCAGGCCAGGTGCAGGGCAACACCCATGCTGCACTGTACTATACATCACAGGCCTTTTCGGACATCTTCAGCACTAGAATCATTTGTAGCTGAGCCTTTAGCATTGCAAAGTCCATACACGGCTGGCCATACACAGTTGGCAAGAGGTGTCACACAAGAAAAGAAAAGACAAGACTACACCTTTCAACAAGAACTTAACAAGCAGCCAGCTAATATACCAAGCTGCCTGCATCATGCACGCAAGCCTTGTACGCCACAATGTGGCCACAGCCAATAATATTGTAAGTGCCACAACAAAAGCATGCAGCTCAATAGCAGAGCCAAGGTAAAAGGCGCATTGCCAGCATGTCAGGAAGCTAATTTCCTGCAATGTTAACAACGCATCCAGCTTGTCATGTACATGGAGCAAGCTTGGAAGTACAAATCAAAAATAAATAAAGCAAAATAAATGCGAGAAGGATATGGGCCCAGGCTATAGCCAATTTGAGACATACAGTATTTGGCTTAATTCAGTAGCTGCACATACCACAGCAGGGGCTAGGGCATGTTCAGGTGCTGAAACACAGTCTAGCAGTTCCAACACATCAAAGGTGACACAAAGCAAGAACTTCGTACTCCTGTCAATTTTAATGCACCACAATCTGACACATTCCTGCTTAAGACTGACAGTGAGTGATGGCATACATACATCGTCAGCAGTACATATGTTGCAGTGTACTGCTTTCCTGAAACGCATGGCTGCGCATCCATAGTACGTATACAAAGCTTGCCATGGTCATACTGGTACACATTTTCAGTCCTGGTCCTGCTGCCGGGTTGAGCATTCCATTGATGCCTTCAAAGGTTTGGGAAAATTGAATACTTAGCTGCACCACACAAGGAGCCCGGTCACAGCAGCAATTGCACTTGGATATGCAGTGATAAGTACATGCCAAGAGATTGCAGCACAACACAATAGCAGTGGTGATTGGCAGCAGCACAAGAAGCAGTGAGTCCCCGCCACCTGAAAGGCATTGGCTGCTGCTTTGAACCCACATACAGTCATACAGAAGCTTGCACAGGGCATAGCATGCATCAGACATGAAAGCACAAAGAATGCAGATAGATCAAATGCATGCATTCAGCACATGCCACCAGTAACCCAACGTTCCTGATCACAACATGAGTGTAGGGGTGACTTACATGCGTCCAGTACAATTCCTCTGATGGCAGCGACAGCCCCAATGATCATGATGCAGATGTAGAACACCATTAAGGTCCAGTTGAGCCATAGCTTCCAGCCCTTGGGCTTGCGCAGGAAGATGTACATGGCCAGGGGCAGTACAAAATCAATGGGGGTGATACCCAGGGCGCCCACCAGAGCTGTATGACACGGGACTAGTTGGCACATGCACAATTTGTGATTCTCATGCATATTTGTGTATTGGACACGCTTCATTGAACAAAAAATGAGTGCATGCGAGCTGAGTCACTGTGTGTCAGTCTGAGATGAAAGCTGGCTGACTGAATGCTGACCTTTGTAAGACAACATGGCAAGCAAAGCACAGTGTGTGCTTCAGCAGTGTTTGAAACAGGGCATATGCACACGCGCACATGACACAGGTCAAGGGCAAGGGTTTGCAAGCAGGGAGGGAATGAAGAAAGAGAGTTCAGAGGGGAAGATTTTGAGGGTATGGGGTTGGGACAAGGGGGCGGGGAGGGACAATGGAAGGGGCAATCTCAGGGCAAGTGCATGGGCAGGGCTCAGGGCAAGGGCAAGAACGGGGCTCAGGGCGATTGCAACTGATGCGGCAAATACAGGGGCAGGCAGTAGAGGCAAGGAGCCATGCTTAGGCAGGGACAAGGGCAAGGGCAGGGTTCAGGGCAAGCGCAAGGGCAGGGCTCAGGGCACATGCAATGGCAGAGCACATGTCAATCACAGGGGCAAGGAGCCATGCTATATCAGGGACAAGGGCAGGGGCAGGGCAGGCTTCCAGGCAAGTGCAAAGGCAGAAAGCAGGGGCAAAGAGCTGCAATACGAACATCCAATCTTGTTTCGTGCACAAGCGATGTTGTTTTGTCAGAAGCACAGTAGTGGTCAAGGATGTCACCAAAGTTGGGAAAAAACACAGCCGCCAAGTACTTACCCAGGATGTCACCAAAATAAGGAAACATGGCTGCAAAAAAGGCAGCCAGGAAGATGTAGAAGCAGCGCAAGGCGGTCCTGGTGAACCAGTTCTTGAATGCCCACAAGCCACCTTTCTGGTCCAGCAGCTTTGTCTCAAAGGTTTCCATTATCGGAGCGCTGTAGATCTGCACTCACTAGGCCCAAGTCATGTGTGGTTCACAGCACAGATTGCTTTGATTGCCCTGTCATGCACATTGCTTGTGCCAAGTGCTTCAGTGTCACATGTCTGATGATCAAGACTGTCAAACTTGCACCTCAGCATATATGCCAAGAACAGTGCACCAGGCACCAGGTGCAGCGACTTTGATCATTGCAGTGCTTGAGTGGCAGATACCACCACAATGCCATCATGCAGCCGCATGACAGCATATCACAGTCACATTCAGATTCAGGCGAAACTCTAAATTCATGTGTTCTTGGCCCCACATTGAACGCTTTCTATACAGCCACACAAAGGGGTCCACCACAGAAGTCTTCATGAGACACTAGACTGGAAAGCTACCATGCAGACACAAGCAAAGTTCCAACAAACCATGAAGCAAAGTCCAAGCACTCTTTTTGGTACTACCTGAACTTCTAGATTTTTTTGTTACATTTTATAATAAACTGTCCCATGTGACGTTATTTTTAAGACTACAATATACAAAAGGGGAGTGGACTGTGAGCTACACCAGAGACTTCAACAAGGGAAAGCTGTGCTACATGGCACAGCTCAGCTCTGACTTTATAGAGCTTCTGGCAAAGTGGCATCAGGAGCCAGCTCTGCGTCTAGGCAGAACTTACCATGCACCCACAAACAGCATTCCACAAAATCAGGAGGTTGATGAGGACCAAGGCCCATTTTGGGGATGGGCTGTCAGCACTGGGGACTGAAGCCATGTAGAAAGGCAGGAAGGAGCCCCCTGCACTCACCAAGCCTGACCCTGCACAACAAAGGTGAAAGCCCTTGAGTGTTTTGCTCTTTCTGCTCAGGACTCTTTTTGAGAATGTCAAATATTGACAGGGACACTCTGCATTCTAGCAGAGCGCTTTAGTATTGACACAGAGCTCTTTGAATAGTTGTACAGGCACCTCAAGCAGTCATGGGGATCAGCTGATGGCAATCTGACTGAATGGACAGTCACCTGCTCAATGGGCAATTCCTGACTCAAAAGGCGGTGTCTGACTCCAAGGCCAACTCCTGACTCAAAAAGATACTTTCTACAGGTTTTGCCCCATGGACAGTGAAAAAGGCACCTAACAGTGTGTCTGAGAGATTCCTCAACCACTCAGGAAAGCAATGAAATGCCACAAGCAGTTGTTTCCCTACAGCAAATGCTAGCTAGCTAGCAAATGGCAAATATGTTGGGTGTCGTGGCTATGGTAGAGTTGCATGCCACAGCAGTCGATTAACATCTGCAGGGGCACAGACCAACATACACAGACAAGATTGAGCCCAAGCCTTGTTGAGGTGACGTACCAAAACAAGCGTAGCCAATGAACGCTGCTGGGATGTATGTAACTGCCAGTTGAGCGTACAGCAGGTAAATAGCCTTATTCATGGTAACTACTGACGGTGCCTTTGCTGTAGCTTGGATTTCTGGGATGATTGTGTTCCTGCAGACACACACCAATACCCAGTGCATTAGAGAAAGCTGTGCAGCCATGCAGAACATGCATCAGACACACCATGCATCAGACACACCATGCATCAGACATACATCTGCAGACATACACACAATGCTTCAGACAAGCTTTGGCACTGACAAGCATACCCTGCAGAGGCTGGAGCTGTAAGAAGAAGAGCAAGGAAAGGTTAGAATGCAGACAGGCAGCGTTTGGGGCTGATTGAAAGCCAGGAGAAGCGGGGAAGAGCTGCTTGGGAGGGGTCGTGTTGGAGAGAGGGGGGGAACACAACAAACAGGGTATATCAGGGAGGGCATCAAAAAGTACAAAAAGCAGGCAACAAAGATGAAAGAGGAACTTGTGGTCTACACTTACCCATAAACAAAGTGCATGATGACAATGCCTTGGAACACCCCAAATGCTTTGTCAGCATTGGTTCCATGAACACCATAGTCTCTGGGCAGATCATACTTGGCTGACTGGTAGATGGCTATGATCAAAGCAATAGCTGTGAAGAGGTAGGTGTTCAGCATGTTGAGTAAGTTGATGAACCTGCAGGGCATTGGCATACTCAGTCAGCCAGCCAGTCCGTCTGTCAGTCAGTGCGTTTGTCAATCAACCAACCAGCATTTTCTGTCTGAAGGACTCACCAGGCGAGTCAACAGACAGTGACAGAGAAACTGCAATGCGGAGTCACAGTACAGCTTGCTGTGCAGCACAAGACTTCAACCAATTAGCAGCAGTTGATCATGGATTCGCATGCATGCGTCTGTGTGCAAGCATGGCTCTGGGCTGCTGCCTTAGGAGGTTCTCGCCCTGATCGCTGTATAGCAAATGTTTTCCTTTGATGTTGATGTTTTTCAGCGTGAAAACAAGGCAAGCTTGGTCTGCAGCAGCTTACCACAGACTGTGGAAGGTGGGAAGTTGGGTGAACAGCATGCAGATGACTCCCATGATGGCTATGAACTCTGTCAGCGTGATATGTTTTGTGCCACCAAGTAAGGTGTATACTGCCTGCAGAAACATTACAATACACCTGTAAGTCAGAAAAACACATGCTGTCAAGTGCATGCAAAAGTGAGGTGCAAGGCCAGATGCACCATACACATCTGATGCTATAGATCAAGTGCAGCAGTAGCAATGCTGTACAAAGAAAGTTCAGCTGTGTGATCCTAGCGTCATGTGATCTTGCAGCCGGCATCACACATTGTGAGTGCAAATGGTCACAAGCAATGTACATGAGGCATATAAGGCAAGCTCACAGAGTGTCGTATATCTTTATAGGACAGGTAGGCTAATGTTACATATGTATCCAAAGGTCTGAACGATGATTAGTAATAAGAATAACAATACGTTCTAATTACAACATTCAGCGGCTGAATTTCAGCCCAAGAAGCATAGCAGCAGCTTACTAAGTATGGTGGTATGATCATCGAATGACAAGTGGCAGGATTCTAAACTTGAGAGGGCTGACCTGGAAGCTTTCCCCAGACTGGATAAAGACAGATATCAGTGCCCCTATGAGATTGGCCCACTGACAGGGCCAAACACACCAAGGGCCCCATTTCGGCCCTGCAAGCAACAGGCAACTTGTAGCAAATGATAGGCAGCTGATGCAGATGAAAGGCAATTGTGCTGCAGACACAAGCGAGCACTGCAGATGGGAAGCAGTTGCTGCACACAAAAAGGCAACTGGCATGCAAAATGGGTAATGCTAGCAGACGAGGGCTGGTGAAAGAGGTTCTTATTAAGCATGAGTGAAGGGCTATTGGGGCAGAGGCTTCTTAACAGTGACATACATTCTCTGCTCACCAAGCGCTGTACCTAGCGCAACATGAGCTGGAAAGCGTTATTAACTTTCTTTTAATATTATTACCAAGCACTGAGGAAGCCAGATCTCTGTATCTGATGTTGCGCTTGCCGCCATACTCATGGAAGGAGGCGATGATCCGGGAGGTCCAGAAAGTCACGCCAAACCCCAAGAACAAAGCAATGATGCCAGGTGCCCAACCTGCATGGCATTCATCACCATGGTAAGCACATGGCAGCACCATGATAAGCACCGTGGTAAGCAAGGTTCATTTTTCCTTTTTTAAAAAATATTTGAAACAAAACCAATAATAATAATTTTAGTATTGTGGTTTAAATAGCGCTTGCTGGCTGGTGGTGGCTGCATGCTAATGATTTTTATGTTCGTTGCTTCCGTCACATTTTGCTGAGCAAATCCATGCTGTCCTTCCACGAGTACAACAGGACGCATAATATCAGATACTGAGACCTCAAGCTCTGTAAACTGACTGCATATGAATGTGGTATCCTGACATGTACAAGTGATGTTGGGGAGGTCACCAACAGTTAAGTGCATGCACTATGCATAGGCTTGTTTCACTGCTCACCAAGTAAGCCCATTGCAAAAGGCAGTCCCAATAGAGCAGCTCCAGCCACACTGGTGCACATGTGATACCCAACCTGCCATACACAATCAACAGCATCGCTACTGAAGGTAAGCTACATTTGCAAAAAGCTGACGGAGTCTGTTTGCACAAAGTGCGATGCGCCCAAAGTTCTTGACCAAGAATGTGCAGGCCTCCTGCTTGGTGCTGGACTCAAAGGGCGGTGCGCACAGCACGCAAGCACGCAGCACAAAACAAGCAATTTCGGCACCGCGTTGGGCGTCCTGTGATTTTCAAAGAGGTGCCCAAAAAACTAACCTGGTACCATGCTCCTGCAGAAGGGTAAAAATCGGTCGTAAGTGAACAATGAACATGGAAGACTGATCCGTATAAGTTTCACTCCTCGAGATGCGCAACGTCACATCGCAGCACGAAGCAAGGCTTACCTCGAGCGATGCCCACCGTCATGGGCAAGACATTTGTGCCGGATCCTAACACAAACTGGTCTTCTTTGATGGTCGCCGCAATCTCCTCGTCGCTTCTATGGTCTTCTGGAGTCATGTCCTCGGTCAGCTTTCCGTCAAACACTGGCTTCCCGTGCGCGGAGTCATCGGCAGCAGCGGTGGCCATGATGCACTGCTCTCGTTTATAGACTTGTGCTCGACGATGCAGGGTGTTTGTGCCGACCTGGACCAGTCGACTGTCGCAGCATTGCGTTTACGTCAAAGAAGTTGACCCCTTGATGCTGTCATGAGATGACACATTATTGATCACATGCACGGTACGGCAGGTTTTGAGCCAATCACAGACCTTCCTGCTTGGCGTGGTGCACCTGTAATTCTCTCGGCCTATCCCGTTTAGCTGTCATTATGTTGTGGGGCTCAAAATACTCGCGTGCACCCAACAATCTGCAAGTAGGTGAGCTGTGCCGAGGGAAAATGTAGTAGGCATTCAGGGAATAGGCAATTTATATATAAGTACCTTGCTGACTGCTGACTCTGATCCACTTCACAGGAAAGATTAAGATTATGATGTAATTGATCCATTACGTGATCTGTCACGTGGTCTGCAGGTGCTGTGGAAGCTTCTGTAAACCCTGTAGGTTTCAGATATTCATGTTAGTCATATCTTCGAAACCCTAACATTCTTCAGATTCCAGGGTTGCAGGTAGGGTAGGGTGTGAGCGCAAACTCAATGATTTTACAAGACTCACTCAAAACTGAGTAAGACTCAGGTTCCACAAAACATATCTTTATTTAAAATGTACTGCAGTAACTACTGTTTTTTAATAAAATTTTTTAGTTGAACTGTTGAACCGTTGAACCTGCTAAGCCTTTTTCTGGAAGATAGAGATTTCACAGGATTTAAAGGGTTGTAGCTGGTGTAGTTCAACTGAAAAACCCTAGAGACCCATACTTGCAGACTGTTATCAAGGAAAGTCAACACTATAATATCACCACTCGCCCACCCCCTGCCTGGCTTTTCCCCACTTCTGTTCAACTAGAGGGCGGCCGCGAGCTGTGAAAGCCTCCCTTACAGAGGAAAGCAATGATTTTACAGTATCTGCGGTCTGTAACAGAGGGCTTACAGTGTCTAGAAGCTTCTGCATGCAGAGAATTGCAGTGTTTTGTCATGCTTTCGTGCAGAGTGCAGAGCGCATTTAGTCAGTGTTTTGATTGGTTTTTTGATTACATGTGGCTAGAATTGAATGACCTTATCACGCATGGCTTTGAGCGTGCTCCGCCGACACATAATGTGGCAGTACGGCCTATAATAATATTTGCCCTGACTTTCAAAGCAAGGAATTCTGTAAATAGGGTCCCGGGTGCAGACTTTTTGGTCAGAAGTTCTATTTTGAGCAAGCAGAAACAGGGTCTTTCGCTTCAGTTGCTTGTATCTGAACAGCCTCAGACGCACAATCCCATGCAGACGGTTCAGTGGTCCAAAGCACAGCTTTAGTGAGCGGCGTGTGACTCGTGGCATCTAGCTCGTCGATCTTCTTCCTCAGACGCTCCTTCAGCTCATGCAGACTGAAATCAAACATTTCCTGTACCTTTGCTCCATTTAAATAAATGACAGCCTTGTAGCGATTCCACATGATGTTGAAGTACGGCTGGCAGTCCACATGTCTGATCACTTGTGGTACGGCCTGGTGCAATATGCTGCTCCCTTGCGCTTCTCTGTCCCTGCCTTGTGCCTGTGGTGACGCACGTGCTTCTTGTGAGATTTCTTGTGGGCCTTCTTTCTGCCCCCTGATCTCTTCGTCCTGCCCAATGCAACGCTTCTCAGATGAGCCTTGAAAACACCAGGAGCATACTTTGACTTTTTCCCGACCTTCATGCTGCCGTGGGCTTTGGGGCGTGCCATAGGCATCGGGTTGCTCGGTGGTAATGTTGTTGCGTAATGTATGGCACCGGCAGATGAGGCACTTGCACCAGTCAAGCTGTTGCTGGTGTTGTTGTAGATGCCTTGGGCTTTTTGTGAGCGCACGTCGAGCTTAAATGCAGCTCTTTTTTGGGATCGAGTCTGGACCATTACTGATACACGTAAATTTAATCTTCAAATGAATAGTCGGCTACTTCAGCAACGTCAGTGCCTGCCTCAACCAGCTGAATGCGCTCTACCTTAACAGTTAACTTGCATTTTTTTGCTTTGCCACTTGCATGTTGTTGACATGCCCTACCTGCTGTCAGATTTGCAACATCAGCAACATTTTGTGGTGATTTCGTGGTGGATGCTTTGTAGTCGGTTTAGATGAAGACATTGCAGCTGAAACATCCAGTATTTGTGGACGACTCTTTAGTGTTGCCGCAGGCAAAGATCTTTGCAACCACACGATATGCAGCATTCAGGTGTCCGGTGCTCAGAAAGCAGGTTTATCTACACATTTATGTCATGGGAAAGAAACCAGTAGGCATGGTTATTGATCATATTGATGGCAACACGTGGAACAATCAGAAGGCAAATCTAAGATTTATAACTCAGCAGCAAAATGTCTGGCGGAAGAAAAAGATGAAAAACAACAAGAGCGGGTTTATAGGCGTTTTCAAGAAAACAAACGGGCGCTGCAACAACAGCGTCATTATGCATTGTCACAGATGACATGCTTCTTTGCACCCAAAGACCACTCACCGGGTTTTCGATCCAGAACACAGTTGGTTTGAAATGCTTCACTATGTCCAGCACTTTCTGGACATTCCTGTTCGCGCCTGCTATGTCTCTTGGCATCACAGCTCTTGTGCGTGCGCAGCTGTACATCTGACAAGGCACGCTTGCAGCAATAATGTCAAACCTGCCAGCTGGCAGATGTTTGTATTCCCAGTCATGAATGTCTATCAACAGGTCGGGCTGTCTGAACTTGCTTGATATGTCAATGCTGAAACATTCCAAGTCAGGATCTAACGCAGCTGCTTCTAAACAAACGTGGGCTTTTTAAACATGTACACTTTGATGGACTGAGCAGGCCTTTGCTGACTATGTGCCTGTGCATTGATGGGCTGTTGATACCACCACCATTCTGAGGGTGCACGTGGTCTGTGCTGGCAGTGCACCTCCCTTCCTCGTCCTCAGACCCGATTTTTCTTTTCTTGCGGTGAGCCCTATGCCTGTCATCCCTTGCGCGCTTCTTCTTGTAATATTCATCAGACTGAGTCAGCTTTTCCCTGATGTCACGCTCACAGTTGGGGATGCAAGGAAGACTGCCCACCTGACTTGACTAGCAGTCTTCCTTGCATCCCCAACTATGATCATGTATGTGTCATCTTGCACGCTCTTAGGATCAGCCACCATGCTTCTGAAGTCACTGATTGCTCCATTGATGACATCATCATCCATCATGTAGGTTGGGTCATCAAACAGGATGTGCAGGTTGTCTAGGTGGATGCCGACAAATTCCTCTCTGTCCTTGACTGCAGGTGGCTAGTAGGCTTTGATGAAGATGGACCTGGGAAGCCGCTTGCTCCAGTCAATCTCACGTGGATCAGAGTTGTAGATCTTGTGCCAGAGGTAGTCAAGCGCATCTGTGACAGAGACCCAGCCCTCGGTGGCACTCATGCGCAGGTGAATCATCTTGTTTTCACGCACAATCTCGTTCTTTTTGCTGTCAGAAATTGGGTACAGCATTGTTTTTTGCATGAATTTGATGGTTGCATTTGCCATAGCGTTGCTGCTACCAAAAACCTGGTAAGTTGTGTTCGTTGCTCCTTGGTGCGTGCTTTAAAGCAGCAACTCTTACTTTACAGTCACAAAAACTACATTGGTCTATTTAGTACGGCATAACATCCTCTTGTCTTTTTGCATACATCATCATAAGCTGCAGCGGCAGATGATGCTGTTGCATAGGTGCCAATGACTTGCCGCCTACGATTGACTGATATTTTGGCTACAAAGACCACGGGATTGCTCAAGAGTCAAGACCTGGTGCATCACTTGAAGCGGATAGATGTGAGCTATTGCATGTATTCGGATTGGGGTTACATGTGCGTCATCCCCTAAGAAATGCGCATTTTGAATGGGCTCTATCATGTGCCAATACTGCCTCACTTGCAGCCTTGACTGTGTGGTAACAACCTAACGAGCATTGCTTGCCATTGGCGTGTCCTCTTGCCCTGAACTTCCCATTTTTCATAGGCTCAACATTTCTGATGCTTGTATAGCTGTCACTCCTTGTTGGCCTGTTCCAACAGTTTTGTTGTGGGGTGACAATCCTCAGGTTGCAACGTCTATTGTCCAGAGTATTTCCATTGATGTGATCAACTTGCAGCTTGTACGGGTCTAACATGATCCGTCGTGCCAGAGACCGCAGTTTGCCACTGCACGGATCCGTGAAATGTGCATAGTGCTTTTCCCTTGCTGAGCTTAATGTTCCTGGCACATATTCTTGTCCATCCAATAGCACCGCATGCTCTGTCATGTCTCGCTGCACAATAACATATCTGTACATGATTACAGGAAAAAACAAGCCTTTGGACAGCCCACAACATGCTTGCAGAACTTCGACCCAAGTTGTGTTGTCACAGCAACAGATGTGCTTCATATTCAGCAGGCAAACACCCAAACACATTCAACGGCAAACTTCAGCTGCCAATACAAACCAAGTCAGAATTCCTGAAGCATTGCTTATTGACTGTGCTGAGGCAGAAGTTAAGGAAAAAAGAGACCTAGTCAATGAAATCTAAATACCAAGGCTGTTGACTATGACATCATGCACCTCTGAAATCTCCTCTACCATCTCAGTCTTGTAAGCATCAAACATGTTGCTTACTGCTGTGTCGTGTGCATGCACAATGGCATTGCGTTTCCACTCAGGAATGTTCCACAACACACGCTCCAGATCATGCATGAGTGCAGGTCCAAAGTGAGGGTTGAGGAACGCAATCCACTCTGCAGCAGCTGGTTGCTGGCATACTGAGTTCTACCGTACCCAAGATTTTACAGCGTCTGCTAGTAGTCCAGAAATCAAGCCAAGGTGTAGGCACATGTACCCATATCTAGCCAACCATTGAAAGTACCACTCTCGACGCTCACAGCACCTGCGGTGCTCAACACCAACAAGATGGGGTTGTAAGCATTGCTCGTAGGCGGAGCCGGGCTGAGCCCGTGCAGGGTAAACGATCCCAACATAGTTGTTTGGACTCCCCATCCAGTAAAAGTCACAGGGTATGGAGGTTGGTACGTAGAGGCGACGGTGTGTACAACGCTGCCAACCTTAGCACCTGTCACGCAACCTTGCAGCCAGCATACGCCATCTTCGTTTTGCATATATCTGCAAGGCGTGCAGCCAGTGTTGTTGACTATGCCGGTTCCTAGTGTAGGCGTGAGCCAGCGTGTTCCTGCGGTGTCAGAGAGCAAGCTTTACTCCGGGACCATTTTCAATCCGCGACGGAATAAAGAACAGCTTGAGAGATCATATCTGCAACCAACTTTACCTTTCAGCTCATTCCGCAAGCCGTCTTGCCTGGCGGCAAATCTTTGCGGGAACATCTTAAAGCTGTCTCAAGAGATCAGGTCTTTAGGTACCAACGACGTCGGCGAATGTAAGAGCAACGAACTGCATTGCACACTGCAAAAAGCATCGAAAACCCTAACCCTAGTGTGAAATCCCAGAAAGTTCAAGAAAGCAACGCTTTGCAGTTCAAATAACCAGTTTGGGCGCTGCTCCGACAGACAACGGCGCATTTTGTTCACTATTTCATTCTTGTCACAACACTTTAGGCTCGGAATCTGACTCCAGCTCAGAGGGAGCTGAGGCAACAGGGAGCGACCAGGCGGAATCCTCGCCGCCGAGCCCAACCGTATCAGCCTAGAGCAGCTGATGAAGATGCTGGACCAAACTATGACACGGACGAAGAAATTGCACGTGATGATGTCATCACCCTGGAGCGACCAGATGCGCTGGAGATGATGCCGCAGATCCCAGCTGCAGGCTATGCAGTTGGGGACACAGAAAACATATTTGATCCCAGCAGCAGGTCGTTAGTCAACCAGGTGCCAAGCAGGCCAGATCAGACAGACATCATTGCAGGCAGGAATGCAAACCCACTAAGGGAAGCAGATGTTCAACTGCTCTATGCCAACCCAACACGCTACAGGAAGCCAGTCACTGAGCCAGCGATTCTGCCTTGGAACATCAACAACAAGGAAGGCAAGCGTGTCAGCAGAGGCAATGTTGGCAGCCTCAATCTTCACCTGTCTAAGCTGTTGAATGACAACAGACCAGAAATCAGACAGACCGGTGGGGACAGAGAGGTGAGGGCTCTTGAAGTCAAATACCCACAACAGCTCAGATTCCTGTGGAGGGCAGGCCTAGGCAGGGACGAGGATGACATTGTGGCTACACAAGACTTCAACTGGTGTGAAGATAACCGGTGAGTGGACAACAACATTGGGTCAAGACAGTATCAGATGTTCCTGGACATGTCATTGCCTCAGTGGTCACATGCCTTTAAACATTTGGTAGTGCCATGGTTCAAATCCCACTTTTTGCTTTTTGCAGGGAAAGGCTATACAGCTTTATCATGAGGTCCCCACTCAAACTCACACCCGAGCAGATCGATGCACTGGCACTCAATGAGAATGACGAGGGAGAGAGGCTGCTGACTGGGGAATATCAGACCCGAAAATACAGCAGCCAGAAGACCCTCATGAACATCCTGCTGGTGGTTTTCCACTACAGACGCAGACTCAAACAGATCGGTGGCAGAAACCCAAGGGAGGAGTGGGTCAACATACCTCATGAGCCTGAGCAGGAGCCCTACAAGAGCGCCAATGCCATTGTGGATTATCTCAACCTTGTGGTGAACTCAAACGAGGGTGAACAGGGCAGGGATGCCAAGGAGCTAGAGTGGAGCCTGACCCACGAACAGCTGTTGGATGTCGTGTCAAAGATGGGGCAGAAGGTGCAGGACCTCGAAGCATACCAGGAAGGCCTCAGGCCAATGAGCATGGAGGAGATGACCGCAGACAACCACAAAAACTATCGCATCCTGTTTGATTGGCTGGCATACGTGGTCATGATCTGTCAGTCCCCACTCAGAGGTGACTGGGCAGATATGAAGCTGTCAGGCAGCTGGAGGGAGAGCACGGTCCTGCATCCATTGCCCAAGGATGATCGCAACTTCCTCTATCAGAAGGATGGTCAGTTTCAGACCAGAACACCAGGCTTACTGACCAACAGATATGTCATGTGCATCAACAACGACAAGGTGTCTGACAAGAAGGGTTCAGACCAGATAGCATGCAGTTTGTTCGTCTCAGACTGCCTGACCACCAGCTTCAGACTGTGGCCACGCACATATGCATTTGCAGGCCTAGACAGCCCCAACAAGTCTTATGGGGAATCCCTGTCAGATTACCTGCGCGAGATCAGAAACCCATGGAGCGGCTTGCACAACCTGCATCAGGGCACACAGCTGTTGCGTAGCAGCTATGTCACGTGGTTTTACAACCGCAGAAACCCTCAGCCAGATCACAACGCCAAGGAGACCCTGGCCAGGTGCATGCGCCACAACTGGACAATTGCAGAGACCAACTACAGGAAGCTGCCAATCGAGCAGATCAAGCGGGGTGCCTTTAACGCAGCTGGGGAGTTTGTGCCGACAGACGAGCGCATTGATGAGTTCAGGATAGGGGCTGGCAATATTGGGGTGAATGATTTCCCTGAAGGCTATCAGCCAGACATGCCTCCACCACCTGTCCCTCCTGGCCATACAGAGCACGAGCCTGCTGACATGGAATTCTTTGAGGCGTACGAGCCATACAGGATGAATTACCAGACAGTCATGGCAATCCAGGGTGAGCGTGACAGGGGCACAATAGCAGAGGAATATGTCAAACTGCAGGCTCAGACACAGAAGGAGCGGAACAGGAAGTTCTTTGCTGAGAAAAAGGACAGGATAATGGCTAAGCGCGCCATCAGGAAGCTGTCCCTCAGGCAATATAAGCCGGGGTCAAAGTATGCTGTGCAAGCTTGCCTCGAATACAAGCTCAGGGTTGTCAATGGCCAGTGGATGTCAGAGCGTTTTCCTGATCTGACATCACCACCTTTTGCAGGCAACCCAATGACTGAAGCTGATGTGTTAGCCAGGGTCGTTGCTCCTGCACCTGTAGAGCCACTTGAATTAGGCTTTGATGACCTGGTAGGGTTTGATGCTCCCATAAACGTTGACGAAGCAATGTTTGCATGAACAATTTATGAACACTGTGTAGAGCCCTGTAACCATGGTGCATTCTGACTGGGAAGAAGAGCGACAATATGCCCCATCATACATCAAAAACAAGCCGCTGCTGCTCACTAGTGGCGGCGCTACACAGCAGGCAGCTGACTGGGAGGCGACTGGAGGACCCACCCAGATCCTCAACAAACCAACCATCCCTGCTGCTCAAGTTTATGCTGACTGGAATGCGACCCAGGGTGCCGGACAGATCCTTAACAAGCCCACCATCCCAGCGCCGCAACAGCCTGCTAATTTTAATGCTTCAAGCGGGCCAACTCAGATCTTGAACCAGCCGCCCATACCCGTACAATCGGACTGGTTGGCCACGGGTGGGCTTGCACAGATCCTAAACAAGCCTGTCATTCCTGACAGTCAGAGCCCCGTGGATTGGGGAGCCACATCAGGCTACACCCGTATCATCAACAAGCCCACCATCCTAGCAGGCCAGTTCAAACTGACAGAGGGCAAAGCAACGGTCACATTTGGCACATCATTCAAAAACCCTCCAGCTGTCACAGTGACCTTAGCAGAGCCTGTCGACAATGCTGATGTGTACAGTTTCAATGCAAGCTTGATTTTGCTGGACGTCTCTGCTCCTATTGACCACAATTCTCTGCACAATGATAGCAGAGCGAACGATGCACCAATTGTCAATTGCTGGCTGCCATCTGCTACGGTTTCCTTGAAATCATCAACACACTTTGACAGGTCGCTGAGCAGCTGATTGTAGGTCAAGACACCAGAAGTCATTTTGGTCTGTGTTACACCCGCATAAATACTGACTTTTAAATGGAGCCTGAAAATGTCGTTGCTGCTCTGGTTGGGATAATAAATACGACGACGCTCAAAGACATTCCCACGGTTTATAAGTCGCGGATTCGTAAGCTGCTTGCCATTATAGAGCTCAACCTGACTTGTAAATGACTGTACAGCCTCCTCAGGATTCCTGGTTCAACTTGCGCTGCTCGTACCTTGATAACCTTGACCGCACCAGGGCGCTTTACTCAAACCAGGACGAATTTCTCCCCAGCAGCAAAAAATTGAGGGAGTTCAGCAACGCCCTCAAGGAAACCCACGCCATCTTGCAGCAAATCGCCAAGATTCACAGGCAGGCCAGATCATCGACACCAACTACAGATTGATGGGTTTCATGTGCCCTGACAACTACGTCGACTACCTGAGTTTAATCCACCGCAACATATATAAGACCCATTTCAACGCCTCCCATTTTCGCATCATACGCCATTACCTCAGACTCATTGAAGACGAGCTCAACAGGCTTGAGGCACCCAGAGATGAAAGCCTTTGATCTGAGATTCACAATGGATGTCTACCTAGTCAACATCGTCATGCCTGATACATTCAGCAGCACCTTTTCGATCGCTCATAGCATAGCTAGTTGGACAAAGGATGTTTTAGGCGATACAGGTGATGTCAGAACGGTGGTGTGTAGCATGGAAGAGGCCCTTTACTCAGAGGGTTATTACACATTGGCTGTTGTGTTTGATTGGCCACCACATCCAAGGGAGGCTATTTCAGCATTGGGTCAAGCAAGTGCCAAATTAGGCTGTGCAAGCATGACTGTGAGTGACCCTTTGAATTATGGGTTGCCTGTGCATCAATGCAAGCCCTTCTATGCCTCGAATGATATCCTGTCAGCAGCTTTGAAGCAGATCAGGGACAACAAGGATGAATTCTTAAATCTTGCTGCACAAGGTCGTGACTGTTACAAGCTGAGCTGTAATTCATTGTATGCCTAAAGATATGGGAACAGCTGCTTGTATATGATGTCCGACTTGTATTGCTGCAACTGCTGTTCATATGCAGCACGAGTCAAAGACGCACGATTTGCATCTGCACGCCTCAGTTGTTCATCTTCATCTTCATCATCGCTGGAGCTAGACTCTGGCTCCTCGAACCTTGCACGTTTGGCAATTGATTTCTTGCATTGAAAGCTGAATGCTTGCTCATTGACAGTGGTGAAGCGCTGGCCCTGGACACTGCGCGCAATGCAGCCGTAAAGGTGTCCTGTAGGCACGCGGATGTAACTGGTCATTCGCGCAATGCCGTTACGCCTGGCATGGTTCGCTGACAGATCATACTGCAACAGAGCATCCTCCAGCTCGGGACCCAGCAGGTTGCTCATGCTGGCTGGGGTGTCAGCTGCGCGCTCTTTCAGCACAAGGGCATCAGGGTGACTGGCTATGGCCGAAGGGAGAGCGTTGCTGCTGTTGCCATACAGGCCCTGGCCGTCTCTGGGCTGCAGGTCGTCTGTAGCTGCCAGGCAGAGGTGCTTGAGGTACCCAATGGCCTCTGGGGCTGACTGGGCAACTGCGCTGGCCATGAAGTCATTCTCTGGAGCTGTGCCCTGACGGATGTGAGCAACGTTACGAGTCCTGAGCAGCATCCAGAACAGCTCTCTGATGCTGTCATCTGTCACAATCGCATGGAGCTTGCCCCACTGCTGGGTTGTGTAGGGCAGCATCTTCGTGCGGAAGAAGATGTAACGTCGCATCTTGGAGTTGAGCTGCATGATTTGTTCAGGAGCATAGTTGCTAGCACCTATGAAGTTGTGGAAACTGAGAGAGAAGTGGGCATCTCTGAACTTGGTCTCAAACCTGGCAGTCGGCTCTGAGATCAGTGTCTGCATGCATGACCAATGGTTAGTAAACCAGCAACGACGAATACTAAATGGTCGTTGCTCTTTGCAGGTGACACAAAAAGGGACGTTGCACTTGCAACTGCACAAAGGCAATGGCCACTCTAGACAAACCAGCTAGTTACAGGAAATCTGACTTGCTTGTCGAAGCGCTTGCTGCAGCTGCTGAGTTTGTCAAGTCACTACACGAGGGAGGCTACAAACCAGCTGAGTCACACATCAGGAGCGTGCTCTACTTGTGCGAGGACATCAGTGAGCACATCTATGGTGGCATACAAGATAGCAGACAGCAGCGCGAAGAGTGAAAGCAACTGTTAAGCATGACAGGAAGACATGCTATATGACATCATGCTGGATCGGCGAAAACCAACTTTAATGAACAGATTAAAACTTACCTAGACAGCTTCTTGGTACCTTATAGTGTCCATGTGTAAGCACGAGCTCGGGGATCATGCCTGCATGTGCCTTGCAGTGCATACAGTGTCGCAGGTATGTTACTGGCCAGCCTATGATGTAAGACATATATTTTGCAGCAGCCTACACATTGCATGCCTGCTTACTTGCAGTTTCAAAGCTTGTCACATCAAAGCTATGCAGCCTCACAAATCTGAAGCCCCATTGCATGCC
>JAABUK010003664.1_pt1 | contig 25732 bp, 25 predicted proteins | sample 5559141 | NCBI WGS metagenome assembly JAABUK01 (sample SAMN10711869, study PRJNA513367) | rock metagenome | isolation source: Antarctica rocks | place: Antarctica: Victoria Land, Pudding Butte nord | collected 2016-01-03 | reverse complement strand
GCCGCGCGTGGCCACCGTGAGCCTCGCCGCGCTGATCGCCGAGATAGGACCGCTGCTGGAGCGATGCGAGAACCCCGAACAGGTCGCTGCCATGTGCGGCGCCGCGCCGGTGACCAAGGCATCAGGCAAGTCCCGCAACGTCGGGTTCCGCTACACCGCGAACAAGCCAGCCCGCGTCGCCATCACGAGCTTTGCCGACAACTCTCGACACTGCTCCGCATGGGCCGGCGACTCCTACCGTCGAGCGCGAGCGCGTGGTGCTCGACACCCACACGCCGTCCGGATCCTCGCCCGAGGCTGGGTGCGCGTGATCTGGGCATGCTGGACCACCGACACCGCCTACGACCCCTCCCGACACCGCGGCGAACAGCGGCTTCTCGCTGCGTGACTTGACCTAGAGAGCTCAAGCGCAGGATCTCCGACGCCATCTACCGCCAGCTGCTCGCCGACCAACAGTGCGCTGCCGGTGCGGAGCCTGGAGCGGGCCCGGGAGGGCACTGCGGGGCGTCTCAAGAATCCAGCGCGGTCGACCTACCCCCGCACATCGACACTTCGGATCAGCCACTTCCCGGACCCGCAGCAACGACGCTACGCCCCACCCGAACAGCCCGGAAGAGCACCAGGAAAACCACCCTCAAGACCGCCGGTTGACAACAGAGGGGAGCCGGAAGGACTCGCTCGCTCATCGGCATATCCGGGGCGTCTCCCCTGTCGCACATCGGGTGGCGAGGATGTGTCGCAGATCAGTTGTCGGATCACAGATTCGGATTGCAAAGACGAACAGTTGAACCTCGAGAACACGCGGCGTCCGAGCTCGGGGGGAACCGTCTATGTCAGGGTTGCTCGATAAGACGAGCTTCGAGCGCGGAGGCGACGGCTTCGAACTCGGCGAGGGCCGCCGTGAGGTCCTCGACAATTTCGCGGGCGATGACGTCGGGTGCGGGCAAGTTGTCGAAGTTTTCGAGGGAGTCATCCCTTAGCCATGTGATGTCGAGGTTGGCCTTGTCACGGGCCCCGATCTCGTCAAAGGTGAACGAGCGGAAGCGCTCGGTCTCCCGCCGCTCGCCACGCGGCATACCGGCTTTGAACGCCGTAACGAAGTCGTCGAGATCTGCTCGCTGCAACGGGTTCTGCTTGAGGGTGAAGTGCATGTTGGTGCGAAGGTCGTAGACCCACAGCCGCTCGGTCCAAGGCTGGCCGGGGCGGGCGACTTTCTTGTCGAAGAAGAGGACGTTGGCCTTGACGCCCTGGGCGTAGAAGATGCCGGTCGGCAGCCGCAGCATGGTGTGCAGGTCGAAGTCGGTGAGCAGCTTGCGTCGGATGGTCTCGCCGGCGCCGCCCTCGAAGAGGACATTGTCGGGCAGGACGACCGCCGCGCGACCGTTGGTGTCGAGGATCGTCGCGATGTGCTGGACGAAGTTGAGCTGCTTGTTGCTCGTCGTCGCGGCGAAGTCCTGCCGCTCGATCTCTCGGTCTTCCCGGACCTCCCGACCGTCGGCGCCGACCATGGTCACCGAGGACTTGCGCCCGAACGGCGGGTTTGACAGGACCACCGACCACCGCTCGCCCGGGTCGGCGATGAGAGAGTCACGGACCTCGATGAGGGAGTCGCCGTTGGGGGTGCCCATCCCGTGCAGGAGCAGGTTCATCGCGGCGAGGCGGGCGGTGCCGTCGACGAGCTCGTAGCCGCGGACCAAGCCGTCGCGCAGCTTGTCGCGCTGGGTCGGGTTCATCGACTCGGCGCCTCGGGAGGCGTGGTCGTGGGCGACGAGCAGGAACCCCGCAGTGCCGCAGGCCGGGTCCACGACGGTGTCAGCGACGGTGGGGCGAATGACGTCGACGATCGCCTGGATGAGCGCGCGGGGGGTGAAGTACTGGCCGGCGCCGGACCCCTTGTCGGAGGCGCCCTTGGACAGCAGTTCTTCGTAGGCGTCGCCCTTGATGTCGGTGCCGGACTGCGACCAGTTCTCTTTGTCGATGAGGTCGACGATGAGGCGCTTGAGCTTGGCCGGGTCCTGGATCCGGTTCTGGGCCTTGCGGAAGATCGTGCCGATGACCCCGGGCTCGCGCGCGAGGCCAACGAGGATGCGGGTGTAGGTCAACTCGAGCTGGTCGCCCTGGGAATCGAGGAGACGCTGCCAGGAGTGCTCATCCGGAACGATCTGCTCGGCGGCCATCTTCCGGGTGGCGCGTTCGTGAGCCATCTTGAGGAACAGCAGGTAGGTCAGCTGCTCGGTGTACTCGATGACCCCGACACCGTCGTCACGCAGCACGTCGCAGTATGACCACAGCTTGTCGACCAACCGGCGGGCGTCACTCACGTCTGCTCCCTCCATGTACCACAGTGATAACCATCGCAAGAACCCAACCGAACCTCACAACCTTGCACATCCTTCCGCTCACGACTCCGAGCTCCATGAACGGCGCGCATCCCGTCCTGCCGCCTGTTCACTCGACGCCACGGCTCTCCCATGCGCCGAACGCGCCCTCGGGCGACACCCATTCGACTCGGCCGTTGCAGGAGCGGCCGAGTGCGACGGCCCCCGCTGTCGACGGGGAGGAGAAAGCGATGTCTCGAGTCAGCCGCCCAACCCTGCCATCGACCTGGATCGAGCCGTCCGCCACCAGTCGCTCATGCTGGCCGCGATAGGACGCGTACGCCTTCACCGTGCTGGCTGCCTTGCCGACGCCGTGCCACGAGGAGACGACGGTCGAGCCGGCCAACATCGTGAACTCGCCGTCGATCTGCTGCGCCTGCGCGTCGACCCCACCCTTGGTGTTCTGGAGGCGAAAGACCGGCGACTCGGTCAACTCGACGGCCGTGGCTGCGGCCGCCTTGGCTGGCCGGACGCGAATTGCGTTGACGCCGAGCACCGGCAGAACGATCTGGAGCTGGGACATAAAATAGTCCATGTCGGAGGAGTCGGCCTCAGGCAGCGCCGGAACCGGCGGGGCTGTGCCGTTCTCCAGCGTCACCCGCCTCGCCAGGGTTGCGAGCCCGATCATCCGCGACTCCAGGTAACGGCCGTGCGACTTGGTGAGGTTGGTGTCCTTGGAGGTGATGACGACGACGCGGTCCCAGAAGTCCTTGTCGCGTTGGTGGTGCTTCAAGCGATCCGCAACCACGTCCGCTTCACCGATGTAGCAGCGGGTGTCCCCCATCGCTGCGTCGTCGTCACCGAGCAGCAGGTAGACACCGGTGCGTTGTGCTTCGGGACGCTTGAGGAGCTCACCAAGATCCGACCGTGAGGCCGCGAGGACGTGACCCGTCCAGGCCGTCGTCATCTCCGCGGTCGTGAGGCCGCCGGGCGTGCCGTCGACGAGGAACAGCTTGATCTGCTTGCCACTCACTCGTCGACCAGCTCCTCGATCACTTCCTGGTCCGTATGCTCTCCTGTTAGTTTTCCGGAGAACGCCGTCGCGAGCAGGGCTCGTCGGAGGGCTCGTCCACGCGTGATGGACTGGTCGATCTGCGCGCCTAGTCTCCGTACGGAAACAAGTGCCTTATCGGCCATGGCAGCTGCTGACTCCTGGCCATGCTCATCGGGTAGCTCAACGGTCCAGTTGGCGAGGCGAGAACGGCCCAAGTGGTAAATGCCCACTCCACGTGACTCTGCCACGAAGCGCCCCGCGTAGGCCTCTGCAAGGAGGTACTTCTGGATGAAGTCCGGGTTTGCACCGTGACAGCGGATCCGAAGAAGCGTGTTTTGAAAGCAGGCCACGGCGACCTCCCCCCGGTAAATCGCTGACTTCCCAACCTCGGAGGCGCTGCCCGAAGCCTCGGTCAAGAGGATGTCTCCCTCACGAAGTGCGTAGGTGTGCTCTTCTGCCGCCGTGAAGTTCATGGACTTGACGTCATTGAGTCGGAGGTGGTTCCAGTCAACATTCGCCGCCCGGAGATACGGAACCATCCGATCGCCGGAATGGTTGCTCGGTGATCTTTGTCGACCGAGCCGGACATCCGCCACGTCCGTAAGCGGCACCCGGTCGCCGGCGCCGTGGGTGGCACTCCAAAGCGACGACTCCAACAGCGCATGACTCCGCCGTCGGGCAGCGGCGAGTCCCGCGTCGGCGGCGTCGAGGCGGGACATGTGGTCTTCGAGGATGTCGACGATCCGCCGCTGCTCATCCATCGGTGGCAGCGGAACGCCGACGGTTACGTACTCGGTCGCCTTGATGTTCCGGATATTCGTTGACGCGACCTGCATCGAAGCCGTGCCGCCACCCAGATGGAAATGGTTCAGGAAGAGATGCAGAAAGCGTGGTTCGACCAATGCGGCGTCTGGCCTGAGCAGCTGCATGAAGTTGGCGCAGACGGCGGGCTCGGGCACCACCGTGACCAGCCCCACGCGCCCAACTGGAGTCTTTGGCCCACCACCCGACTTCTCGAGTAGTAGATCGCCGGGTCGGAGTGAGCGCGAGACAAACTGACGCTTCGCTATCGAGCGTCTGGCCGCGCTCGAGGGATCGAGTCGCCCGCCTTGCTTCAATTCGGTGACGCGCCATATCCGGACGTCGACCTCGTCCGCGCCTGGCTCCTTACCCCAAACGCCGCCGACCGACAACTCCAGGAGGTCCATCAACGGAGCCACGCGCCATGTCATGCGGTCAGCTCCGTATTGAGCTGATCGAGGAGGTCGCCGGCGCCCGCGCCGAGGTCGCGAAGAGCGCCGTCGACTCCGCCCTTCTCGGTGAAGGGGGCCTCGTCGAGGTCGTCCGCGGTGATGCCGGCCGAGGACCCGATCACTTCGACCATCCGGTCGAGCCACCACCTTTCGAGGGTACTGAACGACGTCCCGGCCTGCTCCTGCTGGGCGAGCCATGCGGCATACCGCTCGCGCACGCGGTCGGCGTAGGGGACCAGCTCGATGTCGACGCCGACGGTATAGCGCAGCAGTGACACGAGGTCGGTGAGTGTGTGGCGATTGCTGCGGCGGACCCGTTCGACGTCGACAGCGGCGTACGCGTCCCAGATCAGATCTGGGGTCCAGTTGTATGGCGGTCGGGAGATCCGGTCGGCGAGTTCTTGGATGTCGGCGAATGCGACGCGTCGTTCTTTGGCCTCGGTGGCCAGCTGGATGGCGGTGATCTCGTCGCGGTGCTCGAGCAGGTAGGCCGTCCAGGACTCGACGACGGACTTGGCGCGGCTGGTGTCGACGACGCCGTGGGCGTCGATGAGGACGTCCTTGTTGACCTCGTCGATGACCCGGTCGTGGGTGGCGCGCAGCTCGAGGATTCGGCCGCGCAGCTCGGGGTTGGCGGCGAGCGGGTTGGTCGCGGCGTCAAGCAGGTCCTGGATCGCGGTGGCCGGGTCGGCGGCACCCTCGGTCGCCTTCGCCTGGCTGTCCGGGTCGACCGCGTCGACGAGGCCGCGGACGATGTCTCGCACCGGCATACCGGCAACTCCGTCGAGCTCTGCGCGTTCCTGCGGGGTGAGCTCGAGCTCGAGCTTGGCCAGCCGTGACGCGAGGGTGGCGGTCTCGTCCTCGCTCAGCGACAGGTTCGCCGCCTTGTCGAGGAGCTTCTTGAGGGAGACGCGCTTGTCGCGGTTGAGCGGCGGTTCGACGAAGGGGTGCTCCGTCACACCGACGGCGTCGACGATGACGAACCGGGTCTTCGCGGTCGCGTCGGGGGTGACCGACTGGAAGTCGGCCGGGGCGATGGTGCGGGCGCCGCGGCCCTTCATCTGCTCGAAGTACTGGGCGGAGCGGACGTCGCGCATGAAAAACACGCATTCGAGAGGCTTGACGTCGGTGCCGGTGGCGATCATGTCGACGGTGACTGCGATCCGCAGGCTCGGCGACGTGCGGAAGGCTTGCAGCTGGCCCTTCGGGTCGCGGGCGGCATACGTGATCTTCGCGGCGAAGTCGTTGCCCTTGCCGAACACCTCACGCACCGTGGTGACGATCTCCTCGGCGTGGGCGTCGTCCTTCGCGAAGATCAGCGTCTTCGGCACGGTGGAGCGGCCGGGGAAGATCTCGGTGAACAACCGGTCCCGGAAGGTCTCGAGGACGAGGCGGATCTGGGACTTGGCCGTGACGGCCCGGTCGAGTTGCTTGTGGGTGTACTCGTAGTCCTCCTCGAGCTGCTCGAGTCGCTGCAGGCGGGTGCGGCGGTCGACCTTGGGCACGAACAGGCCGGCGTCGATCGTGCCGCCCTTCTCGGAGATCTCGGTGCGGATCCGGTAGAGGTCGAAGTCGACGTTGACCCGGTCCGCGACCGACTGAGGGTAGGTGTACTCCGAGACGAGGTTCTGCCGGAAGAACGCGAACGTCTGCTTGCCCGGGGTCGCGGTCAGCCCGACCACGTGCGCGTCGAAGTACTCCAACACCCCGCGCCACACCCCATAGATGGAGCGGTGGGCCTCATCGACGATGACCAGGTCGAACGTCTCCGGCGGCAGGAGCGGGCTGTAGGCCACGGTCACGGGGGCGTCGGGGACGAAGTCGTCCAGGCCGGGGTCGTCCTCCCCAGTGACTTCCTCGTTCTTGATCGCCTTGAAGACCCGCTGGATCGTGGAGACGACGACGTTGCTCGACCCGAGCATTCCCGCGGAGGTGAGCTTGTCGACGTTGTAGATCTCGGTGAACCGCCGCCCATCGCCGGGAGTGCGGTAGTTCTGGAACTCGGCCAGGGTCTGGTCGGCGAGGTTGTTTCGGTCGACGAGAAAGAGGATGCGAGTGAATCCGCCGAACCGCAGTAGTCGGTATGCCGTGGTGACGGCCGTGAAGGTCTTGCCGGCTCCGGTGGCCATCTGGACCAGGGAACGGTCGAAGTGCTGGTGACTCAGGCTGTTCTCGATGCCGTTGATCGCGGTGATCTGCGCCGGGCGCAGCAGCGCGATGTCGAGCTCTGGGAGGCTGCGAACCTTGGCCCGCCACGTCGGCCGGTCGGGGTCGGCGTCGACGTCGCGCACGATTCGCGCGAGGGTGCTGGGCTTGGGAAAGTTGAAGACCCGCCGGGCGCGGGCGTCCGGGTCGTAACCGTTGGTGAAGTGGGTCTCGGTGCCGCTTGCCTCGAACACGAAGGGCAGCCGGCCCTCGACTGTCAGCGCCCGGAGACGGACAGCTGCAGGTAACCCCGCGGCATACATGGCCGACTGCCACTCCACCCCGGACAGGCTCGCGCCCGCCGGCTTGGCCTCGATGACGCCAACGACCTTCTGGTCGACGTACAGCAGGTAGTCCGCCCGGCCATGCCCTTGCTTCATGACGACCTCGCGACAGGCCACGCCCTGCGAGGCAAAGAGGTTGAGGTCCTTCTTGTCCTGCACCGACCACCCGGCATCAACAAGCTGGCGGTCGATGAGCACACGCGCACGCTGCTCCGCCGCCAGCCGCTCACCACCCGGACCTTGGCTCATCGTGCACAGGATACGTACATCTGCCTCGGCGACCCCCGTTTTGCATGTCTGGCGCAAGAGGCGGGGGCGTTGATCGTGGCTGGAGTTTGGCCCGACCACCTGAGCGTCGAACCAGCCACAGTCAGCCTCGCCCTTACGGCGCGCCGGATTGGTCTAGGTAAGCGCAAGTAAACTTTGCCTAACGCTAGACATGAGACCTAAACGCCTCTAGTTTGATAGGGCACACATCTGCCCAAACGCCGTAAAGGGGACACCATGTTTCACAACCTCGCGACCGTACTGCCAGCCGATGTAACAACAGGTGGACTACAGGCATGGATTCGGTCAAACCTCATCCCGCTCCTGCTTCTCGTCATCGCGACGATGCTCTTCGTCGTCGCCCAGAAGGGTGACAACGCCAAGGCGATGCGGGTTGTCGCCGGCGTCGTCGTCGCCCTCGGAGTCCTCGGGCTGGCGACCAGTGGCCGCGCGGACAGCGTCGGCGCGTGGATGTCCAGCCTGATCACCGGCTGACGTCGTGCGCCTTCCGGTCGACGATGAGATCTACAACGTCAACGCCGTCTGGCTCGGGCCACCGGGCAAGACGTTGCCGTGGCGTGCCCGCTACGTCGCCTACGCCGTCGGCCTGGTCGTGTTCGTCCTCCTGCAGGTCCTGGAGCGACGCCTCGGCATCGGCCTTGGCTTCTTCAGCCTCGCCTACAGCGTCCTTGCAACGGTCGGCCTGACCCGGCTGATCCTGGGCGTCGTCGACCACGACCGGCCGCTCGGCTCGGTCCTGACCGGGTTCGTGCACGAGGTCGGCGCTCCGCGTGAGAACACCAAGGAGGCCGGCCACACCTACCGCCCGGCTCGGGTCGCAGCTGTCCCCCTGCGGCCGGGCCGGGCCCAACGCCGCGCCGACAAGAAGGGACGACACGCCTGATGGGCTCCACCTCAGGACTTGCTCTGCGCCGCATCTCGGGCCACTGCACCGTCACCGCGGAGAAGATCCAGGCCTGGTACCTCCTCGACCCGCAGGGCTGGTCCTTCCGGCCCAACGCCGTACGCGAGCAGCTGATCATCGACGGCGCCGACGCCTACGCCCAGCTCTCCGGCCGACAGATCCACCTGCGCGTGAGCACCCGCCCGTACCCGATCAGCCGCTGGGCCCAGGCCCATGACGCCAACGCCCCCGCCCCGCTGGAGGGCTGGCGCGAGTACCTGATGAAGGACCAGCAACACCTGGCCAGCCGCTCGATGGCGGACAAGGAGGTCTACGTCGGCGTGGAGATCCCCGCCCGCAAGGGCCTGTTCCGGGCCCTGGGGGGACTCGCGGGCTCGATCTCCGACCGTGAGGTCGCCGCCCTGACCGGGCGGATCGGCGAGACCGACCAGATCATGGCCGCACCCGGCCTCGAAGGCGCCCCGGGCACCCCGCGGCAGCTCGAGTGGCTCCTGCACCGCTCCTGCTCCCTCGGCCTGCCCGCGCCGTTGACCCTGGCCGCGGTCGAGGACGGCGAGTGGGAGCTCGAGGACCTCGCCGAGTTCACCGACCGGGTCCACTGGTACTGCATCCCCTACGGCCGCACCCTGCGGGTGGTCGGCGAACGCGAGGACCAGCGCGTCGAACGCCACGTCTGCGTCCTGTCCGTGGGCCGGATGACCGACCTGGAGATCCCCGGCGGCGTGCCGTGGATGCAACGCACCGACCAGCTCGGCTTCCCGGTCGAGTGGTCCGGCCGGATTCAGGTCGAGGAGTCCGCCAAGGTCGGCGCCGCGATGCGCCGCAACATCCAGAAGATCCGCGCCCAGAAGAACCACTACGAGCTCGAGCACGCCGAACCCGCCCCCGGAGCGCTGGACCGCCAGGCCGACAAGGCCCTGGCCGTCGAGGACGAGATCTCGATGGGCCTGTCCGGGCTGTCCACACGCACCCGCGGCTGGTACCGCCTCGCCGTCTCCGCCCCCACCGAAGAGGAGGCCCTCGACCGGGCCAGCCAGGTCCGCCAGCTCTTCGCCCCCCAGATCAGCATCGCCCGCCCCGCCGACCAGTACGCCGTCGCCCGCGAGTTCATCCCCGGAGAACGCCTGGGCACCACGGCATACAAGCGCCGTATGCCGGTCACCACCCTCGCCGCGGCCGTCCCCGCCGCGACCTCCAAGGTCGGCGACCGCGTCGGCATCCACCTAGGCGAGACCTCCGGCACCTCCTCGAGGGTAGTCACCTGGGAGCCGTGGGCGATGACCGAGCAGGGGGAGGAGTCCGGGCTCGCCGTCCTCTGCGCCGGACTCGGCGGCGGCAAGTCCACCGCCGGCGGCAACATCATCTACCGCTCGCTCATGCAAGGCGTCCCCTGGACCGTCCTCGACCCGTCCGGGCGGCTCAGCGCACTCTGCCGCCTGCCCGAGCTGCAGCCGCACTCCCTCTCCGTCGACCTGCTCGACGCACCAGCCGGCGTGCTGAACACCTACCGCGTCATCGCCTCACCCAGACGCGAGCACTACGACAGCGACCTGGAGTGGCACGCCGCCCAAGGCCACGCCGAAGAGACCCGCCGGATGCTCACCTCCAACGTCCTGCGCTCGATGCTCCCTCGCCAACTACAGGACCACGTCCTGACCGAGGTCGCCCTGCTGCGCGCCGTGGGCAAGGTCGGCGCCTCGCCCACCTCGTCCTGCACCCTGGTCGTCGAGGCCCTCGGCCAGCTCGACGGCGACCCGGAGCTGCGCCGTCACGCCGGCTACCTCGCCGACTTCCTCACCGAAGCAGCCCGGACCGCCCACGGCCGGCTGATCTTCCCGGCCGGCTACCACCACGACTACCACCAGCGCTCCGAACCCTTGCTGACCGTGTACAGCCTGCGCGGCCTGGCCCTGCCGGACGAGTCCACCGGCCTGAGCGAGGACCTCGACGAACGCCTGTCCATGTGCGTGCTCTACCTCGCCGCGTGGCTGACCCAACGCTCGATGTACTTCGGCGACGTCCACGCCCGCAAGGGCATCTTCCTCGACGAGGCCTGGGCCCTGTCGACGTTCGGGTCCGGGCGCCGGTTCATCGACCGGGCCTCCCGCGACAGCCGCAAGCACAACACCCGCGTGCTCTTGGCAAGTCAGAACCCGTCCGATCTGATCAAGCTCGACCTCGCCAACCTCATCTCCGCCGCCTTCATCGGACGCCTGACCGACGAGGAAGCCCAACGCGACGCCCTCCGGTTCCTGCCCGGAGTCCGGGAGGGGGTCGGCTACGAGGCGATCTTCGGGACCTTGTCCCGCCCGACGCGGGAGGGCAAGCGCGGCGCCCGCGAGTTCGTCTTCAGCGACGGCGGCGGCGGCATCGAGCGGATCCGGATGGACATGTCCGCCCACCCGCAGCTGCTCGAGGCCCTGGCCACCACGGCCGACCCGGAGAAGGCCCGCGACCGGGTCGCCCACCGGCAGGCCGTCAAGGCACAGGCCGAACAGACGCACATCGAGTCTCAGTCACGCTGGTCGACGACTGCGGCGGTGCGGGATGAGGAGCAGGCGGAGGCCGCGTCATGACCCGCCCCTCAACTTTCGCCCACGTCGTGCGGCGCGTCGTCCAGCTGACCGTCATCCTGCTCGGTGCCCTGCTCATCGGCGCCGGCCCTTCGTCGGCCAGCCCGTCGATCCCAGGGATCCCGGACTGCAAGGACGCCCCAGCCCCGCAGCGACCCGGTGACGGCCTGCCCGGCTTCCTCGACCCCGCCCCGGACAAGCCGGCGCCGCCCGGCGACCCGTTCGCCCCGAACCCGGCGACGAGCATCTACGACCAGTACGGCTATGCCGGCCTAACCTGGCACACCTACGACCTCGGCTGCGCCGGCAGCCTCGGCGATCCCGGAGCCACCGCCGACACCATGATCGGCAACCTCTCCCTGTCCGTAGCCACCTGGGGTATCGCCCTGGCCAACGGCGTCCACAACCGGGTCGCCCACCCGCAGACCTACATGGCCCCGCTCGACTCCGTGGTCGCGAACGTCAGCGACCGGATCAAGGCGGCCATCTGGGGGCCCTGGGGCGGGGTCGCCCTGCTCGGGGTCGTGGCCCTGCTGCTCTGGTACTCCAGCTCCGGCCAGCTCTCCACCGTGACCCGCGCCGCCGCCTGGGCCCTGCTGGTCCTGACTGTGCTGTCAGGAGTGACCCAGTACCCCACCCGCATCGCCGCCTTCTTCGACGACGCGGTGACCACCACCATCGGCCAGGTCAACGCGGCAACCGCCGGCCTGACCACCCTGCCTAACACGGCCGACCCGGCGCACGCCCAGGGCAGCCTGCTGGTCGACCGGATCCTCTACGAGGCGTGGCTACGCGGCGAGCTCGGATCGTCGGAGTCTGCGGCCGCGAAGAAGTGGGGCCCGACGCTGTTCAAGGCCACCGCATTCAGCCACGACGAGGCCCGACAGGCCCAGAACCCCCAGCGGGCCCAGGAGCTGGCCGAGCAGAAGAACCAGACGTTCAAGGACACCGCCGAGCAGATCCAGCGCGAGGACCCCACCGCCTACGTTGCCCTGCAGGGCAAGACCAACAGCCGCGGCGGAGTCGGTGCCATGTCCCTGTTCGCGATGCTGTTCACCACCCTGTTCCGGCTCGTCGCCGACGTCTTCATGTTCGCCGGCCCGGTCATGCTCCGGTTCCTGGTCATGTTCTTCCCCGCCGTCGCGGTCCTCGGCGTCATGTCACCGATGTCGGCGATCGTCCGCCGGGTGGCCAACATGGCCGGCGCCTCAATCGTCAACGTCGTCTCCTTCGCCGTCGGCTCCGCCGTCCACACCACCGTCATCTCCGCCCTGCTGAACCAGGCCGACACCCCCGGGATGGGACTGCTCGCCCTCGTCCTGTGCCTGGTGACGACCGTCGTCGCGTTCATCCTGCTCTTCCCGCTGTTGTCGCTGACCAACATCGTCGGCCTCTCCTCCGGGCAGCGCGGAATGCATGCAGTCCGACGCGCCGGCCGCCTGGCCAGCCGGTATGCCGTCACCCGCAAGGCCGTCAGCGACGGCGAGGACGACGCCCAGGGCGACGGCGACGAACCCGCCTCTGACAGCTCCTCGACCATTCAAGTGGCGAGCATCCGCCAACAAGGACGCCGTGTCCGGGTCGGCGCCGGACCCGCCGAGAGTTTCGGCCGACCCGATCCCTCCGGTCTGCGGGTCCCTCTCGGGATCGGCGCGCCGGTTGCGGCACGGATAACGCCGACAAAAGGTGGTGATCGCGCTCCGATCGTCGTCCCATCCGGCTCAAGGCGAACAGTAGAGACCGGCGGGGAGCTGCGAGAGCCGATGTCCACCCTCCCCCGAACGAGCATCTCCACCGGGCCTGCGTCACGCGCCGCAGAACGCGCGTCGACCCCGACCGACTTGCGCGACTCGAGGCCGTCCCCGATCCGCGCCACGGACCCGACGGTTGAGAATGAACCTGTCATCCGAGGCGTCATCGTCGACTCGGACGCCGGGCCGCCAGCCCCGACGAGACGCCTGCACGACAGCCAGACCCAGGTCCGCTCCGACGGCATCGGACCACGCCTCTTCGACCCCGCCACGAAGAAGGACGTCCGGGTCGACGAGACCGGAGCCGTCCTCGGCGATCGGAACGAGACATGATCGCGAGGTTCGAGCAATGGCTGCGCTGGCCCCTGTGGTCATGGCGCAACCTCACCGTCTCCACGATCGCCGTCCTCGTCCTGTTCACAGCGGTCGGCCGGCTCACCACCGGCTCCGGTTCGGGACCGGACTCCCGCACCCGAAACGTCGCCGCGACCGCAGCGTCGACGAGCCCATCAGCCACCACACCGTTGTCCGCCACCAGCCCGGTGTCGGCCACGCCCACAACATCCGCTACCGCCGCAGGATCCGCCACGGGGACGAGCCCGATCATCAGCCCGAGCAGCACCCCAGCGCCCGGCGCCGACGCGCAGACACCGACCCGGGTCGCCCTCGACTTCACCACCGCCTGGACCCGCACCACCTCGGCCCAGCCCGCCTGGCTCGCCGGCTTGAAGCCGCTCGTCACCCCCGAGTACATGACGGCTCTGTCGACCGTCGACCCCGCCCGCGTCCCCGCCACCCGCACGCTCGACCCCGGACGGCTACTCTCCACGTCCGGGCAGCAGTCCCTCGTCCAGGTCGCCACCGACGCCGGCGGCATGACCGTCACCCTCCTCCAGCGCGCCGGTCAGTGGCTCGTCACCGACATCGAACCAGCCGCTCCGCCCCCTGGCGCGACCACCCCGCCGCTGAGCCGGGCCACCGGCACCGCCGGAACGGGGTGAGGACCGGTGCCCGCCCCCCTGGTCGCCGCCGCCGGAGCCGCCAAGAAGCTCCTGCTCAAGAGAGTTCTGCGCTGGGCCGCGATCGCCGCACCTGTGCTCCTCGTCGGAGTCACCGTCGGCGGACTGCTGCTCTTCCTGCTCATGCAGGGCTCCGGCAACCAGACCACGGCCGCGGCAGCCAACGGATGCATGGCCGTGGCCCCCGCAGGCACCCAACCGGTCACGGAGCTGCAGCCCGACCAGCTCGTCAATGCCCAGACCATCGTCGCGGTCGCGCGCGAGCACAAGGTGCCGCCATACGGTTGGGTCGTCGGCGTCGCCACCGCGCTGCAGGAGTCCTCACTGCACAACCTGCCGTCCGGGGACCGGGACAGCGTCGGCCTGTTCCAGCAGCGCGCCGCGTGGGGCGGCGACGCCGAACGCCTCGACCCAGCCCGCGCCGCCGAGATGTTCTTCACCGGCGGACGCGGCGGACAGCCCGGCCTACTGCAGATCCCGACCTGGCAGACCATGACCCTCGCCGACGCCGCCCAGGCCGTCCAACGCAGCGCCTTCCCCAGCGCCTACGACCAATGGCGTGCCCAGGCCGAGCAGATCGTCGCCAACCCGGCCGTGCTATCCGCCGTCTGCACCGCCGCCCACGCCTCCGACGGTTCGCCCGGAGCCAACGCGGTCGCCGCGGGGATGGCCTACCTAGGCACGCCGTACAGCTGGGGCGGCGGCACCCCCTCCGGGCCAGGGACAGGTTTCGGTTCCGGCGCGGGGGTCGTCGGCTTCGACTGCTCCTCCCTCACCCAGTACGCCTGGGCCAAGAGCGGCGTCACCCTCCCGCGAGTCACTGACGCCCAGGCAGCCGCCACCGAACACCTGGCGACCGGAGCGCAGCTCATCGCCGGGGACCTGCTCTTCTTCCACGCTCCCGGAGACCCGCCCGGGGTCTACCATCACATGGGCATCTCCGACGGCCAAGGCAACATGCTGCACGCCCCGCGCCCCGGCAAGACGGTCGAGGTCGTCCACGACGTCCTCGCTGATCCCTACTACGCCGCGCAGTTCGCCCTCGCCACCAGGCCATCCGCGTCCGCGAACGTCCAGGCAGCCGGGAGCCACCCATGAGCTCAGACCCGCAGCCACCGCCGCAGCCAGAGCAGTTCCGGCCGGACCTCGAGCTCAAGGAACTCATCGCTGCGGGCGAGGACTCCGGAGACGACCTCAGCGAGCTCGCCGGTTGGGACATCCCCGAGGCGCACCCGCCGGCGATCCTGCGGATCCGGATCGTCGACCTGCACGAGCCCCTCATCGGCCTGCGTGCACGGTTCTGGATGACCAGCTACGACACCGACGGCACCCTGCTCGCTCTCGGCTGGCGCGACGGACTGCGCGTCGTGTCCGAACCGGTCGACCTCCGCGACACCGACGAGCGCACCGTCGAACCCGGCGTCCACCTCATGGAGGAAGGCGACTGGTACCGCCAACTCGCCGGTCAGCAAGGGCTACCCCGCTTCCACGCCGGACAGTCCCGCACATGGGTCGACCTGCTCCTCTCCAACAGCACGCCGATGCAGGAGGCACGCAGGTCCGATGCCGGCGACCAGTGGCTGTCAGATGTCTTGGTCCCACCAGCAGGCGAACGACTCGCTTTGGCGCGACCAGCGCGCGACGTCCCCAACCTCGTCGGCTGCCGCGTCCTGTGCCTCGACGAGGACGGCTTCGCCGAACGCGACCTGCGCGCCATCAGCGAACCCGCCCTCGCCAGCACCGGAGACATCGTCGTCAGCATCATCGACGAAGCCGACTGGTACCTCTGGCGCGACCGCTCCTACAGCGATCTCCACCCGTCGATGAGAACCGTCTCAGTCGGCTCCCTCTGGGTCGAGACATAATGCCGAGTCGGACAATCAACTGGTCGACACCGACAGCACGGGAGATTGCGCGAGAGCTCCTCAGAAGCAGCGGTGACAGGTGGACTCACGTCCGATCGGTTGGGAGAGCAGCAGACGACCTCGCAGCCCAAGGGCTCGACATCCCGGAAGACGTCATCTCAGCCGCGTGGCTCCACGACATCGGCTACGCGACCCGTCTGGTGGACACGGGGTTCCATCCGATCGACGGAGCGCGGTGGCTCGCGGCGCAAGGGGGGCCGAGGGGAATCGTAGCTCTCGTTGCCTACCATTCCGGGGCGCGCTTTGAAGCCGAGGAGCGCCAGCTGACGGACGCCCTTGCGGTGTTCCCCCAACCAGATGAGGTGATGCTGGACCTGTTGACGATGCTCGACATGACGGTCGGTCCAACCGGCTCAGTGGTATCCGTCGGGAGCCGCCTCGAAGAGATTCTGTCGAGATATCCGGCTGAACACCCTGTCCACCAGGCCGTCTCGCGATCGCACGAGTACCTCATGGCCAGCGCAAAGCGGGCCGACGCTCGCCTTCACCGGTCCGGCCCTGGAACTCCTACCCGCGAGCCCATGGACTGCGCGCGACCTTGGCCGCTATGACTGACGACTCAATCCTCGCGGCGCTGACGTTGGAGCCCACCGGCCTATGCATGCGTGCATTAGGGTGGGCAGGTGACCGATGCTGACCGAGCGATCCTGGGCGCAGAGCTCCGCCGCATCCGTGAGGATCTCGACCTCACGGGGATGGCCGTTGCCGAAATTCTCGGCTGGTCCCAGTCGAAGATCTCGCGGATGGAGACGGGACGGTTTGGCGCGTCGGTCGGCGAGGTCGCCCGGCTTCTGGACCACTACGGGGTCAACGAAGAGCTCCGTGCGGAGCTGCTCTCGCGGGTCGCCAGGACCGACGGACTCGAAGGGGCGTGGACGGTTCGCTCCGGAGGTGCCGGCCGCCGGCAAGGCCAGGTCAGCGCGGTCGAGTCTCGCGTGACTGGCCTCCTGCAGTATTCCTCTCTCGTGGTGCCTGGGCTTCTGCAGACGCCGAGCTACATCCGGGCCGCAGCACGAGCCGGTGCCTTCGGGGACACAGAGGACCTGGTCGCGCGCCGCGTCGCACGACAGCAGATCCTCACTGGGGCCTCGGCACCCAAGTACGCCGTGGTCCTCGACGAAAGGGCAGTGACTCGCTGGCCGGGGCCAGTGGAGGTCATGGTGGAGCAGCTCGGCCACCTCCTGGAGACCCTCTCGTCGAAGCGCGTCCGCCTTCGCGTGTTGGGCCCAGGTGGCGGGGCGAAGACCTTCGCGCTCGGCTCGTTTCTCGTTTATGACTTCGTGGACGGTGCCCCAATTGCGATGTCCGAGGCTCAAACCGCCGACCTGTACCTGTCCGCCGAGCCGGACGTCACGGCATACCGGCGCCTGTTCAAGGCGCTGCAGAAGGAATCTCTCGACGTGGACGCCAGCCGCGCCCACCTCGAGCGGATGCGGGATCAACTGATCTCGTAGCCAACCGCAAAGGAGGAAGACCATGCAGGACTGGAGCAACGCCGTCTGGCGCAAGAGCCCGCTCAGCGACAGCGGCGCTTGTGTCGAAGTGGCGCATTCCGGCGGACTGATTGGGGTCCGCGACACCAAGGACAGAGGACTCGGTCCGATGCTTGCCTTCACAGAGAAAGAGTGGCGCGCCTTCATCGGGGGCGTCGCTTCGGGCGTTTTCGAATACGAGACCCTCTCGCAGGTTCAGTGACCCACCCGGTGGGCGACCAGCAACCGACCGAGGCCTCTCCCGGGGGACTCGGTCGGCTGCTGGCGTCCACCGGCATCTCCGTCGCGGGCCAAGGGATGGTTTTCGCCGCTGTCCCACTCCTCGCCGCGTCGCTGACACGCAACCCCCTTTGGGTGTCCGTGGTCGCAGCCTCGACGTATGCCGCATGGCTCGTCGTCGGGCTGCCTGCCGGCGCGCTCGTGGATCGATGGCCGCGGCGGTTGACGATGGTGGTTGCGGACCTTGTGAGAGCTGCTCTCCTGGTGGTCCTGGCCGTGCTTGTCACGCTCGACCGAATGAGTATCGGGGTGCTCGTCGGCCTGGTGTTCGCGATCGGTGTGGCAGGCTGCTTCTTCGACCCCGCGGGACAGGCAGCCATCCCCAACGTGGTGGGCCGGGATCCGGTCGATCTCGCCAAGGCCAACGGTCGGCTGTGGACGTTGGACATCCTGGGGAGGAGCCTCGTCGGACCTCCTCTTGGCGCGGCGCTGTTTGCCGTCGCGGTCGCCCTCCCCTTCGGCGTCAACGCTGCAACCTTCATCGTCTCCGCGCTGTTTCTCCTCGGTCTACGACTGCCGCGTTCGGGTCTCGGGGAGGCTCCGCCGGGAAGCGTTGGCCAGGCCTTGGTGGAGGGCGTGAAATACCTGGCGACCCATGCTGAGCTGCGTGCGCTCACCTTCGGGATGGCCGCGTACAACCTCGGATACAACACCGCCTTCGCGACGCTCGTCCTCTTCGCCCAGGATCGGCTCGGCCTGAGCGCCAAGGGGTTCGGCATCCTCTTGGGGACGTTGGCGGTGGGCGGACTCGTTGGTGGGTGGGCGGCGCCCCTAGTTGCACGTCATCTGAGGCCAAGGGTTGTCTACGCTGCGGCGCTGATGGTCCAAGCCCTCGGGTGGGTGGTCGTGGCGGTCTTCCCGCACCCGGTCACCGCTGGGCTAGCGCTCGCTTGCATCGGGCTGGCTTCGACCCTGGTCAGCGTCGTGGGAGGCACGGCTCGACAGTCGCTCTCCCCCGACGCCATTTTGGGAAGAGTCTCCGCGACAGCCCGCGTGGTCGGGATTGGTGCGGCGGCGTTCGGTTCGTTGTTGGGCGGAGTTATCGCGTCAGGCCTGGGGGATCTGCGGGCGCCGATGCTCGCAGCGGGAGCCTTGTGTGCCCTGGGCGCCCTGGCGTTTGCCACAACTCCCGGTAGAGAGTTCTCAGGCCGCAATGAACGTCGGCGATAACGAAACCGAACCGCGGAGGCGCCGATCGAGAACCAGATCGTCGGATCCGCCGACAACTTTGGCGGGGGACGCTGGGTAGCTGCTTGTGGCGGGGCGTGCTCATCCTGCCAGGAGGGTCTCATAGAAAAGGAAGCCGTTGAGCAAGATGATGATCGCTGCGGTCGCCGAGGCGGCCCGCGTGGTGTTGCAGATGGTGCGCCCATAGCGCCAGCGTGCCCGGTCTTGCGGTTCACCCCCACCAGACGTCACGCCTCCGAGTTACTGACCCCTGGCGGATCAACGCTACGAGCCCCGCACGCTTCTCCGTCAACGCAACCCCTGGATGGTGCCCGACGACCCGCCCCAGATCCGGCATCGCGACCTCTCCTCACCCGAAGGTGTTGTGACGTTCGCTCGATTCCGCACCGGTCTGATGTGGCCCCACCCGGTCCGTGGAGGCATTGAGTTCCGTCCTCGTTCGCCTGGTCGTTGGGCGGGCGGTGTCCTTTGGGGCGTTGGCTCGGCGGCTTGGAGATCGACCCGTCCACGCCGATTACTTCATAGCCCCGGCCAACCAGCCACTCGACGTAACGGTCCGTACCACAAGCGACACCGAGCGCCACTCCAGACGCGCGCAGCCCGAATCAATCGGGGCCGTGGTCCTAGCCGTGCTCCTCGGGCCTAAGCGGAGTCCACTCGACCGCCGAAGACGTCGGGCCAGCCCGGCCGGTTGTTCACGCAGATGGCCTGCCGGGCCAACTGGTGGCGTGCTGCTCGCTCATCGGCATGTGCGCGAGTTGAACTTCGGCGCAGGGCGCCAAGTCGCTGGTAGAAGGGCTTGACCGAACCGTGGCGAGCCTGTCGGCCCACCCCCGGTGCGCGCACACCACCAAACCTGCGTTGTCTTGATCAGAGCTGCTCCTCCGTGGACTTGACACGCGCCATGCATGAGTGCATAGTCGAATGCAGTGGTGCATAGACCACTTCACACGATGCAGAGGAGCTGCCGTCATGGCAATGGCAAAGAGGTTTAAGGTCTCACACGATGAGGTGTTCCCATTTGGGGCGTTCCTGATCGGCGAGGTGGTCCAGGTGGTCGACTTTGACCGGTCGACTCGGGAAACGAAGTATCAGCAGATCGATAAGGACTCCGGTCTGCCGCTGTGGCAGATCGACGTCGTGGACGCGGACCCGGAAGCGAAGCGGAGCGCCAAGACGCTCTCAATCAAGTTCCCGGCCAAGGTTCAGCCGGTCCCGCCGGCGAACGAATCCGGGTCGCCGTTCACGCCGGTCGTGTTCGAGGGAATGACCGCGCTTCCCTATGTAGAGAGCGTGACGGAGGACTTCTCCCGGATCGCGTGGTCGTTCCGAGCGGAGGGCATGCGTGGGCTGAAGGCGCCCAGCCAGCCGTCCGCATCCTCCGGTGCGTCTGGAGCGGGCTCGGCTGCGGGTTCGCCGTCGAAGGTGGTGGCGTGAGATGAAGGTGTCAGATCTGGTCGCGTGGAGCGAGGCGCTCGGGGTGTCCATGAACGAGGTCTCGACCGTCCTGCGTTTTCGGGAGCGGCAAGTCAATGCCCTGCGCGAGGATGTCGTCAAGGCCTGGGGCGGCCTACGGAACTCCCCGGACGAGGAGCTGGTTCTGCAGCTGGCGGTGGCCGGTCGAGTCCTCGGCGAAGTCGTCGAGTCGCTGGGACGGTCGGTGTCCGAGGCGTCGAAGGTGGCGGTCTGACATGCCTACCGTCGACCTGAAGGAATGGGCAGACTTCGCTGGCGTCCCGCTCTTCGACCTCGGGCACGTCGTGGGTGCCGCGTGGGCCAACGCCGAAGAGCTTCACGGCCAGACCCGCCGCCAGGAGGAACGGCTGCGGTTCTGTCCCGACGTCGACGTCCTGCTCGGGATCCAGCACGCCGCCGCCGGGCAGCGACTCGTCCTGTCCCGCCTTGAGGAGATCCGCCGCATCGTGCGACAGGAGGTGGGCTGAGATGCGCGGCGGGAAGGTTACCGAATGGGCCGAAGCTCTGCATGTGCCGCCCAGGGAGCTGCCGGATACGCTCCGGCGCCTGTACCGCGAGAGCGTCACCCTGCACGAGGAGCTCATCCACTTCCGCCAGAAGGTCCACGAGCGGCCGCTGGAGCACATCAGCGAGGCGCTGGCCCTGGCTGAGAGCGCCCTGCGGGAAGCGAGCGACGGCTTGTCGTTTGCTCAGTTCGAGGCGGCAAGGCAGGTGTACTGAGATGACGACCAAGCCGGCCCAGACCGACAGCCTCGCCGACACGATGGTCGAAGGAATCGCCGAACTTCTCCTGCTCGTGGTTCAGCTCGGCTGGTGGCTCGTTTGCGCGGCCGTCTGTAACCCGGTCCTGACGGTCGCAGGTGCAACCGTGTGGGCGGTCCTGCACTGGCATGGCCCCGTCGCTGCCGAGGTGGTCTGCGCCGGTTTGGTCCTCGCTCTTCTCGGCTGGCGCCTCACCCACGCCGCCTCGTTCGGCAGGGCAGTCGGACTCCCAGTAGTGGCAACGACGCTGGGTGGGATTTACCGGCTGCGGTGGCGGCACGTGGCCACTCGGCACGGACTGGTCGCTGAGTCGTATGCCGGTGGGCGGGGTTCGTCCGTCGACCGTGAGGTTGCCAGTGTGGGACAGGTCAAGGCCGCACCAGGGTTGCTGCGCCTAGGGGTCCGCCTCCCGGCCGGGCTCACACCAGGGGACGTCGAGGACGCCTGCGAAGGCCTGGCCCACGCGTTCAGGGTTCGCGAGTGCCGGGTCGAACCGGATCGTCCCGGCTGGGTCTGGCTCGAGCTGCACCGCCGCGACCTCCTCGCGGCACGGCTCGATCCGCTGTCGGTCGAGCCCGACGTGGATCTGTCGGGCATCCCGATCGGGGTACACGAGGACGGGACACCGTGGCGCCTTGGACTGCGCGGCACCCATGTTCTGCTCGCCGGCGCCACCGGTTCAGGTAAAAGCTCCGTGCTGTGGTCACTACTGCGGGGACTTTCCCCGCGGATCGCTTCCGGGTCGGTCCAGGTCTGGGCCGTCGACCCCAAGGGCGGAATGGAGCTGGGCCCCGGACGAGCCCTGTTCACCCGCTTCGCCGACACCGATCCGGAGCTGATGTGTCAACTCGTCGAAGAACTCGTCCAGGTCAAGGACGAACGCGCACAGCAGCTGGCCCGGGGCGGCAGCCGCCTTCACCACGCCACCAGCAACTCGCCGCACATCCTCCTGGTCGTCGACGAGCTCGCCACCCTGACCGCGTTCGCCGAACGGAAGATCATGTCCCGCTTCGACCAAGCCCTCGGCCTGCTCCTGACCCAGGGACGGGCCTGCGGGATAACCGTGGTCTCGGCCGTCCAGGACCCCGGAAAGGACGTCGTCGGCTGGCGCGACCTCTTCCCCACCCGCATCGCGATGCGACTCGACAACCCGATCCAGGTCGACATGGTCCTCGGCGACGGCGCCAGGGACCGAGGCGCGCGAGCCGACCACATCAGCGAGCTGACCCCGGGCGTCGCGTACATCCGCACCCTCGGCACCCGCCAGGTCCAACGCGTCCGGTCCTCGTACCTGTCCGACGCGGACATCGACGACCTCGTGCGTACCGCGGCTGCTCCGATCGATCCGGTCCTCGCCGACCTCGAGGCCGACTTCCAAGGAGGCTCCGCATGACCTCGCCCACTCAACCACAGCAGCCGCAGCACCGTTCGACGAGCACGCCGCCAACCTCAACTTCCGCACGCCCGTCGGGGGCTGCCTATGGGATCCCGCTGGCGATCGACCTGTCCGGCGGCCCGAACCGCCGCTACTTGGCTCATGGCGAGTGGAGGCAGTCGGCCACGTGCCGCAGTAACGACGTCGAGTGGTGGTTCGCCAAGCCCACCAGCGCCCGCAGCCGTGCCGCCGTCCAACTCTGCGAGGAGTGCCCGGTCCGACGAGAGTGCCTCGCCGCAGGCCTCCTCTACGACGAGGAGTTCGGCCTCTGGGGCGGCGTGAACCACCTGCAGCGCCGGCCCCTCGTCGCCCGGCTGCTCGACGGGGAGCCGCTGGGGTCAGTGCTCGCCTCAGCCCTCGGGACCGTCAGCGAGACCAACAGGACGGAAGTCGCGTGAGCCTCGCGCCCCTTGCACCGGAGGTCCTCGAGCCGTCGCTGCTTGAGGGTGTGCCGGCTCGATCGCAGCGCGAGGACCACGAAGCCTGGGCGGCGCACGCAGCCAGGGTCGGACACTGCCACCGACCGGTCAAGCTCGTCGGCCAGGCGCACACCATCGACCGGGCCACCGGCGTCATCCTGTCCACCCTTGACTCAGACGTCCTGCCGGACGGGGTCCTCTACGTCAAGTGCGGCAACCGCCGAGCCTCCGCCTGCCAGCCCTGCTCCCGCGAGTACGGCGCCGACATGTGGCACCTGCTGCGAGCCGGCGCCGCCGGAGGGGACAAGGGGGTTCCCACCTCCGTCGTCACCCACCCGATGGTGTTCGCCACCCTCACCGCGCCCTCGTTCGGACCGGTCCACTCCGTCAAGCGCCCCGGGTCCACGACCCGCCGGTGCCGCCCACGGTCTCGCGGGGAACGCTGCCCCCACGGGGTCAACCTCAGCTGCATGGCCGTGCACCAGACCGGCGAGCCAGACATCGGGCAGCCGATGTGCATCGAGTGCTACGACTACGAGGCCCACGTCGTTTGGCAGTGGTGGGCCCCCGAGCTGTGGCGCCGGTTCACCATCGCCCTGCCCCGGGTCATCGCCAAGCAGCTGCACGTCACCCAGAAGCAAGCCCGACGCCTTGTGCGAGTCTCCTTCGCCAAGGTCGGCGAGTACCAGCAGCGCGGCATCGTCCACCTTCACGCCATCATCCGCCTCGACGGGCCACCCGAGGACGACCAGCCGTTTCCGGCCCCACTCCTCGACGTCGACTCCCGATGGCTGGCCGGGCGGGTCCGGGACGCCGCTGCCAAGGTCGAGCTCACCGCCCCGCCGGCCTACCGGGACGGACCCGAGCACCTGCTCAGGTTCGGCGACCAGGTCGACGCCCGGCCGATCCACCTGCGCGCCGGCCGCGACGACCTAGACGGGCCGATCAACCCCGAGACCGTTGCCGCCTACATCGCCAAATACTCGACCAAGTCCGCAGCCGACCTCGACCCCGGCGAGCAAGGCACCGGCAACGCCCACCTCGCCCGGATGCGGCGGACCGTCCTGCGCCTGGCTGAAGGCGCCGACGAGCTCTACCCACCCGGCGGGCCGTTCGACAACCCCTATGCCCTCCTCGGCAAGTGGGCTCACATGCTCGGCTTCCGAGGCCACTTCGCCTCCAAGTCCCGGCGCTACTCCACCACCCTGACCAAGATCCGCGGCACCCGACGACGCTTCCAACGCGCCAAGACGCGCCACCCCCACGGCGTCGTAGACGTGGCAGCACTAGACCGCGAAGACCAGGACCAGACCACCCTCGTGATCGGCAGCTGGCGATTCGCCGGCACCGGATGGCTCACCGACGAAGACACAGCAATGGCCGTGGCCTCGGCCGTACGAGCCCGCGAACGTGACGACGAGAGGCGACGGACCGGGAAGCGTTCGAGATGAGGGAGGAGGAGCAATGACGAAGAAGTGGTACACGGTCAAAGAAGTGGCCCAGATGTTGGGCTACGGCGAGTCCAAGGTCTGGATGCTCGTCATCCAGAGGGATCTCAAGTCCCTCAAGGACGGCGGCTCCCGACGAATCCTGCCCGAATGGGTCGACGAGTACATCGCCCGCCGAGCGGACGAGGCTGAACGGGAGCTCGCGTGACAGCCAAGCGGACTCGGCCCAACGGAGAGAATTCGATCTATCCCTACCGCAACGGGTTCGCTGCCTACGTGTGGATTACCACGCCGGCCGGCCGCCGGGTGCGCAAGTACATATACGGCAAGGCGCGCGAGGACGTGCACCGTGACTGGATCGCGTTGCAGGCGAAGGCTCGGCGGGGTCCGATCTCGACGAAGGTCCCGACCGTCGGGCAGTACCTCCATCGCTGGCTGGAGGAGGTCGTCGAGCCAAACCTGGCGCCGCTGACGGCGTCGACGTACGAGACCCTCGTCCGGCTCTACCTCGAGCCAGGCCTTGGACACCTTCGGCTCGATCGGCTGAAGGTTCGGGACGTCCAGTCGTGGTTCAACCAGCTCCAGTCTGGGTGCCAGTGCTGCGCCCAGGGCAAGGACCAGAAGCGGGCTCACCGGGACCAGGCACTGGCGAGGTGCTGTGCCAAGGGGGAGTGCTGCCACAGCTATGCGTCGGGCCGAACGATCAAGGACGCTCGGACGGTCCTCAGGTCGGCAATGTCGAACGCGATGAGTGAGGAGCTCGTCGAACGCAACGTGGCTGCGCTGGTCAAGGCGCCGAAGCTTCGACCTCGCAAGGTCAAGGCGTGGACCAGCGAGGAGGCCCGCAGATTCCTCGAGTCGGCGCGTCATGACAACGACTCCCTGTACGCCGCGTTCGTCCTTGTTCTCGTCCTTGGTCTGCGCAAGGGCGAGGCTCTCGGGCTCACCTGGGAAGCAGTTGACGTCGCCCACAGCGAGGTCGTCATCGACCACCAGCTCCAACGCGTCAAGCGCCAGCTGCTCCATCGCCGCACGAAGAGTGGTGCCTCGGATGCCACGCTGCCCATGCCGGATCTCGTCTCGGCCTCCCTGCAGCTGCGGGGCGAGCATCAGGACAAGGACCGTGCGGAGGTTGGAGAGGCCTGGCGTGGGCTCGACGAGGGGCCGCATCTGGTCTTCACGGGCAGATACGGCACGCCGATCGACCCGCGGACCATGAACCGGCGTTTCACTGCTCGGTGCGAGGCAGCCGGCGTCCGACGGTTGACCGTCCATGACGCGCGACGGACCTGCGCGACGCTCCTGGTGGACCTCGATGTGCACCCGCGGGTGATCATGCGGATCCTGCGGCACGCGGACCTGGCGGTGACGATGGAGATCTACGCGAATGCCAGCTCGGCCGCGACTCGCGAGGCCCTTCGACGCTTGGGGGAGAGCCTCAAATGACACCTACTGCTGTACTTTGCTGCTTGCATGGCCAGCAAGAAGGCCCCGTCCCGGGCGGGACAGGGCCTGTGACCTGCGGAAACGTTGGTCGGGGTGACAGGATTTGAACCTGCGGCCTCTTCGTCCCGAACGAAGCGCGCTACCAAGCTGCGCCACACCCCGTGGCTTGTGCGCCGGAGCCGATGAGGCCCGGCAGCGAAGACCGACAATAG